>LSQX01004071.1_pt1 | contig 20809 bp, 22 predicted proteins | sample 654561 | NCBI WGS metagenome assembly LSQX01 (sample SAMN04489861, study PRJNA283612) | anaerobic digester metagenome | isolation source: 4 biogas reactors fed with cattle manure at either 37C or 55C with and... | place: Denmark: Kongens Lyngby | collected 2014 | reverse complement strand
GTTAATGCTTTGTTCTCTATCTCTATTACCGTATCATTCATATCATAGTACTTAGCAAACTCCTCTCCTACTGGAGAATCTTTTGGTAAAACTAAAACATTTTCATGATCATCCCCTATATTAAGTTCCTTCTCAGAACCTAACATTCCGTTTGAAGTAATACCTCTTAGATTAACGGCTGTTATCGTTAAAGGTTTTGCTTCAGTATGAATACTGTTGGGAACTTTAGAACCGACTTTTAAGTATGCTACTTTATCTCCTATATTTAATTTTTTATCTCCTGCTACAACCTGTATGTCTTCTAAACCTCCATAGTTAACTTGATAGACACTTAACTTCTCAGCATCAGGATGTTCTTCCTTATTAGTAATTTCTGCTACTACAATATCTTTGTAATCCTCTTCTAAGTTGTAATGATAATCTATCTCTCCTATATGTTCTTGGATTAAACGAACTATTTCATCTATACTCTCAGGAATATTCCCAAGTTGTTTTAAAAGATTTGTAGTAATTCTCATGTTAGAACTGCTTTAAGAAATTAAGATTATTTTCTCGTAGGTATCTAATATCCTCAATGCCTAGTTTTATCATTGTTAATCTGTCTACTCCAAAACCCCATGCGAACCCTGTATATATATCAGGATCAATATCTGCTTCTCTTAGTACATTGGGATGTATCATTCCACAACCCATTATTTCTATCCACCCTGAATGCCCGCATGTAGAACATCCAACTTTTTTACAGAATGGGCAACTAATTACAAACTCGCAATCAGGCTCTGTAAATGGAAAATATGCAGGTTGAATTTTAACATCAAAATCTGTTTCTAAGTATTTCTCAAGATATGTTTTTATAGTAGCAATCATATTTGCTAAGGAAACATTTTTGTCTACATAGACTCCCTCTATTTGATGAAATGTATGGTCATGCCCTGCATCTGTAGCTTCATTTCTGAAACATCTTCCAGGTAATACAACTGCTATTGGAGGAGGTCCAAACTTTTTTAATGCTCTGTTTTGCATTGTAGAAGTATGAGCAGGGAGAACCAAACCATCTTCTGTTCTAAATGTATCATACATATCTCTTGCAGGGTGTCCTTTAGGAAAGTTTAGAGATTGAAACATATGATAGTCATCATCTATTTGTCTGCTTTCTAAAATATCAAAGCCCATACTTGTAAATATATCTAATAGTTTCTCTATCTCTTTTGTTAAAGGATGTTTTGACCCCTCTTGTGCAAGAATATTGTCAAACTCATTAGAGTTAGAATTAATGTCAAAAGGTGCTGTAGGATCTATCTTCTCACCTGTTGAATATTTAGACTTCTCTTCATTTTTTTTCTTGTTGATAATGTTCTCTAGTTCATTTTTTAAGAGATTAATCTCTTTCCCATAAAAAGCTCTTTTGTCCTTTTCAACGGAGAGTATTTCTTTTAGAGCTTTAGTGAGTACCCCTTCTTTACCTAAATATTTTTGTTTTAACTCTAAGTAAGTTAGTGCTTTTTTGTCTTTCTCTATACTGTTTTTAAACTCTTCAATATTCTTCATAGTAATTAGTTTTAAGTATGATATTAGTATACTACATATATTATTAAACAAAAAAGGACCCTTTGTAGAGTCCTTAAAAGAAACAAGTAAGACCCTACAGGGATTTGATTAAAAATGTAAATACATCAGGATTATTTACAGCTAAGTCTGCTAATACTTTTCTGTCTAATTCTATATTTTTATCTTTTAGCTTTTTAATAAAGTCTTTATATTGAATATTATTATTTTTACAAGCAGCATTAATTTTTGTTATCCATACTCTCCTTATTTGACCAAGTCTTTTCTGTCTATGATTGTATGCGTATTGTCCTGCATGCAAGTGAGCCTCATGAGATACTTTGTAGAGGTTACCTTTAGTTAATCTGTACCCTTTTGTTTTGTTTAAGATTTTTTTATGTCTTCTTCTTCTTGTGGTTCCACCTTTTACTCTCATTTTTGTACTACTAAAGATTAACTATTTTTCTAAGCAAAGGTTTTCTATTACTTCTATCAACCTTCTCATCTTTTTCTTGTCTTCTTTTAGATTTGGAAGATCTTTTAGATCTAAGATGACCCTGACGACTTTGCTTATATATCAATTTAGGTTTTTTCTCTCCTTTAGGATTAGACACCTTTATTCTCTTCTTTGCTGTTTTGTTTGTTTTTTGTCTTGCCATCTGATTTAAATGTTATTGAAATACGATTTCCTTCTTGCTTAGGTTCGGTCTCGATACTACTATAATCAGAAAAATTAGTCAATATTTCAAAGAAAACTTCTTTTGCTTGATCCATAGATTGCCTTCCTTTTTTCTGCATAATCAACTTAACAGGATGACCTTTATCTAAGTATTCTTTTGCTCTCTTAGTTCTATGCTCAACATCTGCTTTTTCTATTACAGGGGAAAACCTAAAGATTTTTTGGTCCTTTGTAGTTCCCTTCTTGCCTCCCCTATTCTTCTTGTTCTGAGCGTAAAGATACTTTCCAAAATCCATGATTTTACATACAGGAGGTTCTATATTAGCACCTACTTCTACTAAGTCTAACTCTGCTTTGTTTGCTAAAAGAAGAGCTTCTTCTATATCTGTTACTCCTATGTTATTTCCTTTTTCATCAATTAGTTGAACCTCTCTTTCTCTTATCTCTCTATTTACCCTTGGACCTTTATTCTTCTTGAAATCCATTTATTAGTTTTTAATATATTTAATTTAATTATTAGAAAAAGATTCTTTGTTTCGAATCTCTTCTTTTATATTATCTAAAAACTCTTGTGTTTTCATTAACCCCTCTTCTCTATTTCTTCTTGCTCTTACAGAGACTGTTTCAGTTTCTAGCTCTTTGTCTCCTACTATTATAATGTAAGGAATCTTAAATTTTTCTGCATCCCTTATTCGTGATTGCATACTTTTATCTCTTTTGTCCAATTTAACTCTAATTTTTGATAGTTTAAGTTCATCATATACTTTTTCAGCATATTCTACGTGTTTCTGAGATATGGGAATAATGTATACTTGCTCTGGTGTGAACCAAAGAGGAAAATCTCCTCCATGGTGCTCTATCAGGAATGAGAAGAATCTTTCAAAAGAACCAACTAAAGCTCTGTGAATGATGTGAGGTCTTTTTTCTTGTCCTTCAGAATCTATATATGTTATGTCAAATCTTTTTGGGGAGTTGAAGTCCACCTGTATAGTAGATACTGTGTCTTCTTTTCCAAAGACATTAATTGCTTGTACATCTATTTTAGGACCGTAAAAAGCGGCATCTCCAGGTACTTCTTCGAATTCTAATTTCTTCTGATTTAAGACCTCTCTAAGGGAGTTTTCAGCTCTTTCCCAACCTTCTTTGTCTCCTGTGTATTTCTCAGGATTGTTTTCCCAATCAGAAAGAGAGAGTCTAAATTTGTATTTATCAAAACCGACATCTTTGTAGAAGATCTCTAAGAGGTCTAGTGTCTCTATCAGAATTTGCTCTAATTGCTCTTCTGTACAGAACAGATGTGCATCATTTTGTGTAAAACCTCTTACTCTCTGTAATCCATGAAGTTCTCCTGATTTTTCGTATCGATATACAGTTCCTAGTTCTCCTAGTTTGTATGGTAACTCTCTATAGCTCTTAGGAGTCATTTTGTAGATCATCATTGCTGCGGGACAGTTCATAGGTTTAAGGTAGTATGTTTCATCCTCTACTGTTATCGGAGAGTACATACTTTCTTTGTAGAAGCTAAGATGTCCAGAGGTCTCAAAAAGAGTTTCTTTGTATATGTGAGGTGTTAATATATGTTCATATCCAGCTTCTCTTTCAAGATCTAGCATATAGTTTTCTAAAATCCTTCTCATAACATATCCTCTTGGTAACCATATGGGTAATCCTTGTCCTACCTCTGGTAGGATAGCAAAGAGTTCTAATTGTTTTCCAAGTTTTCTGTGATTTCTCATCTCTAACTCTTCTTGGTCTTTTAAATATTTTTCTAACTCTTCTTTGGTTTCAAAAGCAGTACCGTATATCCTTGTTAACATTTTTTTGTTCTCATCTCCTTTCCAGTATGCTCCTGCTGTTTTAGTGAGTTTTATAGCACCAATATCTTTTGTGTTCTCTAAATGGTTTCCTCGACATAGGTCTGCAAAATCATTATCTCCTGTAACATAGAAGCTAAATTCATTCCCATCCAATTCTTCTAAAAGTTCTAATTTGTATATCTGGTCTGTTTTCTTAAAGTATTCAAGAGCCTCCTCTTTGGTCATCATTACCTGCTTAAGAGGTAATCCCTTTTTTATAATCTTTTTCATCTCCTTCTCTATTTTAGGTAGGTCCTCTTCTTCTATTGGCTCAGTAAACTCAAAATCATAGTAGAAACCATTTTCTATTGCAGGTCCAATACCTAGCTTTGCATCAGGGTAAAGAGTTAAGACAGCTTGCGCCAAAACATGTGATGCCGAATGTCTCATTTTTTCTAAATTTGATATTTCTTCAGAATCCATAATTATTAATTTAAAAAGTTAAGTTTGTATATTAGGGGAAAAGCGTTTTAAAAGACATGTGTTGTGAAAACAATTTTGCTTAATTTTGATTTCCTTATTCCGTATCTTTTGTACATTCCTCTATTTTATATTTTTATCTCTTTTTTTGCAATGAAGAAAGATATTGAGTTCAATCCAAATTGAATAGATTCTACAAGTTCCATATTTTTAATATCTATGCTACGTAAGGGATATCTTTTTGGATGTTTTAATATTAAAGCTCCCTTAAAACTTTTTGTTGAAGGATTTGCGATTCCAGGTAACAATTGAGAGGCCGAATTAATAGTTGTTGCCATTTTAAAAGTCTTCTTTGTGTTAAAGAGTTTGTAGGGAGGATCTAGGAAAATGATGTCAAATGTCTCAATAGGTTCTGTAGCTGTTTTCTTAAAAAGAAAATCCTCAACCTTTGATTTGATTACTTCTGTTTGTGAAGTAAAACCAGTTTTTTCAATGTTTTTTTGTATTGCGTGATATGCATATTTTGATGCTTCTACGAATGTTACATGTTTAGCTCCTCTAGAGAGAGCTTCTAGTCCAAATGAGCCAGCACCAGCATAGAGGTCTAATATTTTTTTGTTTTGAATATCTTGTTTTAAAATATCGAAAATTCTCACTTTCATTCTATCTGTTAGAGGTCTGGTTGTTTTAGGGATTTCTAATTTAAAGTTTTTTACCTTTCCCCCAGTAACTCTAACAAAGCCCTTTATTGTAGGATCTCTATGTAATATTCTTTCCTTAAGAAATGTATCTTCCATATCTTCGTATTCCTCAGGAGTTTCTACTTTCCATTTTTTCTTCTCTTTTCTTAGTTTTTTTGCGGAATCATATTTAAGACTCATTTTCTTCCTCACTTAAATAATCTTTCTTACTTTCAATATTTGGAGCCTCGGGGTTTCCATAGTAAAAATATACAACAGTACCTTCTTTAGGCAGAACAGGAAGTCTAATCCAGATTTTTGTTGTATTTGTATTGCATCCATCTTCTATCCAATATTCAAGAGAAGTAATATTATCACTATCTAAAAATCTAATATCATTACAGTTTTCTAAGAGTTTTTTTGAAGTAATCAACTCTTCAGTGTTAATAGTAATCATAGTCTCTGACTCGTACAGATTAATTCCTTCCTTATTCTCTATATCAATAGCCTTTCTGTATAGCCAATTAGCACTTTGTTCTATTCCCTCAGTATTATCTTTGTTTGTAGGAAACTCCTCATTCAAGTAAAATCGTATTCCTAAAATAATTAGGCCTATGAGTAAGAAAAAGAGAAGTTTTTGAAGTAGTTTCATAATATATTTTAACAGAATCTAATCACTCTTTCTTGTTATTTCATAAAGAATAGCAGTAGCACAATTAGCAACATTTAATGATTCTTTCATTCCCCTCATTGGAATCATTATTTCTTTATCACAGTACTTGTTAATAATTTCTTCAGAGATACCTCTTTTTTCATGGCCAAAAATTATAGCGATCTCATTGGGGTATTTTATTTTCTGAAAATTTTCAGCATTTTCTCCTATCTCTATAGAGTATATTGGTATTCCTAAATCTTCTATTTCTTCTAAAGCTTCTTGAGTAGTATCGTAATGTTCTGACTTTATCATCTCTGTTGCTCCTAACGCAGTCTTTTCTAATTTAGGATTATCTATAGGTGTGGTAATACCACATAAATATATTTTCTCTACATACCCTGCTCCATCAGCAGACCTAAAAATACTTCCTACATTAAAAACAGATCTAATATTATCCAGAACAATATGTATTTTCATTTAAAGAGATTTGCTAATATATGTTCGCAATTATTATCTTCTTTAAGAATCTTTTTTGCAACACTCTTTGCTTTCTTAAGCATATCTAAATCATATATGGAAGCAATCTTGAATTGAGGTATTCCTGATTGTTTAAGTCCATATACTTCTCCAGGTCCTCTCTTTTGTAAGTCATATTGAGCAACCTCAAAACCAGATGAATGCTTTGCAAAATATTTTAATCTTTCAGTTGCAAGAGAATCACTCTCTATATTCCCATTAGGTATTACGAAACAGAAGGAGTCTTTATTACTCCTGCCTATTCTTCCTCTCAGTTGATGTAATTGTGCTAATCCAAATCTCTCTGCATCTTCTATTATCATAATGGTAGCGTCTGGTATATCTATTCCTACTTCTATAACGGTTGTGGATATTAAAATATTTATTTTTTTCTCTTTGAAATTTTTTAGAAGTTTAAGTTTCTCTTCCTCTTTCAATCTTCCATGTAAGAAATCAACTTTAAGTCCTTTGAACACATCTTTTAAGTAATCATATTCTGTTAAAACTGCCTTAGCACTAAGCTTTTCAGACTCCTCAATCAATGGGTATATGATAAAAGCTTGGTCCTCTTTCTTACTCTCTTCTATTTTTTCTTTCGTCCATTTAAAGCATTCAGCTCTTTTCTCAAAAGGAGTGAAAAAAGTTTTTACTTCTTTTCTGTTTGTGGGCTTCTCTCGAATTTCAGAGACATCCAATCCTCCAAAAAATATTTCTGTAAGACTTCTTGGAATAGGAGTTGCGGTCATAGTAAGGTAGTGTGGTGTGTTTGTGGTTTTCTTCTTAAAATACTCTCTTTGCTCTACTCCAAATCGATGTTGTTCGTCTATGATTACAAGATTAAGATTTTTAGGAAGTTCTTTCTCAAAAAGAATTGCATGAGTTCCTATTATTAATTTTTTCTCTGCTTCTTTAATTTTCTTGTTTTTTGATATACATAATTCAATATCAATATCTTTAAAAAGCTTGTTAAAGGTTTCATAATGCTGTTGTGCTAGAACAGTGGTAGGTGCAATTAGTATTGAGGAGTAACCGTTTTTAATCGTATTTAAAATTGTTATAGCAGATACTATTGTTTTTCCACTACCAACATCTCCATTGAGTAGTCGATTCATAGGAATCTCTTTCTTTGTATCTTCAAGTATTTCTTCAATCGCTTTGTTTTGATGGTTTGTTAATTTAAAGGGTAATGTTTTTATGAATGCATTTAAATCTTTAGTTTTAACCTCCATAGGAAAACTTTTCTCTGTTTTTCTCTTTTTTAACTGCTTCTCTATTTTAAACCCTATTTTTAACATCTCATCAAAAGACAGTCTCTCTTTTGCAATCTCTATATCTTCATTACTCTCTGGAAAATGTATTTTCTCTATGGCAGTGGAAAGGTCTACCAAGCCTATCTCAATCTCCTCTAAGGGGTCCTTTACTATTTTGTAAATATCTTCTTTTAGTTCTGAAACTTTGTTTCTAATCATTAGTGAAGTAAGTCCTTTTGTCTCAGGGTATATTCCGACAAGCTTTCCTAAAGACTTTTGGTTTTTGGGATCTTCTTTAAATTTCTCAAATTTAGGATTATATATATTCTTTCTATTTCCTTTTCTTGTTATTTTCGCACTAAAAAGGTAAAGACTATTTTTTTCTAGAGTTTTTTGCAGATACGGCTGATTAAAATATGTAAGTCTTAAAGAGCCTGTTTCATCTTTAATTTTTACAGTCGTTATAGCCTTTCTAAAGTATGTGGTTTTTACCTCATCGATTTCTCCCAAGAAAGTTCCTTCTTCTTTCTCCTTAAATTCCTCTATTGTTATTAATGAGGAAGTATCTTGGTATCTGAAGGGGATATGAAAAAGTAAATCTTGAATAGTATATATATTTAGTTTACTAAAAAGGAAGGCTTGTTTCTCCCCTATCCCTTTTATCTTAGTTATTGAAGAATTCCTTTTTAATGTCATCCTCAAAGGGCAAGTAGACTTATTATTATGGAAAAGACGATACTGCCAATTAAGACAACCGCTATTCCAATGTTTATGATTTTATTAAGCTGTTTTTTTGTTTTCTTCTTCATTGTCCTATTCTATTATTTTAACAGATACTTTGAAAGTTGGTTTCTTATTTTAAATTTTGTACTTGTGGAGTTAGCATATGCTAATGCATCTATTTTCTGGCATTTTTTGTTTTTATCAGTTTTAATTTCAACAACATCTCCGGTTTTTAGAATAGTAGAGAGTTTTGATACCTTTCCGTTTATATTCGCTGAAATTGCTTTATTTGCTATTTCAGTATGTACCTTGAAAGCATAATCTAGTACAGTGTCTCCTTTCTCTAAATCTATGATTTTGCCCTTTGGAGTAAAAACAAATACTTCATCTCTGAAGATTTTACACAGTATCGGAATATTTCTTTTGGAAATTCTTTCTTTTTTCGAAGCCATCATTTGCTTGTGTATCTCTTCTACCCAATCGTACTGGTTTGTAGGTTTTGCAAATCTAGACTTACTTGCTTTGTAAGCGATATGAGAAGCAGGGCCGTATGTGTTGGTATAGTGCATCTCCTCTGTCAGTATTTGTATTTCTACTTCCAACTCAGATACTTCTGGTAGTTTGATTGGGAACTGTACAGCTTGATAGCCATTTTTTTTAGGGTTTGAAATGTAATCTTTGAATCGATCGTAGTTCATTTCCCCTTTATCTATTAATTTCTCTAAGATTAGGAAACAATCATCCTTCTCCAATGTAGTTATCCTAAATGCAATTAAGTCCTTTACTCTATTTACATCAGGGTTTGTCCACTCTTTTTCATATTTTTTAAGTTTGTTGTATATGCTGTACTTTGATTTTATTCTTCCTTTTACTTCCTTCTTAAAGGGTAAGTTTTTAATTTGTTCCCATATGGCATTTTCAAGATTCTTAAGCAATTTTTCGTCTATCTCCTCTTTTTCTAACCTTTTATTAATATTTTCATACTCTTTGGGTAATAGCTCTTTGAATGCATTTTCCTCTATTTCCTTTTTGATAGAGAAAAGGTCTAAATATTCTGCTAAAACAACATAGATATTTAAAGCTTTTGAAAGAGATTTTTTTCTTTTTTCCTTTGGAACAACATCTATTGTTTTTACATCTTCTAATGTATCTAATACCTTTATTATTACTGGTCTTAAGTCTTCTGAACTACTTAAAATATATTTTATAATTATTTGTTCTGGAGTCTCTTCCGTCTCAGTGCTTTGCTTTATTCTATGAATATCTTTTAGAAGAGTTAATACTTCTTCTCCAAAAGAGTTAGAAATATTCCTAACATGTTCTTCTGATAATTCTACCTCGTGTAAGATACTTGCTATTGTAGAGTTGCAATCTAGCCCTACCTGTACTGTAAGTTTGGCTATACTTAAAAGGTGAGAAAGCATGGGTTCTTGGTTATACCTTTTCTTGTCTTTGTGAAAAGTTCTAGCATACTCTATTGCATCTAAAACAGTATCTCTAAATGCTTCTGGGGTTTCTTTTAATATATTGTCTTGAAGTTCTTTTTCTTTCATCATACTTTTTGTGCTGCCTTGTTAGACTCTTGAGAGACTCATGATTTTTCTTAAATTAGGAATTAGTTATACGCAATAGAACAGACTTTCTTCCCAACTTTTAGAATAATTGGTTGAGAATTTTTAATAGCTAAAATCTGATTAAACTCTGTTGCTTTCTTATCATTGATTTTTACAGCTCCTTGCTCTACTAATCTCTTTGCTTCTGATTTACTAACTGCAAAGTTAATTTTAACAAGTAATTCATTTAAGGCTATTTCCTCCTCTCCTATCTTTTTTAGAGGAATTTCAACTTCCTGCTCTTTTTTTTGGAAAATAGATTCAAAATATTTTTGGGCTCTTTCAGCCTCTTTCTCACTAGTAATCTCAGATGTTACTCTAAAGGCTAACTCTTTTTTGAGATTCATTGCGTTTTCTCCAGAGTCCAACCTCTCTTGATATTTTTTAACTTCATCCATGGTAGCAAATGTTAGAATTTCAAAAGCACTTAGAATGGAATCATCGTTGAAAGCCATAATTTTGCCATATATGTTTTCTGGTGTATCATCCATTCTAATCATATTTCCTTCTGTTTTTCCCATCTTGGTTCCATCACTTGCAGTTAAAAGTTTTCCTGTCATTACGATTTTTTCTTTGTTCTTTAGCATACTCATCAAATGTCTTCCTGCGAGAATATTGAAAAGTTGATCATTTCCACCCAACTGAATATCGGTATCTAATACAACACTGTCATATGCTTGCATTATTGGATACATAAATTCGTGTATATATATCGGTCTGTTTTCTTCTATTCTTTTCTGAAACATATCCCTTTTTAGCATTTGTTGCACTGAAAAGTTAGATGCAAGTTCTAGTATGTCAGCAAATTTTAATTCTTCTAGCCATTCACTGTTGTATCTAAATTGTACTGGGTTTTCTTTGTTGTCTATATCCAATATCTTTCCAATCTGTTCTTTAAATGATTGCATGTTTTCTTCAACATCCTCTTTTGTTAAGGGTTTTCTTACAGATTTTTTGTCAGGGTCCCCTATTCTTGCAGTAAAATCACCTATAACACAGATGACATCATGGCCTAATTCTCTAAAATCTTCTAACTTGTGGAGATGAGCAGCATGACCTATGTGAAGTGAATTCGCAGTAGGATCAAATCCTTGGTATATTCGAATTCGTTTTCCTGACTCAAGAAGTTTCCTTAGAGCTTCCTTTGAAGGTAGTATCTGCTCTACCCCCTTAGTAAGTATTCTTTCAATAATTTCTTTGTCTGTTTTTACTTTCATGTTCATAATTATATATATATTATTGTAAATTTTCCACTTCTTACGCTCTTTTTAATTATTTCTTAATATATTGTCTATTTTTTAATTTATCAGGCATACATTGTTGGTCGGATTTTTTGTTTTTTAGGTCATGATCATATTCATATCCTTTACCGTAGTCTAGCTCTTTCATCAATTTGGTTGGAGCATTCCTAATATGTAATGGTACAGGTAAATTACCGAATTTTTCAATATCTTCTTTTACCATCCCTTCTACCATGTATGCGGTATTATCTTTAGGTGCGTTAGAAAGATATATTCCTAATTGAATTAGAAATACTTCACATTCAGGCATTCCTATTTTTTGACAGGCATCATATACACTATTTGCAAGTATTAGTGCATTTGGATCTGCATTCCCTATATCCTCGCTTGCAAATCTAAGTAGTCTTCTTGCAACAAAGAGAGGGTCTTCTCCTCCACTTAGCATTCGCCCAATCCAGTACGCTGTAGCATCAGCATTTGAAGACCTCATGGATTTATGAATGGCAGATATTATATTGTAATGCTCTTCTCCGTTTTTGTCATAGTAGATTGGTTTCTGAATAGTGTTTTGTAATATTTTTTCAGTAACTTTTATTTTTCCATTTTCTTTCTTCTCAGAAGTAGCAACTGTAACAGCCATTTCTAAAATGTTTAGACCTGAACGAATATCTCCATTAGAGAGATTACTTATCGTTTCCATCTCCTTCTTATTTATAGTAACCTCTGGAAATTCCTTTTTTGCTATTTTGTTTAGTAGTTTATAGATATCTTCTTCTGTTTGTTGTTTAAATACAAAAACTTTTGTTCTAGAAAGTAAAGGAGAATTAACAGAGAAAGAGGGATTTTCTGTTGTAGCTCCTATCAGTATTATTATTCCTTTCTCTACATATGGTAGTAATGCATCCTGTTGTGCTTTGTTCCATCTGTGTATTTCATCTAAGAAAAGAATTGTTTTCTTACCATATTGTTGATTGGAAAGAGCAAGTTTAATTATTTTTCTAAGATCATCTTTTCCACTATTGACTGCTTGTAGCTTGTAAAAGTCATAGAAAAGATTTAGAGAGATTATGTAAGCTAGTGTAGTCTTGCCAGTCCCGGGTGGTCCCCAAAATATCATTGAAGGAATCTTGCCACTATCAAGGAAATTTTTGATAGGTGCATTCTCTCCTACTAAATGTTTTTGGCCAACAAAATCATCTAAAGTTTTTGGTCTGTATTTTGATGCAAGTGGTTCATAGGTAGGCATGGTTAATTATATAGGTTTTTGAAGAAGGTTTGGTATAATGGGTGAGAAACATATGGAAAGGGTTGAAGATGATTTCTTAAAAACAAATAACTGTACTCAAGAAGAGCTTGATATCAATATGTTTGATATTAAAAATTCTCTGATGTCATGTGTTGAAGAAACGACAGATGGTGACTGTTGTAGAGTAATTCCAATTTTTAATGGAGATAATCATAAGGAGAAAGTTATGTTTTTTTATAAAGAAAAAGATCTATACTATATTGGTCTAGAGCATGAATTCTTTACGGAATATATTATCTGTGGACACAGAAAGCATCAGGTGGGATACAGAGCTATTCTTAAGGGAAATGGAAAACAAAGACAAGATATTCCTTATCAGGAAGACCCAAAACTGGTTTTGAATAAAGCGTTGGAATTTTTCTTTATCCTTTGTAAATATACAGACTCTCTCCATTCTGAAGGATAATTTTTTTCTTATTCTTAATCCCCTCTATTTCATATCGATAGGAATATATCTCTTTTCCCTCTTTTACAAATTGTTTTAATTTAGGTTCCAAGATTTTGATGCTTTTTTTATCTAGATAACAGTAGGCTTTTGTAAAATTACTTAATTCAGCCTTGAATATATCTTTTGCTTCAAAATTAAAATCCTTACTCAGAGGAAAATTTACGATTCTTTTTGTTTTAGCTAGTATTAACATAATTGGAGAGATGTCATAGCCTGTACATTTACAGTTACTAATGCGGTAAGCCTTAAAAAGAATTTCTCCATCTCCACTTCCGAGATCTACAATATGATCCTCTTTTCTTAAAGTCATTAAATCCACAATCTCAGAGAGTACTTTTTTTGGAGTTTTGAAAAGGGGAACTAAAAAGATATTGATTAAAAGGGTGAGTATTAGAGAGGCAAATAGAAGGATTACTATCATTACAATTCCTAAAGTTATTCCATTTAACATGATGTATAATTGTTTTTAATATATAGTATGTATCATAAATGATAGATGGAATTTTGTTAATAAACAAGGAGGCGGGGATTACCTCATATGATGTAATCAGGAGGTTAAAAGGTGTCCTTCCCAAAGGACAAAAGATAGGTCATGCAGGGACTCTAGATCCTTTTGCAACAGGGTTGTTAATTATTCTTTTAGGGAAATGCACTAAATCTATGGATAGTATCTTAGCTTTGGATAAGGAATATATTGTAAAAGCAGAATTTGGATATTCTACAGATACACAAGATGCTACAGGGAGAAAAATGAATGAAGTAAGTGAGTTAAATAGTATTCCTCAAGAAAGGATAGAAAAAGAAATTAAAAAAAACTTCTTAGGTAATATATTACAATTACCTCCTCAGTTTTCAGCTAAAAAAGTTAAAGGGAAAAAGGCATATGAATATGCTAGAAAAGGCGAGAAAGTAAAACTTAAACCAAGAGATATAATGATAAAAAAGTTTGATACTGTAAAATACAGTTGGCCCATCGTGGATTTTAAGATAGTATGCTCTAGTGGAACCTATGTAAGGACATTAATCAATGACTTGGGTCTTAATTTAAAGACATTTGCTACTGCAGTAGAATTAAAGAGAACTAAAATTGGGGAATTTGATCTTAAAAATTCTTTAGATTTTGCTGATATCGCTGAGGAAACTAAATTTAATTTTTTAGAATGTAAAAATGATTAAAGGGAAACTTTATGTAGTAGGAACCCCTATCGGTAATTTATCAGACATTACATTTCGGGCAGTAAGTATATTGAAGAAAGTTCATTTTGTTCTAGCAGAAGATACAAGGGAGAGTAAAAAACTTCTTGATAAATACAAAATTAATACTGAGTTAATATCCTACAGAGATCAAAATCATAGTAAAATCCTTGAGAAGATAGTTGAAAAATTGGATATGGGTTTAGACCTAGCATTGATTTCTGATTCAGGAACTCCATTGATATCTGACCCTGGTTACAAACTTGTGAGATATTTAAGAGAAAAGGAGTATGATGTTATAGCTTTACCTGGCCCTTCTGCTTTAGTCTCCGCTCTTTCTGTTAGTGGTCTTCCTACAGATAGGTTTGTGTTTCTTGGATTCTTACCAAAGAGTGATAGTAAAAGAAGAAAAATATTAGAAGAATACAAAGATTTACACAATACAATTATAATTTATGAGTCTCCTAATCGCTTATTTAAATTACTTAACTTGTTAAAAGAGGAATTAGGAAAAGATGTAGTAATATCTCTTTCAAAGGACATTTCAAAATTAAGAGAAAGATATTTGTTTGGAGAGGTTGTAAATATTATAGGTATACTAGAAGATGAAGGGTTTGAAGAGAATCCTCATGGGGAATTTGTATGTATTGTATATCCAGGAAAACTTTAGATGAGATTTTCTAAGAAGGTTCTTTCGTAGTTCTCATCCGTTATTTCTTCTAATTTCTTGATGTCAATATTTTTAACTTCAGCTGCAACTTCCATTATTTCTTTTACATCCATCGGTTGTGCATATTTTTCTTTCATTTTCTTGTTCTTTCTTACTGATTGTGGGGGAAGGAAGGGGCCATCTGTTTCAAATAGTATTCTATCAAGAGGAGTTTTTCTTAGTATTTGTCGAACATCTTCACCACTTTTGTATGTAATTATTGCATTAAAACCAACACAGAAACCTAAGTCGAGAATATCATTGATATGTGATATGTCTCCTGTGTAGCTATGGAAGCATCCTTTTACTGTCCCCCTACCCTCCTGTGCTACTATTTCTAAAACATCTTTTATACATTCCTGTTTTTCATTAACATCTCTAGCATGTATGCTAATACCTAAGTTATGCTTTTTAGCTAAGGAGATATGCTTTTTGAAAGAGACTCTCTGTATTTCTTGGATCTCTTCTATTATTTCTCTGTCAAGTTGCCTATCTCTATTTATTTGATAGTAATCTAGTCCTGTTTCTCCTATTGCAGTAACTTCTTTAATGTTTTTTTCTACAATCTCTATATACTTTTCAATATTTTGAATAGATTTATCATATATGTTTTTATATATATTTTTCCAAACGGTGGATTCCTCAAAAAAGGTTGGATGGAGTCCTAATGCTACGTTCACAATCTTAGGGTATCGCTTTGCCATACTTAATGTCTCTTCAAAATCATAAAGATCTGTACTCTGTGTTAAGATGTATTTTCCTCCTTTAGAGGTAAAATTATCTATAATTACTTCAATATTCGATTTTAAGGGTTCCATGGATAGATGGATATGTGAATCGTGCATAACAGATTTTATCATATTAATTCCTTAGTGTGATAAAATGTAGAAAGGAATGGCAAAAGTAAGGCAAAGAAATTGGTTGTTAATAATTACGGGGTTGCTTTTTGTAACCTCTATTGCTCTATTGGTTTTTACTACTAAAAAAAAGATGGGTATAGGGGTTTGTTATCATAATGATTTGATGTATGAGCAAAACCAATTAATACCAGATTATGAGAGAGGAAGTGATTGTTACTGTGCTTGGAGTGGCGATATAGTTTGCAAAGATACAGAGAGATCATTCTCTTACGAGGATTTCTCTTCTGAGGGGTTGATGTTTTCATATACTTTTAGAAATCTTTTAGAAAAAACATCTCCTGATTTCTCAAAGGTCTTTTTAGCAGATATTAATTACAAAGATGGAGTTATAGATATTATTTTGGAACGAGAGGTATTTTGTACAGAGGAAGGACAAGTGCCAACTCAGATAGGGATGTATGAAAAGAGAGACGATTCTATGATATTGACAACGGTTACAAATATAGATGAAAGTATATATAACCGAAGCTGTATTATTCTTAATAACTTCTCTTTAACGAGTTTGAATTTTTCAAAAAGTGACTCTCCTATAATTTACTACCAAAATGAATCGGGTTTGTTACTAGATCTTAAATCATGCTATGTTGGAGGGAGATTTTATGCTCCTGGAGTGGTATTTAGAGATATCAAAGAAGAGAAGCTTTGCACATGCAATGGTCCAGAGTATAATTGTGAACCATTAAAGTAAGCCAACGTATACTCCTAGAATACAAGAGCAGATAGCAAAGAGCCAAAATCTCATGGTTACTTTGTACTGAGGCCAGCCGTTAGCTTGGAAGTGATGATGTATGGGGGCTATTTTAAAGACTCTTTTTTTGAAAAATTTCATACTAAACATTTGAATTGCACTTGAAAACATAATTAACCAGGTTATTGAAGACATTAAGAAGTATGGAATTATATTATTTGTTACTAATGCTATGAAAAACATGGTAAAACCTAAGGGCATAGCACCAGGTCCTCCATTCCAAAATCTTGCAGGAGGAATATTAAAGTAAAGATCTATTATTTGAACCCCAAGAATAATTGAAAGAATTGGAATGAAATCATATTTCCCTTGTATAAGTAAGAGGAATATAAAGGCAAGATTAATGATAGTAAATATACCTATCATCAACCCATCTGCGCCATCAGTTAATTCTGCAGAATATATTGCAAACTGTCCAATGATACTAATTAAAACTAAAATGATAGGAGTAATATTTATAGTCAATATATTTGCTAATGAAAAAAAAGTAAACTCTCCTGTTTTATAGAGTAGATACATAACTCCTACATTTAGTAGTATGGAAAATGATAATTTTGCTATTCTCCATTCAAATGTTTCTTGAAAAGCTCTAATTTTTTCGTTATGTTTAAAACCATTTGTGAATATTACTACATCAATAAAACCCCAAAAACCAAAAAGAACAAAACCTATCAAAAAGACTTTAATCAAAGGTGTTATTGGAATTAGTAACAGTATCATTAGAGGTACTATTATCCATATTAATATTCCTCCCATATTAGGAGTTCCATTGGTAAGATTTGTTTTCATGATTTTCATAAAAAGGGTATTATCACCCTTGTCGTCTCCCATTTTGGTTTTTTTAATTCCACTAACCTGATTAAACTTATACAGGATTGAAATCATAATAGGGGCAAATATTGCTGATACAAGAGTTGTGAGAAAGAGGTAGTTTAAACTTTTCTTCAGAATTTCTATCATTATTTCCTGTTTCTAATTTATGTACTGTTTAAAATTATCTCATTTTTGTTTCTTTATTTCCATATCATCAGCAATACTTAAGAATATGTCACGCCATACAGGAACTGTTGTTAAACTTGCAAAGGATGCGTTTTTAGGTTCTTGTAATTTTACAAGCATTATCATTTTTGGATCTTCTGAAGGAGCAAATCCAATAACAGTATCATTCGTATATTTTTCTTGATAACCTCCATCTTTTGAAGCTATTTGGGCTGTTCCGGTTTTAGCTACTACGGAGTATGGTATAAGTTCTTTTCCGTAATAACCTAATGAATCATCTTTAACGGAGTTAGTTAATGTTTCTCTAATAATGTTAGCTGTTTCTTTTGAAGTTGTTCTAGAAAGAATCTGAGGTTCAATTTTGATGGTTTCTCTCTCATCCTTTATTTCTGAAATGATGTATGGTCTCATTCTTACTCCTTCGTTTGCAAAGGTACTAAATGCAGAGATTAGTTGTAAAGGAGTTGCAGAAATAACTTGGCCGTAAGATGCTGTTATGACGTCTAGCTTGGTCCATAGATTCTTTGGTTTAAGGTAGCTTGTTCCTTCCTCTTGTAATCCTATCCCTATAAATTCACCTATTCCGTAATCTTGAAGAGCTGAATAGAACTCATCAAAATCTATAGCTAGTCCTATTGTTGCAGCACATGGATTATTTGAATGTTTAAATATTAGAGATAGATTCAACAAGCCTGCGGCACGCCTGTTCCATGTATATATTTTCTGTCCTTTTAAATCAGGATATCCAGTTGCTTCATATAGATCAAGATAACCAGTAGGATCATTACATGTGTAATCTTTATCTATTACGCCAGTCTCCAGTGCAATTGCAGCTGTTATTGGTTTCTGAACAGATCCATATTCATAGACATCTGATACTGCCCTATTTCTTAATATCCAAGGTTCTGAAACTCTCCAGTATTCGTTAGGATCATATGAGGGGTAATTAGCCATAGCTATTATGGCCCCTGTTTTAGGATCCATAATTATAGCACTACCACTTTTTGCTCTACTTTCTTTAACTCCCTTTTCGAGAATACTTTCGACCTTGCTTTGTATATTGGGAATTATTGTTAATTTAAAATCTTTTCCTTCTCTAGGCAAAATAGGCTCGTACTCTGCTGTTAATATTACATTCCCGAAAGAATCTTTTTCTTCATATGAATAGCCCTGTCTTCCCGTGATGTCTCCATAATAGTATCCCTGTATACCGTATTGTCCTACAGACTCTCCTTCTTCATCTTTGCCAATAAAACCTAGAACATGTGAGGCTAAAGAATTATTTGGATATGTTCTTTTCTCTTCATTCTCAAAATAAAGGCCGAAACCTTTCGTCCCTGGTCCAAATATCTCTGCTTGTTCCAAAGCTTTTTTCTTTTCGGTAGAAACCTCTTTCATTAAAGATGCATATACAAAAGAGTCAGTGAGTTTCTCCTCTATCTCTATCATTTCCATATTTAGTATAGAGGCAACCTGGGCAACAAACTTATCTTTATGTGAGAAAAACAGCTCTCTTTCTTTCTCGTCCATACTTAATGTTGCGTATATATTCCAAACTGGTTCGTCAACTGCAAGAACGGTATTGTCTGCAGCTGTGATAATGCCTCTAGTAGCAACCTGAGTCCTACTTGTTTTGTATTGACCTTGTGCCATATTTTGAAATTTTTCGGCAAAGAGTATTTGCCATCTAAACATTTGAATTATTACTAGAAGTGCAAAAAGAGTAATACCAACACCAATAATCTTTATATTAAAAGAAGCAGAAGATTTATTTGTTTTGCTTGTTCTTTTTTGTGGGGAAAGAAGACTGTTGAGGTTTCCCATATCTATCTTTCAGCTATGATAGTAGTATCTTCTATGTAAATAACAACTCTTTCACTGGAAGAGGATATATTTAATTCCTTGTTTGCTAATTCTTTTACTACATGAATAGAGTTTGTCTTAGCTATTTGTTCTTCCATCAGTCTGTTTTCTTCTATTAGATAGTTCTTTTCACTATTTAAAGATTGAAGCTGTATTCCCAATGGGCTTAGTATAGAACTAACAATTAGTTGTGAGAGTATGAAAGTGAATAAAGAAAAGAGAAATATCGTTAATCCTATGTTTTGTTTTTTAGTAATATGTCTCATGCAGCTATTTTTTTACAATCGTTCTTAACTTGGCGGAAGCGGATCTAGGGTTATGCTTTTTTTCGTCGTCGGTTGGGGCTATGTGACTATTAAAAAGCATTTCCCCTTTTCCGCTTCCCTGTTTTTCTAAAAAATAATTTTTAACAATGCGATCTTCCAAAGAATGGAAAGAGATTACTGATAACCTCCCATCTTTTTGTAAGATCTCAAAAGACTTATCTAGAGCAATTTCTAAGCTGTTAAGTTCATCATTCACCACGATCCGCAGGGCCTGGAAGACCCTGCGGGAAGGGTTCTTATTTGAACTAACAGCCGGCATTACTTTATAAATAAGCCGTGTAAGATCTCCAACTGTATTAATATTAGAGATATTCTTTTTAATATGTTTTGCTATTAAATTGGAATATCTTTCCTCTCCATATTTCCTAAATATTAGTGCTAATTCTTTTTCAGATAGAGCGTTTAACAAATCTTTTGCAGTTACGTTTAAATTGGTATCCATTCTCATATCTAAAGGTTCGTTTTCTTCGATATAGCTAAAGCCCCTTTGATTGCTCTCTTCTATTTGTCTAGATGATATTCCTAAATCCATTAATATACCGTTAGGTTCACGGTCGCTGTCTTTTAAAAGAGTTTGGATATCTTTAAAGTTGCCTTTTTTGATAACCCAATTCTTTTTTTGGGAGAGTTCTTTTTTGTAATATTCTTTTACAAAGTCGATTGCATTTTGGTCACAATCAAAGCTAAAAAGAAGTCCTTTTTCTGAGAGCTTGTTTAGGATTTCAATACTGTGTCCTCCATCTCCTAAAGTACAGTCTATGTAAAATCCATCGGGGGTAATATTTAAAGAGTCTATCGTCTCATTTAAAAGCACGGGAATATGTATTTTATTCATCCTTCTTCCTTTTCATCTTATTAATCTCTTCTGCTATTTCCTCTCCGTGCTCTTTCAAATATTCTAATCTCTCATTCCACTTATCTTTATCCCAGATTTCCACCCAGTTTATTAGGCCTATGAAAACGACATCTTCTTTAATAGTTGCATATTCTGAAAGGGATTGTGGAATAACAAACCTTCCTTGCTCGTCTAAGGTAATTTCTTTTGCTCCTCCTACTAAGAATCTACTCGTATCTCTAATATCTTTATTTATAAAAGAGCCATCTATCACCTCTGTTGC
>LSQX01226332.1_pt1 | contig 20813 bp, 26 predicted proteins | sample 654561 | NCBI WGS metagenome assembly LSQX01 (sample SAMN04489861, study PRJNA283612) | anaerobic digester metagenome | isolation source: 4 biogas reactors fed with cattle manure at either 37C or 55C with and... | place: Denmark: Kongens Lyngby | collected 2014 | reverse complement strand
AGGCGAAATATGACACAAAACATCCTCGACGGGTTTCGATTTCTTCCATAAAATTCGACTCGGAATTTTAAAAGTCAGGGGGTGAATCCAAATCACCCCCTGACGAATGATTTTTCGGAACGAAAAACGACTGAGAACTGAAAACATTTTCGAATAGCAAGCTTGTTTTCAAAATTATTTTTATCTATAGTCGAAATAGACTATGGAGGGAATAGTTTCGTTAAACAAAGGTGTTTTGGAATTGTTGTGTATATAAAAAATTGTAGGTATGCATTGTTTAACCGATTATGATGTCAAATTATTGCTTGCGTTGAATGAGAGTTTAAAAGGCAAGCGGAAATTCACCGATTTGTTTATGCAAGGAGGCGTTCCGGAATTGGCGGCTTTGTCGGCGGCCATCCATTCCGATACGGAAGCCCTGGACTGGCTGTTGAAGAACGGATTTCCGGAGTTTGCCGTATTAAGCAATGCCATTGACAACGAACCCAATGCCATTGCTTGGTTAAAAAAATATAAATTGGATTTTCTCTCTATCTTTGCAGCAGCCTGTCGCAAAGAAGATGCGGCCATCCAATGGTTTGTCGAACGCGATTTAAGGGTATTTATCCTGTTGATTCGTACCATTCACGATATATTATTGCATCAGTCCTGGGATTCGTCGGATATTCATAAAAGAAGACGCTCGTAAGCTACCCTGTCTCCTACTCTATTCCTTCCATCTATGATCCGGTATGGACTTATAGCGTCCCCAAAACTTATAATGTGTTAGGGATAAGAAAGAAATGATTTTTGCCGTGAATGAAAAGCGAAGCAATAGATGCTGTAAGCGGTAAAACAACACCAAAAACAAAAAGAAAATCACGGTTGACAGCAGTGAATGGATCCATTCGGAGGAGAGCTTGACGAAAAACAGTTGATTCAGCAGAAAACTTGCCCCCATCGAACTGAGGATACTTGTTAGGATTAAAAAAGCCTGTCCCGCTTCAATGGCTTTTTTCGGACAATTGTTTATGCATTTCATACAATTTTCACATTTAAATGTCCAGAAAGGACGTCCCTTCAACGACTTAATAGCCTTTCGAGGACATTGTTTGATGCATAAACCACAATGATCACAAGCGGAAGAAGCATACAATGTTTTGGCCAAACCAAATTGACCTATCAAAAAGTAAGCAACGGCAATCGGCGAAATCAGCACATCCAAGAGGAGGCTTCGATATGCGATAAAGTCTGATTTTCCCGAAAATATTTTATCGGCATGTTTTTCCACGCGGGCATAATTCACTTTATGTAAATATTTTACCGTCTTTTTCCTCAATGCAGGATGTAAGAAAATCCAGTTGGATGGCATATCAAAAGGAATTTGACCGACTATTTGATAGTGTTTTATCTTTAAGATAAGGGAAGACACTAAAAAGGCAATTCCCGTTAGACCCGGCGTTACCCAACGACCGATTCTCATTCCGGCTCTCGTATTCATGAGCACCACCCTATGATTCCCTTTAGGGAAACGTGAGAGAAAGCCTAAGGTTATTTTAGGATAATTGAAGCCGTGAATGGGTGAAATAAACATTAACAAGGTATCGGAAGGATAAGAGGCTATTGATTTTGCGTCGATGGTTTGTATATTTACCAATGTACATTCACATCCTTTCTTCCGAGCAAATTCAGCAAACCAGGAGGCAATTTGCTTGGCATTACCTGTGCCTGAGAAATAGAAAATAATGACTTCTTTGATTGTTTGCATATAAAAAGGCTACATATAAGATGAAATATTCTGTTGCATACTTATAATTTCAACTCCTATTTCAACTATTCATCGATTTTTTCAGGGGTGGAAAGCGGTGCAAATTTTTTGATAGGCATCCCGTTAGCATCGAATAAAAAATAGTGAAATGGGGTTCCCTTATAAATCCACTAACTCTTGGCATCTTTCACAATCACATCGTGGGCGGCTCCTTCGATGATGCTGGTGGAAGATACGACGGTTAATTTGGCATTGGATTGTAATTCTTTCAAAGAAGAAACGCCGCAACTGCACATCGTTGATTTAATTTTACCAATGGTTAGGTCGATGTTGTCTTTTAATTTACCGGCATAAGGTACAAAACTGTCCACTCCTTCTTCAAAGCTTAAATGGCTTTTACCTCCCATATCATAGCGTTGCCAGTTGCGTGCACGGTTAGAGCCTTCACCCCAATATTCTTTTACGTAGTTACCACCAACTAATAGTTTACGGGTAGGACTTTCATCGAAACGGGCAAAATAGCGACCCATCATCAAGAAATCGGCACCCATCGCCAAGGCAAGGATCATATGATAGTCTTTTACAATGCCCCCGTCGGAACAGATGGGGATATACTCGCCTGTTTCTTTGAAATATTGATTTCGAGCGTTGGCCACATCGATTAAAGCGGTAGCCTGTCCTCTTCCTATTCCTTTTTGTTCGCGGGTAATGCAAATAGAACCACCCCCTACGCCCACTTTCACAAAATCGGCACCGGCTTTTGCCAAATACAAAAAGCCCTCGCCATCCACCACATTGCCGGCTCCAACGGGAATATGATTGCCAAAGGTCTTTTTAATGTATTGAATGGTTTCGCTTTGCCATTCCGAAAATCCGTCGGAGGAGTCGATGCACAACACATCCACTCCTGCTTCAATTAATGCGGGAACTCTTTCTTTATAGTCTCTGGTATTGATGCCGGCTCCGACTATGAGTTGTTTTTTAGCATCCAATAATTCATTGGGATGATCTTTGTGGCTGTCATAGTCTTTACGAAATACAAAATACTTTAAATGTTGCTCTTCGTCGATGATGGGCAAGGTGTTTAATTTATGATTCCAGATAATGTCGTTGGCTTCGCTTAGACTGATGCCGTCATTGGCTGTAATGAGATTTTCCAGCGGGGTCATAAACTCCTTCACTTTTTTATCCAAAGGATCTTTGCTTGTGCGGTAATCGCGGCTGGTAACCAGTCCAAGGAGTTTACCCGAAGCCGTGCCGTCGTCAGTAATTCCTGTCGTTGAAAATCCCGTTTGTTCTTTTAAGGCAAGAATATCTTGCAAAGTATGTTCCGGTGTCAGGTTCGCCCGACTTTCCACGAATCCGGCTTTGTATCTTTTTACCTCCATTACCATCTTAGCTTGTTCTTCTATGGTTTGCGAGCCGAAAATAAAAGAAACACCTCCTTCTTTGGCCAAGGCAATAGCCAAACCGCTGTCGGATACCGATTGCATGATAGCCGATACCAAGGGAATATGTAAACTAATCCTTGAATTCTCATCCCTACGATGCTTTAACAAAGGAGTTTGCAGACTAATATGGTCGGGAGTATGTATTTTTTTTGTTAGTCCTGGTATGATCAAATATTCGTTGAAGGTTCTTGAAACTTCATTAAGTATATCAGCCATAATATTTTAATATATAAGGTTGCTGTTAAATTTTTTAAGTATTTTGTATAGCATGTTTAGACCTAAAAAATACTTGGCTACAAAGATAGCTGTTTTGATAATATAAAACATCATTGTCTTATAAAAAAATATTCTTTTAAATTCAAGGAGTTAGCATAGGGAACAAAGAGAAATAAAGGCATCGCCTTTTAAAAACTCATCACCTTATCGCTATCGATAATCCATTCTGCCAAAGCAGCCATGGTCGATTTTTCGGCCCCTTCGAAATAAGGATGATTCTTATAAATACCGCATCTGGCCATGCAAGTTCCGCATACTTTAACGGCTACACCATGTGCAATTAAGCCTTTAAGCATTTTACTTAAATCTTGATCATAGCCTTCAGGTGCTTTACAGACATCTCTGGCCATGTCGACGGAATCATTCATTAAAAATATCCTTACCTCATGAGCATTTGTGCGCAAGGTTTCGGCTAATCTTAGTCCATTCCAAGTAACATCTGTATTGTCGTAAGGCTCTCGATTAAAAATAATTAAAATCTTCATTATAGATATATTTTAAGTTATATATTCGTAATGGTACTATCATACTGAAAAACAATGCCCGCTCCTTGCAGAACATATTCCAGGGATATATAAGTTGGAGGATAAAGCAAGCAAGCTATTTCTTCCGGATTATAATTGTCTTTGGCATAAAATCCTTTACGTGGATTGAGCAATTTTCCTTTCTGTACATAAATAATTTAATCTTTTTGATAAGGATGCTGTTTTCCTCTCTCCTATCAGCATAGCAATATCGTTAATTCTAAATACAGTACGAGAATCACGATAAATTTCTAAAATAATATCCTTTCCTTTTTCACCAACCATACATCCAAATAATTTTGATTATCAGTCTGCAAAGATAGATAATTTTTCGTTACGATACCAATAGTAATTTTGACTTTTAGCTTCTAATGACAACAGGATAACTGTTGTCAAGACAAATATTAAATTTTTCATTTTGTATGTTTTTAATTCTTTTTAAAAATGTACTTAATAGGTTATTTGTACATCTAATAAAACATCATCCGTCGTCGATAATTTCGGAGATAGAATAAAAGCGACTATCCATGGCTCTACCACATGGGTAATAAAACAGTCAATTATTATGTTAATGGAATATTTGTTACTGGCCGTTTGTATTAAATCGGATGTTATAGTATTAATGCCGTTATAACTATGGCCATGTACAAGTAATATGGTTTGATTTTGAAAATCAATTGTTGGTAATGTATCACCCAAACAATTATTTATATATTGTCTCTCTTCTTCTGTAGCAATACGTACCACAACTGTATCGGGAAGACATTGATCAAGGTTCAACATTTGTGGGTATCTGAAAAATATTTGTTGAATCCATAACAAGGAAGAGTCCAACTCAAATACATAGGTAGTGTCTTTTCCCTCATACACAGCATATTTATTTTTTGTTTTTGAAGTGCCATTATAGGTAAAATAAGCCTCAAAATATAAATTATCAAATTGTTCAATCTTATGATTGGAAATATTTTTTTGTTGAGATAGAATAAATTGCAATGTAGTATCGGAATAAAATAACATTTCTGTCCAATAACTACTCAAGTTGGTAATTCTTATGCTATCCAAAGGATAATAAACACTATCCAGTTGAGCAGTAAATCGTAAGGTTTTATATTCGGGCAATGGAAAGTCAAAGCAAAGTGTTGTATCATTCCCTGTTTGTAAGAAAGAAAGCGTTTGTGTGCGAGGTTCTCCCTTATAGGTGGCATAGCCGGTATATACCATACTGTCGTTGGATTGAAATTCATGGTCGGTGAACGATTTTTGTATGATTTGTGAGTGCATTGCACGAGGTTTAATGCCATAGGAACCACCGGTTTCGGTAGACAGCATTTTAATGCTCCGGCTTCCTCGAGATGTATGGACTTTCAGTAAATACATTTGTGCCGCAGCCACAGATATCTTAAACGTATGGACTCCTCCTTCTACTGTCGCATCATAAACCGCACACTGTTTTCCGCTTATATCATACAACACCATCGTAATATTATCCTTATACGGTATGTGTAATGGCACCTCGGTTGTTCCGTTAAACGGATTGGGACTGTTTTGAAAAAGTTGAAGATTTTGCGATTCCGCTTCTTCGATGCCCACACTGTTTATCATTTGTAAGGTAGTATCGGGATAATAGATGGTTTCCGTCCACGAACGGCTTTGATTGGTAATGTTAACACTGTCTAAAGCAATCCAGGAATCGTCTTGCATTTTAGCTGTAAAGCCTACTGATACTTGATTTTGTGCGTCCAGCGTATGAATTCCTGAAATGATGAAAAAAAATATAATATAAGGGATGGTATTACTTCTGATTTTTGTGAAAATTAATTTTACCATGACATGATATACATTAGTGTTTTATTACAGGATGCCGTTGATGAAGAAATGTTGCATCTTCCTGTAAATTGTTTTCCACAAACAGGACATTTATACAACTGTTTGCCGACCTTTTTGCCGTTTTTCTTCGTTATTTTACTATGACAGTAAAAGCAGATTTATTATTCATATACTTTCAAATGCTGCAAAGATACTAATACTAAAGGGTTAATTGAGGTGTCAGCCTACTTTTTGTCCATTAACCCCGATTAATAATGTATAAAACTTCTAATTGTTCAAATCATTCCATTTTCCAACGAGTGTATTTTTATTCAAACTTTCGCGTAATCCCTTTAAAAATTCCTTGCGTGCTACGGCTCTTCCGCCCATGCTTAGCATGTGCGAGGTGACCTGTTGGCAATCGATAAAATGAAAATGATGTTTTATGGCAAATTGTATTAAATAATAGAAAGCTACTTTGGAAGCATCGGTTTCGAGGTGAAACATCGATTCGCCCGAAAACATGGCTCCCAAGGAAACACCATACAATCCACCTACCAACCGATTCTCTTTATAGGTTTCAAAAGAATGCGCATAGCCCATCTGATGCAATTGCATATAGCTGTCGATGATTTCGGCACTTATCCATGTGCCTTTTTGGTTATTTCGTTTAACGTTTGCGCATAATTCCACTACTTTTCGGAAATTAGCATCAATCTTCACTTCAAATTCACGTCGTTTGATTCTCTGCATTAAGCTTTTAGAAAATGTTATCTCACGGGGAAAACACAACAAACGAGGGTCGAGCGACCACCACAATATGGGATTGTCTTCATTAAACCAAGGGAAAATTCCCAAGCTGTAAGCAGTTAGCAAACGCAAAGGAGATAAATCCCCTCCTACAGCCAATAAACCGTCAGCTTCTGCCAATTCCGGCTTGGGAAATACAATTTCATCTTCCGGTAATTCGAAAATGGGCACTTATTTATTTCTTTTTTTTACCCTTAGGTAAATCGTTTTTCCCTATTACCGAGGCATATACTTTCATATACGTATCATAATCGGTACCCATCGACATGGCGCGTAAAATGGCAATGCGCTTTTGGATGGGTGGATGGGTGGAAGCCAAATTCTCTTTGTGTTCTTTGAGTCTGGGTTTGTTAATGCACATGGCGGCAGTCATTTTTCCGGGATCGAAGAGGGTGTTATCGCCCGATATCTTTTCCAAAGCATTGGCTAAACTGATGGGATCGCGGGTAAAGCTTACCGAAATAGCATCGGCTAAGTATTCTCTTTTTCGGGATAAAGAAAAATAAAACATACGTGCCAAGATGGGTGCTAAAATGGCTAACAATATAACAACGGCCAAAATAATGATTTGTGCCGCCCCACCCCCTTTATTATCGGAAGAACGCCTGTTGCCACCGCCCCAAATAAAAGAGCGTAATAATATTTCCGAAATAATGACAATGGTTCCCAACATGATACTGGCAAAGGTCATGTAACGCACATCACGGTTATGAATGTGCGACATTTCATGCGCCATGACAGCTTGTATCTCTTGACGGCTAAGGCGTGAACGCAATCCTTGAGTAATGGCAACCACGCTTTTATTGGGATTCATTCCCGTGGCAAAAGCATTCATAGCCGGGGTATCGATAACATAAATTTTAGGCATGGGCAAACCCGAGGCGATGGAAAGCTCTTCTATGATATTGTATAACTCCTTGTCCTCTTCGCTGCGAACTTCCCTGGCATTGGCCATTCGTAAAATGACTTGGTCGCCACCGGCAAAGGCAAATAAACTCTGTATAGCCCAAATGATAATGGCAATAAACAAGCCCGAAATAGCCCCTTGACCCGATGCCGGATTAGGATCCAGAAAGGCTCCTATAGCGGCTCCCAATACCATCATTAAGAGTCCCATAGAAATAAAAACCACCCAGGATTTCCGACGGTTGCTTTTTATTAATTCATACATAGGCGTTTAAAAAGAGACTTTAGGTACTTCTTTCACTTGTTCCGATGACATTTCAAATAATTCTTTTTCTTTAAAGGAAAACATTCCGGCAAAGATATTATTCGGAAATATCTGAATTTTATTGTTGTATTGCATTACCACTTCGTTGTAAATGCTTCTTGAAAACGATATTTTGTTTTCTGTCGAGGCCAATTCTTCTTGCAGACTTAAAAAGTTGGTATTGGCTTTTAAATCGGGATACGCTTCGAGTTGCACACTTAACCCTGATAAAGCACTTGATAACATACTGTTAGCATTTGCTTTGTCAGCTACACTCTTGGCATTCATAGCGGCTGAACGGTATTCGGTAACTTTTTTCAACGTTTCCTGTTCGTGGGTAGCATAGCCTTTAACGGTTTCTACTAAATTGGGAATCAAAGAATAACGTCGTTCCAATTGAACGTCGATATTTCGCCATTCTTTGTCTACTTTGTTTCTCATTTTGACCATGCCATTGTAAATGGCTATAATCCAAATAATCAATAAGGCGATAATGCCTATAATAATCCATGTTGTTGTCATTTTTTTCTTATGTATTTTAATTGTTAAAATCAGTTAATTCAGTACTTAAAAAGACCGGTCCTTCGGTACACACGCAGCGATTGCCGCTTACCGTGGGAGTTACGCAACACAAACAGGCTCCGATTCCACAGGCCATTACATTTTCGAGCGACACTTCGCAAGGAATGCCCGCTTGTTGTGCTAAGGTCGCCACGGCTTGCATCATGACCATAGGTCCGCAAGTATAGATCTTATCAAAAGAAGAAAGTTTATTTATAATACTGTGTTGTGTAACAAATCCTTTCTCACCTTCACTTCCATCATCACATGAAATTAAAAGATGGGCGGTGTCTTTGAAAAAATCTTTTAACGACAAAGCGGCTTGCGTTCTTCCACCTATTAACACCGTAGGTGTGATGCCTTTTTTATGAAACCATTTCGAAAGATAAAGCATGGGAGCTATACCGGTACCTCCACCTATCAACAAAGGATGGCTTATTCCTTCTGTGTTAAAACCATTGCCTAAAGGATAAAGCATATTGATAACATTTCCTTCTTTGAGCGAGGAAAGCGCTTGTGTTCCCTCTCCTACTATTTTAATATACAGCAATAGCGTTTGTGAGTTGAAATCGATGTCACATATGGATATTGGACGCCTTAACAGGGTTTGAGGCGAATGGTCGACCCTGATGTTTACAAACTGACCCGGCAAGGCCTGTGGCAGTTCTCCTTTTAAAGGACGTACATAAAGCATAAAATCTTTATCCTGATAATGTTTTATCTTCAACACACGAAAATCACCAATTTCTTTTTTCATTTATTGTTATTATCTTTAAGCATTTATAATAACATTTATTTTAAGGATTTGTTGTGTTTAATAGCTTATTTTTTTTAATGTTATTCTGATATGAGAAACCATTCCACGATGAGACGTATAAGGAAAATTTACGATATACCAGACAACGCCTCAATGATATCCGAAGCCAATAAGCCGGAAACAGAACGTGTTGACAGGGCCATATCCCCTGCTTTTCCGTGCAAATAAACTCCCATCACAGCTGCTTCGGTCGGATGGTATCCCTGTGCTAATAACCCGGTTATTATTCCTGTTAGCACATCGCCGCTACCACCGCTTGCCATACCGGGATTACCACTGGAATTGAAAAACACTTTACCGTCGGGCATGCTCACACAGCTATGTGCTCCTTTTAAGACTATGATACATTGGTATTTATTTGAAAACTCCCTTTGCAGATTCAAACGATCAAATGAATTTCTCGTTTTACCCACCAAGCGTTCAAATTCTTTTGGATGAGGAGTGAAAATGCTATTTGGGGGGATAAATTCGAGCCACGTTTTATTTTCAGCTATACAATTGATGGCATCGGCATCGAAAACAAGGGGTATATGGGTGTTTTTAATCAAATGATTCAAGGCTTTCGCCGTATCGGGGTGAGTCCCCAAACCGGGACCCACGGCTATGGCGGTTGCTTTGAGAAGTTTGTCATGTTTGATATGGCTAATGATATCTTTGTGCTCATCACAGGAACATAATGCCTCATTGACACAAGTTTGCATGATTTGATATCCCGCTTCGGGAATATGCATTTCCACGATCCCCGCTCCGCTGCGCAGACAAGCTTTGGCGGCTAAGACAGCGGCTCCCATCATTCCTTTGCTTCCAGCAATGATCAACGCATGTCCGAAATGTCCCTTGTGCGAAAATTTATGCCTTGGCTTCATCATGGATTGTATATCCTTCTCCTCTACATAATAAAAGGGTGTTTCTATCTGATGAACCATATCAGGATGCAGGCCGATATCACCTACTTCCCATTCGCCTACGTACACATAATTTTCCGGAAAAAGAAAAGCTAGTTTGGGGAATTGAAAACTAAATACAAAATCGGCTTTTACGCAACACGCTGAAGGATCCATGGGTTTTTCAGCAAAAAAACCGGAAGGAATGTCAACAGAAAACACAAAAGCGGCAGATTGATTGATTTGTTTAAATAAAGCACATAACAGGCTATTGGTAACAGCTTTATTCAAACCGCTACCCAGTATGGCATCAACGATAAGGTCGCTATGAAAGCAAGGAATATCTGCTTCCTGATTGATTTCATGTATGTGTTCGGCATGAGATTGTTTTAAACGCTCCAAATTGATGGCACAATCTTCCGAAAATCTTTGGCTATGTTTAACCACATACACTTCGCATGTATAATCATGTTGCCATAATATACGGGCCATGGCCAAACCGTCGCCGCCATTGTTACCCATTCCGCAAAGCATGACAACGGATGTTTGATTATCAAAAAGATGCATAATTTTTTTTGCGCAGAGCGAAGCGGATCTTTCCATCAAATCAATAGAGCTAATGGGTTCATTTTGGATGGTATATGTATCGGCTTCCCGTATCTGAGCTATGCTAGGAATTTTCATGTGTTTTTTTAATTAAAATGGAATGCAAATGTACATTAATTCCGGCGATATTTTACGAAAATATATGTTTTCTTTCCTTATTATTATAGTGTTGTCTTTGTTTTAGTGTATCAAATAGGGTCTACATTCGTAATTGTAAAAAGCAGTTTGTAAAATAAAACATAGAAACAAGCGTTTATAAAACAAAAAACATTATTTTTGTGCGAGTGAAAACAACACAGAATCGGGTTGAATAACAATAATATAAATACTATAATGAGAAAAATAATTATCATTGCTCTTCTTATAACTTTTTCGAGCAACATCAAAGCCCAAACGAATGAAAGCGTAAAAGAAAAAAAGTCAAGCAATATTAAGATGGAAGATCTTATCATCAAAGATCGTTTGTTTGTCGATATATTTTCAAGCATATGGTTGAATTTTAATACCGAGACATATAAACAAAGAGCCATCAATCAGGGTGTAAATGCAGCCTTTTTATTTGATTTACCGGTAAAAAAGAATAGTCCTTTCAGTTTTGGAATTGGTGTAGGCGTTACGAGTCATAACTTGTATTCGAATGCTCAATTTTACATCGGGAAAGAATATACCACTCAAGTGAAAGCAATAAACGAAAATATTGATTATTCGAAGAATAAAATTAGTTTTACCAATTTAAACATCCCGTTAGAATTTCGATATTTTCACTCTTCCGGATTCAAAATTTCAGCGGGCATTCGCGTGGGCTTGATGGCTGATGTACACACAAAATATTATGGTAGAGAGATAAATGGAAAAGATGAGAGTGTGAAAATTAAAAATAAAAAGATTCCCAATTACACGAAAGTGCCAGTCGAAATCACCTTTCGCAGCGGATGGAAATATTTTGGTTTTCACGCATCCTATATGATAACCAAAATGTTCGAACCAGCAAAAGGACCTCAGATGTATCCTTTTAGTCTGGGTATTTCTCTTTCGTTATATTAATAGACATTGTAGTATGATAATAGCCGTTTTAGGAGCCAAAGGACAATTAGGGAATGAATTGCAACTAAAAGCAAAACATTATCCCAACGATATTTTTTATTTTGCCGATATTGAAGAGGTGAATATTACACAAAAAGATTCTTTCGAATCGTATATTAAAAGCATTAAGCCGGAAATTGTAATCAATGCTGCGGCATATACGGCTGTCGACAAAGCAGAAAGTGAAGCAGAAAAAGCGATGATGGTCAATGCAAAAGCGGTAGAACTTTTGGCCTCTTTATCGGAATGCTATCATTTTTCTCCTATTCATATTTCAACGGATTATGTGTTCGATGGTACAAATCATAAACCCTATCATGAAATGGATGCACCCCATCCGGTATCTATCTATGGAAAAACAAAATTAGCCGGCGAACAAGCCCTCAAAGGCATGCTATCGCGGGCTATCATCATCCGGACGTCTTGGCTGTACTCTTCTTTTGGAAATAATTTTGTGAAAACGATGGTATCATTGTCGAAAGAAAAGACAAGTCTTAGGGTGGTATATGACCAAATAGGCAGTCCGACCTATGCCGCTGATTTAGCGGAGGCCATATTGCAAATAGCTCGTCAAATTGATAAAATAAAAGGAGTTGAAGTGTACCATTACTCCAATGAAGGAGTCTGTTCATGGTATGATTTTGCCAAAGAAATCATGCAAGCCACAGCCTCAGCCTGTGAAATTATTCCTATCGAAAGTAAAGATTATCCCACGGCAGCCCAACGCCCGCATTATAGCGTTTTGAACAAACAAAAAATCAAAAAAGAATTCAATATACAAATTCCACATTGGAAAGAAAGCCTCTACCGATGTCTTAAAACCATGCAGCTTGTTTGTTTTTAACGACTGAATACCTGATTGTTCCTTATTTTCCGATGGCAGGATGTAGGAATTATTTAATTTTTTTTATTACCTTTGCCAACTAAATTTCTATGTAATTAATTAATATTAATCAATTAAAATACACACACATGAAAAAAATTTTTCTAAGCGCATTATGTTACATGCTTTTTACTACGTCAAGCAATATACATGCATGCACTAACTTTTTAGTTACGAAAGGGGCCTCGAAAGACGGGTCTACATTCATCACCTATGCTGCCGATTCACATACCTTATACGGTGAATTGTATTATCGTCCGGCGGCAAACTATCCGGCCGGTACTATGATGGATATTTATGAATGGGATTCAGGCAAGAAATTAGGACAAATCAAACAAGCCATACAGACTTATTCCGTTGTGGGTAATATCAATGAACATCAAGTAGCTATAGGTGAAACTACGTTTACGGGATTGGATACCTTGCAAGATAAAAGAGGTATTATCGATTACGGTAGTTTGATTTACATCACCTTACAACGAGCCAAAACGGCACGTGAAGCCATTATGATATTCCATCAATTGGTGAGTGAATACGGCTATTACAGTACCGGTGAATCTTTTTCCATTTCCGATCCTAATGAAGTATGGATACTGGAAATGATAGGAAAAGGCTCTCCCATATTAGATAAAAAAGGAAACGTAGATACTAAAGCTTGGACCTTAAGTCCGGTCTGGGTTGCCATGCGCATACCCGACGGATATGTGTCCGGACATGCCAATCAAGCACGTATCACTACTTTCCCTTTGGAAAACGGAAAAACATCCATCAGCACAAAAAACATTTCCAAAATATTCAATCCGAGTGTAGAAGTAGTTTATTCATATGACGTTATTTCATATGCCAAAGCCATTGGTTTATATGCCGGCAAAGATGCCGATTTCAGTTTTTCCGATACCTATAATCCGCTAAATTTCGGGGCTGCCCGTTTTTGTGAAGCACGGGTTTGGGCAGGTTTTATGAAAATAAATCCGGAAGAAATGGCTAAATACGAAGATTATGCACGCGGTGATAATTTAAAAAATCGTATGCCGCTTTGGATTAAACCTACGAATAAGTTAAGTGTTCAAGATGTATTTTCGTTGATGAGAGATCATTATGAAGGCACATCCATGGATATGACCAAAGACGTGGGGGCCGGTCCTTATGCTTGCCCTTATCGTTGGAGACCGATGACTTGGGATTATAAAGGAGTAGATTACATACACGAAAGAGCCATTTCTACACAACAAACCGGATTTTCCTTTGTAGCTCAATCACGCTCCAAATATCCAAATCCGGTGGGTGGCATTATTTGGTTTGGCGTGGATGATAGTTATACAAGCGTATACATGCCCGTATTTTGTAGCATCACTAAAATCCCTCATTACATTGCTACCGGCAATGGCGATATGATGACCTACTCTCCTACTTCCGCTTTTTGGTTGTTCAATCAAGTATCGAATTATGCCTATACACGCTATAGTGATATGATTAAAGACATATTACCGGTTCAAAATGAATTGGAATCAACTTTCATTCAAATGGTGGAACAACAATCCGAAAAATTCGCTGCCGAATATAAGGCAAATAAAGAAGCAGGCATTGAATCCTTGAATAAATTTTCAAACAATGCGGTTGCCAATACATTTAATCGTTGGAAAGAACTTTATGCCTTTTTATTGGTTAAATATATAGATGGAAATGTAAAAATAGAAAAAGACGGCAAATTTCTAAACAACGGAAACAATGAACATCTTCCGGCATCTCCCGATCATCCACGCTACCCCGATTGGTATTATAAATTGATTATTGATGATGCAGGCGATAATCTAAGAGCTAAATAATCAAAAAAAAATCCACTTTCTCAAGTGGATTTTTTTTTGATTGCTAGCTAAAAGATTAATTCCTTTTAATAGTTAAGGTCCCTTTACGTATAAATTCATTCCCTTTATAAATGAATTTATAAATATATAAGTAAACTCCATCCGGCAAATGCTCTCCATTAAATTCGTTGCGGTAATCTTTTTTATGGTATAGTACCTTTCCTTGTATACTATAAATATATAACTGTGAGGATTCTATTTCAGGTAGAAGTTCCATTTCGAAATAATCGTTTACATTGTCTCCATTGGGACTGATAATGTTAGGAATGTGAAAAATGGGTTGCCTGATTTCTTCTTCATTCTCTTCGCTTTCGTTGATAGTCTCCGGGATTTCATGGGGAATAATTTTTTCCTCGCTTACCTGAATAGGTTTTTGAGTTGTCTTGGGCTCAGAAGTCATACTTGGTGTTTGCCGAATAGGTTTTTCATCAGCCTTAGGCATCTTTTTTTCAACAGCTTGCTTGGTTTCGGATACGGGTTCAGAGGCAGCAAGCATGGCTGTTTCGCCTATAGGTTTATTTGTTTGAAGGCTGTTTTTATCTTTTTCTTCTTTTGATGATTCTTTGTGAATGTCTGTCGTTTGTTTATTTGTCGTATGATGTTCTGTTTCGGTAGGGTAAGGAATTGCCGTTTCGTCAACCAAAAAATCGATTTCTTTCACATTTTCATTAGTTGTCGAGGGTAATGGTATGTTTTCAACGATCGGATTAGGTGTGATATGTTTCACATCCGTATCGGTATCATTTGTTAGTAATAACACAGTAGTTGTAATACTACCAACGACGGCAATACCTATGCCTATTTTACCGAATGAAGACTTTACTATTTGAGTGAAAATCGATGATACATCCGAAGAAGGCGGTGGTGTATTCGATAATTTATCCAAATTATTCGAAAGTTTCGACCAGCATTCTGCAGGAGGTGTTTCACCGTAATGCTCAAACAAATCGCGTATATATTTTTCAAAGTCCGTTTTCATGTTCTTAATATTTAAAATCCTCCAAATGACATTGTAGCCATTTTTTTGCTTTTGCATATTGGGTTTTCGATGTGCTTTCCGAAATGTTTAGCATTTCAGCAATTTCGGCATGTTTATAACCTTCTATGGCGTATAAGTTAAAAATCTGTTTATAACCTTGAGGCATCCTTTGAATTTGATTTAATATATCTTTAATGTTTATATCTTGGTATGTTTTCTGACTTATTTCGTTTAATGTATCAATTTCTTCCAGATCTAAATCTAATAAATGTTTTTTATTAGCACGATAATGATTGATTGCCGTATTAATCATTATTCGTTTCATCCATCCTTCAAACGAGCCCTGTTTTTTGTACATGGGAAGAGATTCGAAAATCGAAGTGAAACCTGTTATCAACACATCTTCGGCTTCTTCCCTGCTTTGTGTATAGCGCAAACAGATGGCATAAAACAAAGCACTGTATTTTGTATACAGATGTTTTTCTGCTTTTCTGTTCCCTTTTATACATTCTATAATAATTTCTTCTTCCGAAAACATTCTCGTTTTTTCTAATTTTATAAGTCGTTATTATATTGAAAAAAGTTGCTTGGAATTATTTTATTCTTAAAAACTATGATAAAGGGATGGTCTATTTATTCTCCTATGATTTTTATCAACACCCTTTTCTTTCTCTTTCCGTCGAATTCAAAATAGAAAATTTGTTCCCATGTACCAAAATCAAGGGCTCCGGCGGTAATAGCAACAACGACTTCTCGTCCCATAATCGTACGTTTAAGGTGAGCGTCGGCATTATCTTCGAAACCATTGTGTTTGTATTGACTGTAAGGCTTTTCAGGAGCTAATTTTTCCAACCATACTTCGTAATCTTGATGCAGTCCGCTTTCATCGTCATTAATAAAAACGCTGGCTGTTATGTGCATGGCATTAACCAAGACCAAACCTTCTTGGATACCACTTTCGTAAATGGCTTGTTGAACCATCGAAGTAATATTTACCAATCCCCTGCGGGATGCTATATGGAAATATAATTCTTTGCGATAAGATTTCATAGATAGTAAATTTTGCCGGTTTTAACGAATCAATTTTGAAAAACGAATTTCTTTTCCGGCGGTAAAAATCTCTTGCCATGTTTCTGCTTGAATATCTATACAGTAACACTCATTTGTGCGTAAAAATCCGTTGAAGTCGGGAATAAAAAAACGCAATACATTGGTAATATCGGGATTATGACCCACGAATAAAACGTTCTTGGTTTTATCTGCTAAGCCGATGAGTATCTGAAAATATTCATCTTCATGAGTAAGGTATAATTTATCCTCATAGATAATTTTATTTACTTTCTTTTTTACATAAGGTGCTAAGATTTCGGCAGTTTGTTTGGCTCTTACGGCTGTACTTGCATACATCACATCTATTTTAGTAGACATTAATTTCAAGTATTGACCTAATTTATGGGTTCGTTCCATACCGGTTTCCGTAAGTTTACGATCGCAATCTTTTAGGGCTTCGCCTGTTTTGGCATGTCTGACAAGATAAATAGTTTTCATTTTTAAAGAAATTTAGTTAATTATATGATTTAAAGTCGGAAAAAAATGAGTGATTGTTACATAGGCCATGTATACATTGAATGCTGTAAAAAGAATGGCTATGAATTGTTTTGGTAAATATAGGACCGATGCTATGTTGCTGGCATCGCTTGTAATGTTAGAAGTAAAGGATACGTACATTAATATAAAACATGAAAATACAGATTCCAAAAGGATGATGCAGGCATAGGCTTGAGCGAGTATATGAATAAGTAAATGATAGTGAAAATACAACAAACAAACATTGATGGAAATAAACGTTACAGCCCATATGATTCCAAAAAAATTTCTAAAATAAAGAAGGAGAAACAAAAAGCTTATCGAAACAATGCCTATGATATAGTAAACATGTAAATCTTTGGATAAAAGCCAAAAACTAAAGAATGCCATAAGAGCGGTTAAGGGATATCCGGCTATGGCAATGAGCAATTTCTTGAATTTATTAGATATAGTAACCGAAGCTTCGCCGCCGGCATTGCTAAATAAATTTATCTTAACTGTTTTTTCACCCAACATCCACCCCATCCATACATGTCCTCCCTCATGTATCATGGTACTGATTAAACGTATGTATTTTCCTATATAAGGAATATAAATCGTTATCCATACCGTAAGTAATATGAGGTAAAACTGTATGCTTTCATTGTTAAAAAAAGTAATCATCCTATTATGCTAAAAACATAAACAATAAAATCAATTCGCTTAATCCGACAAAAAAACCACTATATATTTGTAATGAAGAGTGTTTATTTATAATCATTTGAGCACTTAACATCCACCCGCTGATACATATCAATATCAGTATAATCCAAATGTTGTTTTGTTGTATGTAATACCCTAAGCCGATAAAAAAACCTATGATTGCTCCTATAAACAATGCATGAGCATTGATGTTGTAAAACAAATGAATGATTAGGTAGCTTGCCGTAATCAATATAGGTATGAGCATATATATTTGTATCAAAGGATATATGGCATAAAAAGAAACGGATTGAAAACACAGATAATAAAACAAAGCGAAAATCAAATAGGCTATAGCATTATCTTGTTTGTTGTCAAGCTTTAGGGATTTAATGATACGTAGTTTATACAAAAGAAAAACGGTGATTGCAGGTAGTATAATATATCCTGCCAATAGCATGCCATATAACCATAAGAGATGTGGTAGGGACAGGACCGTTTGCTGTATTTGCAGTTGTAATGCAAACAACAGCATGTATACAAGCATACATACCGGATGGAAAAGGATAGAAATTATTCTGGCATTTTTAAGACTCATAGGCATGTAGTAAAAAAAACAACAAACATACTTCTTTATGGTGTATGTTTGTTATGAGGTATATCTGTAAAAAAAAACATTTATTCAGGATTGATGGCTATGAGTTCCACTTCGAAAATAAGTAAAGAACCGGCACTTTTGGAGATTTGTCCTATCGGACGATCGCCATAGGCTAACTCTGCAGGAATCCAAAATTTATATTTGCTCCCCACACTCATCAATTGCAAGCCTTCTGTCCAACCTTTAATCACTTGATTTAAGGGAAATGTAGCCGGCTCACCTCTTTGACGCGAGGAATCAAACACAGTGCCGTCGTATAAAGTGCCCACATAGTGTACTTTTACCTTGTCGGTAGCTTTGGGTTTGGGCCCTTTTCCTTCCACCAACACTTTGTATTGCAAACCGCTTTCCGTTTGTTTGACGTCTTTATCATCTCTGATGTTTTTTTCCATAATGTCTTTGGTGACAAACTTATTAAAGCTGGCTTCTCTTTCTTGGTTTTCTTGTTGACGTTGTTGGGCCATGCTTTGAAATCGTTTTAACAGTTCCGTATACTGAGGATCTCTTACCTTAGCCGAAGAACGATTGCCTTTGAAACCGGCTTCAAATCCGGCCAAATATGCCTCTAAGCTAATAAAATCAAATTGATTTAAAAAGAAGTATTCTCCGGTTTGAAATCCAATGGCATAACCTAAAGAATCTTTGGATGTTTTCATTTCTTGTGCCTGCGATACAGTCGTAAAAGCACTCATCAAAACAATAATAGCTAATGATTTAGTTAATTTCATGTGTAATTATTTTTATGTATTATAGATAATAATTTTGAGATGCAAATATACATAAAATTGTCAAATCATATCAAACGGAAAGTAAATATGGAAGAAAAGAGATTGTTAAAGGTTTCGGAAAGGAATACGAAGAATACCGCCATAAGGTACCAAAGTTCTTTCCTCGGTTTCAAAAAAAATCAAGCGGGAAAACAATATAGCTTAGCAACCCTATATAAAACCTTAGAAAATGAAAAAGTTAATAATATTTGGAGTATTTATTCTTATCTCTAATAATTTTTATGCTCAACACAATGAATTTTTATTAGACACCGATAAAGCGGGTCTTTTTAAACTAACTATGAATTTGGAATATGCTTTAGAAGTATGCAAATCAAAATACGTTGTTGAAAAATCATTCCTTTCGTTAGAAGGAGACAATTACGATGTTTATAATGTAAAACTTGACGGTCAATTATTATTAAAATTAGAACCTGATTGTGAAAGCGTATGCAAAATAGGAAGAATTTGGGTATATAGCGACCTCTATAAAACGAGTAAAGGAATAGGCATTGGGAGCACACTAGAAGAAATTTTGGAAAATTACAGTTTTAAATTTTTACAGACAGAAGGTGAAGGTTCAGTCTTTTTACAAATCAATGAGAATGATATAAATTTTGAACTTGATCCCGTTGTATTTACAAATGATTGGTGGAAAAATGGAGCTAAGTTCGAAGATATTCCAAAAGAGACAAAAGTAACAATGATTATCTTATAATTCCACCAAAATATTTCGTACACTTTTAAACACGCAGACGATCTATACCGGAAAAACACCAGAAATTGAATAAGACGATCTCCTTACTTTTTGATTATTTTTTCCGTCAACAAAGCATCGTCGCATTGTATACGTATAAAATACAAACCCTTGTGCAAAGGACGTAAGTCAAGGATGCATTCCTTGGCCCGGATAGACTGTTTGAGAACGACTTTTCCGACCAGGTCAACTACCGTGATTTCTTCCATTACAGCCTTATTGCATTGAATCGTGAGTTGATCGGAAGTCGGATTTGGAAAGAGGATCAGGTCATCGGAAGCGGTTCTTTCCGAAATACGGCTTGCATTCTGAATGAACAAGGAGGACGTATCGCTGGTATCACATGCGTTGAAGGCAACCACATGTAATTGGATAGAATTTGCGTCTCGTATGGAAACAAGAATACGGTTATACGGGGTACGGGTATCTAATAAACGGACGTCTCCGTTTGAAGTCAATGCTTTCGCCCACCAGCGATAGCCTTCCGCTCCTTCCACGCTGTCCACGGTATAGGTATAATTGCCGGTTTGTTGAACAAAGGATTCTCCTTGGATGAGGCCGATGTTGCCGAGGAATAATTCTTCCTTGATGGGAATGGTATCGTAGCGAAAACAACCGATAGCATCAATGGAATAGACTACGAATGTATCCGTCGGAAGATGTTCTCTGACAGATAAAGAAGCTCCGTTCATAAATCCCAAATCTTCCCAATAGTGATGTACTGGGTAGACATAATCACCGACCACTTGTGTAATGCTTATAGTACCGTTTGTATCTACCATACAACGGTTATCCTCTTTGGTATAGTGAATAGCAAACTCCAAATCGGCAATTTCCACCGTATCGAAGGCGCAACCCAAG
>LSQX01032225.1_pt2 | contig 20821 bp, 18 predicted proteins | sample 654561 | NCBI WGS metagenome assembly LSQX01 (sample SAMN04489861, study PRJNA283612) | anaerobic digester metagenome | isolation source: 4 biogas reactors fed with cattle manure at either 37C or 55C with and... | place: Denmark: Kongens Lyngby | collected 2014 | reverse complement strand
TTTTAAGCGGCACTTCACCAAAGATTCTGCCGGTATCACAGCTTGCTGAAATGAACTTCAATCCCCGGAATGCCTTACTCCGGTTGTTGCAGGAAAAATATGACACCCTGATTGCCGGATATATCCATGCCAGAAAGGAAAATCCGGATTTTGAATTTCCGGAATAGTGGCGGATTACTTCACTGCAACGGTTTCAATCTCAATCAGTACGCCCAATGGAAGCTCTTTTACGGCAAAGGCTGCCCGTGCTGGCGGATTTTTAGGGTAAAATGAGGCATAGACTTCATTCATTTCCCTGAAATTGCTCATGTCGCTGAGCAGGCAGGTGGATTTTACCACATCGGCAAAAGTATATCCCGCTTCTTCAAGGATTGCTCCGGTGTTTTTCATCACCTGCCGGGTCTGTTCCCTGATTCCGCCCCCGACAACTTGCATGGTTTCCGGATTTAACGGAATTTGTCCGGCAACATAAAGTGTTCCGCCGGCTTCAACCGCCTGGCTGTATGGGCCGACTGCTTTCGGCGCTTTGTCCGTGTGAATTATTCGTTTCATGGTGAAATTTTAAAAATTATCGTAGTGGCTCTGCCGCTTTTCTACTTTAAGGTCTTTCAGCATGGAAGATTTGGCGTTGATGGTAAAGCTGTAGCTTTTCATGTATCCGAAGGGAACAAAGTTAAACGACATCGACCAGCAGTGCAAATCGCGGTTCAGGTTGAATGTGGTGAACGAAAATTCCTTGGCCATAATATCAAAGTTGGTGTTTGCGCTGATCCTCCATTTGTCGGTGAGGCTCAGGTTTCCGCGTAACCCGATGGTTTGCGTGTATCTTCCCTTTTCTGACGGCCTTCTGGGGCCGGTGTAATTAAAACTGTAATCAAAACCGAAATCCCACGGAATATTGAAATCGTAATAATTTTCATAGTCACCCGGCAGAATGTTTTCCTGCTCGATCATTTCCTTGTTTCGTTCAGCTTCCTTTCCACCCTGTTTCGACTTGAAATTCATCCCGAAGGAGAGGTTCGCCCGGGTCAGTCTTCCCAATTTTGCCAGTCCTGATTTTTCATTCCACACATATTTGTGGATGGTCTGCCCTTCGTTGTTGGTCATGTACGGATCAAGCACTCCGCCCATGTTGACGCTGACCCCTGCTATGGTTGTGCGTGCCCTGATATTTATTGCGGAGAGATTCAGCGAGTCGGCAATCAGGTTATAGGAGGTTCCGAAACTCAGGTTATCAATGATTTTTACCTTTTTGTATTTTTCTGTTTCTTCGGTTTTGGTTGTGTCTGCCCGTGTCTCCAGTACTTTTGCCTCCAGATTGTTGTTGACCGACAGGGAGATAGCCCCTGATTCGCCCCTTCCCGGCGAACCGCCGTAGATGCCGCCGTCATTCACATCGAAAAATCGTCTTCGTTCGGTTTCGTCAATCTGTACCTCCTGCCAGTAGCCAAACCTGCCGGCGCCAAAATCGGGGCGATAGCTGAAGCTTAGCGAGGGTGTCATTTTGTGCCTGATTCCCTTGACCCTGGAATTTGGATTCACCGGCAGGAACATACCATAAATGTTGGTTGATGCGCTGAGGCTGTAGGAATAATCATAAACCCGGTTCAGCCCTGAAATGGTGTCAATCCGTATTGTTCTCGGAATATTTGACGGGTTATTAAAATCTCCGCCCTCCTCGTAGGTGTAATTGTATTTTTTGAAATACCATTTTTCATTGTAACTGAATCCCGGACTGAAATTGATGTGATTCAGCAGATTAAAGTTGGGCAATGCAATCGGGATATTGTGGCGGATTCCATTTTTCCAGTCCCGCACAAAGGATTTCTTTAAAATTTCCGACTCGTGTGCAGTGATGGAGTTCCTGAGGTTCCCGGTGTAGTTGACGCCGAATTTCTCATACCATTTCAATGTGCCGGAGCGTACCTTTTTTCGCAGCGGATAAATTTTAGCCATGCTGAAGGTCATTTCGGGCAGAGATAAAGTCAGGGAGGAGTCCATCGAGTTTTGTGAATGCCTCAGGTTCACGGAAAGATTGTATGGAGTGTTTTCAAACTTTTTGGAATAGGAAACGCTTGAAGATTTCTGGCTGCGAAGGTAGTTTTGTGCCGAAATGGCGTTTTGTTTATCATAGCCACTGGTTGAAAAATTCACGCTGGCAGAAAAAGTCTGGTTGGGATTTGCTTTTGCATCCTGGCTGTGGTTCCAGGTGATTGCAAACTGCTTGGACGGATTATAGTCTATCTGTCCCTTTTCGCCAAAAACATTCATGTTGTACCGGAAATCAAATCCGCCGCTGTATTTGTACCGCTTCCGGTAGTTTGTATGCAGTTTCCCTGCCCAGGAGCCTTTGGTGTAAATGTCGCCGCGCAAAGCAAGGTCAAAGTATTCATTTGCAGCCCAGTAGTATCCGCCATCGCGTAGGAAAAACCCGCGGTTATTTTCCTCGCCGTAGGTTGGTATCAAAATTCCTGATGAATAGTGCGGGGTATTGGGGAAAAAACCAAACGGCAGAATCGGGAAATAGATGGGAAAATCTTCCAGAACCATATATGCCGGGCCGGTAATGATTTTATTGTTGGAAATCACCTTTGCCTTTGTGAGATGCAGGTAGAAATGCGGATGGTCGGCATCGCAGGTGGTGTATTTCCCGTCTTTCAGCACAAAGGCATCCCGGGATATTTTTTTGGTCCGCTCGCTGTGGACAAACCCTTCTCCCTGCTGGGTCACCACTTCGGTGATAATCCCTTTTTCCGTGTCAAAATTGTAGCGGAGTGTTTTGGATTCAAACTCCTCGCGCCCATCCTTGAACACCGGTTTCTGAATTAATGTTCCTGTGGAATCAATCAGTCCCTCAGCATAAACCTCCTTGGTTTCCAGATCGAGTACAATGAAGTAAGCTTTCAGCTCAATCTGCTGGTAGGTAACCTGTGCATTGTTATACAGAAATACCTTTTGCCCGTCAAAGGAGCCGATGATGGAATCCTCTGCATGGTATTCAATGGGCGCTTCAATAACCGGTGGCTTTTCCTTTTTCAGAAGGCTGTCACCCCGGGCAGAAGAGTCAATGCGCAGCGTGTCGCCGGGTTCGGCGAGCACAGGAATTGAATCGGCAGAAAACGGCACAATATCTAATGTGTCGGGCACAACGAAGCCGGATTCTTCTGGACGATGAAAAGTAGAAAATGGCACAATACCTAATGTGTCGGAGATGGATTTTTCCGGAACAAGGCGCCCTGGTTCTGTCTCCTGGCCAAAAATCAGCAGGGGAATCATGGCAAAAAGGTATGTTGCTACTATTTTGTACAAAATATTTTCTGCAAAAAAAAGCTTTTATCAGGCATAACGCGCAAAATTAAAAATAAGGGCTATATCAGCAGTTAATAAATGCAAAATAATACTAAATTTCTATTTTTGTTCTCAAATCAGGAAAAGGATGAACAGGTTAGTTTATTTGATTTTCATAGTTGCAGGTTGCTGTTTGCCCCGGTTACTTTCGGCACAATCAACCGGTGATGGCGTTGTCAGAACTGTGGTAATTGACCCCGGACATGGCGGAAAAGACCCCGGCGCAGTGTCCGGCAATGCAAGGGAAAAAGACATTGTGCTTGACATTGCGCTGAAACTGGGAAACCATATCCGGTCCACATTTCCCGGAGTTAAAGTGATTTACACGCGCGACAGGGATGTGTTTGTTCCGTTGCATCAGCGGGCGGCGATAGCCAATAAAAGCAGTGCCGATTTGTTCATTTCCATTCATGTGAATGCTGTGGCAAGAGGTTCTGCCCAGGGAACAGAAACCTTTATTCTGGGGCAGCACCGCAGCAGCGAGAACCTTGAAGTGGCGAAAAAAGAGAACGCCGTAATTCTTCTGGAAGATGATTACCAGACGATTTATGAGGGGTTTGACCCGAATTCCCCGGAATCCTACATCATGTTTGAACTGGTTCAGGATGAATATATTGAGCAAAGCGCCATGCTGGCCGCCGCCGTTCAGGATCAATTCCGGACAAAAGCCAGACGCATTGACAGAAGCGTAAAACAGGCCGGATTCCTGGTGTTGAGGCAGACTGCCATGCCCGGTATTCTGATAGAAACAGGTTTTATCAGCCATCCGGCGGAGCGGAGCTATCTGATGAGTGAATCCGGACGCAACGCTCTGGCGCTTTCGGTTTTTGAAGCGTTCAAAGAGTATAAAAGAAAAATTGAAGCCAAAAGCGGCTTTCTGGTTTCTGCTGCTCCCGGGACTTCAACTTCGGATGCGCCCGCAACTTCCGCATTACCCATGGAGCAGAAGCAGGCGAACAGTGTGTTTTTTTCGGTGCAGATAGCTTCCCTTTCGTCCCCTGTGGAGGCAAAAGCTGCAAACTTCAAAGGTGAAAAAGAGGTCTTCATGCAAAATACCGGAAACACCTACCGTTATTTTTGCGGGAGATACCCGAATCACGGGCAGGCCAAAGCGGCGCAAAAACGGCTGAATTCAAAATTTAAGGGGGCGTTTGTGGTTGCTTTTGAAAACGATAACCTGATTCCGGTAGAAAAAGCAGTCGGAAAAAAGTAGCTGCATTCAGTCAAATGTTTGGATTTTAGTCGCCGATTCCAATATGAAATGATTAGTTTTACCTGATTATTGTTGAAATAAAAATGATTTTATAAATATGAAAGTATCAAAAATTACAAAACTCGGAATCCTCATTGTGGCTTCCGTTGCTATATTGATCTGGGGACTCAGCTACCTCAAGGGGAACGATATTTTCAAAAGAAGTAACAGCTACCATGTTGTGTATGATCGCATTGAGGGGCTGACACCATCGGGCGATGTGGAATTGAGCGGCTTCAAAATCGGGCAGGTTCAGAAGATCCGGTTTATGCCCGACAACAGCGGACGGCTGGTGGTAACTTTTATGATAGACTCTTCGGTTAAACTTCCCGAAAACACGGTTGCACAGATTATCAGCAGCGACCTGATGGGAACCCGCTCCATCAAGCTGAACCTTGGGGAATCTGACCGGTTTTACAACAGCTACGACACCATTCCCGGCGCTGTTGAGCGGGACCTCAAAGAGGAGGTGAGCATGCAGGTGCTTCCCATAAAAAACAGGGCGGAAGACCTTTTGGGAACGCTGGACTCCGCACTGACCGTGCTCACAGTGATTTTTAACGAGGATGCCCGGAAAAACCTTTCGGAAAGTTTTGAAAACATCAACCAGACGATTTTCAATATTGAGAAAACAACTTCCGATCTGCAGGAAATTGTCTCTTCCAAACGGGGGAATATTGAAAATATCATTCTGAATATTGATCATGCCACAACCGCTTTTAGCCAACACGCCGAAGAGTTTGAAAGAACATTGAAGAACATTGCTGCTTTCAGCGATTCATTATCCCTGATTTCTGTTTCCCCTGTTCTTGAAAACATCACGGAAATTTCAGAGAAAATCGGGAACTTACTGGCACGTTTTGAGTCCGATGACAACACGGCAGGCTTGCTTTTTAACGATGACCAGTTGTATCAGTCGCTCACGCAGATTGCGGACAACCTGAATCTGCTGATGACGGATGTTCGTGTCAACCCCGGGCGGTATGTGAAATTCTCCGCCATTGATTTGGGCAAAAAAGTGTATGTTGATGCTTCGGGCGACATGTCGCGTGATATTATATTTAAGGTACATCTGATTTCCAGTGAAACCAAAATTTCACCCGACGCCCATGTTTTTGCAGGCATGGAACCGGTTGAAGAGTATGAAATCAGCGGAGCGTTCACCTACCTCACCGGCTCTTCCCATTCTTTTTCTGAAATCCTTGAATTGCATCAGAAAGCGCTGATCAAATTCCCCGATGCATCCATCGTAGCGTTTCGCCGGGGGAAGATGATAAAACTGGAAAAAGCGCTGAAATCCCTGAAGTGATGCCTGTTAATACTCTTTTTCTCCTTTCAGCGCTTTTTCGTCATCGGGGATTTGCAGCATTTTATGCTTTAAAGATACATTTTCCTGTAATTAAAAATAATTAAAATATAAATTAACTTGCTGTCAACAAGTTGGTTAAACTGTTAATAAGGAGCAGCTGATTAAGCGTTAAATGATTGCGTCTGACTACCAGTAAAGGCTAAAAAAAACAGATGCACTCTATTTTTTCATTATCTGCTTAAAATCAACTTCCCATAAAGAGTAATTTTGTTCTGGTAATCTGAACAGATTGTTATTTAAACTCCTATAACTATAGGAAGTATGAAAAGTAGTAGCCATGAAATTATCAGGTATATCCATTTTTTCTTCAAAATTTGACTGACCATTATCAACAAATATTGTTAAAGGTTTCAAGTCTTTGTCAATAGTACTCAATATTAAAGTTTCAATACCAATTGCCCAGTCGCCAACAAATGGATAAGAAGAGAAATGTGAATCCATTAACTCTTGTGAGACGATTAACTTTCTGTCTTCTTGCTCATTCGCGATTTTTACTAATTCATAAATTGCATCAATTCTGCCTGCATATAGCGGGGTATATCTTTTGAAAGTGTTTATCCCAAATAATATTAATAAAATTCCGACTATGGTGAAAATAGATTGATTAGCAGTTGAAAAGTTTTTAATCGCAGAATAGTATACAATGGCCGAAAACATTGTCAGTGGTAAAAATATTTTCTCCATTTGCATATTTGACTCTCCTTCTTTAAAAGAGATACAGGCAACAAAAAAATAACTGATTGAAAAAAGTGTCAAAAATAAGACATGAGTCCATTTTCGTTTACGTAAAGAGATAACTATTGTAATAAAAAAAACAGATAGTAATGGGAGGTATAATGTTTTAATTTTCTGTCTGAAAAAACCATATGGATAGTAAGAGCCAAATTCTTTTAGTACTGAAAATGGGGATTCCAAAACATTTTCGTATAGGCTTTGATGCTCGGGATTTTCATTTCCAATAAATATTTTGTACAAAAAAAGAATCAAAGTAAAGGTAAGTAACAGATATGGCATGATACTTTTAAACCTATTATTAAGAATGACATAAAACGTAATTGAGAAAATGAGTGAAAATAATGCAATAGTGTGAGATACATAACCAAAAACCACAAGCAAGCAGGAAACCAACAGGGTAATTGCTGTTTTCCATTTTCCCCAAATGCTTTTTTTGTCGGCGTAGCACAGCCATGCAAAAAGCAAAATGCTATTTAATAATGCAATTGTACTTTCAGATGTCGGTCTGAAATAACTTTCTCCAACACCAATGGCAGATATTGCTATTATTGCAAAACCGGCAGCTTTGTTTTTTAATACGTTATTGGCTAAATAAAAATAAAATAGTTTTACAAGGACAAAAGAAGCAGAGTAAATATATAAACATAGTAATAAAGGAAAATTAAATTTGGTTGCCAACACAAGTAAAACTTGATTAATAATAGTTGTTGACCGGCCATGAGGGATGAAAAAATCCTGGCTATTAACAATATTGAAAAAATAATAGGCAGGGTCCAAAATCAATATCCTTTCTTTTGTGTAAATAACAGACAGACCAATTAGAAACAAAAAAAACAAATATGAAAAAACTTCAAGGTACTTGATTTTATTTACCGAGATTTTCATAACCCATACTATATTATTTCAACTGCAAAAATGAATAAAAAAAATGGTATTGCTACATTAACAAAATGTATTATGTTTGCTTTATGCGAATTATTATAGCGCTTTAATATGAAGCTTAAGTTTCATGGAAAATATTTACCATTTTATATAATAGCTTTTTTTGGTATTCTTTTATTTTTTATGGGAATTGCCAATCATTACTTTTTTCGTACGGTGACTTATGATTATGGCAATTACAACTTTGCATTTTGGGATTATTCACACTTCAGGATTAGTCCGATGCCTACCTATCCTGGTAATTTTTTACAGGATCACTTTTCGTTCACACTAATGTATTTTATTCCGGTTTTCTGGCTCCTGAATTGGCTAACCGGAACATACACACTTATAATCATTCAATACGCTTTAATATTGGTTGCTGCATGGTTCACTTATAAATTTGTCATGCTTAAAACCGATAATCACTGGCTTGGGGCAGGAGTTTTGGTTTATTATTTTGTATTGCTCGGAAGGTATACTACTTTTTCGTGCGACGTTAATCTTGCTGTAATTTCCTCATGTTTTATTCCGGTATTTCTTTATTTTTTTGAGAAAAAAAAATATCTCGTATCCTCTATTCTGCTCATTCTTTCTCTGCTTTCAAGAGAAAATATTCCACTTTGGTTTATTTTTATTTTTATCGTTTTAATCATTCAGCACCGGAAAGAAAAAAAAGCGGTATTGTTCAGCCTTCTTGGGATTGCGGTTTCAATACTCTATTTTATATTGCTTTTTAAAATATTCATTCCTGCCATTGAAACCGAAGAAAAGCAGTTTACGCTTTTTAACTACTCTGCATTGGGCTCAAATCCGGGAGAAGCGCTTAAATTCATCGTTCAAAACCCATTTGAAAGTATCAAACTGTTTTTTATTAATCACCTTGATAATCCTGCTTTTAATAGAGTAAAAGCCGAATTTTATATTGTTTATCTGATTTCGGGAGGTATTATTCTGCTACTAAGGCCACAGTTTTTTATCTGGTTTATACCAATTGTTGCTCAGAAAGTACTGAACGATTCTTTCATTCGCTGGGGAATTTCAACATATTATTCTATTGAGGTAGTAACTATGCTTCCCTTGTCTGTTTTTTGGACACTCGCATCATTAAAATCAAAAAAACTTCAAAATATACTTGCTCTCATTGTATGTATTGCCACGCTCTTAATGACCATTTATAAACTTGATAGAAAAAATGTTGAAATTCCCTGGACATTAAATCCGCCCAAAGAAAAAATTTACTACAAAGGTTTCTGGAAAACTTCGTTTGATATTAAAAAGGTGAACAAACTGTTAAGGCAAATTCCGGCCAATGCCAAAGTCAGTGCTTCCGATCATCTGCTTTCCCATCTTGCGCAACGCCGGCATATCTATCTTTTTCCATCTGTGAAGGATGCTGAATATATAGTTTTTTCGGTTTTTGATGATTATTTTATGATTTCGCACGAGGAAAACGAAAAAAATAGAAATATGTACTTGTTTGATTCGGACTGGGAAATTGTGGCACAGGAATTTCCGGTTTTTCTTCTGCAATCAAAACAGTCAGTTTCTGGAGCTGAAAAGATTGGTGCAAATAAATTAGTTCTATCAAGTGATACCCTGTTTTGTAATTTCGAAACTATTGACCATATCGGTAATCAGGTGCTTTTTAGTAACAATAAAGTGGCAGAAAGCGCTTCAAGATTGACTGCTGAAAAGTCTTTCAGCAAAAATCACAGCATAAAACTAAGTGCTGAAGATCCGTACAGTTCACTATTCGTTTTTGATGATATTGAAAGAATACGCTATTTGCATATCAGTATTTGGAGTTTGGGAGAAGAAAACAAATCTCATATTGTTGCAGAAGGTAGAAATAACTTTTATTTATCTGGCAGCAAGGTGGAATCTGACGACGAAACGGGTTGGGTGAAGTTAGCTTTAAGCTTTTGGATACCTCAGGATTTGAGCGTTGATGATTTAAGGATTTATTTTTATAACAGTGGGAATCAGTCAGTTTACTTTGATGATTTAAAAATTATTAGTTATTGCGAAAAACAGAATGATATTTTATCTGAGTAATAACTAAACTTTTGCATGTGATATAATTATTGGCGAGAGTTTAATTAATAACTGTCAATTTTTACCGACAATTTTTTCAGATTGAGTTTTTTTCTGCCATTATTCCATACATAAACTTTAATAACAGTAGATTCAGGCAAAACAGCCGGTAGTTTGGTGGAGATTTGAACGGTGTCTCTGCTGGAACCTCTTGAGAAGAGGTCTCTGTTTTCCCAGCGTAGATTTTTATTGTCTTGCTCAATGGAAAAGACCAGTGAAACATCATCTTTTTCAATATTGTCGATGCTAAAGTAGTCAAGGGAAATGTCAAATTCCAGAAACTCTTTCTGTTCAATCTCATCAATCAGTATAGTAATCCCCGGGCTGAATTCACGGGTTTTATCCATTTGGAAAAACTTTTCACCTTTTACATCTACAACTTTTTCATCATTAAAATCTTCGAAAGTTAAGATTCTTTTGATGGTTGATTTCCGGGCTTTGGCTGGCGTTTTCTTCCTGCTCTTTTTAAATAGTTGAATGCTGTAATCGTATCCACCCAGGACAGTGATCTTTTCGAGCGGATAGAAAGATTTCACTTTTTCCAGATAAGGATCTTTTTCCATGTTTTTAAGTTGTACTTTTCCTTCGTTCGGGCCAAAATGCGCATCCCATACCAGCAAATCGCCCCATTCCATGGAGTTGGATGGCTGTTGTTTATCAGCCACCCACCAGTTACATTTTTGAGTATCGTATGGGTCTAATTCTAAGAAATGGATTACCAGCGGGTTAAAATAAAAAACTTTCTCCCCTTTTTCGTTATAACGGATATAATCGGCACTTTTTTTAATCAGTTGCTCTATTGGATCAGCTTTTAGTAAAAGATTGTTTTGAGAAAACAGTAAGATAATTTGAAGTATGGTAAAAGCAGAAAAAATTCCATAGTTGATATTTTTCTTCTTTATTTTTTCTGAAATAAATTCAAACGTTTTCATTCCGGTTAATGCAGCAAACGGTATAATACCTCCCATTACCCGGGTTAATCCCAATGAGCCGCCTATCCCTTTCCACCATACATAGCTGTGGGCGGCAAAATAGGTAATCCAACTTCCGGCAATCAGGATAAACATAATGGTATTTGGGTTTTGTAGCGAAAACTTTTTCAATATTCCAGCAATCCATAAAATAAGCCCGGTGACAATAAATATTAAAAGCGGAATTCCGAAGATTGAATGGCTGTGTTTTACAAAATGAAAAAGACTGCCGCTTCCATAAATGCTTTCCCCGAGAGAATAAGGCTGTTTATGGATGATCCACAAAAAGTCATCAAAAACAAAATAGCCTGTTATGGAATAAAATATTGCCCCGAAAAAAAGAAACGGAATGAAGCGTGAGTTCCGGGACAGATACCAGACTACTGCAAATACTGGCAGGATAACAACTCCTTCGCTTCGTACAAATGGCAAAAACGACAAAACTACCGCAGCAAGTAAATGCCTGTTCAAAATAAAAAGATAAACGGCGCTTACTAATACAAAGCTGAAAAGTATTTCCGTAAGACAACTTATAGAAAGCATAAAATAAACCGGAGCGAATGCAATTAAAGCAACGATGAAAAACGAATTTACCTGAAACAAACGCTTTGAAATTTTAGCTGAAAGCAAAAGGGTGAAAACTGAAATCATAATGTTAAAACCTTTGGCAGCCTTAAACCCAAGTTGCGCAAAGGGTGCTAAAAGTGTTGTAAAGACAGGCTTTCCCCAAAGGTCTAAAAATAACTCAGGATACCTAAATGAGAACCGGGCTATTTGGTAATGTGCAACATTATCGGCTCCATAGAACCCGTAAACACTGTCGCTGAGCAACAACAAAAAGACCTGTATTAAAACAAAAACAGTTAAAAGAGCATATAAAAGGCGTTTTTCCAACGGCAAAATCATGTTCATTTTCTTTGAAAAAAATTGTATTTAATTACACACCATAATGCCCATAGCCCATCGCGCCAGCCGATTTTTTTTCCGTCGGAATAGGTCCGGCCATAATAGGAAATACCGACTTCATAAATGCGCACCCCTTTGACCCGCGAAATTTTTGCCGTTACTTCCGGCTCAAAACCAAAACGGTTTTCTTTCAGATGCAGGCTCTTAATAATATCAGCCCGGAATAATTTGTAGCAGGTTTCCATATCGGTCAGGTTCAGGTTGGTGAACATATTGGAAACGAAGGTAAGAAATTTATTCCCGATGGAGTGCCAGAAAAACAGGATACGGTGCGGATTGCCGCCCAAAAAGCGGGAGCCGTAAACCACATCGGCATTCCCCTCGGCAACGGGTTTCAGCAGGTAATTGTATTCGCGTGGGTCATATTCCAGGTCAGCATCCTGAATGATGATGTAGTCGCCGGTTGCTTCTGCAATTCCCCGGTGCAGCGCTGCGCCTTTGCCCATATTTTTCGTTTGATGGAAAAAGTGCATGTCTGCTCCGGAATGATTTTCAATATAACTTTCAATCACCTGTACGGAACCATCTGTTGAGCAATCGTTTACGATTATGATTTCTTTTTCGAAACCATATTGCAATTCTGCCGCCACCACGCGGTCAAGAATGGTTACGATGGTTTTTTCTTCATTGAAAACCGGAATTACAATAGATAATTTCATCTTTGGTTTATCTGTGTTTTTAAAAATGGAGCAAAGATAATGAAGTAGGCTGATTAATCTTCCGGTTCAGATTTTGTTTTTATCAGGTAATTCATTTTCAGTGTATCTTTCCTTCTCTTTGGATTCAGAAAACCGGGAGTTATGCGGTTCATTCCCCGGTGAGAGGACAACAATCCACAATCCCCTTTTTAATGGTTCTGTTTTCTTCATTTTGTCAGTAAAAAGACTTCGGAACAAAATAAGCGATTTATTACACCGTTTAAAAACACAGGGAAAAATAAAATATGTTTTTAATTTAGCAGAAAATTTTATTGATGGAAAAGATAGCAATATTCCCGGGATCGTTTGATCCTTTCCATGTGGGGCATGAATCGATAGTCCGCCGCGCTATTCCCCTTTTTGACAAAATCGTGATTATGATTGGCTATAATGCCAATAAAAAATCATTTTTTCCCATTGAAAGACGGATTAAATGGATTAAACAGGTTTTTGAAAATGTGGATAAGGTTGAAGTGAAACTGCATGAAGGGCTAACTGTGGATTTTTGCAAGGAAGTGAATGCCGGATATATTCTTCGCGGAATCCGTACTTCTGCCGATTTTGAATATGAACGCGCACTTGCCCAGATTAATAAAAAGATGCACCCGGAAATTGAGACCGTCTTTTTGCTCACCCTGCCCGAGCATACTCCGGTGAATGCCACAATTATCCGCGACATTATTTTCCATGGGGGCGATGCCGCCATGTTTTTGCCTAAGGGTCTTCACATCAATGAATTTAAACTTGAGAAAAATCAATAACGAAGAATGAAAAAAGAGGTTCTTCTGTTCTTTTTCATCCTGCTTTTTTCATTGCCGGCATTTGCCGTCCGAATAGAAGGAAAAAATAAAGAATATGCCGGAAAAAAACTTGAATTTTACCGTTTCTCCGATCCGGTGACTCAGGAAAAGATTCCTGTTTTTACCCTTGAACCTGATTCGGAAGGAAATTTCACAACCGATGCAGAAATATCCCAGACCACGTTTGTTTTTAGTAGGTTTGGCATATACCGCGGATTGCTTTTTCTGGAACCGGGAAAAAACATCCGACTGCTGCTCCCGCCGCTGCGTGAAAAATCATTTGCCGACAGCAAAAATCCATATTTTGAACCGGTGGAATTCTGGTTTTCTACTGCTGAAGGAAATCAACTGAATGACCATATCTCAGATTTTGATTCCCGGCTGAACCGGCTTTCCGACAGGTTTTTTAATCAACTCTATTTTGCACAATCCCAAAGCGCTTTCGATTCGGTGAAGTTTCAACTTGGTGAAAAATCTGAAAATTTCGCTTCACCGGCATTCACTACGCATAAAAATCTGAAATTAAAATCACTGGAGACAGATGTTTTCAGGTTGAAACCGGAAACGGTTTCCGGAGAACTTATGAAAATTGACCAGAAGTTCTGGAGTCATCCGGCATTTTTGGAAATCTTTGACAAAACCTATACGAACAAGCTCAGTTTTGAAGCGCGTTCCACAGCCGGAAGCGGAATTAAACAAGCGGTTGCCACGCGGAACGTTACCTTTCTTAAAAATTTTCTGAAAGAAAAATATCATGTTTCCGGTTCATTTGCTGACCTGGTTCTTTTGAAAACGCTGCACGATGCATTCTATTCCGGGGATTTTCAGCCGGATAACATTCTCGTGATGGTTGCTTCCCCGCAGTTTTTGTCCGGTACCAATCTGGAAATTCGGCACATTGCCGGAAATATCTTGGAGAAACTGAAGTTTCTGCAAAAAGGGAGTAAAGCGCCGGCAATCTGCCTGAAAAATACGGACGGCCACAGGGTTTGCACCGATGAAAATCCGGATGGCAACAAGTTTAAATACCTGATTTTTGCCGATACAGAAATGATTGTGTGCAAAGAGCACCTGAAATATCTCACCCACATTGAAGAACTGTTTAAGGATCAGCTTGAGTTTATTGTTGTTCTGCGAAAGAGCGACATCATCGAAATAAAAATCTTTTTGGATAAAGAGAAAATTCCCGGTATTCATCTGGTGGATGAAAATGAGGAATTTGCATTAAAATATAGAGTGAAATCCTACCCCGCCTGCCTGTTGCTGAATCACAGGCACGAAGTGGCCATTCATCAGGCGCTGGCGCCCATGGATGGTTTTGAGCACCAATTCGGAACTTTTTTGCGGAAATATCTGTTTGAGCAGCAGCGCAATCAAGGGCAATAAAGGGAAATAACCTGCTTCAGGTTTTCATAGGTATTGGCCAGCGCTTCATTCAGCTCTCCGGGGAGGAACCATTTTAACCGGGTGATTCCTTCCTCCTGCTGCGGGGAAAGTTTTCCGCCTTTTTCATATTTCATTTCAAACCATGAAGTTTCCTTGAAAATCCATTTCCCTTTGGTGTCCGGATAGTGCGAAACATAGATGTGCCAGGTTGGGGGCAACGGTTTAACAATCTGATGACCGGAGATTCCGCACTCTTCTGAAACTTCGCGCAACGCGGTTTCAGCCGGGGTTTCCCCTTTTTCCGACTTTCCTTTGGGTAAGTCCCATTTTCCGTTCCGGAAAATGAACAGCAGCCGGTTATTTTGAAGGACTACCCCGCCGGCAGCAGGGGCCTCAATAAAAACCGAACGGAAAAGCTGAAAGAGAAGTCCGGGTTCAGGATGGGTTAAAAAAACTGCCGGAGAGTCGCCTGCAACGAAACCGGCAAACCATTTTTCAATCGCTTCAACGGTGAAATTTTCCTGAAAATCAGTGCTCAGATTATTTTTTCCGGCATCTTCAGGCGCACAAATTTCAATCAAACGGTCATTCAGAAAAACTTTATACTTTTGCTTCATTGTTAATTCTTTTTAAACTTATACTATCAGGTTATGGAACAGACACAAACCGAAGTTGCAAAAAAACTTTTAGAGATAAAAGCCGTTAAAGTTCAGCCGGATAAACCATTCACGTGGGCATCCGGATGGAAATCACCCATTTATTGCGACAACCGCAAAATTTTATCGTTTCCTGAAACCCGCACTTTTATCCGCGACAAATTTGCAGAAATTATTTCAGACAAATATCCGCAAGTTGAAGTTATTGCCGGAGTGGCAACCGGCGCCATTGCCCATGGGGTTTTACTTGCCGACAAACTGGGGCTTCCTTTCATTTATGTCAGGTCGGCGCCCAAAGGGCACGGACTGGAAAACCGGGTTGAAGGCAATTTGCTGCCCGGGCAAAAAGTGGTGGTGATTGAAGACCTGATTTCCACCGGCGGAAGCAGTCTGAAAGCTGCCGAAGCCATAAAGGAATCTCAGGGCGAAGTATTGGGGATGCTTTCGATTTTTACCTACAATTTTGATGTCTCCAAAGAGAAATTTGAAAAGGCAGCTATTGAACTTACTTCGCTCAGCAATTACAATGTGTTGATTTCCACAGCGCTCGATGCCGGTTATATTTCCGGCGACCAGATCAATACGCTGATGGAATGGCGTGAAGATCCCTCAAACTGGAAAAAATAGAAAAATTATGAGCGCTCAGAAATATGTCAGCGATGTAAAATTCATCGGACACAATCAACAGGTTGTTTTCGACTATCTTTCAGATTTTGAAAACTTTTCCCAATACCTGAATTCCGGTTTGTTCGACAAAATTGCAGAACAGGTTCCCGGTATAAAAATCAATGATTTTCAATCAGACTGCGACTCCTGCCAGTTTTCAATTACGGGCATGGGAACAGCCCATATCCGGATTGTTGAACGCGAACCCCATAAAACAATCAAAGTGGAAGGCTCGGGCGGATTGCCGATTGGCATCACGTTCTGGATTCAGCTGCTTCCTGTTTCGGAAGCGGAAACCAAAATGCGGCTGACGCTGCATACAGAGTTGAACATGATGATGAAAATGTTGGTTGGAAATAAGCTGGAAGAGGGCATCAATCAACTGGCGGAAACCATAAAAAATCTGCCTTACGGATAGCCTTGTTCAGAGAACAAATTCAACCTCCTTAAACATATATTCCGATTTTTTGCCGGAGCGGTCTTCCAGAATGAGCTGGCCATAGTCGCCGGTTCCCAGAATACGTGCTTCAAATTCATGCCCGTCTTTCCGGAAAAGCGCCCATTCATCTTTTCGGAACAGATTCCTGTGATACGCCCGGTCAATTTCGTCAACAAATCCGGCCTCAAGTTTTTCATACCAGTCCATAAATACGGCATGCAATTGAACGGCTGTTTCCCGGATGTTGTAATTCTGTTTTGTCAGCATTGCAAGCGAAACCGCATGGGGCCATTCAGGTGAAAATTTTTCCTGATTCAGGTTCAACCCAATACCAACCACAGCCGAATCAATCCGGCTTCCCATGATGGAAGTGTCAATTAAAATTCCGGAAATTTTCCGGTTTCTGACAAAAATATCATTTGGCCACTTAACATAAATATCCCGGATTTGAGCGCTCAGCCAGTCAAACAAAGACAAACTGGCAATTTTTGACAGATAGAACTGTTTTACTACCGGAAGGAAATCAGGAAAAACAATAATGCTGGCCAGCAGGTTTTTTCCGGGAGCGCTTTCCCACCCGTTTCCGCGCTGCCCTCTGCCATTTTTCTGATAGCCTGACATAACGACACTGCCATTTTTTGCCTTTCCCTCTGCAATAAGCCGGTTAGCATGGTTGTTGGTTGAGTCGACCTCCGCTAAAGTGATGATATTCAGTCTGTCTCTTTGCATTCTCAAATGTTGAAACGTTATTTTATTCTAAACAATGCTAAAAATAAACTACAAATTTGCTGATATTTTTTCAGTCGGGAAGCAATTCGGAAGGGGATTTGTAAAATGGGATATAAAAAACAGATTTATAGTAAAAAAGCTATCTTTGTAGTCCTAAATAAAATATATGGTAAAAAACTTGGAAAGTGTAGAAAAAATAAAAGAAACAGTTCTTGAAGGAATAAGAAAAATTAAGGGGAAAGAGATAAAAGTTATTGATTTAAAAACAATTCATTATACTGAATGTGATTATTTTGTAATTTGCCATGGAACCTCTACATCACATGTGAACTCCATTGCGCAATCGGTTGAAAAGACGATAGAAGAAGAGACAGGAAATAAAGCGCGGCACACAGAAGGATATAAAAATGCTTTATGGGTTTTGCTGGATTATGGTGAAATCGTAGTGCATGTATTCCATGAAACAGCAAGAAGTTTTTACAATCTTGAGGGGCTTTGGGCTGATGCCAAAATAATTACCGCAAACTCAGAGAATTAGAAACACAATATGACAGAGACAAAAAAAAATAGAAAGACTCCACCTTCGCAACCGCCCGGAAACCCGTTCCCCGGAGGCGACAAGAAAAGTGACAACAAGAATCCGAAAAAATCAAAATACAATGTCTTTTGGATTTATGGGATCATTGCGCTTGTTTTTATAGCGGTTCAGTACTATATGAGCTACAGCAGCAGTCCGGCAGAGACGAACTGGAGCGAGGTGAAATCCGTGATGATTGCCAGCGGCGATGTTGAACGCATTGTGGTCATCAATGATAAAAAAGCAAATATTTACATCAAAAAGAGCAGCCTTTCCAAATATGAGCAACAGTTCACCGATGCTTTCACAAAACCTTCGGAAGATGGGCCGCACTTTACTTTTAACATCGGCTCGGTAGAAACCTTTGAGCGGAATCTTCGCGAAGCGCAGGAGGATTCACCGGATGAAATTTTACCTGAATATAAGGATGAACGCAACTGGGCGGGTGAAATCCTTTGGACAATCGGGCCGTTTGCATTGATTATTTTACTTTGGCTCTGGATTTTCAGAAGAATGAACCGTGGAGCGGGAGGTGGCGCCGGAGGAATTTTCAGTGTGGGTAAATCGCAGGCGAAGGTATTTGACAAGGATCAGAAAGTTACCACTTCCTTTAAAGATGTTGCTGGTCTGGCGGAAGCCAAGCAAGAGGTGGAAGAAATTGTGGAGTTTCTGAAAAGCCCGGAAAAATATACCAAACTTGGCGGGAAGATTCCCAAAGGCGCGTTGTTAGTCGGGCCACCCGGAACGGGAAAAACCCTGCTTGCCCGCGCAGTGGCGGGTGAAGCCAGCGTACCGTTTTTCTCCATGTCAGGCTCCGATTTTGTGGAAATGTTTGTAGGGGTGGGCGCATCGCGGGTGCGCGATCTTTTCAAGCAGGCAAAAGCCAAAGCGCCCTGCATCATTTTCATTGATGAAATTGATGCCATTGGCCGGGCGCGCGGCAGAAATCCGAATTTTGGGGCAAACGATGAGCGGGAAAATACGCTCAATCAGCTGCTGACGGAAATGGACGGTTTTGACACCAACAGCGGGGTGATTATTCTGGCAGCCACAAACCGCGCCGATATTCTCGACCGCGCCCTGCTGCGTGCCGGACGGTTCGACCGGCAGATTCATGTGGAGCTGCCCGACCTGATTGAACGCGGTGAAATTTTTAAAGTGCACCTGCGTCCGCTGAAACTGAATGAAGACGTTAAAGTGGATTTTCTTGCCAAGCAGACCCCGGGATTTTCCGGCGCCGACATTGCTAACGTTTGTAACGAAGCAGCGCTCATTGCCGCGCGAATACACAGGGATTCGGTTACCAAGCAGGATTTTCTCGATGCCGTTGACCGGATAGTTGGCGGACTTGAAAAAAAGAATAAAATAATTTCTCTGGAAGAGAAGAAAACCATTGCCTATCACGAAGCAGGTCACGCCACCATAAGCTGGCTGCTGGAACATGCTCACCCGCTGGTGAAAGTTACCATTGTTCCCCGCGGCAAAGCGCTCGGCGCAGCATGGTATCTTCCCGAAGAACGTTCCATCACAACAAAGGAGCAGTTGCTTGACGAAATGTGCTCTGCCCTTGGTGGCAGGGCGGCAGAAGAACTGATTTTTGAGCAGGTTTCCTCCGGGGCGCAAAATGATTTGGAAAAAGTAACGAAACAGGCTTATGCCATGGTGAGCTATTTCGGGATGAGCGAAAAAGTCGGGCATGTGAGCTTCTATGACTCAACAGGCCAGTCGGACTATTCTTTTACCAAGCCATACAGCGAGAAGACTGCCGAGTTGATTGATGCCGAAGTGAAACAGATCATTGACAGTCAGTATCAACGGGCAAAAGAAGTTTTGAGAGAAAATGCCAAAGGGCATAAAGAACTGGCAGAATTGCTGCTTGAGCGTGAAGTCATTTTCAGTGAAGACCTTGAAACAATTTTCGGAAAGCGGCTTTGGGAAAGGAAAATTATCGGGAACGAGAATGATAATCAGAAAAAAGCTCCGGCAGACAGCCCACAGGACGCAAAAAATGAATCCGATAAGGAAATTGAGCAAGGCTCTGAGAGTCAGAAAATTTCTGTATAATTAAAATTAGCCGATATGGAAAAAGGATGGAAAAATGTGCTTGACACTGCATTCGAATACAAAGCCGACATGGCCAGAGATATACTTGAAAACGCCGGAATAAAGGCAGTAGTGATGAACCAGCAGGACACTGCCTACAAAATATTCGGAGAGTATTCAATTTATGTGGAAGAGATCAACGAGCAAAAAGCGCTTGAACTTTTAAAAGAATTTAAGCATTGAAAGATTTAAGCCAGAGAACATTAACCGGGATTGTCTATGTTTTGGTCATGTTAGCCGGAGCGGCGCTGCATCCCGTTTTATTTGTCCTTGTTTTTGGTGTTTTGCTGTTTCTGACCCAGTTTGAATTCTATCAGTTGGTTGAAAAAGCCGGCAACAGCCCCCGAAAAAACACCGGACTGACTTTGGGCGTACTCCTTTTTGCAACCTGTTTCGGCATTGTGAATAACCTGCTGCCCGTCCGGTCATATCTGCTGTTCATTCCCGCGCTCACCTTTATCTTTTTATATGAAACTTTCAGTCAGAAGCCCGGAATACTTGCCAACAGCGCCATCACATTCACGGGATTTGTTTATGTGGCAATTCCGTTCAGTCTGCTGAATTTCATGGTGTTCCCGGAATATCCTTTTTCTACGGCATTTAATTCGAGAATTTTACTTGGCGTTTTGCTCATCGTCTGGACATACGACTCGATGGCTTATCTGATTGGTTCAAGGTTGGGAAAAAACAAGATTTATGAAAAAATATCGCCGAATAAAACCTGGGAAGGTTTTTTAGGCGGCGCTGTCTTTGCCCTCTGCGCAGGTTTTCTCTGCCATCTGGTTTTTAAACAGATTTCTTTAACCGACTGGATAGTAATTGCCTTGATAGTTATCATTTTCGGTACTTTAGGCGACCTTTTTGAATCGATCATCAAGCGCCGGCTGAATGTAAAGGACTCCGGAACCATGCTGCCCGGGCATGGTGGATTGCTTGATCGCTTCGATAGTTTACTTTTTGTAATCCCCGTTGTTTTTGTTTGGTTATCTTTGACGGGAAATTTTTAAGCTATGCGAATTCACGACGAAGGGAAAAAAATAATTCCGGTGGCATTTATTGTAATTGCCGCATTGGATGTTCTTATCTATTTCACATTACGCCACCATTT
>LSQX01184044.1_pt1 | contig 20824 bp, 23 predicted proteins | sample 654561 | NCBI WGS metagenome assembly LSQX01 (sample SAMN04489861, study PRJNA283612) | anaerobic digester metagenome | isolation source: 4 biogas reactors fed with cattle manure at either 37C or 55C with and... | place: Denmark: Kongens Lyngby | collected 2014 | reverse complement strand
GACAACTATGTTGACAAACACCGTTCATCAAAAATATCTTTTATATTATAAGTATTATTTACACGTTCACTAATTAAGTTATCCTCTGGAGCAGCCTTTATATTTCTTATATCATCAACAATTAAAAATGTATCAGGGTTATTATATTTGTATGTCTCAGAGATTTGTTCATCATGTTCGACCGAAACTATAATATTTAAACCAGAGTTCTTCATACCTATTGAGAAACCTCCTGCACCACAGAATAAATCTAATGCATTAAATCCCTGTGTTATATTCTTTTGATTATTTATTTGATTATCTATCTGTATTCCTCTCCAAGTCCTTTATAATCTTTTTTATCTAATTTTACGTATTCAAACTCTTTTTTAATTAGGTTATCGATATTTATCACTTTCCCATTATTATCACAATAAGCATTATTTTTTAAGATAATAGGAATGATATATTCGTATAATTCAGATGAACTAGAACCATCACTTTCAATTAAAAATTCTTTAATAGCATCTACGATAAATCCCTCAGCATCCTTTAGATAATCTGAAGAGGGTTTGCTATATTCTATAGTCTTTTTAAAGTTATAAATAAAATCACCAGTTAAGGTATTTTTCCTATTGATACCCTGTGTTCCAGAGGAAACAGCTTGAGATTGCATTACGATATTTATTAATTCAAAACCACCTTCCATACAAGCAAAAGGAGGATTTGCAATGCCGCTAAAGATAATTAGAAATGATATTGTCAAAATGAATACAGATGCCATAGTCAATGCTGCAAATATAAAATTACAAATGGGTGGAGGAGTTTGTGGAGCTATTTTTGCTGCAGCTGGAGCTATAAAGCTTCAAGCAGAATGTGATAAAATAGGTAGATGTCAGGTTGGAGAGGCGGTTATAACTAGTGGATATAGCCTGGCTAAATATATAATACATACAGTAGGACCTATTTGGGAAGGCGGAGGGAATAATGAGCCTACACTTTTATATAATAGTTATAAAAACTCCTTAAAACTGGCCTTAGAGCATGGTATAGAGTCTATTGCATTTCCACTTATAGCATCTGGTATATATGGATATCCAACTGATCAGGCACTAAGAATTGCGATCTCTGCAATAAGTGAATTCTTATTAGAAAATGATATGGAAGTATATTTAGTTATATATGATAAGAAAGCAATGCTATTAAGTGAAAAACTATTCTCTAGCATTGAAAAGTTTATTGATGACAATTATGTAATGATCAAGCGTAGTAGTCAGAAACGAAGAGGAATTGAACCATATGAATTTCAAGAGCCTATAGACTTTAATAAATTTGAAGTCATTCATGAGGATGCACTATTTGCACCCAAATGTGAGAATATCCGAAGCCTCGATGAAATAATGGATCAACTAGAAGATACTTTTTCAGAAATGCTCTTTAGACTTATTAAAGAAAAAGGAATAACAGATGTGGAAACCTATAAAAGAGCCAATATTGATCGTAGGCTATTTTCTAAAATACGTAGCAATATAGATTATAATCCAAGTAAGATAACTGCAATAGCTCTTGCAATTGCGTTAGAATTGAATTTAGGTGAAACAAGAGATTTAATAGGAAAAGCGGGTTATGCACTTTCTAGAAGTAATAAATATGATCTTATTATAGAATACTTTATAGAGGAAAAGATTTACGATATATTTACAATAAATGAAGCACTATTTGATTTTGATCTAATACCAATTGGATTTTAATTGTCGCATTCCAAGCGACCTGTTATTCTTCTTATTTTGATATTATTAAGTTAATAAGAAAAAGGAGGATACAAAAAATGAAAACTAATACAACTGAATTGGTATTTATCTTAGATAAAAGTGGAAGCATGTCAGGTCTTGAATCAGATACTATTGGTGGTTACAATGCAATGCTTAAAAAGCAACAAGATGAACCAGGTGAGGCTATAGTTACTACAATACTATTTGATGACAAATATGAAATATTACACGACAGGACAAATATTAAAGGAATAAAACCAATTACAGATAAGGAATACTATGTATGTGGATCTACAGCTTTACTAGATGCAATTGGAAAAACAATTAACAAGATAGTAAATGCAACAAGACATACAGCAAAAGAGTACCAGGCAGATAAAGTTATATTTGTAATAACTACTGATGGTATGGAAAATGCCAGTAGAGAATATGGACCTGAGAAAATTAAAAAGATGATCGAGCATCAAAAAAGTAAATATAATTGGGAATTCATATTTCTTGGAGCAAATATCGACGCAATTTCCACAGCTAGGGATATTGGTATAGATGAAGATAGGGCAGTAAAATATCACGCTGATGCAGAAGGAACATTATTAAACTATAATGTAGTAAGTGAAGCTTTAATAAACCTTAGATCCCATAAGAAAGTTGATGCTAGTTGGAAAAAGGATATTGAGGAAAATTATGATAGTAGGAAAAAGAGATAATGTATCTTTTGATATATTTTGAAAGTAAAGAATATGTTGTAGCAAATGGGTATAAGCCTTGTGGCATATGTTTTCCATAATTAAATGGCAATAATATGAAATACACTTTACAAAAGTAAGGTGTATATATTTTGCCAAAAAAGAAGGTATTTTGAAAGTTATGGTGAATATTACTATTAATATGATACTATATTAATAGGATATATATAATAATAAAGAAAGGAGAAGCTGCAGGTTTAAATACAAGTCTTATGTATTTTTTTCAAGCAGCAGTGATACTTATGAATCTATGGAGTATTTTTTCATCCTTATTTAAGAGTAATAAAATTGCTTATATTCTTGGAGGTGTCTTGGTTATGATTTTTAGCTCAAGTATTGGGTCATACTCAGCATCAACTCCTGCTACTGATCAATGGCTGACGCCAATGGAAGCCTATGGTATAAGTGGAGATATAAATGATTCTAATATATACACGGAGTTGATGTATGCCTTTGAGACTTCTCCACCAAGTGAAATAGAATTGACTCTTATTGCAATTGGTAGAAAAGATTTTCAAGAATTACAAGCCATAGAAAATCAAAAGATAACTTCAAAATATGGTTATACAGAAATATTTTATGTTTCAGGAAATTTTGAAGAATTTTCTTTACAGACTTCCATTAGCCTTCACTTTGAAGAAGGTGAAGAGGAAGGGGATAGTGGTGAAAAACTTTTGGGTTGGTATGCACATTCTTTTGGTACTTATTATCCTAACAATGGAGATACAGTGAATAAAAATGAAGACTTAGAAGAACAAGAATATGAGAAATGTAATATTTTCACAGGTCACTTAGGGGAAGAAAATAATAAGTATAAAGATTATATAGAAGAAAATGCCTTTTATATTGAAATACCCTTACCCTTTGGATTTCATCTCACAGGAGGAAAAGACACTCCTAATAGAGAAACAAAGGTACTTGCAAGGATAGATAATGTGAAAAGAGAAATGGAAGTAAACAATTCGATATATGAAAGAAAAGTTTGGGAACTACAAAGAATAGAAACATATTATTTGAAATCAGACAATAAAGTAGGAACTAGAGTAAAGTTTAATGATAATTTCGTAGGTAAAGGTAACTATGTAGATAGTGATGTTGATCTTACTATAAATGTATCAAAAAATACTATTGAATATACTAGAACTACACATATTAAAGAAAATAATGAATCAAAGACTAGAATAGAAGATTATACTATTAGCTTTGGAGAACCACCTACATTTCTGAAACCGTATGAGAGTATAAGGCTATCTATATCTGAAGTTGGATCTATTTCTGGTTTTGATGGAGTCGTAACAGAATATAGTAAAGGTTTAGCATGTGCTGGATTTTTACTTGATATAAGACCTGAAACCTATATTACCAAGGAATCTGATAAAGATACAATAAGATCCCCCTATGGAACAAAACTAGATCAAAGGTGGTTTGCTAATGTAGATGGCTATTTGCAGAATGCAGCTCCCATGGGTGAAATAGATGGGAAGCTTATGACTTTAGAACTTGGATTTGATATGCTAGAGTCTTATGATAGCACAGAAAGCTTTCATCAAGAAATACCTGTTATCGCATATATATACAAGTGGAAAGAAGGAAATGTAGACCAAGTTCAAGAAATGGACTCTGAAGTTTCAGTTACAGATCTAGATGCCCCTGGGGACTTAAAGAAGGATAAAGAAGAGAGTAAAATAGGTTCAATTGAAATGATTTTAACGATTATATCAGTTGTAATAGTAGCAATAGGAATCGTAATTAAGTGGAGAAGGAGGTAAGTTATGGATTCAATTATATATTATTTTAGTGGAAGTGGTAATTCATATAAGATAGCTAAAAATATTAGTGAAAGATTAGGGAATGCAAAACTAATTAGAATTTCGTCAGAAAGTATGCATTTGGCTGTAGATAATAATTATAAAAAGATAGGAATCGTATTTCCAGTTTATTATTTCTCTTTGCCTAAAATGGTGACAGAGTTTATAGAAAGATTAAGTGTTGATGAAAATGCATACATATATTCTGTAGCTACTTGTGGTGGTTTTATAGGTGTATCATTTTTGCATCTAAAGGAGATACTCCAAGCTAAAGGCTGTTTACAGTTATCTACGTTCAAAATTCTAATGCCTGAGAATTATCAAGTTCTTTATGCTCCAGCAACTGTTGAAAAGCAACAGGAATTAATCTCTAAATCAGATGCTTAATTAGAAGGTATTATAAATATAATAAAAGAAGAAAAAATTCATATTGAAAAAGAACCTAATATATTATTAAAAAACATAGGTAACATAGGATCCAAATCATTTAAACCCCAGGTTAAAGATAAGAATTTTTGGGTAGATGACAAGTGTGATGGATGCAAGATATGTTCTTTGGTTTGTCCTGCGAAAGATATAGTTATGAAGGATAATAAACCTAAATGGCTAAATAAATGTGAACAGTGTCTAGCATGTATGCAGTGGTGTCCACAACAAGCTATACAATACAAAAAGGTCACAATAAAAAGAGGACGATACACACATCCTGAAGTTAAAGTTGTGGAATTAATAAAGACCAAAGAATAATTACTTTTAAGATAAGAACTCTTAAATCACTTCGATTTAAGAGTTTTTTGTTTGATATAAATACAAAATGCGACTAATCAAAATTTGGTAGTCGCCTTAATTACTAGCCCATACGGCTAGTGCAAACATTTAATATAGTAGATATAATATATATTAACATCTACTAATAAAAGAATTAGCAATAGAATAATGATTAAATTAATATATTGTGAGGTAGAGAATATGAAAAAAATAGCTTTAATTACAACTAATAAAATTCTTGCACAAAGCCTGGACTCTGCAATGAAATCCATGCCAAATTTAGAATTTGAGTTCTTTTTGTTGTTAAATCCTGGTCAAGCGCTACTTGATGCAGAAGTCCTTGAGATTGATGTGGCTTTGATTGATATGGGCTTGATTGATGTAATGGGTAATAATGCAAAAAAAGAAACCATATTGTCATTTTGCGAAAGATTACATGATAATATACCAAATGGTCATCTTTTATTGCTAGTTTCCCAAGATGATCTAGAAAACATGAAAATAGCAATTGAAGCAAAGAAAAAGAAAATGGTTGACGACTATGTATTTTTTGATGCATCGTTGAAATACTTGTTTGCAAAGGTACAAGCACTTGGATAAATATCCCATTACATATGCAATTATGTTATAATAATATCATATAAATGTAGTATGACTTAAGGATTTATCATTAAAGAGGGTATTATTTTGAAACTTCATTTAGCCAGTTTTAAAAAGAATCCAAGAATAATATTTGCTTTAGTTATACTCCTTATAGTTACAGTTCTATCAAGTGGATGTGAAAAGGTATTAAAATCCAATTCAATTATATGCAACTTGTTTAACTCTTCACATGCTAGTTTTAACCTGGCTCCTGAGGCCACGGCTTCATCAATCAGTTCTACTGCAATTATGCGATCTTGGGTACTGATCATTCTTCCTCGTGTTCCCCCCAAATCGCTTGGGCCTTTTTTCTTAATACCAATAAAGCAGCTGTTTCTGCCAGTGCCTTTTCTTTTCTCGTAAGTTCTCTTTGGAGTTCTTTGTTCTTCTGTTGCTCTATTTTTAGATTTTTTTTAAGTTCTTTGGGGTCAATTTTAATGGTAGTATTTGCATTTAAACATTGATCTTTCCATGCATTAATTTCCTCAAGATAGATACCCTTTCTTCTACAATATTCGGCTAGTTCATTCTCTGTAAAAGAAGCTGTTTCAATGACTACATGGAATTTATCTTCTGATGTCCAATTATTTTTAGACTTTAAATTAATTGTATTATTATTCTGTTTCTTGTTGTTTGTCCTTACCCATTGGTATATAGTGGATTTAGATATATTTAATTCTTCTGATAATGAGCCAACTTTTTCATTTTTCTCTAATCTATTTAGAACTGAATTCTTAAACTCTTTTGTATATTGTCTATTTCTTTTATTATTAGTCATTTTAATTCTCCTTAGGTTATTGTCGTAATTCTATTATATCTTATTTTTAACTTACGACAACTATCCTAACACATAGGGTGAAGAACTATTTTTTAAAGGTAATTTAGATGTAGTATTATTTGAAACTAAGTTTAGATTATTAAATGGTCATAGTGATTCTTCTATTTATCCTGATAATGAAGATTATGGATCAGCTTTAAAGGTTACAGATTATGAGCACTTAGCAAAAGTTACAAGTAGGGTTAGCTCTCTAATCCAGAGAAGAGTTTTGAAATCCAAAAGATTTATGTCAATTAACTATGGGGAACATCTTTATTTTGCATTAATATATATGAGTGTAGTTACTCTTTGGTCAGCATCTGTACTAAGACGCTCTATGCAAAAGGGAATAAGTTATTCTGCTTTTTTTGCGGGTCTTATTTTAAATGGCTGGGCTCTAGTTCGATTAATAAAATATCAAATAGTTGTAAGCGATACACTAGCTCGATACTTATGGTATTCATATTATATTTTTCAATTATCCCTTCCCTTAGTAATACTGTGGATGGCATGGGCTGTAGATAAGCCGGAAAAAGAAACATTTCCTCCAAAATGGTGGAGGACCATGGCAATTTTTATTGGCATACTGATAATACTTGTATTTACTAACGATCTTCATGGACTTGTATTTAAATTAGACCTAAGTCGGCCAGACTGGGGAATAAATTATACTTACGGTTTTGGATACTATATTATACTTTTTATTTGTATGATGAATATTGCTGTAGCTTTTTTTATACTCTTGGTCAAAAGTTTGAATAGCCCTAGAAAAAAAGGATTTATTTTTCCACTTGGAATTTTTATATTGTTTGGCATTTATAACTATAAATATATAATGAGGGACCCATTTATCTATGAAACTGATCTTACAATAGTCACTGGAGTTTTTGCAATGCTTATGTTTGAGACGTGTATTCAATCTGGTTTGATTCCTGTAAACACGAAATATATTGATATTTTTAAAAGATCTCCACTTAGAATGCAAATTTTAAATAAAGAAAAACAGCTAGCAATCGCATCGGCCATGTCAATACCTATAAATAAAAATGCCATTGAAAAAGTTATAGCTTCATCGCCTTTTCCAGTTCTGCAAGAAGATGAATCTTTGCTATTTGCTAATGAAATTCCAGGTGGATATGCTTTATGGAGCGAAGATGTAAGCAAGATACAACAGTTGCATAGAGAAATTCAGCAGTCAACAGAAAGACTAAGGGAAGCCAATATTATACTAGCCGAAGAAGAAGAGATAAAGAGGACCGTGAACGAAAAAAATGCTAAAAAGCAATTGATGGAACAGTTGGAAGATGAGATAGCTGAAAATATAGAGAAGTTATCAACTATGATTGTAAATTTACAGGGTTCAGAAAATCATTCAATGGAGACTACGCGCATTGCATTATTGCTATGCTATACAAAGAGAAGATGTAATTTGTTTTTCAAAGAGAAGGAAATACTTAGCACTGATATAGATGAGTTAATTAGGTATATGGATGAATTGTGTGAAATAGCTAAATACTCCAATGTTCAGATTGCTACTGTAAATAAATTACAGGGGTATCTAACTATAAGATATGCTACTTTATTTTATGACTTTTTTTATACCATTGTTGACTTGGCAATCCAAAAGTATTGTCCTTATATAATAGTAGATATTGGGACTGAAGAAGAATTCATTATAATGAGACTTCTTCCATCCGTAGACATAGGAGTATTAACTATAGAGTCAAAGCTTATAGAAGCAATTACAGAGGCTAAAGGTAAAGTTATAAGTAAAGACATAGAAGATACTATTGGAATCAGCATTTCTTTTTTAAAGGGAGTGACCATAAATGATTGATTTTTTCAATTTTTCATCGGGACTTTAATTTTTTTTTTAAGTAGAAGCATTAAAATCAGTATAATTAGTGCTGTTGACATAAGAACAAGTATCTCATCCTTGTCCGTTATGCATGCAATTAATACCTTACCAGCAGGAGTATTGTTTTCTGAAAACGATGGCTATACAATTCTTTCAAATTACCAAATGCAAAATTTGATGATTGCTATTACAGGCAAAGTCTTTCGTGATTCTATAGAATTTTACAAAGCCCTTCTATCAGGTAAATATGAATCAAGATACAAAAAAGCTGAGTTAGATGGTAAAATAGTTTACCTGTTAGCTGATGGTACAACTTGAATGTTTACAAAAACAGATATTTCTTTGCTAATGAAAAACTATATTCATATTTCTGTTGCAGATATTAGCCAACTTTGGGAATTGACAATTAAGTTACAGCTTCAAGATCAAGAACTAAGACGAAAGAGTAATGAATTAAAGGAAACAATTGTTAACTTGCATATACTTAGTAAGCAAAGGGAAATTGATAATGCTAAGATGCGGGCCCATGATATTTTAGGGCAACGACTAACTGTAATGCTTCGTATAATACAGAATGAGGATAATTTGGATTATGATTTGCTAACCTCACTAACAAGGGGACTATTAGCAGAACTAAAAGCTGAGCAAAGTGAAACTAGTCCACAGGATGAACTTGAAAGTATTCAACAGATCTTTGCTGCTATTGGAGTAGATATCAAATTTGAAGGAGACTTACCAGCGAGTACTAAACAGGCTTGCCTATTTGTGGATATAATAAGAGAAGCATCTACAAATGCTGTAAGACACGGCTTTGCCTCAAAAATTAATATAAAATCTGAAAATGTATGCAATAATTATTATTTAACAATATCCAATAATGGGCATATAATAACCACTCCAATTATTCCAGGTAGTGGTATTAAAATAATAAGAAAAAAGGTATCTGCCCATAGTGGTACTGTGGACATTATGCTTCAGCCACTATTTACTTTGTCTATAGTCATACCAGGAGGTGACAGTGTTGAAGAAGGTACTAATTGTAGATGATCATGAATCCATGTCTGATTCACTGTTTCAGGCATTGAAAACCACTGAAAATTTTATTGTAGTAGGAAGTTTGAAATCTGCTGACCATGCAGAATTATATTGTATGAAATTGAAACCTGACTTGATTTTTATGGATGTATGTACTGAAGGTGGAGCATCAGGGCTAGATGCAATAAAAACTATCCGGGAAAAGTATCCAGATATTAAAGTAATTGTAATGTCGGGATTTGATGAAATTACCTATGCGCCTAGGGCTAAAGAAGCTGGTGCACATGCCTTTGTCTTCAAAAGCAAAAGTCTTGATTATTTTGTTAAGGTAGCCAAAGGAGTTATGGAAGGTGAAAGTTTTTTCCCAGAGCCTAAAGTAATTGTAACATCTATGGGAGAAGCACCTCTAACAGAAAGAGAGATGGAAGTACTTAGACTTTTATGTAAGCATATGACAAACCAAGAAATAGCAAGTGAGCTTTTTATTTCTGAACATACAGTAAAGTATCATAAATCCAATATGCTTGCTAAAACAGGATTTAATAAAACTGTAGATCTTGCATTTTATTTGATTTCAAATGGTTTAATTAACCCACATTATTAAGAAAAAATACAATAGATAGTATAAAAACAGATCAAAATTTGATCTGTTTTTGTTTTTTGTTTAAATACTAGCCGTTACGGCTAGGTACAAAATATAAAGTATTTGATATTATAATAACATAGAGTGGTAGGGGGTACAGATTATGCCAATTGTTATATTGATTATGAAACGGAAGCCCATTGCTCAAGGTTTTATGAATAGTCTTAAAGGTAGTCCTGATATTTTCCTGGTTTATGAGCCTTATATCATAGGTCTAATCTAACTATTCATAAACATAAGGCAAAAGTTGCATTAATTGAAGTTGCAGAAACAGGTCCCTATGATATTGTATACTGTTTAGCATTGTGTAATGAACTTAGAGAAGCTGCCCCAGAATGTAAGTTGATTCTTATGTGCTCAGACCAAGATGAAAAAACCATTGAACAAGTTATCGATGCTATGGGGAAAAACTATATAGATGATTTTGTGTTCTTTGATGTTACAATCGACTATTTGGCATCAAAATTAAAATCAATATAATAAAAAGGTGAGTGAAGGCAGATGAAATCATTTGAAAAGTTATTTATTTTAATTTTACTTATATCATTAATAGGTACAGGATGTAAAAAATCAACTAAAGATATTTTGAATCAAGGTAATAATACTCTAAAAGAAAAGCTCTTAGAAGTGGAAGAAATTCTACAGCAAGCAGAACAAGTAGACGTAGAAGATACTATTCGTAAGATAAGGCCAAAAATTATAGATCCATTTTTAAAAAACTTTTCTTCTGATGTAACCGTTGAAGATATAAGTTTATACATTAAAGATAATATTGCTAATGCAAGTAAAGATGAAGCAGATAAGATGATCCAATGGTTAATAATATACCAAAATGAAATAACAGATACCCTATACAATAGGATTGAGGACGATAAATACAAGAATGTATTTTATGATCATATGGAAGGATTTTTAGATAAATCAAAAATTGATACTATTTCAGATGAAAGTGTAAGAAATGATTTTATGAGTCTTGTAAATAGTTTTCTGACTATTTACTATTATTATGAAAACCTTGTTATAGAAACTAATTGGAGTGATTTGATTCAGTTTACCCCATATTTGTCTGATGATATGAGTAAAATAATAAATCTTAGTAAAAAACTAGACTATTATGAATACGATAGAGAAGGATTGGATGTTGATGGACTTTCAAAAGATATAATTACACTAGAAAAAATTGCAAAGACTAATAAATCTGATTTTATTAAATGGAAGGCAAATGATTTATGCAGGTCTCTCATGGTGACTCTATTGCTTGGGCCAGAAAATGTTTATTTATTCTATTACGATGGGAAAGAAGGTGATGAATATATAGCAATTATGGACCTAGTTAATAAATATCCAGAAAGCATACTAAAAGGAATCATAGAAGAACTTGATTTAATTCCAGAAGATGATACCTGGGCAGCTATTGAAATAATTCATAAAAGGTTTCAGTTTGGTCTAGATTCCAATAACTTTATTAAAATTTCTAAGATTGAAAGTCAAAATGGAGAATATGAACTTATAGAAATGTTTATGCCATCAAATGTGGATAAGCAAAATAGAGTAAATAATATTATAAGTCTAGACCAGGAACAATTCATTAAAAGTTTAGCCGAAGATAATAATTTTAGCTTATATACTTTTATAACATTCGCAAATGATAGATATATTTCTTTTGGGTGTTCTTTAAGCGTTTTGGACTCTAGGGGAGCTGAAGAGACCTTTCACGCCTTTAAAACACTTGACTATATAGAAGAAAAGTTTATAACCCTAGAAGATTATTTTGATGCGGATTTTATTTTTATTCAAGAATATATAGAAAATTTATCAGGAATAAAAGCAGAAACTGTATCAGAATTTAAATTAACAGATTCTGGTATTGATATTCATTTGAATAAGGGAACAGATGATGATGAATGGATTTATGTGAATAGGATAGAACTTATACAATACTTTACACTTGGGGAGCTAATTGATAAATATTATTAAAAAAGGAGGACTTAGTCATGAATATGAAAGATTTGAAAAGGGTAATTTCTATAATTCTTGTAGTCACAATGATGTTTAGCCTTACTGCTTGTGGAGATAAAGGCGAGAAAACAGAAAAAACAGAAAAGATTAAAGATGTAGCAAGTATTGATGATCCTATTATAGGAATGTGGAATGCTGTTATTGTAGCTTTACCAGGTGATGTAATGGTGATTACTGATATGTATCAAAAAGGTATTTCCCTTGAACTTATATCAAATGGGAATTACATTTTGATTTGGGATGGGGCAAAAAATAAAGGAAAATGGAGTTTCAGTGATGGGGAGATAATACTTGAACGTAATGATGGTGACTTTGTAGGAACCATTGAAAATGATATATTAAAGCTTTTTAATGTTTTGGATCTTGATATGGATTTAACTTTTGAGAAAGAAGGTAGTCTTGCTGTTGGGAGTATAGATGAGAATATTTTAATCGAAGTAGGTCTTAAAGAAGTACTTAGTGAAGTCCAACAGTGGTGGGATGGCGACTGGTATGGATATTGGGAAACGCACAGTGAAACTGAGTACTACAAAGACTTTCAGGGTGGGCGCTGGGAATCTTTTGGCGTAATCAATATGCAAGTCGATGACACAGGTAGTATTTACTTGTGGGATTCAGAAGATGATTTTGCAATGGCAAATATTACTGTTAATGAATACGGCGGATCAGGATTTATGGGTGCAGCCCTATCTGAAAGTGGCCATCTTTGGTTTGGAGAAGAAATAGGTCATGCAGATTGGATAATTGACCCTAGTCTTTATGGATATGAAAATTACATGGTAATTGATGGCCGATATGAAGATGAATTTGGCGATGGATTTAATTATACTGTATATCTTCGACCTTGGGGAGAAAGTTGGGATGAGAATGCGGAAGATGAAAGACCGCCTTTCTATGATATATGGTATCTTTCTGCATATCAGGCAGCAACTATGTGGGAAGCAATAGAGGATAGAAGTGGACATATTCACTCTGAAATAGGTGATATTATAATTGAACAAGAACCAGAAGACACTGAAGTTGAAGTAGTATCAGACCCAGAACCTACTAAGGCTATAACTGGTGAAACAGTTGAAGCAATACTCCAGTTAGAAAGCGGACTTAAGGTTTCGGCCACACTTCCTCCAGGATGGTGTAGTGATAGTAACTGGCAAAGTGTTACTTTATATAATGTTCCAACTTTAAAAGATGCTTATTCTAATTCACCTAAAATAAAAATAGTAAATAATGAAACTTTAGAGAAATTTGACTTTTATATAGCAGATTTCGAAAATCTAAAAACCATTGAAAATAGAACTATTAGTGGTATTGACATGAAGGGTCGTACCTATAAAAATGTTGGAATGGATTGGATAGAGTATCTTGGTATGACTGACAGCGGTTATGCAGTTAGTATCCAAATAAGTAAAATTGACATTAATAGTGTAGAAGGAAAAGCAGTATTAGATAGTATTAAATTAGAATAAAGGTAATAAGACATACAATGATAGGGGGGATCTAGATGAATGCCAATAATGCTAATAAAAACAAATTTTGGCAAGTCACATTCAATAAACTACCAACATCTGTAGATATGCTCAGTGCATTGTCAGAAGCAAACTTAAAAGAACCACATTATGCAGCTGCTTTATTGATACCTTCATTATGCATTTGGGGGACCGATCAAAATGTTGCACTGGAGATGATTAACTTCCTTAAGGGGCCTCAAGGATTATCCACATATGAAAAGCAATTTATCAATGAGAGACTCAGAGGGAAATCATATTTGCCATTTTCATATTTTCAAGGATCTTCACCCGAAAATGGCTATAAAGTATCCAGTCCTTATGCAGTCAATATATCCACTGTGCCAACCAGCTTTGATGAAGATGGCTATGCCAAACTTTATTTAAAGTCAAGTGGTGCTGATAGCCCAAGGCCTGTAGTATTACGAAAGAAAGATTCAACTGGTCAGTGGTTTCTATGGGACCAAATGCTACTAAGTGATATTCGGATTCCTGTTTCAGAGGATCCGTGGGCGTAAGAAGACCAGAGCCATAAAAAATAAGGGGGTAAAAAAATGGGATTAATAAAAGCAATTAGCTCTGCAGTAGGAGGATCACTAGCTGATCAATGGTTAGAGGTTATTGAACCTAATGATATGGGTGATAATACTGTATTTACATCAGGGATACCAGTTAGAAAAAATGATAAAAGGGGGTCAAATAAAAAAGGGACAACGGATACTGTTTCTAATGGTTCTATAGTTCATGTATATCCAAATCAGTTTATGATCCTAGTAGATGGAGGCAAGGTAGTAGATTATACTGCGGAAGAAGGCTACTACAAAGTTGATAATTCTTCATTACCATCTATGTTTAATGGAAACTTTAAAGATTCTCTAAAGGAGTCTTTCCAAAGAGTAAAATATGGTGGGGTAACACCTACTTCTCAAAAAGTTTACTATATAAACTTACAGGAGATAAAAGGAATTAAATTTGGATCACCAAATCCATTGAACTATTTTGATGACTTTTATAATTCAGAATTATTCTTAAGGACTCATGGAACTTATTCCATTAAAATAACAGACCCATTATTATTTTATGTGGAGGCCATTCCAAGAAATAAGGATAAGGTAGAAATACAAGATATAAATGAGCAATACTTATCTGAATTTTTAGATGCATTACAATCAACTATGAATCAAATGTCTATGGAAGGTGTTAGGATTTCCCATGTTGCATCTAAGGGTAGGGAATTGAGCAAGTATATGGCAACTACCTTAGATGAAGAATGGAGACAAATGAGGGGATTTGAAGTACAGTCTGTTGGTATATCAAGTATATCCTATGATGATGAATCTAAAGAATTAATCAATATGAGAAATAAAGGTGCAATGTTAGGGGACCCATCAGTTAGAGAAGGTTATGTTCAAGGGGCAGTTGCTAGAGGATTAGAAGCAGCTGGGTCTAATGAAGGTGGAGCCACTAATGCATTCCTTGGAATGGGAATGGGTATGCAAGCTGGTGGTGGATTTATGGGATCTGCATCCCAGTCAAATCAAAATCAAATGAATCAACAGCAGAACCAGCAACAAAATCAACAACAAAACCAACAAGCTCAAAGGGCAACTTCTGCAGATAATTGGTTCTGCACAGAATGTGGAGCGAAAAACACAGGAGCTTTTTGTAGCGAATGTGGAAATAGAAAAGCGTCTGCACCTGCATCACAATGTTCTAATTGTGGATTTAAACCAGAAGGTAGTATTCCAAAGTTTTGTCCACAATGTGGTAATAAATTTTAGCTAAAGTAATCTAAATTGAGGTGAGATAATGTCTATTAGATCTTATAAATGCCCTAATTGTGGAGCAGCAATTGAATTTAAACCTGCTAAGCAGAAATTTGCTTGTGATTATTGTTTAAGTGAATATACAGAACAAGAGATTGCAGATATCTATAAAGATTTGGAAGAAGATGTAAAGGAAAAGCCAGAAGATAATATAAAAGAACTGGATCACTTAGCCTCATATGATTGTAATAGTTGTGGTGCTACAGTGGTAACAGATGATACTACCACATCTACATTCTGCTATTATTGCCATAATCCAGTGATTATATCTGACAGACTTTCAGGTAGTTTTCTACCCAACAAGATGATTCCTTTTACAATAGATAAAGAAAAAGCCCAGGAAACCTTTTTAAATTGGGCAACAAAAAATAAATTTGTTCCAAAGGAATTCTATAGTAGTTCCCAACTTGAAAAGATAACTGGTATGTACCTACCTTATTGGTGGGCAGATTGTGAAGTTAATGTAGATTATAAAGGGGAAGGAAATATCGTCAAAGTCTGGAAAGAAGGGGATATGGAATATACAGAAACAAATAAATACAATATAGTCAGGAAAGGAAATATACAGATAAATAATGTGGAGGAACTAGCTTTTACTAAAATCTCTAATGAGCTTTTGGATGGAATAGCCCCATATGATGAAAGCCAAGCCATGAACTTCTCTATGCCTTATCTTTCAGGTTTTTTTGCTGAACAATATAATATATCTGAAGAGGAAATTGTTCCAAAAATTGAAGAACAAGTTCGTAAGTACACTAATAGTTTAATAAATGATAGTGTATCAGAATTTAAAGATATTAATGAAACAAATAATAAGACAGAAATACTTTCTAAAACATTGAACTATACACTTTTACCTGCCTGGATACTAACCTACCAATATGATGGAAAGACTTATGTATTTGCTGTAAATGGTCAAACTGGCAAGTCATTTGGTGAATTACCTATTAACAATAAAAAATTATTTGGTGTAGCGGCTGGAATATTTGCATTTACTTCAATCGCTCTTGTGCTTGGAGGTATGTTGATATGGTAAATATAAATAGAAAACTTGTGAGTAGTCTTATAATTATTATGATGCTGATATTTGTTTTAAACCCAATTATAGCAAAGGGTGAAGCCCTTAGGGTATTTGATGATGCCTACTTGTTTACTGAGGAAGAAATAAAAATATTAAGTGAAGAAGCAAGTAATATATCTAGCTCTTATGATATGGATATTATTATTGTGACCACAGATGATGCCAATGGTAAATCAGCTAGAGACTTTGGTGATGACTATTTCGATAATAATGGATTTGGGCTAGGACCTAATCTAGATGGTATTTTATTCTTAATTGATATGGACAATAGGGAAGTGTATATATCCACATCTGGAGATGGGATTAGATATCTAACAGATGAAAGACTAGACAATGTAATAGAAGAAGCATTAGATAGTGGGCTTGGAGAGGGAGACTATTATGGTGGCGCCATGGGATTTTTAAGTGGCACAAAGAAATATCTCCAAATGGGGATTCCCTCAGACCAATATAGTCAAGATGAGTCAGTAAAAAAAGAGAACAGTTTGACCTTTATGGAAGGGATAATGAGTTTAATTACTGGTCTTTTAGCATCAGCAGGGTTTTTCTTTGGAACTAAATCAAAATATAAAATGAAAAGCCCAGTGAAAGCAGTAAACTTTAGAGAAAATAGTATTGTGAATTTTACAAAAGAAGATAATAAACTAATAGATACAGTTTTAACTAATAAGAAGATTGCAAAGCCTAGCAGTGATTCTGGGAAAAGTACTACCCATGAATCTGCCAGTGGAAAGACACACGGTGGAAAGGGGGCAAAGTTCTAACTAAAGATTGGATATTTATTGGAGGTGAAAGATTATAAAACATATTGGACTGTTCATTGCGGTTACTTGTATTGTGGCTTTGTCTGGCTGTAACAAAGCTGAACCTGAAAATACAGACGCTATAGTAAGTGGCAAAATTCCTTTAGTTGTTGAAGAACCTTTTGATAGTGAAAAAGAGGAAGTAGAAATATCAGGAATCAATTTAAATAGCGAGGAGGGTATAAAAGAGTATCTTATAGGTGAATGGATTTCTGATAAGGAGACTTTAAGTGATTACCTACTAACTGAAAGTGAAATTAATTGTAACATGACTATTAATCAAGATTTAAATGTCAATTTGTCTTTTTATAACCGATATACCGATGAAATCATAGGTGATTATATGGGACAAATAAATTTGGATAGCTTTGAAGGAAAAGGGGATAAATTGCCTGATTTGATTTCTATTGATTTAGGGGATTCTGACTGGCCTGGAGGAGATTATTTTTTTCTTCATAGATCAATATATGATGGGAAGAGTGTTATGTCGCTATTCTTTGCAGGTAGTGGAAATGGTATTTTTGACTTGCTAGCAGATATTCATAATTTCGAATATGCTCCAGAAGAGATATTATTTGAAAAAATAACAGAAGAAAAGTCACAGCTTAAACCACTTGAAGATAAAGAATTTTATGCTGTTTATTGGGGAACAGGTCCAGGTGGAAAAAGTCTTTGGCTAGATGAAGTGCAGTGGACCCCGACAGAGGAATATGATCCTGATGCACTTTATCCTTCTCGAATGACCCTTTACCATGATGATTTTCCAGAAAGTGCACTCTATGGTATAGCAAAGGAAAGTATGTCAAATATTCTAGGGAATCCAATGTATGCAGGTGAAGTTTACTTTGTGCAAACTGATAAAGATGGCAATATTATAGATTTTGAAGATGCGGCATATAGACAATATATTGAAACAATAAATGAGCCTTAAATTTTATAAGAACAATTATGGGAGGAGGGGAAAAATGAAGAAAAGCATGAAGTTATTGCTAGTGCTTATTGCTATTGTGCTTTTAGCAGGATGTAACAATTCTAAACCGGAAGTTAAAGATAATAACACAGCTACTACTGTTTTGCCTGTAGTTAAAGACTCTGAGCCGATAATAGTTGAAGAACGATCAATATCTCCTCCTAATTTAGAAACAGAGCAAGGTGTTAGGGAATATCTTGTGGGGGAATGGGTTTGCGAAATGGAATATATGAGCAATATTGTTGCAAATATGACTATTCATGAGAACTTAGATGTTGAATTATCATTTTATGATTCTTTTACAAATAAACTTGTGGCAGACTATGAGGGGGATATAGTATTTAGGAGAATGTATAGAGATGAAGAAGATGCACCAGACATTATTTCTCTGGAATTAAACAAGGAGCCTTATATTGAATGTGATTATTACTTTTTTCATAGAACAATTTATGATGGGAAGAGAGCTATGTCACTATTCTTTGCAGGTCTTGAAAATTCAGCTTTTGATATTTTTACAGGAGATAATGGTCTAGAATATACTATGGGTGAAGTAGTATTTGAACAGGTTACGGGTGAAGTCACAAAAGCAAAGCTGCGAAAAAATGATAAATTTTATGCCGTATTTTGGGGGCATGGAGTACACTATGAAAGCATTTGGATGGATGACGTAGAATGGACACCAAGAGAGGAACATTATAACCCAAATTATCCTGTACCAATGATTGTTCATGAAAATGAGGAAAAAGAATCTGTTCTTTATAATGTTGATCAGGATAACAAATTTGACATTTTGGGAGATGATATGTTCAAGGGAGAGATCTACTATGTAGAAACTGATGAAAAAGGCATTATAGTTGAACTAATATCTGCAAGTCGCAAAATGTTTCTTGAAGAAAGTTCAGAAGAGTATCTAAGTGAAATAGAAGAAATGATCTACTTTATAATAGAGGATATAGACGAAATACAAGAAAATTTAGCTGATGGAATGTCTATTCTATTTACTGGAGAAACTACTACAATTGATGGCGAAGAATGTTTTGAAGTAGCTCTAGGAACAGACCATGATGAAGTCTTTGTAAGAGAAATACATTATGCTGTAAATATCTCTACGGAACAGGTATATGAGTATAATGTGTTAAATGATGTATGGGAAGAAAAATAAGACTAGGAGGCATATTATGCGTAATAGATACTTTACTTTAATAATAATAGTTGTTTTAATATTTTCCTTAACTGCCTGTGGAACTAAAAAGGAAGTTGAAAAAGTTGAAAACCCCGTTCAAACCTCTAAAGATGTAGTAGCAGAGGTAGAACCTGAGAAGCCAGCAGAAGAAATAGAAAAAGTTGAAGAAGAATCAGATGAAGGGTTATTAGTTGTAGGGGAAACTATTAATAAGGGTGATTCAGGGTCTGGGCCAGTTAAAATAGACTCGGGTCTTACACAAATATTTATCCCGGAGGGTCTAGATTATAATTTATATATGTCATTTGTAGATGGAAATACTGGGTCTATAAGAGTTGATTTTGGAATAGGAAATAGGGGAGCTGGACATATAGAAGTTACCACAACTAGAATGATTAAATCATTAGATGATGCTGCAAATGAATGTATTAGAATGAATGACTTTGGAACTCTAAAATCAGAGATAGGTGATGAGGTTATTTATGGAGATTTGACCTATAAATATGTAACAATTAAAGAAACGGATGAAACTAATGTAAAGTATTATCTTGTTGCTTACTATAAGCGGTCTGATGACAAGGATATATATGTAGAATTACGTACTAATGGAGGGGATAGCTATAACAAAATGGATATAGATGATCCTTTAGTTGGGGAATTACTAAAAGCTTTAGTGTTAAAATAGAATAGTTTAACTACCAAGGGGGATATTATAGTGAAAATGGATGTATTATCAAAGAATGTTGAAAAAATAACACTTAAAGAAGCTATGACTTTAGAAGAGATGTATGATCTTATGAAGACAAACTCTGAAAAATTACCAGAAAAGTTTAAATTAAAAAAGGGGATTTTGGGGAAATCTATAAACTTTGAAGTTGTAATGCAAACAGAACCAAAAATAACTATAAAGGATAATATAGTTACCATAAGACGTATGGGAAACTCAACTGAAGTTGGTATAGGTAAAATGCCAAGCCTAGATTTCAAAGATTTGAAGCAGAGAACTCAAGCTGTAAAAGAAGGTGGATTTGGAAAAGCAATATCTGGGGGAGCAGACTATTTTGGCAGTGTATGTGATGCCATGGTGGATTTATTAAAGCCATATTCAATATAATTAAATATTTCTATAGCACAGATTGAAACATGAATAGCTTAACCTTTAAAACACTAGTAAAATTATATATTTTACTAGTGTTTTTTATTTATTTAATAGGAGCGTGTCCAGCAAAGCTGGTCACTTACATGTTGGTGAAAGTCCAACCGGTAGTGTCAAGAGTTATGCGCAAAAAGGTTTGCAGTCTCCGAGGAAATGAAGTCATCCAGCAATAGAGGTGTCCTCAACCGTTACCTCCAGATGCTCCAGATGCTT
>LSQX01409487.1_pt1 | contig 20825 bp, 18 predicted proteins | sample 654561 | NCBI WGS metagenome assembly LSQX01 (sample SAMN04489861, study PRJNA283612) | anaerobic digester metagenome | isolation source: 4 biogas reactors fed with cattle manure at either 37C or 55C with and... | place: Denmark: Kongens Lyngby | collected 2014 | reverse complement strand
TTGCCTCTTACAGGCATAATTGCCTGGAAATCCGCGTCCCTTCCCATCTTGCACGATCCCAGCGCAGAATCGCCCTCCACTATGTAGAGCTCTCGCCTGCTGACGTCCTTTGTCCGACAGTCAACAAACTTTTTTACTCTGTTGGCCATATCGATGGTGCCACCAAGCTTCTTCTTTATGTTAATCCTGGTCTTCTCTGCGGTTTCACGGCTGCGCTTGTTGACAAGTATCTGCTCAATAATCTTATCACTTTCCATCTTATTTTCTATCAAATAAATCTCAAGCTGTTGCTTTAGAAAATCAGTCATGGCCTCCTGTATGAATTTGTTGTTAATGGATTTCTTGGTCTGATTCTCATAGCTGGTTATGGTTGAAAAGGAGTTTGTCACCAGCACAAGGCTGTCCTGTACATCGGTGAAGGTTATTTTGGCCTCATCCTTGTTATACTTGCCATTGCTTTTTATGTACTTATCCAACTCATTGACAAAAGCCGCCCTGACTGCACGGTCCGGAGAACCGCCATATTCTAGAAAGCTTGAATTGTGGTAGTACTCCAGCAGATTAACTTCATTATTAAAGCAAAAGGCAATCTGCATCTTAACTCTATACTCCGGCTTGTCATCCCGGTCCTTCCCCTTAGCTGAGGATTCATAATACTGTATGCCTGTAAAGCTCTTGTCGCCGCTAATCTCCTTAATATAGTCCTCTATGCCATTCTCGTAACAGAATTCATGTGTCTCACCGCTCGCTTCATCTGTCAGCAAGAACCTCAAGCCAGCATTGACAACTGCCTGCTTTTTTAGGGTAGTAGTAAAGTATTCAAGCGGTATATCAATATCAGTAAAAACCTCGATATCGGGCTTCCATTTTTGGGTAGTCCCGGTATGCTCGTATTTGCACTTTTTCTTAACTAATCCGCCTACGTTTTCACCCTTTTTAAACTGAAGCTCATACATGTAGCCATCTCTACAGACCGTAACCTCCATATATTCCGAGCTGTATTGAGTCGCACAGCTGCCAAGTCCGTTAAGACCCAGACTGAATTCGTAGTTTTCGCCGGAATTGTTCTGATATTTGCCGCCGGCATATAGCTCGCAATAGACAAGCTCCCAATTGTAACGGTCTTCCTTCGAGTTGAAATCGACAGGAACACCGCGGCCATAGTCCTTAACGGTAATGGAATGATCGCTATGACGCGTAATCTCAATCTTGTTTCCGTAGCCCTCACGCGCTTCATCTATTGAATTAGAAAGTATCTCGAAAAAAGAATGCTGGCAGCCCTCGAGTCCATCAGAGCCGAATATGACACTTGGTCTCAGCCGGACTCTGTCGGCTCCCTTCAAAGAAGATATGCTCTCGTTTCCGTACACTTCAGGCTTCTTACCCTTTGTCATCTGTATCAATCCCCCGGTAATTATTTCACTGTATTAATTATTCAATAAAGATTTTTTAAAGTCAAGTTTTACATGAAACAAAGTTTTGCAATCTGCCTGCCTTTCTTTTTAGCTCTCGAGGAAATGTGAGCAAAAATTCCAGTTCTGGGCAGACAATTGCTTGGTTTTTAGTTATTTGGCTCAGTAATGCAGTCTCGGATTTACTGCATAATGTGTCCAGAAAAATGTCCGCACCCCCAAACTTGCATATTACCCTGTGTTTGTTCAAATAATTGCCCAGAAGCGAAAAATTTGCACACCGCGATGTAAAAGAGAGTCAAGTCCATATAGCGCCTTTTATGCAATCTATGAATTTACAGGCATGATCTATATTTCCAGCATTTTTCCTTTGTATATGTCAAATGATATCGTAAGGAAGTGATAAATTACACACAAAATTAATGACTATTTGTACCGCTTGCAAGGGCGGTGGAATGGAGACTAATATGAAGAAGAGAATAATCCTGATATTAATATTTGTAATTCTGTTTTCCACATCAGTATTTGCTCAATCCACCTATACAGTAAAAAGTGGCGACAGTATGTGGAAAATAGCCGTAAAGCACCAGGTCGGATTGAGCGAAATAATTGCCGCTAATCCGCAAATCAAGAATCCTGCGCTAATCTACCCCGGGCAAAAGCTTACTATACCAACGGTCACCACGACAGCACAGGAAAACGAGGTTGTTCGTCTCGTCAATGTGGAGCGGTCAAAGGCAGGGCTTCAGCCACTGAAAATCAATTGGGAGCTATCCCGGGTAGCCAGATACAAGTCAGCCGATATGGCCAACAAGGGTTATTTCAGTCATACTTCACCGACCTATGGTACGCCCTTTCAGATGATGGAAAACTTCGGTCTGCGTTTCACGGCTGCCGGTGAAAATATTGCATACGGTCAGCGGACTCCCGCAGAGGTAATGAGGGACTGGATGAACTCGCCCGGGCACAGGAGCAATATCATGAGCGGCTCATACAATGAAATAGGCGTCGGACTATTCAAAAACAAGAATGGAGTATGTTATTGGACTCAGATGTTTATGAGAGCAATGTAGGATCTAGAGGTTTGAGGTTGGAGTTAGGATTTAGGAGTCTGGAGGCTAGAAGTTAGAGGTATAGGTTGGAGTAAGAAGTAAGAAGTAAGGGGTAATAGGTTGGAAGTTGGAAGTTGGAAGCTAGAGGCTGGAGGCTAGAGGTAGGGCAACAAAAGGGAGGGTGTATCGGAACTTACAATACACCCTCTTTTAGAGTAATAAGATTGCTAAGCAGCAAAAGGTATTTAGGAGCGATTCTATATGAACAGTCGTTTTTCAGGTTTTCAAGAGAAGAGAATGAAAATATTCGGTGAGCTCGTAAAAATGTATTGGGCTGGGCAGCTCAATACCGTAAATGACATGAATCGACTGGCTTCGGAGCTTAGAGCTAAACTGGAATTGTCAGACCAGGATATGCCTTTCATAAAGGATCACATCAGAATTGCAATGGGGCAGGACCCCAGAGGCGATGTGGACTTCACAGACGAGCTGGATATTGTTAACAGGTCAACTGCTGTGGGAGAGCCGGTAATTGCAAAGATTGATGGGCTCTGCCAGTTCTGTGATAAGGACGATTGTAGTGAAGCCTGCAAGTATGAAGCGCAGGTATACAGACGCAGTAAGGGTCCTGTTATTGCCAATAACAAATGTCTGAGCTGTGGAGATTGCGTCGTAAACTGCGATTTCGGCGCCTTGGCGGATAAAATAGAATTCCTTCCACTCATTAATCTGCTGAAAGACCAAAATACAACTGTGTTTGCGGCTGTAGCACCCGCTATTGCCGGCCAGTTCGGCGATGAGGTAACACTTGGGCAGCTAAGAACAGCCTTGAGGCTAATGGGATTTACGGACGTGGTTGAAGTAGCAATGTTTGCAGACATACTAACTATCCGGGAAGCCTTTGCGTTTAACCAGCTTGTGAAGTCTAAGGATGATTTCTATCTGACAAGCTGTTGCTGCCCGGTCTGGTTTAACCTAACCAAAAAGGGATATGCGCAAATGTACACCCACATGTCCCCCTCTGTCTCTCCAATGATTGCTTCGGGAAGGTTTTTAAAGGATATGTATAAGGACGCCAGGGTTGTTTTTATTGCGCCCTGTATTGCAAAAAAGCATGAGATTAATGAGCCGGAATTAAGAGGCGCCATTGACTTTGTCCTGAATTTCAGGGAGCTGGCAGAGGTTTTCAATGCTCTTGGCATCAATCCGGTTGAGCTTCCCGCAGACGAGAAGGATCAGGCTTCCCTGGGTGGGCGTCTGTATGCAAAGTCCGGGGGCGTTAGCTTCTCAGTAAAAACCGTCGTTAATCGGCTTGAGCCAAAAAGAGTCATCAAGCTCAAATCCAAGCGGGTTGATGGTGTAAAAAGCTGCAAGCAGATACTTGATGAGCTATCGGCCGGCAATGACATCGGGGCAAACTTCATAGAAGGCATGGGCTGTGTCGGCGGTTGCGTAGGCGGTCCAAGGACGAATATTGACATGGAAAAGGCCACCAAAATGGTGAACGAATTCGGTGAGGACTCGCTTATAATGACCCCCTTCGATAACATGAATGTTATGAAAATGCTGAAGCAATTCGGCATTAGCTCCATAGAGGAGATAATGCAGAATAAGAATGTCCTAAAGCTACTAATAAGACAGTAGAGATCTGTCAGATAACGATTCCCTTTAGTACCATGATTTTACCTGCTATCCACTTTTCTTATGCGAACTGCCATATATTCCTTTCCAGGCATATCAATTCTAAATTTACCCTTATATGTGCCCAGCTCATCGATCTTCATATCCCATGTGTCTATTAATTCAACCCTGTACTCGTTTGTATCATCAAAATAATATTTGCGGAAGGATGGCCTGTTGAAGCCATAATAATATAGATAATAGCCTGAACCGCCGGTTGCAGCTACTTCATCCCAGCTCGCCTGTATAGGCTGAAGACCCCCACAGGGTGTTTCCTCTAAAATCCTCTGTAAAAACTTAAGTCTTTCAGGGCTTTCTCCATGAAGAACCCCTCCATGGGACCACCACAGGTACTTATCCTCTGCCAGATAGGTCTCGCCATGCCCTGCATATCCGCCCCTGCAGGTAGCCTCCCAGAATCGTCTTACCAGCTCCCTGCCGCTTATATTCCCCCAGCCGTGTTCAATGTTCCCCTCATATGCGATTTCGTCCAGCACCACAGGCTTTTTATACCGTTCTCTCCATTCATCCACACATTCAGCCGTCTTGTACACGTCCTGTCGCTGGATACTGCAATGAGTAATCCATGGACGGGAATAATCATAAAAGGGCCTGCAATTGTGAATGGATCTCAGGCGATTATATACATCCTTTTCGCATATTATAGCCGCATATCTTTCCCAATCGGACAAGTCCTTTTTAGTCATCACATCGTATTCATTGGCAAGAGACCACCAGACATTTCTAAATGCCGAGAATCTGGCTATCACGTATTTCCAATACAAATCATCCCATTTCGCATCCATCTGACTAAAGCCCCATCGATCATATGGATGCATAATAATCAGATCCGCTTGAATACCCAGAAGCATCAGCTCCTTAATCCTTTGCTCAAAGAGCTGAAAGTGACGGGGGTTAAATCGGCTGAAATCCCATTCATTCCCGGGCGCATTGCCGTTGAATTCCATAAAGTTTTCACTGGTCAGCTTGGAGCTGTCACAGGGAACACCCTGATATGGGTAGGTAATTGGTTCGCTTAGATTATAGTCATAGTGCTTGGGAAAAACACAAAAGCGTATCTTATTAAAAGCACTGCCCTTAAGGGTCTCCAGTGTTTTTTCCTGCTGCTCTGCCGGTTGATGAGTCCATGCATAGCATGTGGTTCCGATAGAATAATATGGGCTGCCATCCTCGTATGAAAAATGATAGGTGTTTGCAACCCTGACAGGTCCATGGTTATTGCCGGTCGGAGCTACACATTCAAATGAACCCTTATAGGATTCCGAGGAAAAGCTTCCACTGATCTCAAATGTGTAGCTGCCCCTAAAAGAGGGCATGAATCTTATTTTATAAAGGCCTTCTCCGTCATAAAAGCCTTCCACCTGCTTTGTTTCGTTTTTATGGGTAAATACTCCTGTGATATCGTAGTCTACAAAGGGGTTTCCCTCTGTTCTGCCATGAACAGCTGCCTCAAAGACATCCCACCTTTCTACTATATCCGAATAAATAAAACCAGGCATATGCGCCCCCTCCTATACCGAACGGCTTTTCTCTAATAGCTATGCTCGATTAATGTATTTCACATAATGTAAGATGTATTTGGTATTGCGTGTGACATAATTATAGATATTTATTTAAGTCTTTGCAAACCATAAATATGCGATCAGTTCATTACTCAATCATCTTCCTCATCATCGAAAGACTCATCGTATTCCAAAATATCTGCGGGCTGGCACTTTAGCTCTCTACATATTCCATTGAGAGTTGAAAACCTTATTGCCTTTACCTTTCCAGTTTTAAGGTTAGACAGATTAACAACAGATATGCCTACCCTGTCTGACAGATCATTAAGTGATATTTTTCTATCCGCCATCACTCGGTCCAGCCTTACAATTATCGCCATATAATCATACCCCCTATACCGTTTCATCGTATTCATGCTGGAGATAATCTCCATACGCAAATATGCCGCTAAGTATAAACATCATGAACCCGGTAAGTATCAAAACTATGTTTACGGAGTAATTTACACCTACATTTTGAATTTCTAGTGTAGCTATCATCGTCATTGCGACAAAACACTCTGCCATAGGAATAATAAATGAAGCCATAATAGCCATTACACCAATTGTTGATATCCTTTTGGCATTTTCTTTTGCAAAGGGCCTATCCTCCCGTGCAGACTGCAGGATAAGTACTATTTGCCTTATTACGGGAATTACTAGTAGAGAAACTAGTGCTGACATTATGCTTATTGCAAAATAAATATCTTTTACATTTGCTCCCTGCAATGCTAGATCATTAAGTTCATACTTTATCAAACCATCAAGGGAAAAACCAAGTTGCCCGATGTTTCTCTCATTCAAAACGAAAAAAGAGTCAGATATTAATTGGATGGCTATAGCCCCAATTATTGACCCTATGGCGAAAACAATTGCTACCCAATAAAACAGATTCATAACAATCCTCAAATAATGTGAATATCTTTTGATTTGCTGCATTCTAGATTTGTAGTCCATACAAATACCTCCTATTTTTATACCTCAATTATAGTTAATTATTTTATTATTGTCAATAATTATTTAATGTTTATCGATAATTTAAGACGAAGCTATTGATTTGTATGGCAATATGTATTATAATCCTTTTAAATTAATATCTAGAAAAGCTGTGATAAGAACCAGTAGCAATCAGGATGCCAAACAGAAAGTCACCGGATGATGAGAGGTGCATGGTTAGCGATTGTGAATACATCTTTGAGCTTCGCACCGAACGGATTCCCTATTAGGCTGCGACGGGTAACCGCACCCGTTATAGTGCTAAAGTATCTCATCCTGTGATGACGTACTTGATAAGGTAGGCAATGTGAATTGCTTATGAATTAAGGTGGTAACACGAAGTAATCTCGTCCTTTTGTATAAGGGGCGAGTTTTTTATTTGTCTGTATATGCCAAGGCTATGAATTGTATAAGATCATACGGATGAATAATACGGATAAATAAATCAATAGCAAATAAAAAGTATTGGGAGATGATAATTTGTTAACACCACAAGAGCAAATGAGGATTATATGCAAGGGAGTTCACACCCTGGTAAACGAAGGGGAGCTGCTAGCAAAGCTGAAAAAATCCTGCGAGCAAGGCAAGCCGTTGGTGATAAAGCTGGGACTTGACCCTTCGGCGCCTGATATCCATCTAGGGCATGCTGTCGTGTTGCGCAAGATTAAGCAAATGCAGGACCTGGGGCATTGTGTAGTAATTGTAATTGGTGATTTCACAGGGAAAATCGGCGATCCTACAGGAAAGACGAAAGGGCGTGCTGCCTTGACCGATGAGCAGGTAAATGAAAACGCCAGAACATATTGTGATCAAATTTTCAAGATACTAGATAAGGAGAAGACCCTGGTGCGATTTAACAGCGAATGGCTATCTGTTCTCACCTTCGAAGAGGTTATTAGACTTGCTGCAACAACTACAGTGGCAAGAGTTTTGGAGAGGGATGATTTCCAGAACAGATACAAGAATCAGGTACCCATCGGCATTCATGAATTCTTCTACCCTCTGATGCAGGCATATGATTCAATCGTCCTGAAGGCAGATATTGAATTAGGAGGAACCGATCAAACCTTTAACATTCTTATGGGCAGAACACTGCAGAGAACCTTCGAACAGGAGCAGCAAATTGCAATATTCATGCCTATTCTCGAGGGCTTGGATGGCGTAGAAAAGATGAGCAAGAGCCTTGGTAATTATATCGGTATCAACGAGCCTGCCGAAGTGATGTTCAAAAAGGTCATGGAGGTTCCTGATGAGCTCATCTTGAGGTACTTCGAACTGGTTACCGATGAACATCCCGATCAAATCGATAAAATCAAGTCGGATCTGGAGGCCGGTGAAAACCCGAGGAATATTAAGCTGCATTTGGCTAAGACAATTGTCTCCTTATATCATTCAGCGGAAGATACACAAAAAGCAGCATCATACTATGATCTGGCCTTTAGCAAAAAAGCAATTCCTGACGATATCCCGGAAATAGCTATGGAAGCTGGCAAGGACACTGTTGTAAATATTGTCCCCCTCTTGATTGAAAATCAATTTGTGAAGAGCAAGAGCGAATTCATCCGTCTACTGGGTCAGGGCGGTGTTCAGCTGAACGGTGAAAAGCTTACACCTGAGGATATCAATAAAGCTCTTGAAGCAAGAGATGTCATGAAAATAGGGAAAAAGCGCTTCGTGAGATTTGTGAAATAAGGTGCGGGGACGGTTCTCCCCCGTCCCCCTTTACCCTGCTTCCCTATCTTTTATCAATACTTATTTTGCCGGTCCCGGTCTCTATTTTAACATCCGCTCCACCGCCATTTATATCCTGCTTTAATGAGCCGCCAACAACAAAGCTTTCTTTCTTACTATTGTCAATCAAGCTGCCTTTTATATCGCCAACACCGGCTGTCGCTCTAATGCTTAGCTTTGTATCCTCAGGAAGCATTACCTTAATATTTCCTACCCCCGTCATAGCCTTAAGCTCAGACAACTCATCTGCACTTGCTTCAATGTTAATATCGCCGGTGCCATTATTAATTTTGCAATCGTCACGCATCGCTATATCTCTCAGCGTCACATTTCCAACCCCGCTTGTGACTTTGATACTAGCATCAACATCTTCAATAATAACATTGCCTACTCCATTGGTGACTTCAAAGTCCTCCATATTCTCAGGCACCTTTATAGTAAGGTCGACCGATACATTTACTCCCTTAAACTTATCCGAAAGCCATTTCCATAGATCCTGCGTATTAGCATCAGCCGAACGCACCTCGACCTTAAGCTTGCCTCCGCTTACTTTAGTATCGACCAGGATAGCCTCAGCGACCTTTTCCACATCCTCATTAGTATACTTTATTTTCTTGTCGTAATGAATCTCAATATCTTCCCCCGTACCTTTCGATACCCTGATATCACCCACACCGTTATTAATCTCCAGCTTATCCAGCTTCGATCCCTCAATGGAAATATCATCGGATATGGCGTTATTCATCTTTACTTCTTCAAAACTGTCAAAATGTCTGCATCCGGCTAGCATAAACACCGAAAGCACAATCACAATAGTAATACAAGCTAATTTTTTCATCTCTTCTTACCTCAATTCTTTAATTACTTGATTGTACGTATGTGCAAGAAAAATGTTTTGAAAATAGTATTGTTTTTTGTAGTATTATTTTTTTCAGTAATATTTCTTATTTAGTACCTTGCATTATATTATACCTTGTGCTTCAGGGGGACTGATTTAGGTGGACGGTTCTCTCGACCGTCCCTTTTTTGGGTACAGGTCCTCTACCCTTTTTCACCTTTTAGCAAAGCCCTGAATATTATGATGTAGCATTAACGAAATAAGGTGAAACTCATGTGGTATACCGTACAACCCGGCGATTCAATATTTTCCATAGCTCAAAGATTCGGGGTATCCCAGCAGCAGCTGATAACTTCAAATCAGATCATAGGCGACACAATCCCTGCAGGCCAGCTTCTTTTCATTCCCATACAGGTATCTAAAGTAATTACATATACAGTACAGCCCGGCGACTCGCTGTATAGAATCGCACAGCGATATGATACCCTGGTTGAAAGCATTGTTGTACTTAACAGGCTGCAAAGTACTAATATTGATGTGGGACAGCGCCTTGTGATACCTCAGTATACCGAGGCTGTGGTCAATGTTGGAAGAGCAAATATCAGAAGCGGCCCCGGCACAACTTACAACATTATTCAAACAGTTACCTCCTCTGCAAGACTCCCTGTGGTCGGAGCATCTCGTGATTGGCTCAGGATTTCAATGCATGATGGCAATGCAGGCTGGATTTCCAGAAACCTGGTTAACTTCCGAACCTATGACGGTTCGAGGCCCATTTCGAACATAGTCGGCTTCTACACACTGGAGGAAGGGCCTGCGCTGCCCAGCTCCTTCCGGTCTTTTGTAGATAATACATCACAAATATCGCAGCTGCCTCTTTTCATGTACAGATTTGATCAGCAAAATCCTACCTCAATAGAAAAATTCGGCCAATTTAGGGATAGCGAAGTTGAAATGCTGATTTCCATTGCACATAGAAACAACATTATGATTATGCCCGTTATACATAATCTGCTTTATGGTCAGGGTGGTCAGGAGGCCAGCAGACAAGTGGTAAGTGCTATGCTTGCAACGCCCCAAAGCCGCAGTAGTGCAATTAGCAATATTATTGCTTTGATTGACAGATTTGGCTTTGATGGTGTCAATATCGATATCGAGGATGTCTATATTGAAGACAGCAGTAGACTGTCTCAGTTTTTCACGCAGCTGGGCCAAGCCACGAGAGAACGCGGGTATTTCCTGTCCGCATCAGTACCGGCCCGCATAAGAGACTTCCCGCCCTTCAACCCCTTCTCCGACCCCTTTGACTATGGAGCAATTGGTGCCGCAGTCGACCAGTTTGTTGTAATGCTTTACAATGAACACGGATGGCCGGGCAGTGGCCCTGGGCCTGTCGTATCAAGTGGTTGGATGAATAAGGTTATTGCCTATACCCTGACAAAAATGCCTGCCGAAAAGGTTATGGCTGCCATATCAGTATTCGGCTTTGATTTTAACCTGGATACAGGCTCTAATACCTATGCATCACATGCAATGGCCGTAAATCTTGCAGAACGTTACAACGCAAACATTATTTTTGATCAGGATACGCTGACACCTATGTTTTCATATACGGATGACCAAGGTAATCGTCATGAGGTCTGGTTTGAAAATGCAGACAGCATTATAGCAAAGATTGCACTGGCGTGGCAGCAGGGTATTTCCGGTGTAGCACTATGGAGGCTCGGCATGGAGGATCCGGAAGTCTGGGCGCGGATTGCGTCCGAAATTGTTGTAAGTAAGATTGTGTACTAGATTTGACGATTTGGAAATATTATTCTTTATATGGCTCAAATGTTAGTTTTCATTTATATTTCCAGTAAATGCTTGAAAAGCTTTGTGCGCCGTGCTATAATGGTTTTCGTATCGAGAGGCGATACATTGCTAGATTTAATTTGTTTGTAGACCGAACCCTCCTTTGTCTGATTTGGATTGTTGGAGTAATAAGTCTAGACCAGTTAAATCCAAATTGAGCAGGAGGTAATTAAACATGGCAGACAAGACATTGAACTGCAAGGATTGTAACAACGAATTCATTTTTTCCGAGGGCGAACAGGCTTTTTACAAAGAAAAGGGATTCGAAAATGAACCACAAAGATGCCCCGACTGCAGAAGAGCTAAGAAAGCTCAGCGCAGGAATAACAGCGGTTTTAGCGGTTCGGGCGGGCGCAGCTACGATTCGGGTAACAGGTGGTAACAGAAAATGCGACTTAAAAGAGGGCTTAAATAGCTCTCTTTTTTACTTTTTGGTTTTCTTACCTTTTATTATAGGCATAATTGTTATATAATACTAGGGTCGGTTTTTCTTTGTTATACAAATTAACTAATGAGGTGGCTGTTATGAAAAATATCCCTTTATATGATGTGCGTAAGGTTAAATCCATAAAGGAAGTGCTCGAGACAAGTACATCTTTGTACGCCGAAAGAACGGCCTTTCTTAACAAACGCAAGGGCAATGACACCTTTGATTCAATCACATATAAGCAATTCAAAACGGAAGTCGATGCATTGGGGACAACACTGATTGATATGGGCCTAAAAGGCGGAAGAATAGCAATCATAAGCGAGAATAGGTACGATTGGGTCTTATCCTACATGGCGGTAGTAAACGGCACCGGCATTGTAGTACCATTGGATAATCAACTCCCCGAAAATGAAATCGAAAGTCTTCTTGCCAGATCCAAGGCGGACGCCATAATCTTTTCCGGCAACCAGAGAGAGCATGTCACAAACATCTCGAAACGAATTGACTTTATAAAGCATTACATAGACATGGATGCACAGGACGTGGACGATAACGGCTTTATACCATTAAGCTCCCTTGTAAATAAGGGCCTTAAGCTGGTTGAGGCGGGAAATAAAGAATTCATAGATGCTGAAATTGATCCCGAGGCAATGAATATTCTACTTTTTACTTCAGCTACCACCGACACTTCAAAGGCAGTAATGCTAAATCACAGAAATATAACAGAGAACCTGATGGCAATGAGTTCAATGACAAACATTGTTCCAACCGATATTTTCCTCTCGGTATTACCACTTCATCATACGTATGAAAATACATGCGGTTTCTTGTGCCCCTTCTATCGCGGTGCCGCGGTGGCATTTTGCGAGGGGCTCAGGCACATTGCCAAGAATCTTCAGGAGACAAAGGCAACAGTCATGCTTGCTGTTCCCCTAATCCATGAAGCAATCTATAAACGCATTTGGGACCAGGCGGCAAAGGATCCTAAGCTACTGAAAAAATTAAAGTTCGGCATCAAGCTCAGCAACCTGTCGAAAAAGTTTGGGATAGATATATCGAGAAAGCTTTTTGCCCAGATTCACAACAACTTTGGCGGAAGGCTGAGGCTTCTGATTAGTGGAGCTGCCGGCATTGATCCCGAGGTTTCAAAAGGCTTCCGCAGCTTCGGCATCCTGTTCATACAGGGCTATGGCCTTACTGAATGCAGCCCTATAGTTGCATTAAATCGTGATGTGGACTTTAAGGATGAGGCTGCAGGGCTGCCGCTTCCCGGTGTTGAAATCAGAATTGACAGTCCAGGCGAAGACGGCATCGGTGAGATTTGTGTTAAAGGGCCAAATGTTATGATGGGCTATTATGAAGATCCTGAAAATACGGCAAAGGTATTGAAGGACGGATGGTTCTACACGGGTGACCTGGGATATATGGATAACGACAAGTTTGTCCATATTACAGGCAGGAAAAAGAATGTAATCGTAACGAAAAACGGTAAAAACATTTATCCTGAGGAAGTTGAGGTACTACTCACAAGGAGTCCTTTCATAAAGGAGTGCATAGTATTCGGCAAGGACGATCCTGTGTTTGGAGATGTTGTGGTGTCTGCCACTATAGTTCCTGAGATGGAAGCTGTCCAGGCCGAATTAGGCAAAAGCGAGCCCACCTACGATGAGATTTATGACCTTATCCGCAAAGAAGTCAAACAGGTAAACAAAAGTCTCGTTGTTTATCAATACGTTAAGGATTTCAGCCTCAGAGAAGAGGAGTTCGCAAAAACCACCACCAAAAAGATAAAGAGATATGTAAAAAACTGAGCCGGTGAAGACTAGAGCATTGGTTTGGCCGATGCGAGGCTTTTATCAAGGTGACAGGAATGCTTATATAAAATGAACAGACTTAAGGATTTTGAAGGTAGAATGCTGAAGAAAAGGAAAGACAAAAAGGACTTAACTACCGAAGAGTTACTCAAACAGTATAAAAAAAGATATCGTGCCGTATTGGTAGTATTGGCAGGCTTTATTGCCCTTACGGCCTTATATCTTTATCTGAATTTTGATTATCTTGCTTTCAAGCATTTTATAACAGGCAGCTATATATATACCGAAACTCTGGATGAAATCTACACGAAAGAATTGGCTATCGATGTAAATGGCAAGTATTATTCCTATTTTGATAATCTTGTGATTGCCGTAACTACAAATAGGATTCGCCAGGAGAAGGGGGATAAATATACCTATCTCTATACCCCGGACAGCTTGACGAGGTCCAAGCAGATAGAGAAGGAAGAGGCGGATCTGACCAATATTGAGATACTCAACGACTATACTCTTCGATTAAACCTGACTAACTTTTCAAAATATACCGGAAAATTCATAGAAGAGAATACTGAGAAGCTGCAAAGCAGGCCGAACATTATTATTGATCTTAGGAATAACCGGGGCGGTGATATTGACGTAATGGCAGACATCTCCAGCATGTTCTTGCCGAAAAAGGCCATTATCGCTACGGATCATTTTAGATGGATGGATTGGGTATATCGTTCAAGGAAGGATCAGCCGCTAAAATATGATAAAATCATCATCCTTCAGAATAAGGCCTCTGCAAGCTCATCAGAAAACATGATTGCTGCTTTGAAGGACAATCTCGATAACGTTGAATTGATTGGAACAAGCACCTTCGGCAAGGGTATTGGTCAGCTGACTCTGGATCTGAGGAGGGGCTATGCGGTAAAGGCAACAATTTTGAAGTGGTACACCCCCGACGGTATCAACATACAGGGAAGCGGTATAGAGCCCGACATCGAGTATACAGAAGAGGATATATTGCAATTTGCCCTTGACCGGATTGGATAAAAGAATCTTCCCATCGATTACCTTTTGCTTTTGCGATGCAAGGCCGGGTGTAATTGATGCCTTAGACCTGCGCGACTTGCTCCTTGTCGACTAATAATAGAACCTCTTGCGGCGTCAGCTCTCTGAATTCTCCGGCTTTCAATGCTTCATCCAGCTTAAGTCCGCCCATCTGAATTCTTTTCAGGTATATCACCCTCTTTCCTACTGCCTCGAACATTCTTTTAACCTGGTGGAATTTGCCCTCATGCAATACCAGCTCAATCTCTGAACGAAGCTCACTGCGGGAGGAACCTGCCACAATTATCTCAAGCTCCGAAGGCATGGTTTTATAACCATCATCCAGAATTACTCCCTCTTCAAAGCACTTGACATCCTCCTGCGTTACAAGCCCCTCTATCAGAGCATAATACCTCTTATCAACATGCTTTTTAGGTGATAGCAGCTCATGAGCCATTTGCCCATCATTGGTGAGAAGGAGCAGTCCTTCGGTATCAATATCAAGCCTTCCTGCGGGGAATAAATTAAAGTTCTTATACCATTCCGGCAGCAGATCAACAGCTGTTCTCTGCCTGATATCAGATGTTGCAGATATCACTCCGGCAGGTTTATTCATCATAATATATAAAAACTTTCTGTAACACAGACCTTCCCCATCTATTTCAATAGCACTCCTGTCTGGATCCACATGCAGGGAGGCATCGATGACTGTTCTGCCATCAACACTAACTGCCCCGCTTTTTATGATTTTCCTGATTTCATTTCTACTGCCATACCCTGAATTGGATAATACCCTATCAAGCCGCATCTTAGTCATTTTTCTCATCATCCATATCTATGTCACTTTCTTCGTCCTTGCAGTCGTCATCCTCGTAGTCTTCGTCCTCGTAGTCTTCGTCCTCGTAGTCCTCGTCCTCGTAGTCCTCGTCCTCGTCGAACTCGTCTCCCCATTGTTCGACCATGTCCTCAATAATATTATGATATTGATAGAACATAGCTTTGTTCTTGTTTGTCAGCTTCTTTCTCTCCTTAGTATCTTGAATTGCGTCTAAAAAATCACTTCTTAATTCATACAAATTGGGATAATTATTCTTCATATACCGCAGAGCAATTGGATACTGGCTGTAGTCGTTCAAAATCTGATATTCGTTAAGCACCTTGTAAGCTTGCTTTTGCTCCTGAGTCATTTTCACCGACTCCTCCGGAAAAATCTCATTGGCAATCAATCCCTTCAAACCATCCGGTATGAAATCATCCTCCTCGAATCTGGTGTATTCAGGCTCCAGTAATAAGATTGTCTCAAGTCCATTCTTTATATCCAAAATATCACCTCGGTCAGGCATCAGTTCCAGGATAACTTCTGCACAGCTATTCGCTTCTGCAAACATCTGGTGCTCCAAATAAAACTCAAGCGATTCGAAGAACAGCATACCTGATTCAACTACTTCGTCATTATTTGCACTTATTTTTAAAAGCATCTTCATAAGCCTAATGCTTTCATCGTACTTCCCTAATAGAAAATTGACATAGGACAGTTTAGAGCAAATGTTATAATGACGTTCTTGAAGCTCCATATTGTTAAAGGCTTCCGTCAGTATGTAGATTGCTTCGTGATACTTGTGTGTGTTCAAATATCCTTCAACAAGGCAAAAAACCGAAAGGAAATTATTGCTGTCCAATGAATATGCTCTTTTAGCGCATTCAACCGCCTTCTTGTACTGTTTTGCATCAAAACAAGCCTTCGAATAGCTTAAATTGAGATAAAGGTCATTGGGATAGCTTTCAATCACCTGCTCAAATGCTGTGACAGCCTTGCGGGGCTTTTCACAGCTCATGTATGCTACCCCAAGAAGATAATACAGATGAGTCTTGTGCTGTTCCATCTTAATAGCCTTTTCCAGAGCCTTTACAGCTTCGCCGCACCTGCCATTCATGATGGATTGCTGAGCATCTGCATAAACAACCTTCGAAGAAGGCTCCATCCGGTTAAAATCAATACAAGCAGCTTTAGTGGACTCATCACTAAGCATCATATATGCTTCCTGGATATCCTTGTTCTTTTCAGGATACTGCTCAGCCGGATATTTCCTTAGCATCTCCTTGTATATTTTCTCCATGGTCTGCTTCGAAGTATCCTCATCAACCTTTAGTATATTAAAATAATCTTTCATTAAAGAATTCCCAACCCTTTCAAAATTATGTTTGCCAAGTATCTTTTTCATAATGATAATATACTACCATAGATTTAGCATAGTTCAACGATTGCTCCAGTAAAAAACTCAAATAAAACTCAAAAACACAAAAATCACAAAACTCTTGAAAATGAATACGGCACATGCTATAATGATTCTTGCATGTTTGGCCCATTGGTCAAGCGGTTAAGACACCGCCNNGAACCCGAGAGGGCACGAGCCGAGAAGGAAATGCAACGCATTTCCGGGCGAGTGCGCGAGGATGGTTGGGGAGCCTGTAATCCGAGCGGAAAGCGCAGCGAAGCGGCGCGGTCGAGTCCCCTATGGGTCACCAAAGCGTTTTGCGAAGTAAAAGGCTCCACGAAAGTGGAGCTTTTTACGTTGCGAAGCAAAAGCGCTATCCTCTTTTGCAAAACCTCACATAATGTGAGGTTTTTAAAGAAACTACCTCAGTACGGGGTAGTTTCTTTTTGTGNNGAACCCGAGAGGGCACAAACTCCTTATAAGTCCTCAAGCTCCTGCATCTGCTTGGCAGTAAGAGGGCCGAATTCCATTGCCCTAATATTCTCTTCAACCTGCTTTACAGACTTGAAGCCGGGAATTGGAATAGTCACATTACTCTTGCCCCATATCCAGGCAAGAGCCCCCTGTGCCAGGGTCCTGCCCTCACTTGTGAATATGTCACGAACTGCCTCCAGCTTCCTATATGCATCTTCGTTGGGCTTTCCATCCACAAATATATGCTTCGCCCAGGAATAGCCCGATCCCCTTACATCATTATTTGAGACCCGAGTATCCCTGCCGAATTTGCCTGTTAGAAGCCCCATTGCTAATGGACTGCGATTGATACTTGCAAGATTATTGTCTTCACAAAAGCCAATTATCCTTTCATCACCCTTTATAATGCTAAACTCCTGCTGTATGGCACTACAATTATCGTTTTGCGCGATCAGCTTAATCCCGCTGAGCAAATCGGTGCTCCAGCCATAGGTCCTGATCTTCCCAATCTCAACTAATCGATCCAACGTATCCATGACAGAATCCAATTCCGAAATGCCGACCTCCCAGACATGCAGCTGGTATAAATCAATATAATCCGTTCTCAAACGACGAAGTGACGCATCGCAAGCCCGTTCTACATAATCCGGCTCCAGGTTATAGCCACATAATGTCTTAGTAGCCTCATTGCCTAAGTATCCAAACTTGGTGGCAATCACAGCCTGATTTCTTCTGCCCTCAAGCGCCTCACCTATTACAGCCTCGCTATGGCCAACACCATATGCATCTGAGGTATCAAGAAAATTAACACCCAAGTCCAGCGCTGCATGAATCGCCTTAATTGATTCTTTATCATCGGTTTGCCCATAGCCATCGATTTTACCATCCATATAGAATTGACCACCGATTGCCCAGCAGCCCAATCCCATAGGACTAACCTTAATGCCCGACCTTCCTAACACCCTTTGCTCCATGACAATCCTCCATTCTTTTAAGCTGCCTATTAGTAATTGCCCTCTTATTAACCTTGTTTTTCACTGCGTATACCCTTCCATAACACATCAAAGCATTGCTCCATCTCCTTAAGAGCTATCTCCTTACTCATCATATCTGTACTAAGGTCGATGCAGGTAATCAAATAATAGTAGGTCATCGCCATATTACCCGGATCCATAGGCTTCAGCTCTTTCCTGCCAATCCCCTCCTCCATAACCTCAGTCAGCGCCTTAACAAATACGGTCCTGGAAATGTCTGTGGCTGTGATGATTTCATCTCTCATTACCTCCGGCGCAGCATAATAAATCCTGTTCCAAAAGGCCATCTCCAAATTATCAATGTTGTAATCCAGATACTGCTGGTAAATCAATGTCAGGCGTTTTCTACTTTCTAATCCCTTTGTCCCTTCGGTAATCGACTTAATTAAGGATAAATACTTATCAAGTATGTCATGAAAGAGCTCGCGAAATATATCCTCTTTACTCTTAAAATGAAAATATAAAGACGCCTTATTTATTCCAACCATAGATGCTATCTTCTCCATACGAGCCCCCTCGTAGCCTGTATGAGTAAATACCTCTAAAGCGGCTTGAAGTATTTTCTCCTTCGTTATTATTCCGCTTCCCAAGCTATGCCACCTCCCCCCTTATATTATTAGTTCCTGTAGATTTAGCAAATTCCTAACCTGTCTGTACGCCTACCTACCAGTCGGTAGATTTATTCTAATACATAATTAAGGATAAATCAATAGCAAACCAATAAAAAGTTAAAATCTATAGGCTAGGCGGCTAGTTTTTGCAAGTAATGGCGTGCCTTTACATCAAAAAAGCCTTATTTTATAGCAAGTCAGCTATAAACAAGGCTTTTTAAGGCGTTTCTAAGCATTTTTCATCCCATTAGTTGAAATTTCAGGCAGTGGGACAAGGAAATAGAGTGCGGGAACAGGTACCTCATCCCATCCTTGCCCCACAATTACTCTTCCTGCATGATTAAATTGCGGCTAGCGTTTTTTACATGCTCTATTGTAAGCCTCTCCGCTGTGTCGGCATCCCTATCAATAATAGCCTGCATAATCGCCCTGTGCTCAGTCAAAACCTCCATTGCCCTACCTGGGTCACTCAAGGATACCTTCCTGGCCTTCTGCACATAATGATGGAAGGTGCTCAGAGTATGCATAAGTGGCTTACTCTTGCTGGCTTTGAATATGATGTCATGAAATCGCGTATCCAGCTTCATCAGGTGGCCATAGTCGCTCCTGCGAGTATAAAACTCCTCCAGATCCACCGCCTCTCGAAGCTCCTCCATCTCCTCAGTCGTTATCTTCTCGGCAGCCCAGCGGGCGGCAAGTCCCTCAACATACATTCTGATGGTGTATATGTCCTCAATATCTTTTGCTGAAACACCCTTTACCCTAACCCCTTTATTTGGTACGGATTGGACAAGCCCTTCCAGTTCAAGCTGCCTGAGTGCCTCGCGCACAGGAGTCCGGCTTACCCCCATCTCCTCCGATAACCTGGTCTCGATCAGGCTCTCACCAGGCTCATACACACCGTTGAGAATATCATTTTGAATTTGGCTGAAGACTCTGCGGCTCAAAGAACTGGACGCGGAATCCGTTTCATTATATTCAACCATTTTTCCACTCTCCATCATCATTATGCTTGTTTTTTAGTATAATTCAATAATCCACCGGCAAGCATGATATCCACCTGTCTGCTTGATAATGCAGTTTGGACCTTGATAAGGCTGCCTGTAGTTCTGTTCCTCAGTGCAAGCTCTTTTCCAGCTTTAATTTGCTCTCTTGCATTCTCGAGAACCAGCGCATCCCCCTCTTTAATTCTGTCATAGTCCTCCTCATTAACAAAGGTCATGGGAAGAATACCAGAATTAATAAGGTTGGCCATGTGAATCCTGGCAAAGGATTTGGCTACAACTCCCTTGATGCCAAGCTGCAACGGTGCCAATGCGGCATGCTCACGACTGGAGCCCTGTCCATAATTAGATCCGCCGATTATGAAGCCTCCGCCATTTTCCTTCGCACGTTTCGGAAATTCCGGATCGCAGGGGGTCAGGCAATACTCGGCCAAATAAGGTATATTAGATCTAAAGGGCAATAGCTTGGCATTGGATGGCATGATATGATCTGTGGTAATGTTGTCCCCCACCTTGATCAGCACAGCTCCGCCTATCTGCTCAGGAAGCTCGCTGTTTAAGGGGAAGGGCTTAATATTCGGGCCTCTTACCACTTCTACATCCGTGCCCTCTGGAGCCGGAGCCACTACCATATTGTCATTTATTATGAAGCTGTCTGGCATCTTAACTGACGGTGCTTCTCCAAGTGTACGAGGATCCGTCAGCACGCCGGCCAAAGCACTTGCTGCAGCGGTCTCGGGGCTAACCAGATATACCTTTGCAGACTTGGTCCCGCTTCTTCCCTCGAAGTTTCTGTTAAAGGTTCTCAGCGAAACAGCATCGGTCGCAGGCGCCTGCCCCATACCAATACATGGTCCGCAAGCCGACTCAAGAATTCTTGCTCCAGCTGCAACCATATCCGCCAAGGCACCTTCCTTTGCCAGCATATTCAGCACCTGCTTCGAGCCAGGTGCAATTACCAGACTAACATCCGGGTGAACGGTCTTACCCTTTAATATTTGCGCAACCTTTAACATATCCATATAGGATGAATTCGTGCAGCTTCCGATGGCAACCTGATCCACCTTTATTGAGCCGATTTCATT
>LSQX01182404.1_pt1 | contig 20825 bp, 21 predicted proteins | sample 654561 | NCBI WGS metagenome assembly LSQX01 (sample SAMN04489861, study PRJNA283612) | anaerobic digester metagenome | isolation source: 4 biogas reactors fed with cattle manure at either 37C or 55C with and... | place: Denmark: Kongens Lyngby | collected 2014 | reverse complement strand
CCCCCAACTGTCGAACTTGGGTTAGCCCAAGTTTCCGGTTCGAGTTTCAAGCTGCAGTTTCGGATTGAAGTTTCGGATTGAAGCCTCGAATTGGGGTTGGGGGGCTGTCAAATTCGAGCCTGACCCAGTCACATCCCTATTCAACTATTCAATTGAATAGTTATGTATTCTATAACCGATCAACAAGTTGAGAATGCGATTTTAACCTGAATTATGCACGCGACAAGGCCGGTTCAGATGCGAGGCGTGCGGGGTGAAGCTGTATGAATATACTGCGAACCCCGCAGAACAAAGCAGATGGACTGGAATCGTCGTGCCCGCTCCATTGCTTCCATGCTGCAGCCCAGCCGCATCCATGCTGATGAATTATTCAGGCTAAAACTTACCTCAATTATGCCGGCTAGGAATTGAATCATCGGAGCCCCGACTTCGACCCGCACGTTGCCGTTATACCTGTGCTTTCCTGCGCTACACAGGTATACACTTGCGCCGTGGACCGATCCTGAACCGCGACGTTGGGTTTTATGACAGACTGAAATGAAATGGCGAATCGCAATAGCCGCAATCTGCGGTTTGATTCTCACTCTTCTTCTGCAAGAGCGAATCAAAGTCGCTTCGCGTTTCGTTCAATATCGCCTGACGGGCAAGAAGACTGTGGCAGACCGATTATCGGAATACGGCGACAACGCGACGGCCAGGCTCAAACCGTATTTTGATCGCGCACATCTGTCTTTCCCCCCAAAGGAGGTCATCCTCCTAGCCATTAAAGACAACCGTACCCTGGAAGTCTTTGCCCGCGATGCCGACATGGAGTGGAGATATATCCGGGAATATCCGATTCTTGCCGCAAGCGGCACACTCGGCCCCAAAATCGCAGAAGGAGATCGGCAGGTGCCAGAAGGTCTGTATCGCATCGAGTCGCTCAATCCTGACAGCCTCTATCATCTTTCACTCCGGCTGAACTACCCCAATGACTTCGATCGCCAAATGGCACAAGATGACGGAAGGTCGGATCTCGGTTCCGACATCATGATCCATGGGTCGAACATGTCCATCGGCTGCCTCGCCATGGGCGACTCAGCAGCCGAAGACCTGTTTGTCCTTGCAGCACGGTCAGGAATCGAAAATGTCTCAGTCATCATTTCGCCAGTAGACTTCAGAAAACACAGTGCCACCCCCAAGCTGACCAACGCCCCGGCATGGATAGATCGGCTTTACGAACAATTGAAGACAGACTTGAAACCACTAACGGAAAACCAATCCGCGGGTGGAGCGTACGGTTCACCTGCGGCGGGCGAACCGCCCGCTCACCCGTAACGTTCAACAAAATAATCTTTCGCCCATAAACTTTCACTTGACAGCCCATAACTAATGAGTTATATAAGGGTAAGGTTATAAATCAATGTGGGAAGTTGAATATATTGATGAATTCGAAATCTGGTGGAATAGCCTCTCTGAGGACGAGCAGGATGATATTGCGGCTTACGTAATCTTGCTTGAAGAAAAGGGACCATCTCTGCCCTTTCCGTATAGTTCAGGGGTTGAGAGTTCGCGACACAACCATATGAGAGAACTTAGAGTCCAACATGCTGGTGAGCCGTATAGAGTGCTATACGCGTTTGACCCTCGAAGAGTGGCGATATTGTTATTGGGCGGAAATAAGAAAGGTGATGATCGATGGTACGAAACAAATGTCCCGATTGCGGATAAATTGTATGACAATCATCTTGCCCAACTCAAAAAGGAAGGACTGATATCGTGAGCAAACCGTTCAAAAAGCTTCTTGAAAATATGCCAAGCGAGCGCCGTGAGCGTATTCGCATAAAAACCGAGGTGCTAAAAAACGAAATGGCACTAAAAGATTTGAGGCAAGCCCTTAAACTTACGCAAGATGAATTGGCTCGATCACTAAAAATTAAACAGGCCGCTATTTCTAAGTTTGAGCGTCAATCCGACATTTATATTAGCACGCTTCGAAAAATACTTTTCGCTATGGGTGCTGATCTGAAGATTGTTGCCCATTTCCCAGAAGGCGATGTTCTTATCAATCAGTTTAAAGACATTACTTCAGCAAATGCCCCCGAAGATCTTGTCCCCGTTTCATAATGGTTGTCGCACAAAGCCTATCACCACTACGCGACGCAAACGGCGCGAGGGTGAACGCTGACGTCAGATGACCATGAAGATATTTCCCCATGACGCCTTTGAGATCGCCACACCGATGTCGGCAGAAGCCATCGGGGCCGTTCTCCATGACATGGTTGAACCCACAAAGTGGCTTCGCTTGACGAGAGACCACAAAACATTCCAAGGCACTGTCGAACGTGACGGCTTCAAAATCACCCGCATCATCCATTACCGGAATTCCTTTCTTCCGGTTGTCAGAGGTCGCTTCAAGCCGGGGCCATCGGGGGTCACGGTGGCCGTCACCATGCGCCTGCACCCTTTCGTCACAGCATTTATGGGTCTATGGTTTGGCGGGGTAGGCGTGGGCATAGTTGCCGCCCTTGCCGCCTTGGTATTGGGTCAGGCGGACGCCCATCCAACCATGCTCATCCCGTTCGGCTTGCTTCTTATCGGCTGGGCCCTGGTTTCAGGAGCATTTTGGCACGAGGCCAACAAAACCAAGCCCATCCTGCTGGAGATGTTCCAAGGCACAATCAGAAACGAACCAACCTGATTTCTCCCCGCCCTTCGCCGACAGTCGCCCAAAACTCCTCCCAAAAGCCAAAAATCATAAAAATCCCCGCAAATCCCGTCTGTTTTGACGAAATCGAGGCCAAATATCGCACAAAAACTCACAAATGAGCAAAATCCACCCCAAAATCTGCCATTTTGGCCTTCTCGTTCCGTTTTCTAGGCCATGGAAGTTGCCCGCTCCCCAGTATTACGATTGCGCACAATCGTAATACTGGTTTTGCCTATTTTGAGCTGGTTTTACCTGAATAATTCAGATTTTACGAATTTTGCCCCAATTCGTGTGCAGGCCCGTTCAGGTGCGAATAAAACATCAAATAAAATGGGCGTCGAGTGCCGAGTGTCGAGTGTCGAAAAATTCAACAATTTTCCCGCAAAACCCCAAAAATCGCCTAAAATCCGTCCGTTTTTGACAATTTCGGACTAAAAATCGCACAAAACCTCAAAAATGTGCGAAAATCCGCTCGAAAATGCGGTTTTTCGGCAACATTCGTGCGGGGTAGGTGTTGGGTAATGGGCGGCGCGGATGCAAATGCAGGCGTGTTGGCTAGCCGTCGGGGTCGTTTTTGCTTTCGAGGCGGCGCTGGCGGAAGAATCCCTGGATCAGCGCCGCGCATTCCTCCTCGAGCACGCCGGTGATGACCTCCGCGCGGTGATTAAGCTCCGGCGTCTGCAAAATCTTGAACCGCGATAGCGCCCCGCCGCGCAAAGGATCGCTCATCCCCCACACCACCAGCGGAATCCGCGCCAGCACAATCGCCCCCGCGCACATCGCGCAGGGCTCTTTGGTCACATAAAGAATGCTGTCGGTCAGACGCCAGTCGCCGACGGCGGCCGCGGCCTGGGTAATCGCCAGGATTTCGGCATGCGCCGTTGGATCGTTCAGCGTGCGGGTCTGGTTCCAGGCCTTGCCAGCCAGCGTTTCGCCGTTGTAGATCACCGCGCCGACCGGCACCTCGCCGGCCTCGGCGGCCCGTTGCGCCTGCCGCAGGGCCAGACGCATGCGCGACTCATGCGCCGCCATCGGAACCGGCTCGTTCACAGTGGCGGCTCCTCGCCCAGAATCCAGCGCTTGTTGAACCAGAAATAGTTTTCCGGATTCGCCCGGATGGATTCCTCGAAGCGCGACATGATGTATTGCATGATCCGGCGGCGGTCCTCCTGCTCGTCCAGCGCCGGGTCCGACGTGATCCGCCCGGTGCCTTTCCACTCGAAGCGGGTCCAGCCGCGCCGCTCAACCACCCCCGTCAAAACCGGCACGCCGGTCTCGCGGGCAAACCGCGCGGCGCCCGCCGGCACCGCGGTGTCCGCGCCCAGAAATTTCACGGGCACGCCCCGAACCTTGGCGCGCACATCCGGCAGCAGCGCCAGCACCTGGCCCGCCATTAGCTTGGGCGCGATCTCCACCATCCCCCGGCTGCGGTTCTCGATGGCTTCCACCCCGGTGCTTTTGCGGATGCGGTTGATCCAGGCATCCATCAGCGGGTTTTTCTGCCGCCGCGCCAGGGTCATCAGGCGGAAGCCCTGCGAGTGCAGCGCGATGCCCGCCATCTCCCAGTTGCCCATGTGCGGCACGGCCACAATCACCCCGCGCCCGTCCTTCATGTTCTCGCGCGCCAGCTCGAGGGGGCTCAGGTCAATGCGCCGGGCCACCCACTCCGGGGTCATCCGCGGCAGGCGCATCCCTTCGGCCGCGGTAAACGCCAGATTGCGAAACGCCGTCCAGGCAATACGCTTCAGCTCGCGCTCGGGCAGCTCCGGCCCCAGCGCCTGGCGCAACCGCCGCAAGGTCCGCCGCTGCAAGCGCCCCCCCGGCCAAAACGCGAGCCGCGCGATGCCCCACGCCAGCGCCAGCGTCGCCCGGTGCGGCAAAAAACTCACCAGCGCCACCACCGTCCGGGCCGCTGCATATTCGATCACATGAGAAGTCCTCATGGCGTCTTCCCCCCGTCCGCCGCCTCGAGCAACACCCGAAAACCGACATCCCTGCCGCGATATCCTTCCGAAAACAGCTCGCGATGATCCACTCGCAGCCGGGCGGGATCGCTCTCGGACCACGCCCCGCCCCGCGCCACGCGAAAACTCTGCCCGGCGGGCGTTGCTTCCGCCGCGCACCACTCGTAGAGGTTGCCCGCCATGTCGTGCAGCCCGTATCCGTTCGGCCGATAGGCGCCCACGCGACCGGCCGGGCTGTCGGCATCAAACCGCGCCAGTTTGGCGGACTTCCCGCCCCAGCCCCAGGGATAGGGCGTCTCATCCAGCCCGCCGCGCGCGGCATGCTCCCACTCGGTTTCGGTGGGCAGCCGCGCGACGCATTGCAACCGCCGCCCCAGCCAACGCGTATAAGCCTCCGCCTCGGCATGGCGCACCTCGGCCACCGCCTGCCGCCGCATCCCCCGCCGCGCCCGGTACCCCCCCCGGCGCAGGCGCGCGACCTGCGCCGTCTCCGGAAAGTCCGGGACACCCTCCGCGTTCAAATATTGCGTGAACTCTTTCACGGTCACTTCATAGCGGCCCATCTGAAACGCCTGCACCTCGCCGCCGGACGCCTTCCCGGCCGGAATTCTGACCCAGGAGCCTTGCGCGCATCCCAGGCCCGCCAGCAGAATCATCGCCCCGCGCATGCCATTTCGAACCATGGCCGGGTTGTAGCGCATCCACCTTTGACATTCCATCACGAAATCTCCATACTGCCCCAAACATGGTCTCTTGGACTCGAAAGGTGGCAACATGATGGACAAGCCTAAAAAGAATTCCCGCGGCTGTGATGTGCTCTCCGGCATCTTCGGCATTCTCGCTTTGGGGCTCATCTTGGCGATTTTGATCGGCATCCCCATGCGCGGAATTGACGGCTGGCAGGGCTCGCCCTCCGAACTATCCGCGCTGCTCGCCACCGGCATCGGCCTCGCATATATCGTGCTGGCCGCCCTGCAGTGGATCATGCAAACACGCGCCCTTGCGGCCGATCTTCTCCCTGACAATCTGGCGCTCAGCGAACGCGCCGTGGCCGCCGAACAACTCGCCAACGTCAAGGGCAACACCCCCATTCATCAACAACTGCGCACGCTGCTTGGCGCCTGGTCCACCGGCGCTTCCGGCCCGCAGGTTGCCACCATGGCCGGCTATCAAATGCAGCGCATGCTCGGCCGGGTCATCGCCGAAACCGCCGCGATCCTCGCGCTCCTGGGCGCCACCGCCGGCTTTGAAGCGCCCCAGGTTCTGCTGACCCTCGGCACCGGCCTGATGGTGCTGCTCATGATTGTGGCCCTCGCCCGCGTCCAGCTCGCCCTGCGCGCGGCCGCCTATGTCGAGGCCAAGCTCCTCGCGCGCATCGGAAACGACACCCCGGCCGCGGCCGGTCTTGAATTTGCCCAGGCCGTCGGCGCGTCGGTCACCGATTCCACCGCCGCCCTCAGCCAGGCCCAGAGCGCGTTTGCCGCGCAACTCGCCAAAGTGCAGGAGGATACTTCCGCCCAACTCGTCAAGGCCCAGCAGGAAACCGCGGCGCTGCTCGCCAAGTCCCAGTCCGAGGCGGCCGGCCAGCTCGCCGCCACCCAGGGCCAGGTGGCCGAACAGCTCGCGCGCGTCACGAGCATCGCCGCCTCGATTGACAACGTCCTCAAACTGCAGCAGGCCGTGGACGGCACCCTCAAGGGCGTCACCGCCACCGAGGAATTCAAGTCCACCCTCATCGAGCTCAAGCGCCACCTGGCCGAGTCTGACGAACTGCTCCGCAAGGCCGCGCAGCCCCGGACCATCCGGCTGGTCGAGCAAGACAGCCAGTAGCCGGGCCCATGACCGCCCCCCGCCCCGCCCCCGGGTCCCTCGACGAACCGGGGGCGGCTGCGTCTCCGCTCCCCCCCGGCCTCTATGTGGTCGGCACCCCCATCGGCAACCTCGAAGACATCACCCTGCGCGCACTCCGCGTGCTGGCCGGCGCCCACCACATCCTGGCCGAGGACACCCGCCACACCCGCCGCCTGCTCCAGCGCCACGGACTGCGCACCCCGATGATCTCCTATCACAAGTTCAACGAACGCGCCCGCCGCGACGAAATCCTCGGACGCATCCGCGCCGGCGAAGCCCTCGCCCTGGTCACCGATGCCGGCATGCCCGGCCTGGCCGACCCCGGCGCCCGGGCCGTGGCCGCCTGCCGCGAGGCCGGCCTGCCGGTCACCGTCATTCCCGGCCCCTCGGCTCTCACCGCCGCCATCGCTCTCGCGGGCCTCGTCGAGCACACCGCTTTCCACTTCGAAGGCTTCCTCGATTCGCGCACCGCCGCCCGCCGCCGGCGGCTGCGCGAGCTGGCCGGCTTCCCCTCGCCCGTCGTTTTCTACGAATCACCCCACCGCATCGTCAAACTGCTCGACGAAATCGCCGAAGAACTCGCCCCCGCCCGTCGCCTGGTCATCGCCCGCGAACTCACCAAAAAATTCGAAGAGATTCTCACTGGCGTCGCCAGCGAGCTGCAGGCCCATTTCGCCGCCCGCCCCCCCCGGGGCGAATTCGTGGTCATCCTCCTGCCAGCCGTCGCGGATTGATCCCCCCCCCTCGTGCGCCGCCGCGCTCAGGACTCGCGTTCGAGATTGAAGCGGAACCACTCCTTCAGCGCCTCGCGCGCCTGCGCCGCGCGCGGACCTCTCCGCACCGGCAGGGCCTCCAGGCACTGCCGCGCCGCTTCGATGTAATCCTCCATCACCCGGCGCGCGCGCGCCCGGGCGCCGGTCTGCTCCATCGCGTCGCGCACCAACTGGCAGTCCGCCGTGGTCAGCTCCGTCTTCCCAAAAATATCGGCCAGCTCGAAACACAGGTCCCCATCCGCCATCGCGAACAGATAATGACGCAGCAAGGTCTTCTTGTCCTCGCGAATGTCGGATTCCGGCAGCTTGCCCAAAGCCCCCGCGCGGCCAAAAATGCCGAGTTCATCATCGCGCAACTGGAAGACCACTCCCAGCGTCTCGCCGGCCTCCTCCAGTTTTTTGAGGTCCGCCTTCGTCGCCCCCGCCAGGATGGCGCCGATCATCAGCGGCAATGAAAACGTATAGCGCCCGGTCTTGTACCGGTACAGCTTCAGGATCTGCTCGGCGGTGGGTTCGAGGTTCCGGCCGCCGTCGCTCTGGCGCACATCCTGCATCTGGGCCACCGCCACCCAGCACAATTCCTCCCCCGCAAACGCCACCACCCGCCGCGCCCGCGCCGCCATGGCCGCCGGCAGCTTGAGCGTGGCCAGCGCGTAAAAACCCAGATAAAACGCAATGTCGCCCGCGCAAATGCCCAGCGCCATCCCCTGATGCGCCGGCGCGACCGCCCCCGCTTTCGCCGCGGCCTCCTCATAACGGCGATGAATCGTCATGCCGCCGCGCCGCAGCACATCGCGATCCATGATGTCGTCATGAATCAGCAGGCCCGTCTGGAAAAACTCCATGGCCGCGCCCGCCCGGGTCAGCGCCCGGCCCATCGCGGCGTCCGGCGCCTTCGACGCGCACAGCTCATAGCCCAGCCACACCAGGGTCCCGCGGACCATCTTGCCCGCGCACCCGTATCCGCTCAAATGCCCGGTCAGTTCCTCGCCCATCGGGCTGATCCGGCTCAAGCGGGGCTCGTACGCATCCAAAATACCCCGGAGTTCCTTGAGCAAACCCGGCCTGACTCGCTGAATATAGTTGAGCATGGCCCGAAGCTACTTGATCCTTTCGCGAAAGACCAGCCACAAGGAATCCGCCGGCCCCCTTCCGTCGCGGGCGGCCGGTTTCTTGCCGTTTTGCATCCTGCGTCCTTGACCTGCCCCCCTCAAAAAGGAACAGTAGGGGCATAGAAAAGGAGTTGCCGCCATGAACGTCGCCATCCTTGGAGCCAGCAACAAGCCCGACCGCTATTCAAATCAGGCCCTGCGCCTGCTTGCCGAACACGGCCACACGGTCTATCCGGTCCATCCGGCCCTGGCCGACATCGAGGGCCACCGGGTTTACCGCACCCTGGCCGACATCCCCGATCCCATCGACACCATCACGCTCTACGTCTCGGCCGCGCTCTCCGGCAAGATGATCGAGGCCATCCTCGAGGCCAAACCCCGGCGGGTCATTTTCAACCCCGGCACCGAAAACCCCGAACTCGAACAACAACTCTCCGCCGCCGGCGTCGCCACCCCGCACGCCTGCACCCTGGTCATGCTGCGCACCGGCCAGTTCAGCTAATCCCATGAATCCGGTTTTTATCGCGTTCTCGCTCACCCTGCTGGCCGGCATGGCCACCGGCATCGGCAGCATCATCGCCTTTGCCGCCAGCCGCACCAACTTCCGCTTTCTCTCGGTGGCCGCGGGCTTCTCCGCGGGCGTCATGCTCTACGTCTCCTTTGTCGAAATCCTCGTCAAGGGGGGCGCGGCCCTCGCCCGGCACTATGGCCAGGCCACGGGCAACTGGCTCACGGCCGGCGCCTTCTTTGCCGGCATCCTGCTCATCGGACTCATCGACAACCTGATCCCCGCCGCCGAAAACCCGCACGAAGCCCACGCCGACTGCGAAGGATTGCCGCTGCGCGACAAGGACGGCGCCCCCTGCCCCGAAACAGATGCCGCCGACGGCCAACCGCTTCCCGCCCATGTCCACAGCCACTCCCACTCGAAGGACAAGCTGATGCGCACCGGCCTGTTCACCGCGCTGGCCATCGGGATCCACAACTTCCCCGAAGGCCTCGCCACATTCATGGCGGCCCTTCACGAGCCCTCGCTGGGCGTGGCCATTGCCATCGCCATCGCCCTGCACAACATCCCCGAGGGCATCAGCGTGTCCGTCCCCATCTTCTACGCCACGGGCAGCCGCCGCCGCGCCTTCATCTATTCCTTCCTCAGCGGCCTCGCCGAGCCGGTCGGCGCATTGATCGCCTACTTCATCCTGCGCCTGGTCATCGGATGTGAAGACTGCCTGTTCTCGGATAAAATCATGGGCTACCTCTTCGCGGGGGTCGCCGGCATCATGGTTTACATCAGCGTGGATGAGCTGATCCCCACCAGCCAGGCCTATGGCAAGGGGCACGACAGCATCTTCGGCCTGGTCGCCGGCATGGCCGTCATGGCTCTCAGCCTGCTCCTCATGCAATAGAGCAGGACCGCCCGAACCGCCCCGCGCGCCTATTCCGCCGGTCGCGCCTCGAGCACCCGTTCCGCCATGAGGCGGATCGCCCCCGCCCGGCGCGCCACCAGCGCCGCCGCGGCATCGCCCAGCCGGCGGCGCTCACCGGCGTCATCCAGCAGACGCAGCGCCGCCGCCTGAAACTCGGCGGCATCCGCCACCTGCACCCAGGCCCCCGCGTCGGCAAAATCCCGCGCGATGGCCGGAAAGTTCTCCATGTGCGGCCCCACAATGACCGGTTTGCCGTCCCGCGCCGGCTCGATGGGATTCTGCCCGCCCGTCTGTGTCAGGCTTTTGCCGACAAATACGGCATCCGCCACCGCGTAAAATCCGCGCAGCTCCCCGGTGGTATCCACCAGAAAAACGTCCGGCCGCTCCGCTGGCGCCGGGGCGTCGTCGGGCAGCAGGCTGCGCTGCGCCACCGAAAGGCCGCGCCCGGCCAGCACCGCCAGCACCGCTTCGCGTCGCTCGAAATGCCGCGGCACCAGCACCAGCATCAGCCGCGGATGCCGCTCGCGCGCCGCGATCAGCAGATCCGCCAGAATGGCCTCTTCGCCCTCCCAGGTGGAGCCCCCCACCAGAACCAAATCATCTTCCGCCACCCCCAGCTTGTCCAGCGCCGCCCGCGCCCGCGCGATGGCGGCGGGGGGCGTCGCCTCGATGTCATATTTCGCGCTGCCGGCAACCTCCACCTTCTCCACCGGCGCGCCCAGCGCCACCAGCCGGTCGCGGTCCCCGGCGCTTTGCACGCAGAACCAGTGAATCCGCGGTAGCAGCTCACGCGTAATAAATTTGATCCGCCGATACCCCCGGAACGAACGCTCCGATATGCGCCCGTTGATCATCACCGCCGGGATTCCCCGCTTCTTCGACATCCGGATCCAGTTGGGCCACATCTCGGCCTCCACCATCACCAGCATGGCCGGCCGGATGCGGCGCAACGCCCGCGCCATGATCCAGGGCACATCCACCGGAAAATACAATGTCACATCCGGCGGCCGCACCCGGGCCAGCGCCAGCGCGTGCCCCGTCGAAGTGTTGGTCGTCAGCACAAAACGGACCGATGGATCCCGGCGGCGGACTTCCTCCATGAACGAAAACGCCACCGCCAGCTCGCCCACGCTGACCGCCTGAATCCAGATCGGCCGCCCCGGCCCGGCCAGCAGCCCGCGCGCCTCCGGCGAATAGATGCCAAAACGCTGGCCGAAATTTCTCGCGTACCCCCCGCGCCGCAACATGCGCAGGATGTAATGCGGCAGCATAAACAGGAACACGATGGGAAACAGCAGATTGTAAAGCCACCAGATCAATTATGATCCCTCGATAAAATGAGAAATAAAGCCTCCGCAGCAACTGACAGTTGTGTACTGCAACCCATTGAGCGTTTTTACGCTTTCCCCGAGTTGAAGCTGACAAGTTTCTCCCATTGAATTGTGCCGTCAGGCGAGCAATACGCAGAGGAAAATTCGTGTGTGAAACGATTGATAACCTTTGCGTATTCTACTTCAAACGCTTCGTTTTTTTCCTTGGCTCGAAAACCGATAGGTTCAATCAAATCTGTATAGAGATCGTTATCATCGGACAGAAATTCCCAAAATTCCTGTCCACACAACTTTAAGTAATCTCCTTTGTCGGGATGGTTGTCCCGCCCATAGCAACAGCCATTGATGGCAACTACCTTTTGGTTTCGTACATTTGTGCCCAGCACCCGTTTGGCTCGTTTGAAATCATCCTTCATCTTGGCTATCTGGCGGCTGTTGCCCCAGTTAGGCCCAGACTTAATCGATACTAAGTAATGGATGCCATTCTTTTGAAGCTCTAGATCAATCCCTTCAGCAGCGGATTTTTTCCCTTGAAAGAAAATCTCGCTAATAAAAATGGCCAGCTCCTCTAAGAAACCACCAAATATCCCTTCTTCTTGGGAAGAAAGGTAAGCATCAAGAATACTTTTTACGAGATCGTGAGCGGTATTTTGATTTTTAGCCTTGAATAAATAAGGATTTTTGCGGGCAAGAATTTTATTCAGTTTCAGGTTTGACAGATTTTCTAATCTACGTTGATGGAAATCACTAATTCGGGGCTCTATGAATTTAACGATTTTACTTTTTTCGGCGGGTTTCATACGTCCCCTTTCCATCAAATAGCAAGGCTTCGTCTGGCTGGAGTTGTTCTGCTGCCATATCGGTATATTCTGGCAAAACATCAATTCCCACAGAATTGCGGCCTAACTCTTGGGCCACAATGCAAGTAGTTCCGCTGCCAACAAAAGGATCTAATACCCAATCGCCCTCAAGGGTGAATAGCTTGATAAACCATTCGGGAAGCGCATTGGGAAAAGCTGCGCTATGATTTCGATTGCCCGTTTCGGTGGCAAGATGGAGAACATTCGAAGGGTACGCTTTATCTCGCCCCACCCAGTTTGCAATGTTTTTTCCAAATCCGCTCCCTACTTGAGAGTCGAACCGAACCACATCATTTTTGCCAAGTTTCTTAAGTCGTGTCGCGGCCCACTGCCCCATGGGTACCATAACGCTTTCTTGATACATATTAAATTGACGATTCTTATTAAATTGCAAGCAACGTTCCCAAGCATCTCTGAAGCGATTCGGCCATTTGCCGGGATGGCAATTTTTCTTGTGCCATATAAACTCTTCTGTCCACAGCCAACCTTGTTGGCGTAATGCCAAAATGAGCTCGAGAACATACGTATGTCTCTCGCCTTTTTCTACCTTTTCCTTTATATTGAGTATGAACGTGCCAGTCGGTTTCAGCACTCGGAGGAACTGTTCGCTCTTTTTCAGAAACCATTCAACATACTCGTTAGGGGGTATTCCTCCATAAGTATTTTTGCGGCTATCCGCATAAGGAGGAGAGGTTACGATAAGGTCAAAAAAGTCGTCAGGATAATCCTTGAGGACAATTTCACAATCGCCAGTATGAATTTTATTCTCTTGCAGCCTCATACTCTCATACTACCCCATCCTGCACCGAAAAGAAATTGAAAAGCAGGGCGTGACAACTATCTTCAACCGGCTGTTGCCGTTACATCATCCCTTTGTTGATCTGCAAAATGGGCAGCAAAACCGCCAGCGCGATCAACGCCACAAAAATCCCCAGGGCCAGGGTCATGGCAATTTCAAGCGCCTGCACGCCGCGGGTCGCCAGACGGTCCCATCCCTGCTGAAAACGCGCCGCGGAGCTTTCAAGCATGCCGGGCAGATTGCCGCCGGCTTCGCCCGCCTGCACCCAGGACGCCAGCGTGGGATGCAGCGGCTGCATCCCGCGAATCACCTCGACCAGCGGCTTGCCCTCGCTCAGGGCCGCGGTTTCCCGCACCGCGCAATCCATCAGCCAGGCGCTGCCGGTGGCCCGCGCCGCCAACGGCACGCTCTCGACCAGACCCACCCCGCGCTCAAGCAACAGCCCCAGCACCCGCACAAAACGCAGGCTGACCAGGTTGCGCCAGCCCGCGCCCAGCACCGGCAGCGCGAACAGGCGGCGGTCCAGACGCGCCAGAAAGGCCCGGTCGTTGCGCAGGCGGCGGCGCGTCAGCACGCTGCCCGCCAGCAGCAGGGCCAGCGCCAGCAGCAGCGCCCAGCCTGCCAGCCGCCCCCCCCCCAGCAGCGCCCTGGTAATCCACGGCAACTCCTGGTTGGTCTGAAGCAGCAGCTCCTGCACCTTCGGCAGCATGAACACCATCACCCCCGCGCCGATCAGCAGCGCCAGCGCCACCACCACCGCCGGATAGATCAGGGCGGTCGTCAGCCGCTCGCGCAGCTTCTCCTGCTCCTCCAGGAAACCGGCCAGCCGCTCGAGCGCGGCATCCATGCCCCCCACCCGCTCGCCCACCTCGATGATCGCCCGCTCGAAAGCCGTAACCCGGCTCGAAGCCCCGGCCAGGGCGGCACTGAGCGGCTGACCCTCGCGCACCGCGTCGCGCACCGCGGCCAGCCGCGAGCGCGACCGGTCCAGCTCCGGCGCCTGCAAAATCAAATCCAGCGCCGGCACCAGCGCGATCCCCGACCCCAGCAGCACGGCCAGCTCGCGATAGAGCATCGCCCGGGCCTCGACGGGAAACGCCGCGCCGCGCAGGGTCCGCCGCGCGTCCGCCCCCCCCGCCGCGCGCACCTTCTCCGCCAAAATGCCGCGCGCGGCCAACCGCTTGCGGGCATCCTTCAAATCCAGCGCCTCGATCAGGCCGCTGCGCGCCCGTCCGGTCGAGTCAAAGCCCTGATACTCGAACGTGGTCATGCCGCGTCCATCCGGCTCACTTCCGCGTGGTGCCCGCGGAGCGCAAAACCTCGGCAACCGTGGTCGTGCCGGCCAGAATCTTGTCAACGCCGTCCGCCAGAATGTCGCGGCCGCCGTCTTCGGCGGCCCGCTGGCGCAGTTCCGCCGCCGGAGCCCCCGCCCGGATGGCCTCGGCCAGCGCCGGGCTGATCACCAGCAGTTCATAGATGCCCGTCCGGCCCTTGTAGCCCCCCAGGCAGTTGTCGCATCCCTCGGCGTGCGCCGTCCAGATGGACCGCCCCGCCAATTCCGGCCGGTCCAGCCCGGCCGCTTCATCCGCCGTCATGGCCGTTTCGCGCCGGCAATTCCGGCACAGGCAGCGCACCAGCCGCTGGGCCAGCACGGCCCGTCCGGATGCCGCCAGCAGATACGGCGCGATGCCCATGTCCACCATGCGGGTCACCGCGCTGGCCGCGTCGTTGGTGTGCAGCGTCGCGAACACCAGGTGGCCCGTCAGCGACGCGCGCACCACGATTTCAGCCGTCTCCAAATCACGGATTTCCCCCACCAGCACCACGTCCGGGTCCTGGCGCAAAATATGGCGCAGCCCCCGCGCGAAGGTCAGCCCGATCTTGGGATGCACCTGAATCTGGGCAATGTTGGGCAGTTGATACTCGATGGGGTCTTCGATGGTCAGCACATTGAGGTGCGCGGTGTCCAGTTCGCCCAGCGCCGCGTAAAGCGTCGTGGTCTTGCCGCTGCCGGTGGGCCCGGTCACCAGCACGATGCCGTTGGGCGCGCGCAGGATGTCGCGCAACTGCGCCAGGGTGCCCGGCGCCATGCCCAGCTCGTCCAGCGCGTAGCGGACGCTTTCGCGGTGCAGCAGGCGCAGGACAATGCGCTCGCCCTCGGCCACCGGCACGCTCGAGACGCGCACGTCAATTTCGCGCGCGCCCACCCGCACCCGGGCCACGCCGTCCTGCGGCAGACGCTTCTCCGCCAGGTCCAGGCGGGCCATCACCTTCAGCCGGGCGGTCAGCGCCTGCTCGAGATGACGCGGCGGGCTGGGCTGCTCGTAGAGCAGGCCGTCAATGCGGTAGCGCACCAGCAAACGATCCACAAAGGGTTCCACATGTATGTCCGAGGCGTCGCGCTTGACCGCCTCGAGCAGAATCATGTTCACATATTGAATGACCGGGGCATCCGCGCTGCTCACCAGAAGATCGTTGGTTTCACGGCGGGGGGCGGGCGCTTCCTCCCCAGGGGTGGCAGGCGGCGGCGGGGCGCCCGCGCGCTGGAAATAGCAGCGGTCAATCGCCCGCTGGACTTCGGCGGCGGGCGCCTGGACCCACTCCGCCTCGAGCCCCAGCAGCAGCGCCAGGTCCTCGAAGGCCTCGAGAGATGTCTCCGGCGAACCGGCCAGCAGAACCCGGCCATCGCGCCGGATGGGCAGCAGCCCCCGCCGCCGGGCCCAGTCCACCGCCACCGGCTCGATGAGGGCGGGGTCCAGCCACTCCTCTTCGATCCGCTCCAACCGGGGCAGGCCTGGCAGGGCGTCGCTCATTTTTGCTTGTCCGCTTTCGCTTTCTTGCGGGCCGCGCGTTTCTCCTTGGCGGCCGCCTCGCGCAGGCGGGCGGCCTCCGCGGCCGCCGACGGCTCATCCAGCGTCCGGGTCGCGCCCGGCAGGCTGGCGGCCCGCTCGAGGCGCTCCCTTTCCTTCTCGGCCATCTTCATGTCGGTCACAATGCGCGGGGTCACGAAAATCAACAGATTGGTCCGCTTCTTGGCGGTGCTGCTCGAACGGAACAACGCGCCCAGGAACGGAATGTCGCCCAGCAGCGGCACCTTGGTCACCAGCTTGGCGGTGTCTTCGCGGATCAGCCCGCTCAGAATCACGGTGGCCCGGTCGGGCACCGTCACCGTGGTCTGCACTTCGCGCTTGGCGATGGTCGGCGTATATTTCATCGCCTCGCTGCTGTCCTCCACCACCGACTCGATGCTCGGGTGCAAATCCAGGCGGATTTCGCGGTCCGGATTCACCTGCGGCGTCAACTTCAGTTTGATGCCCACATCCATCCGCTCGATGTTCTGGATAAAGTCGCGGTCCGAACCCGAACCTTCCACCGACGACTTCAGGATGGGAATGTTCTCCACCACGCTGACCGACGCCTCCAGATTGTTCTGCGCCCAGAGCGGAATGTTCGAAAGAATCTTGAGATCCCGCTTGCCGGCCACCGCCTTCAAATAGAGGGGGATTTGATTGTATTCGACGCCATCCGGCCCGGTGAACGTGCCGCTCAGAATGCCCAGGGCCAGCCCCTGCGGGAATGTCCCGGTCGTGAGCAGATTCATCATCGAATCGTTGTCGCCGTAGCGCGTGCGCCCGAAGCCGCCGGTGCCCTCGCCCTCGGGCTGGTCCAACCCGAACCACTCGACGCCCAGATCCATCCCCTCCTCGAGGTTCACCTCCGCGATCAGCACCTCGACCAGCACCTGCTGGGGCACGATATCCAGCCGCTCGACCAGCCGCCGCACATATTCAAAATCCTGCGGCGACGCGTCCACCAGCAGCGCGTTGTTGGGGATGCTCGGCTCGATGGCAATGCTCCGCCGCCCGGTCTCCCCTTCGCCGCCCTTGCCCAGCAGCGCGTTCAGGCTCTTCGACGCGTCCTCCGCCGAAAGATATTTCAGAAAAATCGCGTTGAGCCGCCCGAAACCGTGCGGGCTTTCCACATCCATCTTTTCAATGATGCGCCGGGTCTCGCTGATCTGCGACGGCATGCCCACCAGAATCAGGCTGTTGGCTTCGGGCACCTCGACCACCGTAAAGTCCGTGGGCAGCGCCCCCGTGCCCCCGGCCACCTGCTGGAAGTGGCGGTGCACCTTGTTCGCGGCGCTGTCGGTGGCCCCAAACGTCGCGCGCAACTGGCGGGCCACCTCCTCGGCGCTGGCATGTTTCAGCTCGACTACTTCAATAGAGCTGCCCGCCCCGGGCTGGTCCAGCTCGGCAACCAGCTTCTCCAGCCATTCGATGTTCCCCGCCGTATCCGTCACCACCAAATGGTTGCCCGGCGCGAACACCTCGAGCGCCCCCTCGCGCCCGCCGCGCACCAGCGGCTCGAAACTCTTTTTGACGTCGGCCGCGTTGACATGGTGCAGGGCGATAATCTTGGTCACCAGCCCGCCGTCCTCGCCGGAACCCATCGGCAGGGCTGGCGCACCCGGCAGCGGCACCACCCGGTGAACCCCCTTGCGCTCGACCACCGTATAGCCGATGCCCTCGAGCATCACCACAAACAGCGGATACAGCTCCTCGATGGGCACCTCGCCCTGCGTCATGATCGTGACCTTCCCCTGCACCTCCCCCGGCACCACAAAGGTCCTGCCCGTATGTTGCCCGACAATTTCCGCAATGCGGTGGATGTCCGCGTCGGCATAGTTGAAGTCCACCCGGCGTCCGGATGGCTCCGCGGCGCCGGCGCCGGCTGGCAGCAGCAGGCCCAGGCCAAGCATGACAAGCAGCCCGCAACCCGCGCGCCGGATTCTGGTGTTGGTTTTCATCGCGCAATACCCCGTTCACTCGAGCGAATAAAGTCCGCGAACGCCTCAACCTCGGGCAGGGGCGGCGCCTCGGCGGCAATCCGCTCCAGCGCCCTGGCTATCGTCAAGTCGCTGCGATACACAATTCGATACACCTGCTTGAGGGCCTCCTGCGCCTCCGCGGACACCCCCTTGCGTTTCAGCCCCACCTTGTTGAGGCCATAGACCCTCAAGGGCACGCCGTCGGCCATCATATAGGGCGGCACATCCTTCACCACCTTGGCCGCGCCGCCCACAATGCACATCCGCCCGATCCGCACAAACTGATGCACCCCCGTCAAGCCGCCCACAATCGCGTCGTCCTCCACCAGCACATGCCCCGCCAGAGTGGACGCGTTGGCCATGATGACCCGGTCGCCCAAAATGCAGTCGTGCGCGATGTGGCAATAGGCCATGACCAGGCAGTCCGCCCCCACCCGCGTCTCGTCGCCGTCAAACGTGGCGCAGCTCAGCGTGGCATATTCGCGGATGACGGTGTTGGCGCCCACCACCAGGCGCGGGTTGCCCCCCTTGTACTTCAAATCCTGGGTGCGCACCCCCACGCTGGCAAACGGCCAGACCTCGCAGCCCGCGCCCAGCGTGGTGTGCCCCTCCACATTCACGTGCGAACGCAGCCTCACCCCGTCGCCGAGGGTCACATCCGCGCCCACCGTGCAAAACGGCCCCACGTTCACCCCCGCGCCCAGCTTGGCGTCAGGATGCACCAGGGCCTGCGGATGAATGCCCACACCCACGCCTACCGGCCTCCAAACAGCATCTCCGCCTGACAGGCCACCTGCCCGTCCACCAGCACCCGGCCCGACATCCGCGCCGCCGCCTGGCGCATCTGCAACAGCTTGACCTCCAGCCGCAACTGGTCGCCCGGAACCACCAAACGGCGGAACTTGGCCTTGTCCACCGCCATGAAGAAGGCCAGTTGGCCGTCTCGCCCCATCAACTTGTTCAGCAGCACCCCACTCGTCTGCGCCAGCGCCTCGAGCTGCAACACCCCCGGAAACACCGGCATCCCTGGAAAATGTCCCTGAAAACAGGGCTCATTCATTGTCACATTCTTAATGCCCACAATCCAATCCTCGTGGTTGCATTCCACAATGCGGTCCACCAGCAAAAAAGGATACCGATGCGGCAAAATCTTCAGGATATCTTCGGTTGTATATATGGATTCCATCACCTCTGCCTCCACAACCAAAGCACTCTAGCACCCCGCAACGCTCGGGCACAAACCCCAAAACGGCCCGGCCGGCCGCCGGCCGCGCGCGCCGGGACATCCAACCAACCTGCATGCTTTGGCAAAAAGCACATGGTGGACGAGAGGGGACTCGAACCCCTACCCCTTGCGGGATCAGATCCTAAGTCTGACGCGTCTGCCATTCCGCCACCCGTCCGTACTTGACCGTATTAGAGAGTGCCGCCGCCCGAAGATCAAGCGGATACGCCATGTTGCAAGTCACTTTTGCCTCTTTAGCCTGCAAATTCTCGCGACAAGCCGGACCCCGTGCGGACAGCCGGGTTTCAAACCGGCCTACCCTGGATAATTCACGCTACATCAGCGACAACGCGTCCACGTTCACGCTGATCGTCACCCCCCGCGGCGGGCGGTATCCGCGCAAAAACTCCCGCAGCAGCGGCACATAATCCCGCGTGGCGGGCGCCCGCAGCACGCATTGCACGCGGTAATACCCCTTGGCCTTGGCCAGCGGCGCGGGCATGGGCCCCGTCATGTTCACCGTGGCCGGCAGGCGCGCGGCCAGCTGCTCCGCCACCTGGTTCGCGCAATCCGTCACCGCCTTCTCCACCTGGCCGCGGAACAGCACCGTGCTCAGCCGCGTGAACGGCGGATAGCCCAGCTCCCGGCGCATGTCAATTTCCTGGTCATAGAACGTCATGAAATCCGCGCGGCGCGCGCACTGCACCGCCGGATGGAAGGGCGTATAGGTCTGCATGAGCACCTCGCCGGGAATCTCCCCGCGGCCCGCCCGCCCCGCCACCTGGGTCAGCAGTTGAAACGTGCGCTCCGCCGACCGGAAATCCGGCACCAGCAGGCTCAAGTCGGCCAAAATCACCCCCACCAACGTCACATTGGGATAATCCAGCCCCTTCGCAATCATCTGCGTGCCCACCAGGATGTCAATGTTCCCCCGCCGGAAACGCTCGAGAATTTCGCCGTGCGAGTTCTTCGGGCCGGTGGTGTCGGAATCCATCCGCTCGATCCGCGCCTTGGGAAACAACTGACGGACCGCGTTCTCGACGCGCTGCGTGCCCACGCCGGTCATCTTGATGTTGCCGGCCTTGCATTCGGCATTGGCGCACCGCTCCGGCGCGGCCGCCTCCCGCCCGCACACATGGCACAGCACCCGGTCCCTATGCCGGTGATAGGTCATCTTGATGCTGCAATTCGGGCAGGTTTCCACATGGCCGCACACCGGGCACATGATGGTGGTGGCAAAACCCCGCCGGTTCAAAAACAGCAGCGTCTGCTCGGCCCGGTCCAGCCGCAGGCGGATCGCCTCGATCAGCGGTTGCGACAGCAGGTGGGCGCGCCCCGCCTTTTCCGCTTCAATGCGCATGTCCACCACGCGCACGTCCGGCATCAGGCAGTGGTCCACCCGCCGGGTCAGGCGGGTCAGCCGGTATTTGCCCGTTTGGGTGTTGCGAAAGGACTCGAGCGACGGCGTCGCGCTGCCCAGCACCACCGCGCAACCCTCCATGCTGCCGCGCATCACCGCCACATCCCGCGCGTGATAGCGCGGCGCTTCGTCCTGCTTGTAGGCCGGCTCGTGCTCCTCATCCACCACCAGCAGCCCCAGCGGGCGCACCGGCGCGAACAGCGCGCTGCGCGCCCCCACCACCACCCTGGCCTCCCCCGAAGCAATCCGCATCCACTCGTCGTGGCGCTCCCCGTCCGACAAATGGCTGTGCAGCACCGCCACCGTCTCGCCGAAACGCCCGCGGAACCGCTCCATGGCCTGGGGTGTCAGCGATATTTCCGGAACCAGCGCGATGGCCCCCCGTCCCGCTTTGAGCGCCAGCTCGATGGCCGCCAAATACACCTCGGTCTTGCCGCTGCCCGTCACCCCGTGCACCAGCACCACGCCGGGCGCCGCCGCCTCCATCTCCTTCTTCACCGCTGCCAGCGCTTCGACCTGCTCCTCCGTAAGCGGCGGGGGCGT
>LSQX01409115.1_pt1 | contig 20828 bp, 21 predicted proteins | sample 654561 | NCBI WGS metagenome assembly LSQX01 (sample SAMN04489861, study PRJNA283612) | anaerobic digester metagenome | isolation source: 4 biogas reactors fed with cattle manure at either 37C or 55C with and... | place: Denmark: Kongens Lyngby | collected 2014 | reverse complement strand
CGCTTTCTTCGGGTGTTTATTTGGTTACCATCAAACATGCAGGTGAGTTTAAGACCTATCGTTTGATTAGAGAGTAAGTGTTAAACAATGGCTTCAGTTCACAAGAACTGAGGAATAAAAGAGAGAATCCCTTCGGAACCATCCGGAGGGATTTTTTTATAGAATGATTTTTTGGGCGGATTTTAGAAAATAGTTGCGTTTAAAACAAAAAACCGCCAAACAAAGAACGTTTAGCGGTTTTTTGTGACCTGGCTGGGGCTCGAACCCAGGACCACCTCCTTAAAAGGGAGGTGCTCTACCTACTGAGCTACCAGGTCATAAGTTTTGAATGTAATCACAAGAAAAAATGTTCCTTGTTTGAGGGTGCAAATATAGTATCATTAATTAGATATTTCAAAATGAAAAAGGATATTTTTGAATAAATTTTTAAAAGCATTGATTTCTAATGTTTCAAGATTTGAAAATACTTCTAAGAATCGATTGGCATCTAATAAAATAACATCAAAATACGTATGAAAATTATTTTAATAGGGTATATGGGCTCGGGAAAATCGACTGTCGGAAGCAAGTTAGCTACACGATTAAATCTCGTTTTTAAAGATTTGGATACAGAAATTGAGCAAAGAGAAAAAATGTCGCTATCCGCATTATTCGATATAAAAGGTGAACTCTATTTTAGGAAGTTGGAAATGCAGGTGGTCAAAGAACTGTTGGACACAAATGAATCTTTTGTTTTGGCAACGGGTGGTGGTACACCTTGTTACGGCGATACGATGAACAGCATGCTACATACCGAGGATGCTTTAGTGATTTACTTAAGAGGAACGGTAAATCACCTGATGAATAGATTGAAAAACGAAAAAGATAAACGTCCGATGTTGGCACATTTGAATACAGAAATACAATTAAAAGAATGGATAGGGATGCATCTTTTTGAACGGTCGCAATTTTATAACAAAGCACATCACATTATCAGCATTGATTCTAAAAGTGTTGAACAGCTTGTAGATGAAATATTGGAGAAAATTACTCTAAAATAACTTGCATGTCGGCGTCATCGATAATTACTTTCACATTTTCGTTGAATGAAGTAGAAAGTGATATTCCTTTAAAATCAGCTTTAACAGGATATTTTTTATGACTTCTATTGACAAGTACTGCTGTCTTAAAACGCTTTAATGGAACGTTCAGAAAATGACGGACGCCGTAAATAAGCGTTGTGCCCGAATGTAAAACATCATCAACAAGCACGATTGATTGTTCTTTGTATTCATCGGATGGAATCGAAGTAGAAATTGTATTCAGCGGATTTTTTTTATCGATGTGGACTTCGCATAAAATCACTTTTATATCGGAAATACTCTCTACAGCACTTTTTAATTTTTGAGCAATTTTATAACCGTTTTCTACGATGCCGGCAATAACTACAGTCTTTTCTTCTATGTTGGATTCGTATGTTTGAAAAGCAATTCGGCGAATTTTATGTTCGATTTGCGTGGATGTTAAAATAATTGTTTTGTCAGTTTGCATAATTTTGAATCTTAATTTTCTAAAAAATCATCCAAGTCTCGGCGATCCTTTTTTGTAGGACGACCCACACCTTTTTTTCGGTAATAAGACTTCGAATATTGAAGCATTTTATTGACTTCAAATGCTTCTTCAGGCGTATGGTCTTTACAATACAGCCCCACGAGTTTTGCACCTACGCGACTTTCGGGAATGTCTAAAACTTCGATTTGATAATTTATTTGATTCTTTCGAAGTTCAATTCTGTCACCGGGAAAGACTTCACGAGAAGGTTTCGCAGTCACACCGTTAATTTTGACAGCTCCTTTTTTGGCAGCTTCAGTAGCCATATTTCGTGTTTTATGATAACGAATGCACCATAAATACTTGTCAATTCTCATTTTTTTAAGATACTAAAAACAACGTTAATAGCTTGTACAAAAGTAACCTAAAATTGTATCTTGCAACCTTAAATTAAGATGATGATTAAAATAAATTATTCATACCTGGCGCTGCTGTTTGTTTTGGTTTCGATGGTTGGATGCAATAAAGATGACGATGCACCACCGGTGCCAAAGCCACGTGACCGTGGCCCCGAGGCCGTTAGAGCTCAAGAAGAAATCGAGGCTTTTCTAGAAACTCACTTTTATAATTATGATGAATTTTTATCGGATCCCGAAAATTTCTCTATTAAATTTGATACCATCGCAGGTGAAAACTCCGATAAAACGCCTTTAATTGATCAAGTTTCATACAAAGAAGTTCAGGATTTAATAGACCCTTCAGTAGTTTATAAATTGTATTTTTTAACAGTGCGAGAAGGAGCCGGACCCAAACCGCATTTCTCTGACAATACTATAAGCACCTATGAAGGACGTCGTTTGAATTTGGAGTTGTTTGACAACTCTGTTCAGCCTGTAAAATTTCACTTAGTGAGAGACAGTAACAATCAAGCAATTATTCGCGGACTCCAACAAGTTTTAATTGAATTTGGAACTGCAGGTGCCGTTCATGAAAATCCTGACGGAACGCTTTCTTTTGAAGATTACGGAATTGGGGTTGCATTCATTCCTTCGGGATTAGGCTATTACCAATCTCCTCCTATGGGTATCATCAAACCATACGATCAATTGATTTTTAGCTTCGAACTTTTTGATTCGGAGATTACCGATCACGATGGCGACGGAATCCCTTCGTATATGGAAGACTTAAATGGAAATCAATATTTGGGTGACGACGATACGGACGGTGATGGAATCCCGAATTATTTAGACGATGACGATGACGGCGACGGACGATTAACGCGGGATGAAATAATTATTCACGAAGATGGCACTCTTGAATTCCCCGATAAAAATCAAAATGGAATTCCCGATTATCTCGATCCTGAGATATAATACAAAAAAAAGCTGTCCCACAATGAGACAGCTTTTTTTGTTGATATACTTTAATCTTATTTTTTTCGGGCAATGACTTTATGAACTGCATTTTCTATGGCACTTTCATTAAGTCCATATTTCTCCATCAATTCATCGGGAGTGCCGGATTCTCCAAAAGTATCATTGGTTGCAACAAATTCTTGTGGAACAGGGTAGTGAGTTGTCAGTAATCGTGCTACACTTTCTCCCAAGCCACCAAGATAATTGTGTTCTTCGGCAGTAACCACACATTTTGTTTTCTTCACACTGTCTAAAATAGCGGTATTATCTAACGGTTTTATTGTATGTATGTTTATCACTTCTGCAGAAATTCCCGCATTGTGCAAGTTTTCTGCTGCTTGTAAAGCTTTCCAAACCAGGTGACCGGTAGCAATAATGGTAACATCGGTTCCTTCTTGCAAATGAACTGCTTTGCCAATTTGAAAAACTTGGTCTTCGGGAGTAAAGTTTGGAACTTTAGGACGACCGAATCTCAGATACACCGGTCCTTCATAATCGGCGATTGCTATGGTAGCTGCTTTGGTTTGGTTATAATCACAAGGGTTGATGACGGTCATCCCGGGAAGCATTTTCATCAGGCCGATATCTTCAAGTATTTGATGCGTTGCACCATCTTCCCCAAGCGTCAGCCCGGCGTGAGATGCGCAAATTTTCACGTTTTTCCCGCTGTAAGCTATACTTTGACGAATTTGGTCGTATACGCGCCCCGTGGAAAAATTAGCAAAAGTTCCCGTAAAAGGAATTTTTCCGCCAATTGTTAGACCGGCAGCCATTCCCATCATATTTGCTTCGGCGATTCCCACTTGGAAGAATCGATCAGGATGATTTTTTTTGAAGTCATCCATTTTTAAAGAACCCGTTAAATCAGCACAAAGCGCCACTACATTTTCATTGGTTTTGCCCAATTCCGTTAATCCGTCTCCAAAACCCGAGCGGGTGTCTTTTTGTCCGGAATCAATATATTTTTTCATTTGATGTTTTTCAAGTTTAATTTTAATAATCTCCTAAAGTTATGGGATTTTGCAATAAAGCCTTTTCCAATTGCTGGTCGTTTGGAGCTTTTCCGTGCCATTCGTGAGTATGCATCATAAAATCGACACCGTTCCCCATAACTGTGTGAAGCAGCACACAAACCGGTTTTCCTTTTTTGGCTCTTGAACCTGCTTCTTTCATCCCGGAAATAACTTCTTTCAAATTATTCCCTTCTTTGATTTCCATCACGTCCCAACCAAAGGCTTTAAATTTCTCATCCAAATTTCCCAAGGGGAGTACAGTATCCGTAGCGCCGTCTATTTGTTGTCCGTTTAAGTCCACGGTAACAATGAGATTGTCTACTGCATTCCCTGCGGCGTACATAATCGCTTCCCAATTTTGTCCTTCTTGTAATTCGCCGTCTCCGCAGAGTGCATAAACTAAATGTTCATCCTGATTGAGTTTTTTTGATAATGCAGCTCCGATGGCAACTGAAATTCCTTGCCCCAATGATCCCGATGCAACACGAATACCGGGCAATCCTTCGTGAGTCGTTGGATGTCCTTGTAAACGAGAATTTATTTTCCTGAAGGTTGCAAGCTCCGAAACCGGAAAATAACCGGCACGCGCAAGTACACTGTAAAAAACCGGTGAAATATGTCCGTTGGAAAGAAAAAATAAATCTTCTCCAATTCCGTCCATCGTGAATTCGGCATTGCGTTTCATAATTTCATTATACATTGCAACAAAAAATTCCGCGCATCCTAAAGAACCGCCCGGATGTCCCGAGTTTACTTGGTGCACTTGTCTTAAAATGTCGCGCCTCACTTGTATAACTAAGTCTTCAAGGGCTTCGTAATTTGCCATAATAATAAGATAGATTTGATGTTTGCAAAAGTACGTTTTTATAATTCAAAGCAAAAAGGATGAAATAAGGAAATCCAAACATGTAAATATTTTAAGAACATAACAAGAATACAAAATTATCAATCGCATAAATTGTGAATTCAAAACACAGAGAAATCCTATCTTTGCCCTCTTATTGATAAGATTGAATGAAATTTGTATTAGCGAAGACAGATATAGAAACCAAAGCACGTGCAGGGACTATCACCACCGATCACGGAAAAATTGAAACTCCAATTTTTATGCCGGTGGGTACTGTGGGAACGGTCAAAGGGGTTCATCAACGCGAATTGCGCGAAGATATTAATCCCGATATTATTTTAGGAAATACGTATCATCTTTATTTACGTCCTCATACAGAAATTCTCGAAAAAGCCGGTGGATTGCATAAGTTTATGAATTGGAATCGGAATATTTTAACGGACAGTGGCGGATTTCAAGTATATTCACTTTCGGCAAACAGGAAAATAAAAGAAGAAGGTGTAAAATTTAAAAGTCACATTGACGGGAGTTATCATTTTTTTTCTCCGGAAAAAGTGATGGAAATTCAAAGAGTAATCGGTGCGGATATTATCATGGCTTTTGATGAATGCACCCCTTATCCTTGTGATTATAATTACGCAAAAAAATCAATGCAGATGACCCATCGTTGGTTGGATCGATGCATTGCGCATTTGGAAAAAACTCCATTGAAGTATGAACACAATCAAGTACTGTTTCCGATTGTTCAAGGAAGTACCTTTCCCGAATTAAGAAAACAATCTGCGGAATACATCGCTTCAGTTGATGCACCCGGAAATGCCATCGGCGGGCTTTCGGTTGGCGAACCGGCAGAAGTGATGTATGAAATGACCGAAATTGTTACAGCTGTACTTCCGCAAGATAAACCGCGTTATTTGATGGGCGTGGGTACACCGGTGAATATTTTGGAGAATATCGCATTGGGAATCGATATGTTTGACTGTGTGATGCCGACTCGAAACGGTCGTAACGGGATGCTTTTTACGGCAGAAGGAATTATCAACATCAAAAATAAAAAATGGGAAGATGATTTTAGTCCGATTGATGCGATGGGGATTACGTGGGTTGACACAGAATACAGCAAAGCATATTTAAGACATTTATTTTCAGTAAATGAAATGTTAGGCAGACAAATTGCTACCATTCACAATCTTGGTTTTTATCTTTGGTTGGTCAGAGAAGCCAGAAAACAAATTCTTTCCGGTAATTTTGGTTCATGGAAAAAAGAAATGATTAATAAATTAGATCGAAGGTTATAACATGCTTACCATTCTGGATCGTTACATATTGGGTAAATATCTCGGCACTTTTTTATTGCTGCTTTTACTTTTTGTCCCTATCGGTATAACGGTTCATCTTGCAGAAAAAATTGATAAAATCCTTGAAAATGACGTTCCTTTTTGGGAAGTGATGAAATATTTGTACGATTTTACAATTTATTTCGCCAACCTTCTATTTCCATTATTTTTATTTCTGTCTGTCATTTGGTTCACTTCAAAAATGGCAAACAATACGGAAATCATTGCTTTCCTCAGCAGCGGCGTATCCTATTACCGTTTTTTACGACCTTATATTATAGGAGCTACAATCGTCTGTATTGCCGCCCTTATATTCAGTATGTTTTTGGCGCCCAATGCCAGCCAAGGATTTAATGAATTTTCATATACGTATTTGAAAAAAGGAAGGCAGGATCGAAATCAAAACGATGTATTTACACAAGTCAATGAAAACGATTTTTTGTATGTGAATTATTTTAATGCTGCCGAAAAAATAGGAAGTAATTTTACTTTAGAACATTTTGACGGGAACGAATTAAAGTATAAAATTTCTGCTTCTCAAATAAAATTTAATGAAGCGGACAGTACGTATACGTTGTTTAGATACGAAAAAAGAACAGTAGGAGAAACTCATGATATCATTGAAAGGAAATCCCGGTTTGATACGATTCTCCCTTTTGCGATAGACGAGTTGTCACCGGTTAACTACATTGCAGAAACATTGAACTACAGAGAGCTGAATGAGTTTATTGCCAAAGAAAAAGCGCGCGGATCTTCACAAATAAACCGCTACGAGGTGGTGCGCTACAAACGTTGGAGTCTTCCGGTTTCGGCATATATTTTAACCATTATTGCCGTGGCAGTGTCTTCTGTAAAACGAAGAGGAGGAATGGGAGTAAATCTTGCAATCGGAATAAGTATCGGGATGGTTTTTATATTTTTTGATAAAGTTTTCGGTACTATGGCAGAACAAACTTCGTTTTCGCCGTTTATCGCTACGTGGTTTCCAAACATTGTTTTTGGAATTTTGGCCATTTTCTTGTTGCGGAATGCCAAGCGATAGTTTTCCGAAGGTTATGAATGAAAATCTTCCTACACGTTTAATTTAACCATTGCCTTTGTTCCCCCTTTACTTTTTTTAATTATTTTGAAATTGCCGCCAATGGATTTTATACGTTGAGAAATGCTGTATAAACCTTGATTGCCGCAATTCTCGGCTTCAGTTGCATCATATCCGATTCCGTCATCGGTCACTTCGATGAGAATTTCATTTTGAAAATCGCTAAAAGCAATGTGAGCTTGGGTTGCCTGAGAATGTTTAATAATGTTATTGACCAATTCTTGAATCACGCGAAATAACATTAACTGAAGTTGTTTTGAATGTTTGTTGATATCGCTCTGCTTGTCGGATACGGTAATTTTGATAATCTCGGTGTCATTAATTTCTGACACAAATTGTTTTGTCGCTTCAATCAATCCTTCTTTTTCCAACACAGTGGGAAGTAAGTTGTGCGCAATATGGCGAATGTCCGCGTGTGTGCGTTTCAATATATTTTTTACTTTGTTAAGTTGTTCCAATTTTTTTCCTTCCTGAAGATGTGGAATGGATTCCAAACTCATTTTAGCAGCACCAATCATCGCAGCAACTCCATCGTGCAATTCATGAGAAATGCGATTGCGTTCGCGTTCTTCTCCGAGAATAAATGAATTGAGAATGGCTTTTTCTTTCTCTTGTTGCAACTGATTGAGTTTTAATTGTTGTGTTTTTCTGTGATAAAATAAACTTCCTCCCAGGAGGACGATTAAAAAAGAACCTCCAAAAACTGCAAAAACTAAATTTGATTTCTGCTTTTCAATTTTCAATTCTTGTTCGGCAAGTTGCTTTTCTTTTATCTCGGTTTCGTATTTAATCTGCAATTCGTTAATCTCTCTTACGCTTTCCGCAGATGTTATCGCATCGGCTGAATTGATGTAATTCCGATAAAAATCAGAGGCTTCTTCTTTTCTTCCTAAATTGTAATAGATATTTCCTGCGGTAAGGGATGCTCTGCCCCACGTAATGCTGTCACTTGTATCGGATGCAAACTTTATGGCTTTTTCTGCATATTCTGCAGCATTTTCATACTCATCGAGTTGGTTTAAGGCTTCGGCGTAGCGATAATAAGCTAAAGATTGATGTGTTTTGTCTTTTAATTCATCCGCATATTTTATTGAGTTCGCTGCATATTCCAATGATTTCTTCAAATCTTTTTCAAGAAAGGATAAAGTTAAGTAAGATTGTGTTTTGGCAACCAAATCTTGAGATTCTTCGGCTAATTTCAATGCTTTTTCCGACCAATAATACCCTTGAGTTCTGTTTTTTTTGTGATAATAACAAAGTCCCAAATTACTGGCTACTGTAGCGATATAACGTGTTTCATTATTTTCTTCCAATAAATTATAGGACTTGAGAAGATATTCTAATTGTTTCTCATTGTTATTGGTCTCTCCAAGGATGGTGGCAATGTTGGAATACAGATAACCTAATTTGAGTTTGTCATCATTGTTTTCCAGGATGGCGGCTATTTTTAAAAAATAATTCAGGGAAGTTTCTAAATTACCTTTTCGATAATATGCAGAACCCAAAAGGTTGTAGGTTGTTACATCGGTTCGTTGGTTTTCTTCCGGATGAAGATGCTCCAAAGCTTTTAAAGCATAAACAATGGTAGCGTCGGTTTCATTGCGGCTAAAAAGATAGAATGCTTTTTTAAAATATAAATAATCTAAAAAAGGAACATTTTCTCTTATTCCTTTTTCGATGATGCGGTCGGCTAGCTCCGGACAATCTTCCTCTTTGGAATGAATACATTCATTCAGCTGATCTATCAAACTTTTAAATTCAGGGCCGACATTTACATTTTCATCTCGGTTTTGGGAAACTGTTTTTACGATAGCCAAAAGCAGAAAAAGTAAAAAAAACTTAGATTTCATAGTTGTTAATCCTCTTAAATGTCTGCCAAACCTAATAAAATAGCTTTTTTAACCATTCCGGCAATATTCTTTACTTCTAGTTTTTGCATAATATTTCCCCTGTGAGTTTCAATGGTTTTTTCGGACAAATGCAGTTTGTTCGCAATTTCTTTCGTGGTCTTTTCCTGAACAATCAGTTGTAACACCTCTTTTTCTCTGTCTGTTAATTCAACTCTGTTTTTTGAAATAGTTGTCTCAAAAACGAGTTGTTGTGTTTTAGGACTGAAATATTTTTGGTCATTCATCACGGCTTTTAATGCTTTCTCGATGTCTTCACGTCCGTCAATTTTCAACAAATATCCGTCAAAACCTGCATGAATAGACGATTGTATTGTCGAAGAATCTGCATGACTGGTCAAAGCAATAATTTTCATCTCCGGATTTAACAGCTTAATTTTTCCGATTACTTCTCTTCCGTCAACATTCCCAAAGTAGATGTCCAGTAACAACACGTCAAAAGTCTCTTCGTTCAATACTTCTTTTAAAGCTGCATAGTTTAGAACACTCCGAGTCTTTTCGACAAAATCAAACGTAGATAATAAGACTTCTAAACCTTCTAACACCAAAAAATGGTCGTCTGCAAGCAAAATTCTCATCATTGCAATCTTTAAAATACACAAAATTAAAATTAATGGTTTTGTGAGAATAAAGAAGCGTTATTTGAGACATTAAGAATTGCCGTAAAATATTATCTCATTAATACATAAATAATCAGTGTTTTTTTAAAAATTCAAGTGATTTAGTAGCTAAAGTTTTAAATAGCCAAGGAGCTTAAGGTGCTGCAATTGTCACAACGCCTGAAAATTGATAAGCTTCTCCGGTAATTGTATTTGAAATGGCTCCTTCAAGCTCTAATGTAAATGTGGCAACTTCCAGTTCATCTTCGTAATAATCGATTATGAATTTTTGATAATTGGAAAAGGTAGCAGTAAAGTTATTTGTGATATACCCGTAATTTTCATCAAGTTCGTAAATTACAAAAACCGAAGTTTCTCCATCGATAATAGGATTGTTGTTTTCGTCTAAATTTACGCCGAGTCCAATTTCAAGATTATTCGCCTGATCTATCAATACCATAGTCAATCTGTCGCCATTGGTTTCGGGATTGTATTCTATAAATGTATAGGAGTAATAAAAGTTTGTTAAGTATTTAGAAACAGAACCTTTCAATTCTTTGCCGTTATCAAAATATATCTCATAGGTATGCGCATCTCCCGATGGGTGGTGAGTATTTGAGGAATCTTCACCGCCGTTGTCGTCATTGCTGCAAGCAAACACAATGAAGGTGAGCATCAGCCCGAATGAATAAAATAGTGTGTTTTTAAGAGTTTTCATGAATGTAAAATTTTAAATAAACGGTGAACACTGATAAAATGTCCACCGTTTGAGGGTTAATAATTGTTATAAAAATTAAGTTTGGTTAGTTAGCTGATTTTCTTTTATAAATTAAACTTAACGCCTCCGCTTGCAACCAATTGACTCCCGTCAATGAATACATATTTTAATTCTGCAAACGGAATGATATTGTCACTGATTTTAAAGTTGATTCCCCCTCCGAGGTTGAGCCCGACGCGTCCATCAGAATGGGAGAAATTACCCATCCTAGGATCGTCGTAAGATACTTTCACACTGCTGTAATTCAATCCTCCCAGGGCATACGCGCTTAAATTATCCTGATTGACAAAGTAATAATGGGCATTCCCGTTGATTTCGAACCAGTTAATTTTTCCACCGAACTCTTCCTTTGGAAAATAATATATAAACGAGGGGGAAATCGTAAAGTTTTCCAAGATCGGAAATTCTGCATTTGCACCGATTCCGATGTTTTCAATTTCGGTTCCATAAGCAAGGAAAGCGCCAATACGCGTGTCTTCTTGTGCATTGGCGCTAAATCCAAAATGTAGAACAATAATGAAGGTGGTTAAGATAATTCTTTTCATTTTTTGAAATTTAAATTAAAAATTAGTTAGTTATAAAATAGGTAAAAATTATTTTTCAAATATTTTCTTCTCGACAGACTTTTAGGGGATTCATCTGTGAGAATGCTACGGGACAAAGTAAATGAGATTTCGAATGGTATAATTCGGTGAAATCACTGAAAATGCTATTCAGGGGAAACCCTGAGCTATATTATTATGGTAGTGAACAATATTTTTTGATGAAGGCTGAACAATTGCAGGCGGAAAAAATATTTTAATCCTATTGAAATTTGGTCGTAGTGTTGATAGGCAAATTTTTGTATTTTGCTTGTCTTTTTAACTCACCATGAAAAACGACAAACTTCTTAACTATCTCCATCTTCACTTTATCGTTTTTATTTGGGGATTTACCGCAGTATTGGGCGCATTAATCAGTTTGGATGCGGTTCCTTTAGTGTGGTATCGGATGGGGTTGGCAGTGATTATGGTGTTTGTTTACTTGTTAATCCGAAAAGAAAAATTGAAACTCCCATGGAAAACTGTTTTAAAATTTGCCGGAGGAGGGATTATCATTGCAGCACATTGGCTTACTTTTTTTATGGCCATCAAGGTTTCAAACGTTTCCATTACGTTGGCAGTACTTTCGACAGGTGCTTTTTTTGCGTCTATTTTAGAACCCATATTCTACAAACGCAAAATAATTTATTATGAAGTGTTGTTCGGTCTTTGTGTGATGATCGGGTTGTATGTTATTTTTGAGGTGGACACTTCGTATGCTTTAGGAATAGCATTGGCATTGACTTCTGCTTTTTTGAGTGCCCTGTTTTCAGTAATTAACGGAAAATTCATTCTCCATCACAAAGCGACCGTAATTTCGTTTTACGAATTACTCACCGGAGTGTTGGCAATATCTGTGTACTTATTTTTTACGGACGCCATAAATGCCGATTTTTTTAAATTATCGATGAGTGATTGGCTGTACTTGTTCATTTTAGCTTCCATTTGTACCGCATATGCTTTTATCGCTTCTATTTATGTAATGCGGTGGATCAGCCCTTATACGGTGATGCTCACTATAAACCTGGAACCTGTTTACGGAATTTTGCTGGCTTTGTTAATTTTGGGAGATAGCGAAGTCATGGACATTGAATTCTATTATGGCGCATTGATAATCCTTGCCACTGTTATCGGAAACGGAATTATTAAGATGCGACTGAAAAGAAAACGAACATGAATACCCATTGAGATAAGAACAATAATTATCTTTGTGCGTTCAAGAAAACTATAAAAGTAGAGTATTATGGAATACTTGGATTTTGAATTGCCGATTAAAGAATTGCAAGAGCAGTATGAGAAAGCGTGTCTCATCGGTGAAGAAAGCGATGTAGATGTAAGCAATACGTGCAAGCAAATAGAAAAGAAATTAGAAGAGACCAAGAAGGAAATATATAAAAACCTAACGCCTTGGCAACGCGTTCAGTTATCTCGTCATCCCAACCGACCTTACACAATGGATTATATCAAAGCCATTTGTGGAGATACTTTTTTGGAATTACACGGAGATCGTAATTTTAAAGATGACAAAGCAATGGTGGGAGGACTTGGAAAAATCGGAGATCAGTCCTACATGTTTATAGGGCAACAAAAAGGATACAACACCAAAACACGTCAGTACAGAAACTTTGGAATGGCAAATCCGGAAGGCTACAGAAAAGCACTGCGTTTGATGAAGTCTGCAGAAAAGTTTGGTCTTCCGGTGGTAACTTTAATTGATACTCCGGGTGCATTTCCGGGTTTGGAAGCCGAAGAACGCGGACAGGGAGAAGCCATAGCCAGAAACATTTTAGAAATGACGCGGTTGAAAGTTCCCATTATTTGTGTTATAATAGGAGAAGGCGCCAGTGGCGGAGCCTTGGGAATCGGCGTGGGAGACAGGGTTTTAATGCTTGAAAACACGTGGTACTCAGTAATCTCTCCGGAAAGTTGCTCTTCAATATTGTGGAGAAGTTGGGAATATAAAGAACAAGCCGCCGAAGCTTTAAAACTGACTGCTACAGATATGAAGAAATTAAATCTTATTGATGAAATTATAGAAGAACCTCTCGGGGGTGCTCATAGTGACAGAGAAACAACCTTTAAAACCGTCGCTAAAGCCATCGTATCACATTATAAAAAATTAAAATCTTTAAAGTCTGATGATTTAATTCGGCAACGGATGGAAAAATATCTGGCCATGGGCGATTATCGCGGATAGAATTTTTAATTTCATATTATAATTTAATCCGAAGATTTTTCTTCGGATTTTTTTGTGAGTTATCAACAGATTAAGTAAGTTATTAACCAAGAAAATGTTCATGAATGGTGGGCAGTCTGTTGCAAAAATAACCGATTAGTCTTAACAAAATATTTACATTCGCTTTATGGAAAAAATTAAACCTAACATAGAATATAAACCCAAAAAATCTACCGTCATTTCCTTAGAAAAAGGTAAGCTTCCGCCGCAAGCTGTTGATTTAGAAGAGGCTGTGCTTGGAGCGTTGATGATTCATCAAAAAAGCATTGATGAAATCATCGATTTGCTGACTGCAGAAGTGTTTTATAAAATACAGCATCAATACATCTATGAAGCTATTCATATTTTGTTTAAGGATGCGCAACCCATTGACTTATTAACAGTTGCAAGCCAGCTGAAGAAGAATGGAAAATTAGAAGCTGCCGGAGGTGAATTTTATCTGATTCAATTGACACAAAAAGTGTCTTCATCCGCACATATTGAGTTTCATGCACGGATCATTTTACAAAAATACATTCAGCGTCAGTTGATTGTAATCTCCACGGAAATTATTGAAAAATCCTATGATGAAACTACTGATGTTTTCGATTTGCTTGATGAAGCGGAATCCAAACTATATGAAGTGGCTCAAGGCATCCTCAAGCGTTCTTCGCAGACTTCTCAAAGTTTGGTGATACAAGCGAAAAAGCGCATTGAAGAAATTGCAAATAAAGAAGGGTTGTCCGGAATTCCTTCAGGTTTCCAGCAGTTAGACAAACTCACTTCAGGATGGCAGCCCAGTGATTTAATTATTATCGCGGCGCGCCCCGGAATGGGAAAAACGGCATTGACACTTTCTATGGCTAGAAATATTGCAGTAGATCACAAGATTCCGGTGGCCATATTTTCTCTGGAAATGTCAGCCATACAGCTTATTACACGTCTAATTTCTTCCGAAACTGAATTGGATTCCGAAAAACTGCGAACAGGAAATTTGCAGAAATACGAATGGGAACAATTAAACGTAAAAGTCAAAAATTTAGAGGATGCACCTCTGTATATCGACGATACGCCATCATTATCCATTTTTGATTTACGTGCCAAAGCTCGTAGGCTTTCTTCACAATTTGGTATTAAAATTCTCATTGTCGATTACCTTCAATTGATGACAGACGGAGCAAGAAATAAATCCGGCAACAGAGAGCAGGAAATTTCAACCATTTCAAGAAACTTGAAAGCATTGGCAAAGGAGCTGGACATTCCGGTGATTGCACTTTCACAGCTTTCCCGAGCGGTAGAAACCCGTGGAGGATCAAAACGGCCGTTGCTTTCCGACCTTCGTGAATCCGGTGCCATTGAACAGGATGCGGATATCGTTTCATTTATCTATCGTCCGGAATATTACAAAATTGAACAATGGGATGACCAAGAAGCAGGCCCCACAGAAGGACAGGCAGAATTGATTATTGCAAAACACAGAAACGGGAGTTTAAAAGACATTCGACTGAAGTTTATCGGTAAATTCGGCAAGTTCGAAAGTTTGGATACGGCGGAAATGCCTATGGAAATTGTTTCTAAAATGAATTACGGAGTGGATGACAATTACAATTCAGGGTTTATATCACCCAATGATGCTTTTGGTAGTTCCATGAATGATGACCATCTCGACAACGATTCTTCAGTTCCTTTTTAATAAAGAATAATTCCGGTTTTTCTGCGTTCTTATTATTAACTTTGGAAAATTCAGATGCAAAAAATGAAGAAGATTCTAACCTTAATGTTTGTTTTGCTGTTTTCGAATGCTTCTTTTGCTTCGTATATCCTAATTCCAATGGATCATGAAAGTCAAAAAGAACATCTGAAAGCTTATGGAATTACGTACTGGGTTTTGGAAAAAGGTCAAAAAGCAAAATGGCTTTTAAATTATCGTGGCGGATCTTTCTTATTGCCTGATACACCTGAAATACAAAAAGAATGTCAGATTAGAAATGTGTCTTTTGAAGTGCTTTCGGATTCCAGAACGGAGCAAATTCTTGAAGAAATTGCCAGTCCGTCCCGAAATATGGATGCCGTGGTTTTAGAAAAAGCACCAAAGATTGCAGTTTATTCACCCAAAGACAATCTGCCCTGGGATGATGCCGTAACCTTGGTTTTGACTTATGCCGAAATTCCTTATACGGTAATTTATGACGAAGAAGTACTGACCGATCAACTCTTGCTTTACGATTGGTTGCATCTTCATCATGAAGATTTTACCGGACAATATGGAAAATTTTACCGTGCTTATCGAAATGCACCTTGGTATATTGAAGACAAAAAACGCGCAGAAGAACGTGCGGCGAAGTTGGGATTTTCTAAAGTTTCCGATTCCAAATTGGCCGTAGCCCTTAAAATTCGTGATTATGTTGTGGGCGGCGGTTTTATGTTTGCTATGTGCAGTGCAACAGACACCTTTGACATAGCACTTTCTGCCGAAGGTGTAGATATTTGCGAGCCGATGTTTGACGGAGATCCGAGCGATCCGAATTATCAAAGTAAGATAGATTATTCCAAAACATTTGCCTTTACCAATTTTATTCTGGAACGCAATCCGATGGTTTATGAATATTCCAGTATCGATACTACAGATAAAAGAAGAGTACCCAAAGAATCTGATTATTTTACCTTAATGGATTACTCTGCAAAATGGGATCCCATTCCGACAATGTTGTGTCAAAATCACACCTCAGTGGTTAAAGGATTTATGGGACAAACTACTGCTTTTGCAGCCGATCAGATTAAATCAAATGTCTTGATAATGGGAGAAAACAAAAGAAATGGCGAAGCGCGATACATTCACGGGATTAAAGGAAAAGGGTTTTTCACTTTTTATGGCGGACACGATCCCGAGGATTATCAACATCGCGTGGGAGATCCGCCTACCGAATTGGCACTTCATCCAAATTCGCCCGGATATCGTTTGATTTTAAATAACGTACTTTTCCCTGCGGCTAAAAAACAAAAACAAAAAACCTAATCTTTATCTAAAGTATTGTTATTGTTATACGTGTCAGGCGGTAAGATGATAATTTCTACGCGTCTGTTTTGTTGTTTGTTTTCGGGACTTGTATTGGGAACTTTAGGTTTTAATTTTCCAAAACCTGCAACCTTATATTGATAGTCTTCCGGACGTTTTAACTTGCTTTTTAGATAGTTTTTGACAGACAAACTTCGGTTTTCAGACAACACCTGATTCATTTCTTCACCTCCGTCCGAATCCGTATGTCCTTCAATTACTAAATCTACCTTGCTGAATTGATTGATGTTTAGAATTAAAGAATCCAATATTTTCTCCGCCTCCGGTTTGATTGCATATTTTCCGACGTCAAATAGTACATCTGCATAAATAGCTATTTTTACCACGCTGTTTATTGCACCAATAGCATCAATGTCAGCACCTGCACTTGGACCGCGGCATAAATCTTTTAAATCGGTTACACGTACATAATAAAAAACAGTTTCGTTGTCGATTCCCCGATCCGATAAATCCAAAGCAGCTTTACCGCCGTCAATAACGCCGGCTTCTATCCAGTTTTCACCATCGACCGAAATTTCTACCAAAGCCGATTCTCTGGAGGGTCCAACTTCATAGATGTATAAATCATCTCCCTTTAAATTCATAAACCCATTGCCGTTGAATTTTACTACCAAACTGCCACCACAACCCAACGATACGAAGGTTTGACTGTTGTATCCGGTGTAATCCGGAGGACCTAATGCTTTTAAAGGATCTTGATATCTAACTAAGGGACGCGGAATACCTTTATCAAAAGACACGATTGAATCGGCAAACGAAATTTCTCCCAATGGAAAGTAAACATTTTCATGACCTTTTGCTTCATAAGTCGTTCCAACATAAATCTGAGGATATAAAGAAACATGCGTCAGAATAAATACTAACAAACAAACATAGATTCTCATCACATATAAAATTCTCTATAAAATTAACCAAAAAATAAAAGACCGCCTTTGAGAGCGGTCTTTATAAAAGTGAAATAGGAATGAATCGTTATTTAATTTTATTTACAATAGCTGCAAATGCTTCCGGATGGTTCATTGCTAAATCGGCAAGAACTTTTCGGTTAAGTTCAATACCGCTCTTTTTTAGACTTCCCATAAATTGGGAATAAGACATTCCGTGTGCTCTTGCACCCGCATTAATACGAGTAATCCATAAGGATCTGAAATTTCTCTTCTTTGTTCTTCTGTCGCGATAGCTGTAAAGCATCGCTTTGTCTACTGCATTTTTTGCAACAGTCCATACATTTTTTCTTCTTCCAAAGTATCCTTTGGCTTGTTTAAGAACCTTTTTTCTTCGGGCTCTTTTTGCAACTGAATTTACTGATCTTGGCATATTCTTGTTTTTTTTGTAGCAGGCGGTTTATTGATTTAAAACACTTTTTGGCACTGCTCCATGGTTAATGATTAAATTACCTGTTAAGTTTTACTTCAAGCGAAGCATGTGCTTAACGTTGTTTTCGTCCGCGGGACTCACCAAGGTAAACTTGGTCAAAGCACGTTTACGTTTTTTGCTCTTCTTGGTCAAAATGTGACTTTTAAAGGCGTGCTTTCTTTTGATTTTTCCTGAAGCTGTAAGCTTAAAACGCTTTTTAGCACTGGAATTTGTCTTTTGTTTTGGCATCTTACTTTAAATTATATAATTATTTCACTTTTATGCTGTAGGCTAAAAAATCGAGATGATTTTTTATTTCTTTTTCTTTGGGGAAATGAACATGGTCATTCTTTTTCCTTCTAACTTCGGCATTTGTTCAACTTTTCCGTATTCTTCTAAATCTTGTGCAAGTCGAAGCAAAAGGATTTCTCCCTGATCCTTATATATTATAGAGCGACCTTTAAAGAAAACATACGCTTTTAGTTTAGCTCCTTCTTGAAGGAACTTCTCTGCGTGTTTCTTTTTAAATTCGTAATCGTGATCGTCAGTCTGTGGACCAAAACGTATTTCTTTTACGGTTACTTTAGTCGATTTCGCTTTGAGTGCTTTATCACGTTTCTTTTGTTCGTAAACAAACTTTTTGTAATCCATGACTTTACAAACAGGCGGATTTGCATTGGGTGATATTTCAACCAAATCCAATCCTTGCTCTTCCGCGATTTCAAGTGCACGTTCGATAGGATAAACACCCATTTCGACGTTGTCTCCAACTAGACGCACTTCTTTTTCTCGAATATTTTCGTTTATTCGATGCTGATCTTCTTTTTTAACGCGACCAAAATCTCTTGTTCTTCTTCTTCTTAATGCTATGGCTTATGTATTTTAATTAAACTTTAGAATTCTTTCAATTCCTTTTTTATTTCGTTTTGTATTAAAGCAGCGAATTCTGAGATGCTCATGCTTCCCAAGTTTTCACCGCCCCGCTTACGCACCGAAACTGTATTGCTTTTTTCTTCTTGTTCTCCGACAATTAGCGTATATGGAATTTTATTCAATTCGGCATCCCGAATCTTTTTTCCCACAGTTTCATTACGATTATCAACGAGGGCGCGAATTTCGTCATTTTCAAGCAAATTTAAAACATTTTTGGCATATTTTTCATATTTTTCGCTAAGAGATAGAATGCTTACTTGATTTGGCGCAAGCCATAAAGGGAAATCTCCTCCCGTATGTTCCAATAAAATAGCGACAAATCGTTCCATGCTTCCAAAAGGTGCACGATGAATCATAATAGGTCGGTGTGTGCTATTATCGGCGCCTATATATTCTAACTCAAACCGTTCGGGAAGGTTGTAGTCCACTTGAATGGTTCCCAGTTGCCAACTTCTGCCCAATGCGTCTTTTACCATGAAATCCAATTTCGGACCGTAAAATGCAGCTTCTCCATATTCTATTTTATAATCCAAACCTTTGGATTTTGCAGCATTCACGATGGCTTGCTCTGCTTTCTCCCAATTTTCCATACTTCCAATATATTTGTCAGGATTCTCGGGATCACGAAGGGAAACCTGCGTGGAAAAGTTCTCAAATCCTAATGATCCAAATACATAAAGAACTAAGTCGATTACTTTTTTGAATTCTTCATCTAATTGGTCAGCTGTACAGAAAATGTGTGCATCGTCTTGTGTAAATCCTCGAACTCGGGTTAATCCGTGGAGTTCACCACTCTGTTCATAGCGATAAACTGTACCGAATTCTGCCAAACGCACCGGTAAGTCTTTATAGGACCACGGTTTGCTGCGATATATTTCACAGTGATGCGGACAATTCATTGGTTTCAGTAAAAATTCTTCTCCTTCGTGGGGAGTTCTTATAGGTTGAAAGCTATCCGAACCGTATTTTTCGTAATGTCCCGAGGTTTCATAAAGCTCTTTATGGCCGATATGGGGAGTAATAACCATTTCGTAACCTGCTTTGTTTTGTGCTTTTCTCAGAAAGTTTTCCAAACGAGCTCTCAGAGCTGCACCTTTTGGCATCCATAGCGGAAGCCCTTGACCCACGCGTTGCGAAAACGTAAAAAGCTCCAATTCCTTTCCTAATTTTCGATGATCGCGTTTTTTTGCTTCTTCTACCAATTGCAAATAAGCAGTTAATTCCTTTTGTTTTGGAAAACTAATGCCGTAAATGCGCGTTAATTGCTTGTTGTTTTCATCTCCTCTCCAATATGCACCTGCAATTGAAGTAAGTTTGACAGCTTTTACAATGCCTGTATTGGGAATGTGTCCGCCGCGACATAAATCCGTAAACGTATCATGATCGCAAAATGTGATGGTTTTATCGTCTAAGTTTTCAATCAGTTCGATTTTATACTCGTTGCCTTCTTTCCTGTAAAAATCCAAAGCTTCTTCCTTGGTGGCTTCCCGCATTTTAAAATCATGTTTTCCGCGGGCTATTTCCAGCATTTTATCTTCAATAGCTTTTAGATCTTTTTCTGTAATGGAGTGCGCGCCTTGATCGATATCATAGTAAAAACCGTTCTCAATCGCCGGACCGATGGTTAGCTTGATGCCTGGATACAACTCTTGAAGCGCTTGTGCAAGTATATGAGCAGAAGAATGCCAAAAAGCTTGTTTTCCTTCATCTGACTCCCATGTATATAGTATCAGATTTCCATCATTGACAAGCGGTGTGCTGATTTCAATGGTTTGATTGTTGAATGATGCCGATATAACATTGCGTGCCAGCCCTTGACTAATGCTCTGTGCGATTTCGAAAGGGGTTGTTCCTGAAGGAACTCGTTTCACACTTCCATCCGGTAAAGTAATCGCTATCATAGAATTAAAAAATTAGGTTGCAAAGATAGTATTAGTTTAAACTGTATGCAATAATAGAGGGGTTCTCTTTTTGTTTATGAGTTGTACTGTCAAATGGTAGTTCTGTAGCTGCGATATAACATTATGAGTAGAATTTTTAATCGAAGCAAAAAGTATTTAATTCTAAATATTTGCAAGTCAGCGCCATGAAAGTAAATGGGTTTTATTTCAAATAATTCTTTCATTTTTCCTTGTTTATATG
>LSQX01040629.1_pt1 | contig 20832 bp, 23 predicted proteins | sample 654561 | NCBI WGS metagenome assembly LSQX01 (sample SAMN04489861, study PRJNA283612) | anaerobic digester metagenome | isolation source: 4 biogas reactors fed with cattle manure at either 37C or 55C with and... | place: Denmark: Kongens Lyngby | collected 2014 | reverse complement strand
CCCAGGGCTGCAGGTCCATCAGCGCCTCGGCGTGCAGCACCGCGGCGTCGAGGTCCCCCGGGCGCGCGGCGACGAGCGCCCGCGTGGCCTCGGCATAGGCCTCGTCCAGCGGCCGCCGGTCGTCCGGCGGCTGCGCCGCGTAGCGGGCCGAGAGTGCCCGGATGAAGGCCTGCTCGCGCTCGCTGGCCGACGGCGCCAGCTCCAGAGCGCGCTGCAGCCGCGTCCAGGCATCGGCGTTGTCGCCGGGGTCCATGGCGGCGTTGACGTGCGGCCCCAGCACCAGGGCCGCGCCCCACCAGCACATCGCGCACGAGGGATCGAGTTCGGTGGCCTTGAGGAAGGAGCGCTCGGCGGCGTCGTGGTTGAAGCCGAAGGTCAGCGCAAGGCCCTGGTCGAACCAGCGCTGGACCCCGGGGTGGCTGGAGGTCACGGGGAAGTGGTGGTCGCCCAGCCCTTCCAGCAGCACGGCGCCGACCACGGCCATTTCCGGGGGCGAGGCGGCGGGCTCGACGGCGGCGGACGGCCCCTGCCTGCAGCCGGCGCATGCAAGGGCGAGGACGGTGGCGGCCCAGGACAGGGCGGCGATGCGGCGGAGGGCCATCGGGGGTCTCCGGGACGGGGCATCCCGGGTCAACGCGCCGCTGCGCCGGGTTCGGCCAGTGGGACGGCGCCCGTCCGTCGGCTACATCGTGTGCGTGGGCTTGTCCGCGTTCAGGGTGCCGGCGAGCAGGGTCTCGATCCTGCCCTTGACGTTCTCGCCCTCGGCGGTGTCCGCGAACTGGACACCGATGCCGGCGGTCCGGTTGCCCTGTGCGCCGGGCGGGGTCACCCAGACGACCTTGCCGGCCGCCGGCAGGCGCTCGTTGGACTCGGGCAGGGTCAGCAGGACGAAGACCTCGTCGCCGATGAAATAGCGCCGGGTGGTGGGCACGAAGATGCCACCGTGCTTCAGGTAGGGCATGTACGCCGCGTACAGCTGGGCCTTGTCCTTCACCGCCAGCGACAGGATGCCCTGCCGCGCGCCGCCACCGGTTGCACTCATCGCTTGACTCCCGTTGCCCTGCCACCTGCCGCATCGCGCCATGCGAGAAGCAGGTCAACCACCGCCAGCTCCGCGCGGACCGTGCTGCGCAGCAGCTCACGGGTGCGGTTGGCGGCGTCGAACCAGGCGGCCAGCTTCCGGATTCGCGCGGGATCGGTCAAGCCGGTGGCACGGTCGCGGGCGAGGTCGGCGGCGTGCAGCAGGCGCTGCGTGGCCAGGTCGTCCGCGGTCCATGCCCTGGCGACCTCAAGCGGCGACGCGGCATCCGCGGCGATCCGGTCAAGGTCCGCGGCGACTTCGCGCCGAAGCTCCATCCCACCATCGACGAGCCACGCGTCGGCGAGCCCCGGGTGGCCGCGCGCAGCGGCAAGCGCTTTGGCGGCGGCGGCCGCGGCGTGCCCGCGCTGCCGCAGCCACGCGGCCGCTTCGTCGGCCGGGGGCAGGCGGAACTCGAGCCGCTGGCAGCGGCTGCGCACGGTCGCGGGAAGCTTCGCCGGGCTCGCGCTCACCAGCCAGAGATAGCGCCCGGGCACCGGCTCCTCCAGCGTCTTGAGCAGCGCGTTGGCCGAAGCGTCGTTCATGTCGTCGGCAGGATCGACGATCGCGACCTTGGCATCGCCGTACTGCGGGGTGGTGCCCAGGCGCTCCGACAGCTGGCGGACCTGGTCGACCGAGACCACCGTCTGCTGGCGCGCCGGCGAGGGCGTGAAGCGCCAGGCGTGGCCGACGAAGATGGCGTCCGGGTGCCCGGGATGGCCCCACGGGTGCGAGAGTGATCCATCGGGGCGGTTCTCGAGCGGATCCTTCTGCGAACGCGACAGGTACAGCGTGCAGGCCCGGCAGCGGCCGCAGGGCCGGTCCGCGGCGACGTCGGAGCGGCAGAGTACGCGCTGCGCGAGGCGCTCGGCCACCAGCCGCTTGCCGAGCATCGCCGGGCCGCAGAACAGCAGGGCGTGGCCCATGCGCCCGGCGTCGAGCGCGGCGGCGGCCTGGTCGTACATGCGCTGCTGCCACGGGGCCAGCGGGGAGTCGAGGCTCATCGCGCGCCCTCCGTCCGGTCACGCAGCGCCGCCACGGCGGCGGCGACGACCTCCTGCAGCGGCCGCGATGCGTCCAGCACGCGGAAGCGTTCCGGCTCCGCGGCGGCGCGGGCCAGGAAGCCCGCACGCACGCGCTCGAAGAAGGCATCGCGCTCGCGCTCGATGCGGTCGGGCCGCGGGTCGCGGCCCTCGATGCGCGCGCGCCCCTGGGCGACGTCGAGGTCGAGCAGCAGCGTGAGCCCCGGCCGCAGGCCGACCACGCGCTCTTCCAGCAGCGCGATGAGCCCCTGGTCCAGGCCGCGGCCGGCCCCTTGGTAGGCGAAGCTCGAATCGGTGAAGCGGTCGGTCAGCACCCATGCGCCGCGGTCGAGCGCGGGCTGCACGGTGGCGCGCACGTGCTGCGCCCGGGACGCGAACATCAGCAGCAGCTCGGTCTCGGCCGACACGGGCTCGGCTCCGGGATCCAGGAGCAGCTCGCGGATCCGTTCGGCGAACGGCGTGCCGCCGGGCTCGCGCGTGACCACCACCTCGCGGCCGGTCGCCTCGAGTCCGGCCCGCAGCGCGGCCAGCACCGTGGTCTTGCCGGCGCCCTCGCCGCCCTCCAGCGACACCAGGCGCGGGTGGCTTGGCAGCCCGCTCATCGTGGTCCGTGCCGTTCGCGGTAGCGGCGCACGTACTCGCGCACCGCCGCGTTGTGGCCCTCGAGCGTCGGCGAGAAGACGTGGCGCCCGCTGCCGTCGCCGACCGCGACGAAGAACAGCGCGTCGGTCTCTTCGGGCCGGGTCGCGGCGCGCAGCGCGTCGACGCCCGCCATCGCGATCGGCGTCGGCGGCAGGCCGGCGTGGATGTAGGTGTTGTACGGCGTGTCGGTGGCGAGGTCGCGCCGCCGGATGTTGCCGTCGAACTCCGCGCCCATGCCGTAGATCACCGTCGGGTCGGTCTGCAGTCGCATGCCCAGGCGCAGGCGGCGGGTGAACACGCCGGCGATCAGCGGCCGCTCCTCGGCGATCCCGGTTTCCTTCTCGACGATCGAGGCCAGCACCAGCGCCTCCTCCGGCCCGTCGAGCGGCAGCTCCTCCGCGCGCGACTGCCATGCGGCGGCGAGCGCGCGATCGAGGTCGTCGGCCGCGCGGCGCAGCAGGTCGAGGTCGCTGTCGCCGCGGTCGTAGGTATAGGTCTCCGGGAGGAAGCGCCCTTCCGGATGCACGCCTTCGCGGCCGAGCATCGCCATCAGCGCGGCGTCGTCGACGGACTCCAGCGTCTGCACCAGCGGCGCGGCGCGCCCAAGCGCCGCGCGCAGTTCGCGGATGTTCCAGCCCTCGACGATGGTGAAGCGGTGGCGCACCACCCTGCCGTCGCGCATGTGCTCGAGCAGCCGGGCCGGGCTCATGCCCGGCTCGAGCGCGTACTCGCCGGCCTGGATGCGGTCGCCGGCGTCGAGCTGCCGCGCCAGCAGCCGCCACTCCAGGTCGCGGCCGGCGTCGATGCCCTGCGCGCGCAGGCGCCCGACCACCCGGCGCAGCGTGTCGCCGCGCTCGACCACGAGGCTGTCGCCGGACTCGATCCCCTCCAGCGGCGCATGCGCGAAGCGCTGGTAGCCGCTCCATGCCCACCAGCCCGCCGCGCCGGCGGCCAGCGCGGTGAGCACGAACAGGATCAGGACGATGCGGCGCAGGGCCTTCATGGCGCCACCCTGGCGCCGGGGTCGGGGAAGGGATGCATGCGCCGAAGGATACCGCGCCGCCCGGCGGCCCGGTCAGGCACCGATCGCCAGCAGCATGCCGCGCGCCTTGGCGCGGGTTTCCTCGAGCTCGTTCCCCGGATCCGAATCGGCCACGATGCCGGCGCCGGTGCGGAAGCGCAGCGAATTGCCCTGGACCTCGGCGCTGCGGATCAGGATGTTGAGGTCGAGGTCGCCGCTGCGGTCGAGCCAGCCCATCGCGCCGGTGTAGGCGCCCCGCCCGACGCCTTCGAGCTCGGCGATGATCTCCATGCAGCGCACCTTCGGCGCCCCGGTGATCGTGCCGCCGGGGAACACCGCGCGCAGCACCTCGCCCGGGGTCGCCCGCGGGAGCAGACGTCCGCGGACGTTGCTGACGATGTGGTGCACGTGCGCGTAGCTCTCGACCACCATCAGCTCGTCGACCTCGACGCTGCCGGGGCGGCAGACGCGCCCCAGGTCGTTGCGCTCGAGGTCCACCAGCATCACGTGCTCGGCCCGCTCCTTGGCGTGGGCGATCAGTTCGCGGATGCGACCGGCGTCGTCCTCGCCCGGCAGCCGCGGGCGGGTGCCGGCGATGGGCCGGGTCTCGACGACGTCGCCGCGGACCGAGACCAGGCGCTCGGGCGACGCACTCACCACGGCTCCGCACTCGCCGAGGTCGAACAGGCCGGCGAAGGGCGCCGGGTTCGCGTCGCGCAGCCGCGCATACAGCGCGGCCGGCGCCAGCGGCGCGTCGAAGCGCGCCTCCCAGGCACGCGACAGGTTCACCTGGAACACGTCGCCCGCGCGGATGTACTCCAGCGCGCGCTCCACGGCGGCCTCGTACGCGGCGCCGGGCTCCTCGCGGCAATCCACCAGGCGCGGCCACGCGGGCGGCGCCGCGGCATCCATGGACATCGCGTCGATGTCGGCGAGCACCGCGTCGAGCAGGCCCTCGGCGCCGGCCTCCGCGAGCGCCACGACCGCGCCGCTCGCGCGGTCGCGCAGCACCGCCGCCGGGCAGCGGCAGGCCACGGCCACCGGCAGCGCGCCGGGGGCGGGCGGCAGTCGCAGGACCGGCTCCACCCCGGCGGCGAGCTCATAGCCGAGCAGCAGCGCCCAGCCGCCCTGGAACGGCCACGGCCCGTCGACCCGCGGCAGCCGCAGCCGTCGCCAGTCCGCGTCGAGCGCAGCCAGGAAATCGTCGCCGGCCACGGCGCCGTCCCCGCGCCTCACCGCGCCCGCGCGGTCAAGCCGGAGACGGCGTCCATCGGCGACCAGCAGCATGTCCCAGCGGCCCTGCGCCGTCCCCGAGGCGACCGACTCGAGCAGCAGCGGGTAGCGCGCACGCGCGCGCCGCTGCAGCGCGAGCAGGTCGAGGTCGGGCGCCAGCGCGCGGACGGGGTTCATGTGCGGCTCGCCGCCCGCCGGGGCGGCGTCGGGTTCAGATGCGGCGGAACACCAGGCTGCCGTTGGTGCCGCCGAAGCCGAACGAGTTCGACATCGCCACCTCGACCTGCTTCTCGCGGGCGGTGTGCGGCACGTAGTCGAGGTCGCAGCCTTCCGACGGGTTGTCGAGGTTGATGGTCGGCGGGATCACGCCGGTGTGCAGCGCCATGGCGGAGAACACGGCCTCGACGCCGCCCGCGGCGCCCAGCAGGTGGCCGGTCATCGACTTCGTCGAGCTGACCATCACCGCGCGCGCGTGCGCGCCGATCACGCTCTTGATGCCCATCGTCTCGGCCAGGTCGCCCGCCGGGGTGGAGGTGCCGTGCGCGTTGATGTAGCCGACCGCGGACGGGTCGATGCCCGCGTCGCGGATCGCGGCGACCATGCAGCGCGCGGCGCCCTCGCCGTTCTCGCTCGGCGCGGTCATGTGGTAGGCGTCGCCGCTCATGCCGAAACCCGCGAGCTCGGCGTAGATGCGCGCGCCGCGCGCCCTGGCGCGTTCGTATTCCTCGATCACGAGGACGCCGGCGCCATCGCCCATCACGAAGCCGTCGCGGCCCTCGTCCCAGGGGCGCGAGGCCTTCTCCGGCTCGTTGTTGCGCGTGGACAGCGCCTTCATGGCGCAGAAGCCGCCGAGCGACGTCGGGGTGGTGGCGAACTCGGCGCCGCCGGCGATCATGCAGTCGGCGTCGCCGTACTGGATCATCCGCATCGCCAGGCCGATGTTGTGGGTCGCCGTGGTGCAGGCGGTGACGGCCGCGATGTTCGGGCCCTTGGCACCGGTCATCATCGAGACCTGGCCCGCGATCATGTTGATGATCGTGCTCGGCACGTAGAAGGGCGAGATCCGGCGCGGGCCGGCCTCGTGGTACTTGATGGCGGTTTCCTCGATCCCCTTGAGGCCGCCGATGCCGGCGCCGATGGCCACGCCGATGCGCTCGGCGTCGGCCGCGACCTCCAGCCCGGCGTCCGCGATCGCCATCATCGCCGCGGCCACGCCGTAGTGGACGAAGGGATCCATCTTCTTGATGTCCTTGGCGGGGATCCACTGCGTGGGATCGAAGCCCTTCACCTCGCCGGCGATGCGGGTGGCGAAGGCCGAAGCGTCGAAGTTGGTGATCGGGCCGATGCCCGAACGGCCCTCCACGATGCCCTGCCAGGACGATGCCAGGTCATTGCCCAGCGGCGACAGGATGCCGAGGCCGGAGATGACGACGCGACGCTTGGACATGGGGACTCCTGGACCGTGATGTTCGCGCGCCGCGGCGGCGCGCCGGAAACGCCCGAGGCCGCATCAGCGGCCCCGGGTTGTCGTGCTCGGTGCGGTGCGTGCACCGCCTGGCGACTCAGGCCTTGACGTGGGCCTTGATGTAGTCGATCGCCTGCTGCACCGAAGTGATCTTCTCGGCTTCCTCGTCGGGGATCTCGCACTCGAACTCTTCCTCGAGGGCCATCACCAGCTCGACGGTGTCGAGGGAATCCGCACCCAGGTCGTCGACGAACGAGGCGCTGGCGCTGACCTCGTCTTCCTTGACGCCCAGTTGTTCGACGACGATCTTCTTGACGCGTTCTTCGATGCTGCTCATTGGTATCTTGCTCCGGTGGAGGCTGTTGCGGTGGGTAGTGTAAGGGATTCCCGTTGGGGTCGTACCGGCCGTCCTGGTCCCTTTTCATTCAAGGACTTGGCGGCCGACGTGCATCACGGCATGTACATGCCGCCGTTGACGTGCAGGGTTTCGCCGGTGATGTACCCGGCGTCCGGACCGGCGAGGAAGGCGACCGCGCGCGCGATGTCGGCGGGCTCCCCGAGGCGGCCGAGCGCGACCTGCGCGACCAGCGCGGACTTGATGTCCTCGGGCAGGTCGCGGGTCATGTCGGTGGCGATGAAGCCCGGAGCGACCACGTTGACGGTCACCCCGCGGCTGCCGATCTCCTTCGCCAGCGACTTGCTGAAGGCGATGATGCCGGCCTTGGCGGCGGCGTAGTTGGCCTGGCCGGCGTTGCCCATCACCCCGATCACCGAGGCGATGCTGATGATGCGGCCGCGGCGCGCCTTCATCATGCCGCGCATGACGGCCTTGGATGCGCGGTAGACGCTGGTCAGGTTGGTGTCGAGGATCGCCTGCCAGTCCTCGTCCTTCATGCGCATCAGCAGGTTGTCGCGGGTAATGCCGGCATTGTTGACGAGGATCGAGATCGGGCCGATGTCCTTGCCGACGGACTCGACGAGCGCCTCGATCGCGCCGGGCGCGGTCACGTCGAGCACGCGGCCATGGCCGCCCTGCGCCGCCAGCCGCTCGCCGATCGCGCCGGCGCCGGCCTCGCTGGTCGCGGTGCCGACCACGGTGGCGCCACGCGCCGCGAGTTCGTCTGCGATCGCCGCGCCGATGCCGCGGCTGGCGCCAGTGACCAGCGCGATCTCGCCCCTCAGTTCCTGGGTCATGCTGTTTCCGCCTGTGTCGAACAAGTACCAGGGAGCCCGTGCCACGGATCACGCGGCGGCGACGGTCAGCCCTTCCATTCTTCCAGTGCCGCGTCGAAGTCCGCGGCGGTGCCGAGCGCGCGCGCGTCGAGGGACCGGTCGATGCGCCTGGCGAGGCCGGCCAGGACCTTGCCCGGGCCGCACTCGGCGATGCCCGTGGCACCCCGCGCGGCCAGCGCCTGGACGCAGCCGGTCCACTGCACGGGGAGGTAGAGCTGGCGCACGAGCGCGTCGCGGATGGCGTGCACGCCGTCGTGCACCTCGGCATCGACGTTCTGCACCACCGGCAGCGCCGGTTCGTGCCAGGACAGGTGCGACATGGCCTCGGAAAGCCGGTTGGCGGCCTCGCGCATCAGCGGCGTGTGCGAGGGCACGCTCACCGCGAGCTTCACCGCCTTGCGCACGCCCCTGTCCGCGAGCAGCCCGAGCGCGCGGTCGACGGCGGCGGCGTGGCCGCCGATCACCACCTGCCCGGGTGAGTTGTAGTTCGCCGCGACCACCACCTCGTCGCCCGAGGCATCTTCGCAGGCCTCGCGTACCAGCGCGTCCTCCGCGCCGATCACCGCCGCCATCGCGCCGGTGCCCGCGGGCGCCGCCTCCTGCATCAGTTGGCCGCGCAGCCGCACGAGGCGGGCGCCGTCCACCAGCCGCAGCGAACCCGCGGCGACCAGCGCCGAGTACTCGCCCAGGCTGTGGCCGGCGAGCAGCGTCGGCGCGGCGCCGCCGGCCGCGCGCCAGGCGCGCCAGACGGCGACGCCGGCGGCCAGCAGCGCAGGCTGGGTGAACTCGGTCTGGTCCAGGCGTGCATCGTCCGCGTCCCGGGACAGCGACCACAGGTCGACGCCCGCGCCTTCCGACGCTTCGTCGAAGGTCTCGCGCACCAGCGGTTCGCGCGCGGCGAGGTCGGCGAGCATGCCGGGCGACTGCGAGCCCTGGCCGGGGAAAACGAATGCGAGTCGGGAAGCGGTCAAGCGGCGATCCAGTTGCAAAAAACGGGGGGATGATACGCGCCACGGCGGCGCTTCGTCTGTACCCGCCCGTATGTCCGGCTCAGTAGCGGATCAGCGCCGAGCCCCAGGTGAAGCCGCCGCCGAAGGCTTCGAGCAGCAGCAGCTGGCCGCGTTCCACCTTGCCCGAGCGCACCGCCTCGTCCAGCGCCAGCGGCACCGAGCCCGAGGACGTGTTGCCGTGCCTGTCGACGGTGACGATGACGCGCTCCATCGGCATGTCCAGGCGCTTGGCCGTGGCTTCGATGATGCGCAGGTTGGCCTGGTGCGGGATCAGCCAGTCGATCTCGTGGCGGTCGATGCCGTTGGCCTCGAGGGTTTCCTCCACGATCGAGTCCAGCGCCCTCACCGCGTACTTGAACACGTCGCTGCCGGCCATCCGGATGCGCACGCCGGCGTTCTTCTCGTTCTCGCGGAAGCCGACGGACACGCCCACCGGGTTCCAGAGCAGCTCCTTCTTGGCGCCGTCGGCGTGCAGGTGGGTGCTGAGGATGCCGGTGTCGGCGTCGGCCTTGAGGACCACGGCGCCGGCGCCATCGCCGAACAGCACGCAGGTGGTGCGCTCGCTCCAGTCGACCATGCGGGTCAGGGTCTCGGCGCCGATCACGAGCGCGGTCTTCACCGAGCCGGAGGCGATGAACTTCTCCGCCACGCTGAGCGCGTAGATGAAGCCCGAGCACGCGGCGTTGACGTCGAACGCGGGGCAGCCGGCGACGCCGAGGCGCGCCTGCACCAGGCAGGCCGTCGAAGGGAACACGAGGTCGGGCGTGGTCGTGCCGACGATGATCAGGTCGACTTCGGAGGCGTCGGTGCCCGCGGCCTCGAGCGCGCGCAGCGCGGCGTGGACCGCCAGGTCGCCGGTGGTCTCGCCTTCGGCGGCCACGTGCCGCTGCCGGATGCCGGTGCGCGCGGCGATCCACTCGTCGGACGTGTCGACGATCTTCGCAAGGTCGTCGTTGGTCAGGATCTTGGCCGGCAGGTAGCTGCCGGTTCCTGCGATGCGCGCGTACGTGCGCGGCGCGGCGGACTCACTCATCTCGTGGACGGACCTCGCGTGTTGCTGGGCGCCGCTCGGCGCCGGTGGACGCGTGGCGCTTGGCGCCACGGCCAGGTCGTCGCCCGCCGCGATGGCGGGCGCGCGGGTCAATCTTCCTCGACCACCCGGCTCTTGGGCACGATCACCTGGCGGCCGCGGTAGAAACCGTCGGCGGTGACGTGGTGGCGCAGGTGGGTCTCGCCCGAGGTCGGGTCGGTCGACAGCTGCTTCGCGGACAGCGCGTCGTGGGCCCGGCGCATGCCGCGGCGGGAGGGGGAGACTCGGGACTTCTGTACAGCCATGGGATTGCTCCAGCAAACGGAATGGGTCGATCAGGACCGGGTTTGGATCAGTTGTTCTTCTTCAGCGCCGCGAGGGCCGCGAACGGGTTGGCCTGCGCCGCTTCGTCGGCGTCGACCGGCCAGTCGCGCTCGACGCTTTCCGAGCCCGGCGACACCGGCACCACCGGGATCGCCAGGATCAGCTCGTCTTCCACCAGGTCCGCGGTCCGGATGCTGCCATCCTCGGCCACGGCCAGGGCTTCGTACCCGGGAGGCAGCGCGGCCTCGGCGGCCTCGTCCCAGTCCTCCCCGTCCCGCATCAGCGCCAGCCGCTGCGAGAGCGCCACCGGGAACTCGAACGTCTGCAGCGTGCGCTGGCAGACCAGCGGCAGTCGCGCATCGACGACGAGTTCCACGTACGGCACCTGCAGCGCGTCGCGGTCGAAGGACAGCGAGAACGCAACGTCGCCCTGGTCCCCCGCCAGCGCCTCGCGCAGGCGCGGGAAGGCCGACAGCGGCAGGCGGCCAGCGAACTCCCGCCGGGCCGCAACCATGCGCCAAGCGTCCAGCACCTCGGGCACGTCTGCGGACATAAGCCGCAGAATGTTAGGGCCCGCCGGCGCCGCTGTCAAACCCGGCCAATGGCGGCAAACCCTTGTCGCGGCGGGCAATTTGCCACCATCCCGCCCCGCCTGCAGACTGCAGGCCCGCACCCGGAGGCGCCCAGGCTTGACCCCGACCCTGCTGCTGATCGCGCTCGCGGCGCTGCTGGCCTGGATCCTGGCGCGCCGGCGCAGCGGCCGGCACCGCCACCGGAGGGCCGTGGCCGCCGTCCTGGACGCCGCCGACGCCCTGGAATCTCGCCTGCGCACCGCCCGCAGCGAGATCGAGGCCGTGGCCGGCGAGGGTCCCGACCCGGTCCGCGAGGCGCTGCAGGAAATGCTGCGCCAGCGGCTGTGGCTGCAGCAGCACGGCGGCGGGGCGTCGCCGGCCGAACTCGAGGCGGTCCGCGACTCCATCGACCGCGCACGGCTGCGCATCGACCAGCAGCTTCGCCGCATCGAGCAGGCGCGGGCGGCGCATCCGTGAGCGGCGGACCGGCGCTGGTGCTGGCCTCGACCTCGCCCTATCGCCGCGGGCTCCTGTCCCGCCTGGGACTGCCCTTCGACGCGATCCCGCCCGGGGTGGACGAAGCCGCGCTGCAGGGGGAGTCCCCCGCCGACCTGGTCGTGCGCCTGGCCGCGGCCAAGGCGGCTGCCGTCGCCGCGCTGCATCCGGGCGCCCGCGTCATCGGCTCGGACCAGGTGGCCGACTTCGACGGCGCGGTCCTCGGGAAGCCGGGGTCCCGCGAGCGCGCGATCGAACAGCTGCAGGCGATGTCCGGGCGCAGCGTCGCCTTCCGGACCGCGGTGGCCGTCGCCGCGAACGGTCGCGTCGCCAGCGCGCTCGACACGACCCTGGTGCGCTTCCGCCGCCTCGACCGCGCCGCGATCGAACGCTACGTCGACCGCGAACAGCCCTACGACTGCGCCGGCAGCTTCAGGTCGGAGGGCTTCGGCATCGTGCTGTTCGAGGCGATCGAGACGCGCGACCCCACGGCCCTCGTCGGCCTGCCCCTGATCGAGACCGCGCGGCTGCTGCGCGACAGCGGGCTCCCGCTCCCCTGACGCATCGCGGGGCCGGCGGCCTTCGCGGTCCGCTTCGTGGTCCTGCACGCCACTCAGCGTGCGGAGTGCGCGTCGGCCCCGCCCTGCGCCACCGCGTCCGCGTCGACCAGGATGCGCTGCTCCGGCCAGTCCTCGATGCTGCCGTCGCGACCGTGCAGGCGCAGCCCCAGCCAGCGCGCGCCACGGGGGCCCGGCGGCAGTTCGACCGTCGCCGTGAACCCGACCCGCGGATGGTTCGGATCGGTCGATATCCGCCAGTACCTGGCGACACCCGGGCTCTCGATGCCGTAGTCCGCACGCGCCACGACCTCGCCGTCCAGCAGCACGTCCACCCGCTCGAGCCCGCTGCCGTCCTTGAACGCCCAGCCCTCGACCGCGAACGCCGGACCGACCTTCGCGCCGGCCGCCGGCGCGTCGATCCACGCCATCGCGGGCAGCGTGCAGTCCCCGTCCTCGGCGCGGCCGGCGATGGCGAACAGCAGGAAACGCGTCCGCCCGTGGTCCACGTTGAGCACCCGCGGCGGCGGCAGCGGCCCGAAGCGGCGGCACAGGGCGTGGTAGCGCACCAGCAGGTGCTTGTATTCGACCTCGGTGGCGGCGACGACCAGCAGCACTGGCCCGCCCGGATCCGTGGCCCCGGCGGCCTCCAGGCCCCACAGGCGCAGCTGCGGCGCGCGCCCGTGCTGGCGGTTCGCCGGGTGCTCCAGCACCTCGATGGCGGGATCGCCGAGCGCGAACCCGAGCTCCGCCCCGACCTTGAAGTTGTCGGCCACGATCCGGGTGCCGTCGGGCATCGTCGCCCGCAGTTCGCGCACGCCCTCGGCCAGCACGTCCCAGCCGGCGAAATTGGATGGATACCACTTCAGCGACGCCGTCCGCGCCCGCAGTTCGGGCACGGACACCAGCACGTGGTAGCCGAGCACCGCCGCCAGCCCGGCGGCCGCCAACGCCCAGGCCAGGATCCGGAGCGGCCGCGGCCAGCGCAGCAGCAGGACCGGCACCAGCGGCAGCAGCGCCAGCAGGCCCGGCAGCGGCCAGTGGAAGCTCACCCTCTGCGTATCGGCGAAGAAGCCGAGGAGGAAGAAGCCGAGCACCACCAGGCTCCCGCTGAGTGCGATGAAGCGCACGCTGCCCTCCCCGGCGCGGATCCCGCGCCAGCCCGACCACAGAAGCGCCGCGAACAGCAGCGGCGTGGCCAGCAGCGCCTGGATGGCGATGAACCAGGCGCCGTCGGGCTGCCAGGCCCAGGGATGGCGGTCGACCAGCTGGAAGCGCAGCCCGGCCTCGGCGTTCTCGAGGTTCCAGGCCAGCAGCGGCGTCCACGCGGCGGCGCCGAAGGCGATCGCGATCCAGAGCCGCGAATCCCGCAGCGCGGCCCGCCCCTGCGGAAGCATGAGCAGCGCGAGCGCGCCGACGGCGATCACGGCGACGAAGCGGTAATGGCTGAGCGCGCCGATCGCGAGCCCCAGCGCAAGCTCGAGCGTCGCGCCGTAGCCGACGCTGCGCACCAGCCGCGCACCCGCGTCCAGGCACAGCAGGGTGGCGACCGCCATCGGCGTGTCGGGCAGCGCCATCAGTCCCAGCGACCCCGACAGAGGCAGCAGCAGCGCGGCGATCCCGGCGACCCATCCGTGCCCTTCGCCGAACTCGCGCGCGGTGATCCGCACCACGAGCCAGGGCACCGCCGAGGCGAGCAGGAGGAAGGGCATGCGGACCGCGAGCGTGCCTTCGCCGAACAGCGACGTGCCCAGCCGGATCAGCCAGGCGGTCAGGCCGGGGAGGTCGGAGTAGGCCCAGGCGAGGTGCCGGCTCTCCTGCCAGTAGAACGCTTCGTCCACGAACAGCGGCAGGTACACGGCGATCGCCGCCTTGGCCAGGAGCAGCGCGCACCACAGTGCGACGAAAGCCGCGCGCGCGTCGATGTTTTTTCGCATCTGCAGCGACCTCGTTACACTTCGGGCAACCCCCATGGAGCCCGGCATGAGCGCCCAGCCCGCGAACCCGGACATGCTACCCGACGACCTGCGCGATGCAGTGCAGCGCGCGCAGCGCCAGGTGAATTCCCTGGTGCTGGGCAAGGAGCGCGCGGTCCGTTTCGCCTTCACCGCGCTGCTCTCCGACGGGCACCTGCTGATCGAGGACCTGCCGGGGCTGGGCAAGACCACGCTGGCCCACGCGCTGGCCGCGACGCTCGGGCTCGGCTTCCAGCGGGTGCAGTTCACCTCCGACCTGCTGCCGTCGGACATCCTCGGCGTCTCGGTCTACGACGCCCAGGCCGGCGCCTTCGCGTTCCACCGCGGGCCGGTGTTCGCCCACGTGCTGCTCGCCGACGAGATCAACCGCGCGCCGCCGCGCACGCAGAGCGCGCTGCTCGAGGCGATGGCCGAACACCAGGTCACGGTGGACGGCACCACCTACGCCCTGCCCGACCCGTTCTTCGTCATCGCGACGCAGAACCCGGTCGACCTTGCCGGAACCTACCCGCTGCCGGACTCGCAGCTGGACCGCTTCCTGCTGCGGCTGCACCTGGGCTACCCGGACCCGGGAGCCGAGCGCGAGCTGCTGGCCGGCGCCGACCGCCGCGACCTGATCGCGCAGGCGCTGCCCCTGCTCGGCGCCGCCGACGTGCTGCGGCTGCGCGAGGCCGTGCTCGCGGTGCACGCCAGCGACGCCCTGGTGCACTACGTGCAGGCCCTGCTCGAACGCAGCCGCCACCAGGCCGGGGTGCGCGTGGGGCTGTCGCCGCGCGCCGGCATCGCCCTGCTGCGCGCCGCGCGGGCGCACGCGCTGCTGCTCGGCCGGGGCCACGTGCTTCCCGATGACATCCAGGCGCTGTTCGGCGCCGTGGCCACGCACCGGCTGGTGGTGGACGGCGACGCCGGCGACGAGGCGGCGATGGCGCAGGCGATCCTGCACGCGGTGGCGGTCGATTGAGCATGGCGCGCGGGCTGCTGGCTGGCCTGCGCGCGCGCCTCGGGTCGCTGGCGCGGCCGCGGGGCCCGGAAGCCCTGCCGATCACCTTCGACCGGCGCCGCATCTACGTGCTGCCGACCCGCTTCGGCGCCTTCTTCGCCCTGCTGCTGGCGGTGATGCTGCTCGGCGCGCTGAACTACAACAACAACCCGGCGCTGCTTCTGGCGCTGCTGCTGGCGGGCGCCGCCAACACCAGCCTGTTCGCCGCGCACCTCCAGCTCTCCGGGCTGTCCGTGGTCGCGGTCGGCGCCGAGCCCGTTCCCGCGGGCTCGTCGATGGCGGTGCGCGTGCACCTCCGTGCCGACCCGGCGCGCGGACGGCACGGGCTGCGGCTGGCGCTTGGCGGGGAGCGGGACGTGGTCTCGCTGGCCGACGGCGCCGGCGAAGCGCGCCTGTCGCTGCCAACGCACCGCCGCGGCTGGCTGCACCCCGGCCGCATCACCCTGTCGACCACGCGCCCCCTCGGCCTTGCCCGCGCCTGGGCCTACGCCTGGCCGGCGCAGCCCCTGTTGGTATACCCGCGCCCCGAAGCGGCGGGCCCGCCGCTGCCGGAGGGAGCCGGCGGCACCGCCCAGGCGCGGCTCCATCCGGCCGGGGACGACGTCCACCACCTGCGCGCCTATCGCCGCGGGGACTCGCGCCGCGCGGTCGCGTGGAAGCCGTCGGCGCGGCACGGCACGCTCCTGGTGCGCGAGTACGAGCAGCCGCGCGGCGCCGACGTCGTGCTCGACTGGGACGCCGTGCCGCTGGCGCACGAGGACCGCATCCGGAGGCTGGCGCGCTGGGTGGACGAGGCCGAGCGCGACGGCCGCCGCTACCTGCTCAGGCTCCCGCGCCAGGCGCTCGGGCCCGACCGCGGCGGGGCGCACCGCCACGCCTGCCTGCGCGCACTCGCGCTGCTGCCCGCGGACGGAGAAGGAGGCGCGGGTGGCTGAGGCGGCCCCCCGCAGCCCCGTGCTGGTCCCGTCGGCGCGGGCCTGGACGCTTGCCGCCGCGGCCGGCTGCCTGCTGCCGCTCCTGCTGCAGCTCCCCGGCGCCCTCGCCACCGGCCTGGCCGCCGTGGCCGCGGTGGTGAGCGCGCTGTCGTGGCGGCGACGCCTGCCGCGCGCGCTGCGCCTGCTGCTGTCCCTGGCCCTGGTCGCGCTGGTGTTCGCGCAGTCGGGCCCGGGGCTGGGCCGCGATACCGGCTGCGCGCTGCTCGCGGCCATGCTCGCGATCAAGCCGATGGAGCTCGCGACCCTGCGGGACGGGCGCAGCCTGCTGGGCTTCGCGCTGTTCGCACCCTTCGCCACCTTCCTCCTCGACCAGGGGCCGATCAGCCTTGCGCTGGGACTGGCCGGTGCGCTGGCGGCACTGGCCGCGATGCTGCGCCTGGCGGAACTCGAGAGCGGCGACGATGCGGTGCTGCCGCCGCGCGACCGCCTGCGCGGGGTGACGGCGATGGCCGCGATCGGCCTGCCGCTGGCCATGGCCGCCTTCTGGCTGGTGCCGCGCATCGCGACGCCGCTGTGGGGCGTGCCGCAGCGCTCGGTGGGGGTGACCGGGCTCTCCGACTCGATGCGCCCCGGTGACTGGTTCGACATGCTGGCCGACGACAGCCCGGCGCTGCGCGTCAGCTTCGACGGCCCGGTGCCGCCGACCTCGGAGATGTACTGGCGCGGTCCCGTGCTGTGGGACTTCGACGGCCGCGAATGGACCACCGCACGCGGCTTCCGGCCGCCGGCTCCCGCCGCCGTCGTCCATGGCGGCAGGCGCTACAGCTACGAACTGGAGGTCGAACCCACCGACGGCCGGCTCCTCGTGGCGCTCGAACTGCCGGTGGACGTGCCGGACGGGGCGCAGCGCGGCCACGACCACACGCTCGCGACCCGCCAACCGCTGTCATCGGTCACGCGCTGGCGCATGGCCTCCGCCGCCCCGGCGTCGTTCGAACCGGAGCTGCCACCCGCGGTGCGCGCCGCCGCGCTGCGCCTGCCCGATGGCTTCAACCCGCGCACCCTCGCCCTGGCCGCGCAATGGCGCGCCCAGGCCGGCCACGGGGCCGCGGCCGACGCGGCGATCGCCAACCGCGCGCTGTCCTGGATCCGGGCCGAGTTCGGCTACACCCTGTCCACGCCGCCGCCCGGGCGGCACGGCGTGGACGAGTTCCTGTTCGACCAGAAGCTCGGCTTCTGCGAACACTTCAGCTCGTCCTTCGTGGTGCTGATGCGCGCCGCCGGGATCCCGGCCCGCGTGGTCACCGGCTACGTGGGCGGCTACCGCAACCCGGTCGGCGACTACTGGATCGTGCGCAATTCCGACGCGCACGCCTGGGCGGAGGTCTGGCTGCCCGGACGCGGCTGGGTGCGCGTCGATCCCACGGCCGCCGTCGCGCCGGAGCGGATCTACGACACCATCGCCGACCGCGCCATGCGCGTCCCGGCGGGGCTTCGCGCCCTGGCTCCGATGTTCGGCGTCGGCGACTGGATGCGGCGCGGGTGGAACGACCTCGTGCTGGGGTTCGACGCGGGCCGCCAGCAGCGCCTCCTGCGCGCGCTGGCCGGCCGCGACCTCGGCGCGGGCGGGATGGTGCTCCTGTTCGCCCTGGTCGCGGGGCTCGCGCTGGCCGCCATGCTGTGGCTGGTCGCCCGCGGCGAACGCGAGCGCGACCCGGTGCTGCGCGCCTGGCACCGCGTCGGGGCGCGCTATGCGCGCTTCGGCCTGGCGCCGCTCCCGCACGAAACCGCCGCCGCCTGGGCGGCGCGGGTGGCCGCGGCGCGCCCGCGCGCCCGCGACCTGCCCGCCCTCAGCGCGCGTTTCAGCGATTGGCGCTACGCTCCGGGACATGCGGGCGACGCGCGCGCCCTGCTCCGCGACCTCCGCGCGCACCGCCCCTGACCCGAGGCCACCACACCGGAGTTCCCCATGCGCATGCGCCTTCCGCTCGCACTGGCCGCCACGACCCTGCTGCTCGCCGCCTGCGCCAGCCAGCCGGGGCCGCTGCAGGGCGGATTCACCGCCCTGTCCCCGCTCGACGCGGTCGAGGTCGATGCCACCGGCAGCCCGGTCCGCTGGGGCGGGCGCATCGTCCAGGTGGAGCCGCGGGCCGACAGCACCTGCTTCGAGATGGTGTCGTCGCGGCTGGACGCCCAGGGTCGTCCGCACTGGACCGACGGCGAGGCCGGCGGGCGCTTCATCGCCTGCCGCACCGGCTTCTACGACCCCGCGGTGTTCGAAGTGAACCGCGAGGTCACCTTCACCGGCCGCATCGTCGGCTACGAGGACCGCCGGATCGGAGGCTACGGCTACCGCTTCCCGAAGGTCGACGCCGATGTCGTGTACCTGTGGCCGCGGCGGTCCCGCTCGAGGGTGACGCGCCCGCCGCCCTGGCCCTGGTGGGGCTACTGGTAGGCGGCGCAGCCCGGGTCAGGCCGGGGTGCCGAAGCGCCCGAGCGGCGCGCCCGCCAGCAGGTGCAGGTGGATCTGGAAGACCGTCTGGCCGCCGTCCTCGTTGCAGTTCATGACGATGCGGTAGCCCTTGTCCGCCAGGCCCTCGCGCCGGGCATACGCGGCCGCCGCCGTCGCCAGGCGGCCGACGATCTCCGGCCGGTCGGCGGGGACGTCGTTGAGGGTGGCGACGTCGACCTTGGGAACGAACAGCACGTGCACCGGCGCCTGCGGCGCGATGTCGCGGAAGGCGATCAGGTGCTCGTCCTCGTAGACGATGTCGGCCGGGATCTCGCGGGCGATGATCCGGTGGAAGATCGTGGACATGGCGGACCCGTGGGCGTGGGGATGCCACCGATGGTAGCGCGGAAGCCCGGCGGCGGCCGCCGCCTCAGGGGACTTCGCTGCGCGAACCGAACGCGTGCGAGAGCGTGCCGCGGTCGACGTATTCCAGCTCGCCGCCCAGCGGCAGGCCGTGCGCGGGCCGGCTGGGTCGCACGCCGTGCTGGCGCGCCAGCTGCGCCAGGTAGTGCGCGGTGGCCTCGCCCTCCACCGTGGGGTTGGTGGCGATGATCAGCTCCCGCACCTCGCCGAGCGCGAGGCGCTCGGCGAGGAGGTGCAGCCCGAGCTCGCGCGGGCCGATGCCGTCGAGCGGGCTCAGCCGCCCCTGGAGCACGAAGTACAGGCCCCGGTAGCCGGTGGCCTGCTCGATCGCCAGCCTGTCCGCCGGCGACTCGACCGCGCACAGCAGGTGCGCGTCGCGCGAGGCGCTGGCGCAGGTCGCGCACAGCGGATCCTCGCTGAAGTCACGGCAGCGCTCGCAGTGGCCGATCTTCTCCACCGCCTCACCGAGGATCCCGGCCAGGCGGCGGCCGCCGTCGCGGCCGCGCTCGAGCACGTGGTAGGCCATGCGCTGCGCGGTCTTCTGGCCGACGCCGGGCAGCACCCGGAAGGCCTCGACCAGCTGTTCGAGCAGGGACACGCTCACCTCGGCCGACGCACCGGCGGCCTAGAACGGCATCTTCATGCCGGGCGGCAGCGGCATTCCCGCCGTGGCCGCGCCCATCTTCGCCTGCGATTCGGCGTCGACCTTGTTGCTGGCGTCGTTGAAGGCGGCGGCGACCAGGTCCTCGGCCATTTCGGGGTCGGACAGCACGCTGGGATCGATGCGCACCTTGCGACACTCCTTGCGGCCGGTCAGGGTGACCGTGACCATGCCTCCGCCGGCGCTGCCGGTGACTTCGATGTTGGCCAGTTCGGCCTGCGCCTTCTGCAGGTTCTCCTGCATCTTCTGCGCCTGCTGCATCAGCTGGGCGATGTTTCCACGCATGTTCACTGCTCCTGTATCGGTCTGATCGAACCCGGCACCAGCTGCGCGCCCCGTTCCTCCATGAGGCGGCGCACCTGGGGGTCGTTGAGGAAGGCGGCTTCGGCCGCCCCCTGGCGCTGTTCACGCTCGCGCTCGACGCGCGCGTGCAGGGTCTCGCCCGCTGCGGCGGCCCCGGTTTCGAAGCGGATCTTCGGCTGCATGCTCCACGCCGCGCCGAGCGCATCGGCCAGCTGCTGCACGAGGAAGGGCGCGCACAGGTGGTCGTCCGACTCGGGCAGGGACAGCTGCAGCACGTCGCCATCGAGCGCCACGAAGGCGGAGCTCGCCGCCAGCTCGCGCACCGGGCCGCGGAGCTGCAGGCCGGCGACGAAGTCGGGCCAGGACCCGGGGTCCAGGTCGGCCCGGGCCACGGACGGGGCCTGCACGGGCGGCGGCGGTGCGGGCGGGGCGGGCGCCGGCGCTGCCGGAGGCGCCGGGGCGGCGGCATCCCGCGACGGCGGCGCCTCCGGCCACGGCGGGGAATCGGTCGGGTCGGCATGGATCGCGGTCGGCGCCGGTCCGGCCGCCGCAGGAGCGGCGGGTCCGGTCGCGCGGGGCGCAGCGGCCGTGGAAGGACGGGTCCCGATCGGCGCCGCGTGCGCCGCCGCGGCGGGACGCGCGTCCGCCAGCGCAGCGCGCGCGGCCGCGGCCGCGGACCGGCCGCCGCCCTGGCCGGCGGCGGAAGCAGTGCCGCCCGCAGCCCCGTCGACGCCCGCCGGCGCTCCGCCCGGAGCCGGCCGGAACGCCAGCATCCGCAGAAGGCTCATCTCGAAGCCCACCCGCGCGCTCGGCGCAAGGCTGATGTCGCGGCGGCCGGCGACCGCCATCTGGTACCAGAGCTGCACCAGCTCCGGCCGCAGCGCCTGCGCCAGGGCCTGGACGTCGACGCCGTCGGCCTCCATCGCGCTTCCCGGCACCAGCTGCTTCACCTGGATGCGGTGCAAGGCCTCGGCGAGGGCGTCGAGCACGCCTGCCCAGTCGGGCGCGAAGCCGGCGAGCTCCTCGACCGTGGCCATCAGCGCGTCGCCGTCGTCCTTCGACAGCGCGTCCAGCAGCGCCGCGACCTGGGTGCGGTCGACCGTGCCGAGCATCGACGCCACGGCGTCGCCGCCCAGCGCGACGTCGCCACCGGCGCCGCTGTAGCCGATCGCCTGGTCGAGCAGGGACAGCGCGTCGCGCATGCTGCCGTCGGCCGCCTTCGCGAGCAGGCGCACCGCGCCCGCGTCGACGGCGATGCCTTCGGCGGCCAGGATCTTCTCCAGCTGGCCGCGGATCTGCTCCTCGTCCAGGCGCTTGAGGTTGAACTGCAGGCAGCGGCTGAGCACCGTGACCGGCAGCTTCTGCGGGTCGGTGGTGGC
>LSQX01191569.1_pt2 | contig 20833 bp, 10 predicted proteins | sample 654561 | NCBI WGS metagenome assembly LSQX01 (sample SAMN04489861, study PRJNA283612) | anaerobic digester metagenome | isolation source: 4 biogas reactors fed with cattle manure at either 37C or 55C with and... | place: Denmark: Kongens Lyngby | collected 2014 | reverse complement strand
CTCATAACCGGATGGTCGGGGGTTCAATTCCCTCTGGGCCCACCATTTTTTCTTTATCGGCATTACCCAATAACACCGCCTCGAGCGGTTTTTTTGCTTTTCATTTCTACAAGTATGAGATATACTATCCTATAGGTAAATAATCCATGAAAAGACTATATATACTGATAATTATCGCCTTGTTTGCACTGCCTCTGGTGGGCACCCAATATGCGGGAGAGATCTTCCGTCTGGCACCCGGTGTATCCAATCAGGCAATGGGCGGCACAGGCCTTGGCTATGACGGCTCTTTGGCAGCAGGCTGGTGGAATCCAGCGTTACTTGCTGGCAGCCCTGAGAGTGGCGCAGAATTGATGCGCAGCGAGTATTTTGAAGGGCTACTAAGCCAGAACCAAATATCCTTGGTACTGGGGGGCAAGAATAGGATTTCCTTTCACCTGAACCATTTGGCTATCGATAAGATTAAGCTGACCCAGCTGGAAAACCCTGCCGATTCCCTTTCCAACGACAACCGTCCCATAGTGTGGAAGACGGTGACGAACCAGGATTTTATCCTGAGTGCGGCGATGGGCAGGAAATTGGGCGAAAGAGTATCCATGGGCGTGGCTCCCAAGATTGCCTACCGTGATCTGGCGGGCAATAGCGGCTATGGCTTTGGAGCAGACATGGGGGTTTTGTGGGATGTGGGCAAAGGCATTGTGGCTGCTGGCAACCTGCGTGACTTTTTTGGCACCATGCTACTGTGGCAAAACGGTAGCTTTGAAACTGCCATCCCCAGCATGGATCTGGAAACATCCTGGCAGGGGGTGGTATCCAAGAAAGACATTCCCGTCAGATTGGCGCTGAGGGCAGAGCTATTTGCCGAAGACAGGGGCGAAGCATCGATGATTCAGATGGGGAAAGTGACGGCGGATTTGCATGGCGGAGTGATGGTGATGCCCATCCCCAGTCTGCTTTTGATGAGCGGATATGACGTGGATTCCTTCACTGCCGGCATCGGTATCCGCTGGGTGGGTTTGGGCTTGGATTATGCCTTCAAGGGCAAAGCAAGCGATGGATTGGGCAATACGCACAAGGTATCAGCAAGTTATAGATGGTAAAGCGTAAACTGGCGCTATTGGGTGCCACGGGTTCCATTGGCAGCAATACCTTTGAGGTGGCAAGAGAGCAGAGCGACCAGCTGCAGATAGCTATGGCAGCGGCGGCGGTGAACTATGAAAAGCTGTTGGGACTGGCAGAGGAATTTGATATCCCCCTTTTGATCTTTACCCAGATAAAAGACAAAGCCACCCAAGGCAAGATAAGAGAGCTGGCGCCCAGGCGGAGGATATATTTTGGGGAAGATGAGCTGCTGCGGGCACTGAAGCATGAAGATTATGATATCAGCCTGAATGCCATCGGTGCATCGGCGGGACTATCAGCCAGCCACGCCATCCTGAGCCGGGGCAAACCCTTGGCATTGGCAAATAAAGAATCCCTGGTGATGGCAGGGCATATACTGCGTCCCATGTGGCTTGCCCACGATATTCCCGTGCTCCCCGTGGATAGCGAGCATAGCGCCATCTTTCAAGCGATTGGCAGCCATCCGCAAAGCGAGATTCGCAAAATCCATATCACTGCCTCCGGTGGGGCATTTTTGCACAGACCTTTGGAGGAATTCGCCACCATCACACCGCAGGAAGCACTGCGCCATCCCAATTGGGATATGGGCGCAAAGGTGACCTTGGATAGTGCCACGATGGTGAATAAGGCGTTGGAAGTGATGGAGGCGCATTGGCTGTTTGGAATGCCCTGGGAAGCGATAAATGCCGTGATTCATCCCACTTCCATAGTGCACAGCATGGTGGAATTTATCGATGGCAGCTTTTTGGCACAGCTCTCCCAGCCGGATATGAAACTGCCCATTCTGTATGCACTTTCCTGGCCCCAGCGTTGGCAATCCGCACTCTTATACAGCGATCCCCTGGAATTTGGCAAGCTTGAGTTTCTGCCGATTGAGAAGCAGCGTTATCCCTTGTTCTACTTGGGCTTGGAAGCAGCCAGGGCGGGAGGGATTATGCCCACGGTGTATAATGCCGCCAATGAAGCTGCGTTGCAGGAGTTTTTGGAGGGACAAATAGGCTTTTGTGATATATACAAGAGGGTGGCAAGGGAGCTGGATGGTTTTATCAATATCCCCAATCCAGATTTGGAGACCGTTTTGGCGGTGAATCGGAGGCTGAGCGGCGGTGCTTATTCCTGAGGCAGGGAATCCTGCACCTGTGTGATCATATCGCGGGCAATTTCCATATAATATTGGGCGTGGCAACGCTCAAAGAGAGCCAGGGCTTGGTGTAGCTTTTCCAGTGCCAAAGAGGGATTATCCTGTTCTATATCCAGCATGGCGAGGTTGAACCAGGCGCGCCCCTGTCCATCCAAATCCCCTATCTGGGAGAGGATATCAATCTGACTGTTATATAGCTTTGCCGCTCTGTCGTAGCGTTTATCTACCTTGGCGAGGTTGCCCAAATTGCCCAGGGTGTGTGCCTTGCCCTCAATATCGTTAAGCTGGTGTTGGAAAAGTAGGTTGGAGCGGTAGATGCGGCGCGCTTCCTTGTAGTTTTCGGTGAGGAAATAGATATCGCCCAAGGCGTCGTAAGCAAAGCTGATGCCCATCTGATCCTGCAATTGGATGGACATTTCGAGGGAACGGCTGATGTAGTCCTGGGCTTTTTCCAGATCATCCTGATGATAATACATCTCTCCAATATTGTAGGTGACGATGGAGATTTGCAGCTTGTTGCCGATGTATTCCGCCAAGCTGATGCTTTGCTGGAAGCACTCCAGGGCTTTGTGAAAATCTCCTTCGTTGCGATGGTAAAGACCCAGATCCATGAGCACTTTGCTATAGCCATTGCGGTCTCCGCTTTGGGATGCCAGTTCCAGCGCCTTTTGGTAGTGTTGGAATGCCTTGTCTTTGTTTCCCAGTCTGGAATAGGCGATGCCCATGCCTGCCATGCCGATGCGCATGGAGATGGGGTCTTTGAGGCGGGCAGCTAACTTTTGTTTTTCACGATAGTAGGTGAGGGCGGTTTTGTAATCCCCACGGTTGATATAGTAATTTCCAATCACTCCGGCTAAGGTATCCAGCGAGCTTTCCTTGCCCTCCTGCTGCAGCTTTTGCCACAGGGGCAGGGCGCGGGATTCGATGGCGTCTCTATCCATACTGAGGAGGATGGCCTCCGCATGGGCGGTATCTATCTGCTCTGCAATATCAGGGTTTTGGATGCGCTGGCGACGGGGTTTGAGGAAGTCTTCCAATTCCGCATATTGGGAGCGGTTGATATAGAGCCTGCTTGTGAGGAGTATCCACTTTTCGTGATGCTCTCCCTCTTCTGTATCCAGATATTGATAACGCTTGAGGATGACTTCGGCTTTGTCGTTATCCGCCAGTTGCAGATGGATGGCGGCACAATTGAGCTGGGAGGTGATGAGTGAGGGAGCGTCTTTGGGATAATCACAGAGGTGCATCCACATCCTGAGGCTGAGCTGCAAAGCGCCGGATGCTTGATAATGGCGCGCCAGTTTGCCACACCACCAAGAGATTTTGTCTTTGTCTCCCACTTGCAGCCAATGATGTGCGATCAGCTCCCAAATGCGCTCATCATCGCTATTTTGGCTGGAATAGAAGCTGGCAATACGGCGATGATTATCCTCTTTTTCACCCATCAGGATGCTGCGATAGATTGCCTCGCCCAACAGCGGATTTACAAAGCTCAATTCCTGTGCGTTGGAGGCGGGCTCCAGGCGGAACATCCCCTTTGTTAGCAGTTCATTGGCAGCGCGGCTGATGAGGGCAAAATCGATATTGGCAAATACCTTTTCCAGCTCTCCCAGCCTGAGGGGGCGTCCAAAGATACTGGCGATGCGCACAAATTGCTGTTGATATGCCTCCAATTCCTCATACTCTGCCCTCAGCAGGTTTTCCATGTCATCCGGCAACAGGCCGCGGGCACGCATATCCTCTATAATCTGATGTGTGATGAGGTCTTTGGCGGAGGGCCAGTGCCTTTGAATATGGATAACCAGATCGCTGAGAAAGCGGGGATTGCCATCACAGATTTGATGCAGGAGGCGGATGGCGGGACGGGTGATATTGGGGATATGGGTTCGGATATAATGGGCGGAGGTGTCTTCATCCCAGTTTTGCAGATGCAGCTCCCGCTGGGCAAAACCGGGGGCAAAATCCGAAAGTAAATCCTGGCTGCTGCTGATGATGACCTTATCGCCTTGGTAAAGCTTGTGATGGATGAGGCGCATCAAGAGCTGCTGGCTTTGGGGATCGAAGTGATGAAAATCGTCCAACACCAGCATCCTGCCTGTGGGATAGAGCAGGATGAGGATATCCAATAGCTGGTTCATCGCCACTTGGATGCGTCCTGCCGAGCTGTGACCTTGGAATAGCAGCTCCCTGAGGATGGCATCATCCACTTGCAGGTTGTGGCTTTCACACCAGTCCAGTATCTGCTGCCACTGCACGTAAAACTGGTGAATGCCCAGCTCGTGGCGCAGGGTATAAAAGAAGATTTCCAGACGCAGCTTTTGGATATTGGAATCCGCCTGTATCAGCTGGAAGGATGGCTCCTTATCCCAGAAGGGTTTGCAGAGCTTATACACCAGCTGGCTTTTCCCCGTTCCTGCGGCTCCTTTTACCACACAGAGGAATCCTCCCTCCCCGGAGAGGGCATCTCTGGCATTTTGCAATTCTTTGGAATCAATATACAGGGGGTCACTCTCAAAACGCTCTTCCATTATACCCCAGCGTGTGGGGATCATCCTTATCATACGATGGATGATGAGCGGTTCGGCTATTCCCTTTACCTTGCTGTGGGCGAGGTACTGTGTTTCAAAATGGCCTTGCAGATAGGGGATGAGCTCCTGCGAGAGGCAGATTTCACCAGGCTGGGCAAAGCTCATCAAGCGGGCGGCGATATTGACGGCGTTGCCGATGATGCCATACTCGTGCCTGCGCTTGGCACCGATGATGCCGGAATATAGATTGCTGTATGTGATGCCAATGCGGATATGAGTGTCTTTGGTGCTAAATTGAGAGATGCGGTACCCCGCGGTGATAGCCCTCAGAGTGTCGTTTCCATACACAAAGGGAATGCCGAAGGTGGCAATGATGAGGTAGCCTTTTTCGTTAAAATCAATCTTGTTTACCAAGCCCAGATGATTGATGAGGGTGGATTGGATGCGCTGATAGACGTTTTGGAAATCATCCAGGGGGATATTATCGCTTTCTTTGCCGGAAATCCTGATAAAGAGTACGGTGGCATTGCGCAATTCCGCTGGATGGGGCTCCAAGCGTAGTTTGCGCACCATATCCAGGGGCAGAAACAGCTTTGCAGAGCGTGACCGGCTTTGGGGCAGGCTGTCCTTTTCTGGCAGAGGGATGCTGGTTTGTGGCTTATCTGGTCCCAATATCTGCCCCGCCTCAGCCTTATCCGCCATATTGTAGAGCTTTAGCAGCATTGGAGAGTGCAGATAGTAATCCAGATGGCGACGGATATCGCCCACCACGTTCAGCGTCACATAACCAATATTCCATGCTCCATGCACCCGGAAGGGAAAGCCATACTCTTGTTGCAGGCTCATGTCCAGATCTTCCACTTTCTTAAGGATGGTAGTGCAGAGCTTGGGCATATCTGGCAATTTGCCATGTTGAACCGGAAAGAGGATGAGGCAGGAATCGCCTCCATATTTTACTATCTCGCCGCCGAGGGGCACGATAATCTTGTTGATAATCTCAAAATACCGGTTTAGAACGCCGGTAATCAGCTCCACTCCATAATGCCCGCGGGAGCTGGCTACTTCCGTGATATGGGTAAATCCGGAAACATCCAAAAACAGCGCTGCCGCCCAAAACTGGCGCTGGAGAGGTATCGCACTACCCCTTCTGATCCCTCCCAAAAGACTGGAAGGGATTAGTACATTGGGTATTCCTTTGGGCGTCAAACCTATTTTCTTTCCCTCATTTGGATGGTATCCATATCGTTATAGCGCACTCTGCGATGCTGCTGGAGATACTGTCTCAATTCCAATTCAGAGCCAATAAAGCCAATCACAAAGTAAAAGCGTCTATCGGCATGGGCACCGCCAGCATGCACATAGGAGGTATTATAATCTCTGGTGTAATCCACATAATCAAACCAGCCATCAGGGGAATTGGATTGATATACAATGTAGTATTCCACGTTGACGGCTTCCGACACGATGCTTTCGGATACGGGCTGCCAATTGAGGGCAATATCATCACCCTGACGCTGGATAAAGAGATGTAGCGGAGGCAGCAATTGCGGCTCCTGCACCACCACCACGCCATCAAAATCACGGATATCCTCCAAGATTCCAGTCTTCATCCTGAGGCGGATATTATATACACCCGGGGCGTTGAATTGATAGCTCCACTCTCGGGATGTGGCTTCGATGATGCCATCCTTGTCCAAATCCCATTCGCAGATGGTGTATGGATAATCGTGACCTATGGAGGTATTGCTAAAACTAATCGTGGTACCCACCGGCACAAAGCGTTGGCTGGGTCTCATGGCACTGGTGTGCAGATAAGTATAAGCGCCCACGTCCGAGATGGTTTCATCTTCATCCAGAGGCAGGCTGGGGGAACCGGCATCGATACAGGGGCTATCGTGGGTGAGGTGGAAATCACGTTGCAGGAGATCAACAAACAAAGGATCTGCCTGGAAGTTACCCGCTCCTGCAAGGGGAGTGCCGGTATCGTTGTATGTTGCCGTCACTTGGCTGTTTTGCAGGATGAAGGGCTGGGAAGCCTGCTGGGCACCCCAGGCGATATTGTTTATAAAGGAAACATCGGTATTTTCTGCCTTCAGATACACCGGATAGCCGTAGATGGTATTATTTTGCACCTTCCAGCTATTGGAATCAGCCAACCAGAAGGCGATGGATTGGCTGCCATTTTCACGCATGGATTCATTTACAATCAGGTGACGCTTCAAGCTGCGCGGTTCCGGAGTGCCCATGGCTTTGATGCCCACGCTGCAATTGAAGATTTGGGCAGGCTCCAGCACAGTGTCATTGTCTTCATCAATCAGGATGCCTATGCCGGCATTCTCTATCAGTGCTGTGCTCAGCTTACCTTTCACAAAAGGTCCCAGATAAATGCCAACGTTATGATTGCGACTGGTTTGGGAGCTATTACGCACGCGGATATTGCCCAAGGTGGGAGTGGACACTGCATGATAATCACCGCTGGCAGCCACCCACAAACCGGTGTCGTAGCCTTCAATCTCCACGTCTTCCAGCTTCACTCGCTCCAGATCGTGAAGGTAGATACCAATACTGGAATCACGGCTGGTTTGGGTGCTATTACGTACGCGGATATTACCCAAGGTGGGAGTGGCTGCCATCCTGCCGCGTATCACCATCGGATCTGGAGTGATGATATTAACCACCACGCCTTCATCAATGATCACTTCATCCTCATCATCAATCACTATTCCGGCAAAGATGTTCCAAGGCGAGCCGGCAATATCCCAGGTATCGGGGATGTCTTCTGTGGGCACTGCTGTTCCTGCCATGGTAATCATTGAGGCGTAGGTGATGCTATCTGTTTCCTGGGCAACGCTATGCCCCAAGGTGAGAGATACATCATAGGTTCCCGCATAGGCATACACGTGGCTGGGATGCTGCAAAGTAGATGTATTGCCATCGCCAAAATCCCACAGCCAGTAGTTGGGGTTGCCTCGGGTGATATCATAAAACTGCACCGTTTCGCCAGTCAATTCACAATATAAATCGGTTCGGGCAAAGGCATTGAACTCCTCCAACTGGGTGAGGGTAAATGCTGCGCTCGCCTCATATCCGGAGGCATAATCACGCACCCTCAGGGTCATATGTTTGCTGAAGGCATAGGTCACGTCGCTACTAAAGCGGACAGTGAGCTGTCCGGCGGTGAAGGGTTCCCCTGTGCCCAGATATTCAATTGTCAGCGGGAATTGCTCGCCAGCACAGGTCACGCTGATCCCGACTTGTGAATAAGGAGTATCCTCGTCTGTGATATACCGGGAAAAATCCACATCAAACGGTGCATTACGGATAAAGGACAATTCCTGGGGCAAATGGATCTGTGGCAATTGGTTATCGGAAAGCTCGCCAATCCCCAGCATCAGGTTTGGATATCCCCTAATGCGGTTGCCATTGGGCGGATCACAGGGGCTGGGGTTTTGACCGTCTGTATAATAGCTGAGGCTGCGGTTGAGCTGGGAAGAGGTGGAATAAAAATAATCACCATATTCATCATAACCATGTTGGTGTTCATTCACGGCGATTACGAGGTTATCCAGCGTATTATAGAGGAAGGGTCTATCCAGTTCGATCAAGACCCAGCCCTCAGTATTGCTGAGGTTAACCGTGCCGCTATACACTTCTGTGAGTTCGGAAGCGGGCACCCAGTCGTTACTTGATACAAACTCATCATTGCCCTTGTGCCCCATATACACGCTCCAGAGGTTGCTATTGTTGCCCGGTCCATTGCCGTTCCAATAGTAGGCGATCTTTTCGATGGACAGGCTTTCCGCAGTCATCCCATCCGTGTGATATTGTGCCAAAATCTCATTTCCATAGTAGATGCTTTGGCTGTAGGTATAGCCATAATATGGATAAATGGGCAATTGCATGTTATTCTCTTCATCGCCTATCATCACCGTGCCTTCGGGAGCTGTGGTAAACATGAACACCGCGGAAGATGCGCTGCCAAAGTCATTATAAGCTTCCACCCGCCAATAATACGCGGTTTCCGGCTGCAAGGCACTGAGCACAGTATAGCTCAAAGATGAGGTATCCACCTGCAAGGTTTGCGGAGGATTGTTTGTATCATAATACAATTTGTAGCCAGAGGGTATATCGGCAATGGGGGATGCCAGCCAGATAAAGGTAGGCTTCACAGGAACCAAGGTTGCGTGAGAGGCAGGCGATACAAGGATGGGAGCGGCTGGGGGTAGGGATGTCACGATGGGATGCCCCTCCATCATCACTTCTGCAGCACCCAATCCCATCACTAAAGCCAGCATCAAAAGGGTTACAATTACTGAGCGTCTCATTTTTTTTCTCTCCTTTCTAAGGATAAAAACAGAATTAGACCGTAAATCTACGGTAAAATCTAACACTTTTACCAAATTCTGGACACAGCTCGCATGAGGAGGGAGGCATATCGCCCCCTGCCCAAAGCCGTGTAGTATTATTAATAATCATTGTACACATATTAAACGTTGAGCAGATACTAACGCATGTCTTACAAAAGCTTATGGAGACAACAAGCGGAGGGTGATCCTCCCCAAATTGCCACATAAGGGTAACAATACGATTAGTTAATACACTTTTGGAATCTTTCCCTTAGTTGTCAAGAAATATCAGGACTTTGTTGCAAACAATTGTGCCCCACTCTTGGCGTTATTTCCACAATTGACACACCCTCTATGAACATAGCCCACACCAAGAGGGAATATATTTTACCTTGACCGATTTGTTTAAACTAAATATGTATCGTTCAGGTGGTGAAAAGGCTTTCATCCATCTGCAAGCTTCAGAGTTTTATAAAAGGAGCAAAACATGAAGAGAATAATATTGGCCATGCAGGACAGTGGATAAATAATAAGGACAATCAGATGCAAAACTTGGACTTTACGCAGGTATTAACCAGCAGACACAGCGTGCGCGACTTTCTGCCAGACCCCATTCCCCGGGAAGCGTTGGATGCCATCCTGGAAGCAGGACGCCTGGCGCCCTCCGCCCAAAATCGGCAGCCCTGGCGTTATTTGGTGTTTACAGACCCGGAAAAGATAAGGCAACTGAATAAAAACACCGGCCTCATCGGCATTTCCAACTATCTGATAATCAAGGACGCCCCCTGCCTGATCATTGCCTGTGCCGATGCCTCCAAAAGCGTGAGCGTCAATAAACAAGACTATTATCTGGTGGATGTGGCAATCTCTTTTCAGCAGATGATTCTCACGGCTTGGAGCCAGGGAATCGGCTCCTGCTGGATGGTAGCCTTCAATGAAAGACCGCTTGCCAAATACCTGGATCTGCCCAAAGGATGGAGAATCGTGGCGATGTCTCCTTTTGGCTATCCCAAGGATGAAAAAGGCATGTACACAAAGCTGTTGGACAAGTTTAGCAAAAGCGAAAGACGCAAGCCAATTGAGGAAATAGTCATCTTTAAATAGCTGTATTTTCTTATCCCTTGCCTGGCTTTTACCGGCTCCTTCCCCTTTAACCACCCTTGTCTCTCCTTTGTCTAAGCAAGGGTGAGACAAGGGTGAGACAAGGGNNGACAAGGGAGGCTAATAGGCAAGGAATTATAAACCATGTATTAGCATATAGATAGCAATGAGTGTATTGGGAGGCTGAAATGCCTAAAACCGCTTGCAATATAAAAGGAGAAACGATGAAACGCATTGTCATAATGGCACTTATATCCTTGGTGGCATATCTATGTTTTGCCCAAATCGCCGGCAAAGAGGCGTGGGCAGATTATGGGCTGGGTGAGGGTAAGTATATGCAAGATCAGAGCGTTACCATCGGAGACGGCGAACAGCCCCTGCGCCTGCCAATTGATTTTAATTGGCAGAGCTCTTTGTTTGAGACAGTGTATTTGGCAGATGAATTCCAAGGCCTCAGTGGGCTTATCACGCAGGTTAAGTTTTATAACCAGTTTACCAGCCAGGATGTGATGAACAAGCCCACCCGCATCTGGCTGGGACACACCACTCAGACGGATCTGGCATCCGGTTGGATTCCCTCCAACCACTTGACTTTGGTATTTGATGGCAATGTGGATTATCCAGTCGGCAGCAATACCATCACCATCAATCTGCAAGCGCCCTTTTACTTAAGCGCAGGTGCCAATCTGGTGATGATGGTGAAACGCCCTCTGGATACAGAATATTACAGTTCCAACGATAGATTCCGCTCCCAAACGGTGAATGGCCTCCGCTCCAGAATCGTCTTTAGTGACGATGTGGATTTTGACCCTGCCAACCCTCCTGCCACCTCCAATGTGAGCGGGCAATTCCCGCAAACCACCTTTGTCTTTGGCTCTGCCGCTCCGGCACAGGTGAGCGGAACGGTGACGGATGGCTTCAACCAACCTCTGGCAGGGGTGGAAGTGAGCCTCAATCATGGGATGTTTGAGACGGTGACCGATGCGGGCGGCTTCTACCAATTTACCAACCTCGATGCAAGTGACTATTTTATCAGTTTTGAAGCATATGGGTATCATCCTTGGGGAGAGAGCTTTGCGTTGGCAACCGGTGAAAGCCTGGTGTTGGATGTGACGATGGAAGAGCTTTCCATGATCAGCGTGAGCGGCGTGGTGATAGCCAGAGATACCTCCCAGCCAGTGCCGGATGCCCTTGTCCAGCTGCAGGGATATGCCGATTATGAGGTGCAGACCGATGCTGAAGGTGAGTTTGAAATTACCGGTGTTTTCGCCCAAATGACCTATAATTGCACCATTTCCGCAGAGGATTTTTTGACTTGGCAGGGTGTGATTTATGTGGATGATACAGATTATGAGATGGGGGATATCTATCTGAGCAGGGAAGTTACGCCTCCCACAGGGGTGACGGCAGAGATCATAGACGAGGGCTATAGCGCCCTGCTCAGCTGGCAGGCGCCGGAGGACGATGAGCCTCTGGGCTATCAGGTGTGGCGTTTCCCTGAGGGTTTGCTCTTTTTTCCGGAGTCCTGGAGCCTCATTACTCCCGAAGTGGTGACGGAATTGAGCTTGCGGGACGTTCACTGGTGCACGCTTTCTGACGGCGGCTATCTGTGGGCGGTGGAGGCTGTTTATATGGGCGGAATGGTATCCGATGCGGCTTTATCCAATATCCTATATAACGATTTGATTACGGGAACCCTGAGCGGCTCCGTGAGGCAGCCCAATACCATGAATATCGTGGGCGCCACCGTGAGGGTGGGGGATGTGACCATTATCACGGATTATGCCGGGCAATTCAACTTCGATTATCCCATTGGTATCCATGATGTGACGGCATCTGCCGAGGGGTTTTTGCCGCAAACCATCGAGGATGTATCTGTGGAGGCAGATAACACGGTGTTTCTGAACTTTGTTTTACAACCGGATGATACGCCCAATCAAGACCATCACCTCAGCCTGCAGACGGCTTTACACGGCAATTATCCCAATCCCTTCAATCCTGATACTGTTATCCGCTTTGATACCAAGGAAGCGGGGCAGGTGAGGCTGAGCATCCATAATATGAAGGGGCAACGGGTGCGGCAGTTGATAGATCAAAGGCTCCCCGGTGGCGTTCATGAAGTACATTTTGATGGTTTGGATGATTGGGGACAGCCTCTTGCCAGCGGCATCTATCTGATCAGGTTGCAAAGTGGCGGCTATCAGGGTGTTGGCAAGATGATATTGGCAAAGTAGCCCTCCACCTCCCCATTTGTTTGGGATATTAGAGCCCAAAAAAGCCCCGCAGCGAGTGCCACGGGGCTTTGTATGTTGAGGTGTGTTATGTGTTATTGTTGGGTCAGTTTCAGATACTGCTGGTATCTTTCCTTAAAGAATACTTCGCTGCCTTCGTTGAACATCTCATAGCGATCGGGGAAGATTCTTGCCAAATCTGCATAGCGACGCTCGGTCTTGAGGAAGTCTGTGACGGGCTTGGTGGGCTCTTTGCTATCCAGGGTGAGGGGGTTTTTGCCTTCGAGGGCTTTGAGGGGATTGTAGCGATAGAGCAGCCAATATCCCGTATCCACAGCCAGTTTTTGGCGAATCTGGGATTGGGACATATCAATTCCGTGGTTGATGCAGGGGGCATAGGAGATGATGATGGAGGGACCGGGGTATGCCTCGGCTTCCATGATGGCGTTCATGGCCTGCACTTTGTTTGCACCCATGGCGATGGATGCCACATATACATAGCCATAGCTCATCATCATCATTCCCAGGTCTTTCTTGTTTGTATTCTTTCCAGCTTCGGCAAAGCGGGCGATGGAGCCCAGAGGCGTGGCTTTGGAAGCCTGGCCACCGGTGTTGGAATAGACCTCGGTATCCAGGACGAAGATATTGATATTCTGGTTGGATGCCATCACGTGGTCAAGGCCGCCATAACCGATATCNNTCGTAAGCCCAGCCGTCTCCGCCGATGCACCAGATGGATTTTTCTATCAGGTAATCCTGCAGTTCGATGATGCGTGCCACATATTTGCGACAGCCTTCGCAGGCATCGTTCAAGGCTTTGGGCAGAAGGGCTTTGATCTTTTCAGCATTTGCCTTGGCTTCGCTGTCCACTTTATCCCAGTTTTCAAGGGCATAGCCCAGGGCTTCCTTGAGGGCGGGGGCAATCTCTTTGCCCATCAGGTTTTCGATTGAGAATTTGAGCAGCTTGCGGTGGGAGTTTACCGCCAAACGCATGCCAAAGCCATACTCGGCGTTGTCTTCAAAGAGGCTGTTTGCCCAGGCGGGGCCTTTGCCGTCTTTATTCACCGCGTAAGGGATGGTGGGGAAGGTGCCGCCCCAGATGGAGGAGCAACCGGTGGCGTTGGCTACGATCATGCGATCACCATAAAGCTGGGTGAGCAGTTTGATATAGGGGGTCTCTCCGCAGCCTGCGCAGGCGCCGGAGAATTCCAGCAAGGGCTGTTTGAACTGGCTGCCCTTCACGTTGGTTTCCTTGAAGTTTGCCAACACGTCGTTGGGCAGTTTCTCAAAGAATTCATAGTTTGCCTGTTCGCCTTTCTCGCGCTCTTCCTCGATGGGTTTCATCACGAGGGCTTGGCGGGGGCATTCGTTCACACACACGCTGCAGCTTTGGCAATCGTCTATGTATGTCTGCACTTTGTAGCGGTAGCCTTCGGCTCCGGTGGCTTTGAGGGTGTTGAAGCTGGCGGGTGCGTCTTTGAGGTCTTCCTCGGCGATCAGCTTGGTGCGGATGGCGGCATGAGGACACACAAAGGAGCACTGGTTGCATTGGATGCACTTGTCATCCAGCCAATGGGGGGCAAAGGGCGCCACACGGCGTTTTTCCAGCTTGGCGGTTCCGCTCATCACATAGCCATCGGTGGTCATCTGGGAAACCTTGATCCTGTCTCCCTCTTCCCTCATGATGGGCTCGATCACGTCGCGCACAAAGCCGGTGGCGTCTGCGGGTACCAGTTGCTTGTTTGGTGCATGCTTTTCGGGCAGGGTGGCGGGGACTTCGATCTCCACGAGGGCTTCATCCACGCGGTCCACGGCGTCCAGGTTCATCTGCACCACTGCATCGCCTTTGCTGGCGTAGGTGTCGCGGATGGATTGCTTAATCAGCTTGATGGCTTCGCCACGCTCCAAAATGCCGGAGATGAGGAAGAAAGCAGTCTGCATCACGGTATTGACGCGTCCGCCCAATCCCACTTCCTCGGCTATTTTGAGGCCGTCGATATTATAGAATTTGATCTTGCGATCGATGATAATCTTTTGCATATCCTGGGTGAGGTTATAGAAGGCTTCCTCGCGGCTCCAGAAGGAGTTGAGCAGGAAGACGCCGTTTTCTTTGATATTGCCCAGGAGGTTGAAGCGGCCGATGAAGGCCTGGTTGTGACAAGCCACAAAGTCTTCGCTGGTCACCAGGTATTGGCTGTGGATGGGGGATTTGCCAAAACGCAGGTGGCTGCGGGTGATGCCGCCGCTCTTTTTGCTGTCATATTGGAAATAGCCCTGCACGTTCATATCGGTATTATCGCCGATAATCTTGATGCTGTTTTTGTTTGCGCCCACGGTGCCGTCTGAGCCCAAGCCCCAGAACTTCATGTTGTGGGTGCCTTCCGGGATGGTGTCTATCACTTCATCCAGAGGCAGGCTGAGGTTGGTGACGTCGTCTTCGATGCCCACTGTGAAGCCGTGGAAGCCTTTTGCCATCAGATGTTTGTAAACTGCCAGCACCATGGTGGGGGTGAATTCCTTGCTGGAAAGGCCATAGCGTCCGCCGATTACAAAGGCGTCCTTGCGGTCTTTGAGGGCTGCCACTACGTCCAGATAGAGGGGTTCGCCAAGGGAGCCTGGCTCTTTGGTGCGGTCCAAAACGGCAAAGTTCTTTACGGAGGCGGGGATCACTTCCAGCATGTGCTTGGCGCTGAAGGGGCGGTATACGCGCACTTTGAGCAAGCCCAGCTTCATGCCACGCTTTTCATTGAGGTAACCGATTGCCTCTTCGATGGTTTCACAACCGCTGCCCATGGCAACGATCACGTGTTCGGCTTCGAGATGACCCACATAATCAAAGGGTTTGTAGCTTCTGCCTGTCTTGGCTGCCACTTCGTTCATCTTCTCTGCGATGATATCTGTGGCTTCCATGTATTGACGGTTGGTGGTTTCACGACCCTGGAAATAGACGTCCGGGGCGTGTTGACCCACTTTCACGCGGGGTTTGTCAGGGCTGAGGGCGCGGGCGCGGAAAGCTTCTATCAGCTCGCCATCATCCAGTTCTTTCATGGTTTCATAATCGATCACTTCGATCTTTTGCAGCTCGTGGGAGGTGCGGAATCCATCAAAGAAGACGAGGAAGGGGATGGAGGTCTTCATGGTAGCCAGTTGGGCAACCACGCTGAGGTCCATCACTTCCTGCACGCTGTTGCAAGCGATGAGGGCAAAGCCGGTGTTGCGGGCGCTCATCACGTCTGAATGATCGCCAAAAATGGAGAGAGACTGGGCGGCAAGAGAGCGGGCGGTTACATAAAACACGGTGGGCAACATCTCGCCGGCAATCTTGTGCATGTTGGGAAGCATCAGCATCAAACCTTGTGATGCTGTAAAAGTGGCGGTGAGAGCGCCTGCGGAAAGGGAACCGTGCACTGCACCGGCTGCTCCGGCTTCGGATTGCAATTCAATCACATCCACGGTGGTGCCGTTGATGTTTTTGCGACCCTCGGCAGCCCAGGCATCGGAAAGCTCTCCCATCCCTGAGGAGGGAGTGATGGGATAGATGGCTGCAACTTCGGCAAATGCGTAAGCTACGTGAGCGGCAGCGCTGTTTCCATCCATGGTGGCTTTTGGGAATTTGGCCATTGGGTTAACTCCTTGGTATTTATATTTTTGTACTATTTTTAACGATTTGTGCCATTCGATTTTGAATGCCCTTTTATGTCAAGCACTGTTTGACCCCATTGATGGATACGGGAATACAGAAGGCTTCCCCGCTGGGGAGGAAGCCTTATATATTGTATTGAAAGTGCCTGGCTTAGTGTTTCAAGACCATCCTTTTCACTATGCTTTGCCCACCTTGCTGGAGGCGCACCAGATAGATACCGGAAGGCAGCTTCCTGCCCTCTGCGTTCCTGCCGTCCCAGGTGTGGGAATCGCCTTTTACACCATCATGTTCCAACAGCTTTTGCCCCTTGATGTTGTAGATGCTAAGGGCGTAAGGACGGTTTTGCTTTATGCCCTCTGGCTGGATGGTGATACGCTCAGCGAAAGGATTCGGATAGCAGTTGACGGATAGCTGGGGCTGGGGCAACACATCATCAGGAGTGTCGGTCAAGAGCTCATCCAGGTTATATACGCCCAGATGGTCCCCATGACACACGAAAATCTTGTCATCCCTAATCTCAAACTCGAGGAACTCCTTGCCCGGTCTTTGGATGCGCCCCACCTCTTCCGGGTAAAAGGGGTTGGCAATTGACAAAGCCACCAGATAATCATCTCCGGCAAAAAGAAGATTATTCCCCCTGGTTTTCAAACACCAGGCGGGACCCAAACTGGGGCGGGAAAACACAAGCGCTGGTGAGTTGATATTGGAAATATCATAGATATTCAGCCCCGTGGGATAGATGGATGTAACCAGCAGGTTGTTGTGTACGGTCATACCCATAACCAGTTCATCGGAAAGAAGTTCCACTTCCAGGATTGGCTGCAGTGGATCTGTGGCATCAAAGATATCCACGCCGTTATAGAGCCTATTGACGATGACGTGATTGCCCACATTGATGATCCTTCTCGGCGCATGCAATGGTGAACCCACCACCTGGGTGGCATCTTGCAAATCTGTATCCAGATAAAACAAACCAGTATAGATATAATCCCCAATCCTGTCCACCGGGTATGAGCGTGGAAAATCCCACATATCCGTGGGGAAGATTTGGTTTTGTGCCTGCATCACAGGCATTCCCTCATCGCCTATCACCCATTTGAAGATACTGAAATCTGAGGTGCTATACAGCGCATCACCATCTTGCAAAAAGTAATCAAAGTGTTTGACAAACTGCGGCGGGGCGTCCAGATCGTTGATATTGAGAGCATAACCGGAATTCACACACACATAATCCCCCAAGGATGCTATCTTCCTGACAGAGCCTCGCTCGATGGTGCTGCGCTGTTGCCAGTTGTCATCGATGAGAGTCCACACTTGTGCCTGATCATAATATGAGGTGGGGACAAAGTATTGCCCTGCCGCATCAAAAACGTTCATCCGCCCAGTATTCCCAGTAAGGATATGTGCCACCACCTCCGGAGCGGAGGCATCACTGATATCAAGGCATACATAAGAAACATATTCCACCGCCCCATCCGTTGTGTTGGCTTCTTTTTGGACGATTAGATAATCTCCCGCCACCCTCATCCCGTCGGCACGGTTTATATATGCATTTTCAGAGTAGATATTCACTGTGCCCTGATAGCTGATATCCAAGGGATTGGAGACATTGTAAACATCGAGTACATCGTCATTGAAGCTGTTTACATACAAATAGCCCTCATTAACCACCAGGCAATCCCCATTTATTGGTATTTCATTGATCTGATGCAACCCCGAGGGATGTGTGGTATCAATCACCTTTAGCTTCAGATTAGTAAACACTTGGTCGAGTGCAATTACAAAGAGGTAATCCCCCTGCCTTGCCATCGCTATATTGTAATTAATTGCCATATCTTCCACCACCACCGGTTGCAGGGGATCGGAAAAGTCATACTCCCGCAGCAGCCCTGTATGCAGCACAAACAGCCGGGTACCATCCTGCACTGTCTTGTGGGGATCGATGTTATGACTGTCAGCCAGTCCCATCCATTGGATCTCGGAGGGGTTGCTGACATCCAGAACGCTGAAATAGTCCTTATCAGTCATCACATACAGAAAATCCCCCATGGCAAACATCTTCCACTCGTAAAAGGATAAGGGATTCGTGGAGGGAGTGGCGGCAATCCTGTGCATACCTGTCATTTGAGGATGCTCAGGATCGATGAGGGAAAAGCTCATCAGCATTCTTTCAGAGCCCAACAAAAACACATGGTCTCCGATGATTTTAATATCACGCACCGTACCCAAAGAGTGCAGCAGTTCGATATCTTCCCTGAAATAGGGGTTTGCGCCCAGGGTGCCCAGGCACAGCGACACGATGAAAATAACAATCAGTAGCTTTTTCACGAGATCCTCCCGTAAGTATTTTTATACATTATAATACGTGCAAGATTCAAGCCACAGTGTACAATAATTACCAATGGGGGGGGTGAAGGTTAAGTATCTCTGATATCAGCGATAAACGCTTGGATATGCTCCTCCTGTGTATCACAGCCACACATCAGCCGCACCTCATTTGTAGCCTCATTCCACATATAAAAATGGTATTTCTCCATTAGGACAGGGGTGGTCTCCTGTGGCAGGATGCAAAAGAGGGCATTCACCGCCGGTGGCATCGTGATCTGCACCTTATCGATGGCTGCCAGCTTTTCTCCCAACATCTGGCACATTCGGTTGGCATGCAGGGCATTGGTGCGCCACAGCTCATCCTCCAGATAGGCAATGAATTGCGCCCCAATAAAGCGCATCTTGCTGAATAGCTGGGTGGCTTGTTTGCGGTAAAAACGTAAGTGGGAGGTAAGCTCCGGACGGAAGGAGATGATCGCCTCGCCAAACAGCATCCCGTTTTTAGCCCCGCCAAAGCTCACGATATCAGCTCCCGCCTCCTTGGATATGGCTGCCAATGAGGTATTTAGAGCGGCCGCAGCATTGGCAAGCCGGGCGCCATCGATGTGCAGATACATATCATGACTATGGGCAAAATCCGCCAGAGCAGAGATCTCCTGTGGAGTATAGAGGCTGCCGTATTCCGTGCTTTGGGAGATGGATATCACCTTGGTTTGGGAGTGATGTTGGTCGCGGTTGTTGATCAGCCGGGGAGCTATCAAGTCCGGTGTCAGCTTGCCATCCGGGGTGTCTATTGCCTGCAATCTGGCTTGGGTGAATTTCTGTACTGCCCCGCATTCATCCACGTTGATATGGGCGTTAGCTGGACACATCACGGCATGCCAGGAGGAGATAAAGGATTGGAGGGCAATCACATTGGCTCCGGTTCCGGTGATGGCAAACCAGGCGTCACAGCCTCCGCCAAACTCATCTTGCAGCCTTGCCAAAGCCTCTTGGGTGAGCGGATCATCGCCATAAGCCGGGCAAAAGCCCTCATTTGCCCTAATGATGGCATCCATGATGGCGGGATGCACTCCGCCGTGATTATCGCTGCCAAAACTAATCGGATACATAGTGTTTTAACCTTTCTTTTTTGATAGTTTCTTTTGTAAACGCTCCTGCCTGCGCAAGGCAGAATCCAGCGCTTTGAGATCAGGCAGGGGACGGCTCTGGTGCCAAGAGATGAGCGTTTCCGTGCGGCGTAGAGCCTCCGCCAGTTCGCCCTGCTTTTCCAACACAATGCACAGATGCAGGATGGAGGCAGGGGCTTGCAAATCAGCGGCAATTTCCAGGCACTGCCGGGCAGCCTCCAGATCGTTTTCCCGCTTATAAATCATCCCCAATTCATGCGCCACATCCGCCGTCACAAAGCCATCATCCAACAAATGTCTCAGGATATCCTGGGCAAGCTCGTGTCGGTCTTGGTTTTGATAGAGACGCGCCACCGCCAAATAATCCACCCGCGGGTCTTTGCCCACCTGCACCGGCTCTGCCACAGCATCGGCGATGATGGCAAAGAGAACGGCGGTATTCAATACGTCCAATTGATTGTGGAGCAGCACCCTGCGCAGGGGTTCGGGATCGCCGCTAATCAGATATTGATAGTAGGTTTGGGGGATGAGGCCGCCATCGATATCCAATTCTGCATCCCTGATCAATCCCATGATATAAAATTCCAGGCTTTCCAAAGCGCAGGAGGGCAGCTGGTGTTTCCACAGCCGGCGGGCAATATGCAAGAGGTCGATATGCTCCTTTTCACGCAGGTTCAGCCACAGTTGATTGTAGAGCAGGCGGGATTCCAGGATGGGGATATCAAAGGTTTTGCCGTTGAAGGTGATCAGCACGCTGCGGGTTTCCAACAGCTGTTGCAGACGGTCAAAGGAATTCATCTCAGAATCGGGGTCGGGCAAAAAGATCTGCTCCACAGTGTATTTGCCACCTTCCCAATAGCCCAGCCCAATCAGGAAAGCGAGGGTATTGCCACGCCCCAGCCCGGTGGTTTCCAGGTCCAACACCAAGAAGTCTTCAGGCTGCCAAGAGGTGTCTGTATCCAGCTTTGCCCAGGTCAAGATCACCTCTGGCAATACTTTGGGATACAGGGGCAGCCCTTCCGGGGTTTCGCCCTCCCAGGATTGACGGATATAATAGACAGGATTCTCTTTGTGGGCGGAATACTCCCCTGCCACCATCGCCTGCAATGCTTCGCGGGTGAGCTGTTTGAGATCCAGGGAATACATATCCCTATCCAAATTCATATCCATGGATACCACCCTAATGGGCGGGGCTGCCTTGTCAATAAGGAACTATGTTTTTGCTGCTTTTTGCCTATCCCTTCCTTATTAACCACCCTTGTC
>LSQX01002518.1_pt1 | contig 20836 bp, 16 predicted proteins | sample 654561 | NCBI WGS metagenome assembly LSQX01 (sample SAMN04489861, study PRJNA283612) | anaerobic digester metagenome | isolation source: 4 biogas reactors fed with cattle manure at either 37C or 55C with and... | place: Denmark: Kongens Lyngby | collected 2014 | reverse complement strand
TGTCGGCCATGCCCAGGCGCTGGATGCGCTCGGCCGGGACGCCGATGACGTTCTCCCAGATGCCGGCGGCCTCATCGTCGTCGAGGTAGACGGTCACCCACAGGCGCTCCGGGTCGAGGCCGTAACCGCCCTCGGACACCGGGTTGGTCAGCAGCGCCCAGGCGTGCTTGATCGCACCCTCCTTGAAGTACTGACCGAAGGAGAAGTTGCCGGCCATCTGGAAGAAGGTGTTGTGGCGGGTGGTGATGCCCACCTCGTCGATGTCGAGCGTGCGCACGCACTTCTGGATCGAGGTGGCGGTGCCGTTGGCGAACGGCGGGTTCTGCTCGCCCAGGAAGTAGGGCTTGAACGGCACCATGCCCGCGTTGACGAAGAGCAGGTCCGGGTCCTCGAGGATCAGCGACGCGCTCGGCACGGCCTCGTGGCCGGCGTCGACGAAGTGCTGGGTAAAACGCTCCCGGATCTCATGGGTCTGCACGCGGGGTGTCCTTTCCTAGGGCAGCTGCATTGACAGCGTCCTACTCTACCCTTAGCCCCGCGAGGCGATGCAGCGGGACTACCTCCCCCGCACGATCCTCCGCAGCCGTCCGATGTAGTCGGCGATGCGCTTCTCGGCGCCGTGTTCCTTCGGGCGGTAGTAGACGGCGTCGGCAAGTTCCTCCGGCAGGTACTGCTGACCGACGACGCCGCGCGGGTCGTCGTGCGGGTAGACGTACCCGACGGCGTGGCCGAGCTTCTTCGCGCCCTCGTAGTGGCCGTCGCGCAGGTGCGCCGGCACGTGCCCGATCCTCCCGCCGCGGATGTCGGCCTGCGCGGCGTTGATGGCCTCGTACACGGCGTTGGACTTCGGGGCGGTCGCCAGGTGCACCGTCGCCTGCGCCAGGGTGAGCCGCGCCTCGGGCAGGCCGATGAGCTGCACGGCCTGGGCGGCGGCGACGGCGGTCTGCAGGGCGGTGGGATCGGCCATGGCGATCTCCTCGCTCGCCGCGATGACCAGGCGGCGGGCGATGAAGCGCGGGTCCTCCCCCGCCTCGATCATGCGCGCCAGGTAGTGCAGCGCGGCGTCGACATCCGAGCCCCGGATCGACTTGATGAACGCGCTGACCACGTCGTAATGCTGATCCCCGTCGCGGTCATAGCGCACGACGGCCCGGTTGACGTTGTTCCGGATGACATCGATGCTTATCGACGCCCCGTCGGCCACCGCCTCCGCCGCCGCCTCCAGGTAGGTCAGCGCCCTGCGGGCGTCGCCTCCGGCGAGGAGGACGAGCTGGTCGAGGGCGTCGTCGTCGATGAGCACGCGGCCCGCGAGCCCGCGCTCGTCGGTGAGTGCCCGGGTGAGGACGTCGCGGACGGCGGCGTCGTCCAGCGGTTTGAGCTGCAGCAGCAGCGAGCGCGAGAGCAGCGGCGCCACGACGGAGAAGGACGGGTTCTCCGTCGTCGCGGCGACGAGGAGAACGGTGCGGTTCTCCACCGCGGCGAGCAGCGCGTCCTGCTGCGTCTTGGAGAAGCGGTGGACCTCGTCGATGAACAGGACGGTGCGCTGACCGTGGATGAGGTCACGCCGCGCCCGGTCGATGACCTCGCGGACCTGCTTGACGCCCGAGTTGAGCGCCGAGAGACCGACGAAGTTCTGGCTCGTCGCGGAGGAGATGAGCGAGGCGATCGTCGTCTTGCCCGTGCCCGGCGGGCCGTAGAGGATCACCGACGCCTCGCCCGAGCCCTCGATGAGTCGGCGCAGCGGGCGACCCGGGCCGAGCAGATGCTCCTGCCCGGCGACCTCGTCGAGGGTGCGGGGACGCATGCGCGCCGCCAGTGGGGCGTGATCACCCGCGCGGAAGAAGTCGGACCCGTGGCTGTCGTCAACGGGGCCGTCGTCGAAAAGCGCGTCCTGGGCCATTAACGCAGGCCCGGCTCCGCCACCCGGTCCGCGATGCCCTGGCTGAACGCGGCGATGACCCCGTAGGAGGGATCCGTGCCGCGGGCGGCGTAGCGGGCGAGGGCCTCGAAGGTCTCGAAGATGTCCCGGCGCACCACCAGCTCCTCCGGGGAGAACGGCCCGTGGGAGGCCGGACGCAGCAGGTCGGCGACGCCGTCGATGGAGGACGGATCCACCGGCTCATCCTCGGCCGCCGCCTCGTGCAGCACAGCGACGGCCGCCGACATGGAACCGAAGTGCAGCAGCGAGACACTGGACAGCGCCCAGCCGAGCAGCGCCGCCATCACCCGCGAATGCAGGTGCGCCTCATTGTTGACGTTCGGCCACAGGGTGTTGACCTCGTGGGCCCACGCCTCCATGAACACATCCGCCTCGTCGTCCGAGATCGGGTGGCTGAACAGGAACTGCGGGAAGCCCGCGATGACACACGCCAGGTCGAAGGACACGTCGCGGAAGCCCGCCCACTCGTAGTCGAGGAAGTGGGTCTTCTCCGCCACGATGATGTTGTCCGGCGACAGATCGAACGGGGTGAACGCCCGGTGGTGGGCGGACAGCAGACGGTTGCGGCCGTCGGCGGCGAACTCACTCACCAGCTCCGGGATCTCGATGCCTGCGTTACGCAGCAGCTCCTCGCCCAGCTGGATCGCCTGAATGAGCGCGGCGTCACGCAGCTCCTGGATTTGGCCGGACTCCGGGTGCTGACGCAGCATCCGGGAGAACAGGATGTTGAAGTCCTGCTCCCGCTGCGCGGTGCCGGCGTGCATGCGCCCCAGGGCGGACCCCAGGTTACGCAGGATGGACACCCGACGCTCGGGGTCCTGCAGCTCCAGCAGATCGGCGAACGTGTCGCCGTCACCGGAGTCGGTGAGCACCATGATCCGCTGCGCCACGTCGTACGCCAGCATCACCGGGCCCGGGCGGACCTCTTCCGACAGGGAGGTGGTGAACTGGTACGAGACGATCTCGCGGACCAGGGCGGCGTCGTCGAGCGTGTCCCCCGTCTCGGGGACGAACTTGAGGATCACCGAGCGCTGCTGCAGGAACGGCGACGACGCGACACGCGCGCGGAGTACCACCGCGCTACCGGACCCGCTCAGCTGGGTGACCTCGGAGAGCTGCTGGCTCCCTCCGAAGCGCTTGGAGAGCAGATCCTCTGCGATGTCGACGATGTCGGCGTGGTTGAGCATTACTTAGGCCTTCTGCTCCTTGGCTGCGGGGGTGGCGGGCTTGGCCGGCTTGGCGTCGATGCCCGCCTCCTTGCGCTGCTGGGCGGTGATCGGTGCGGGGGCGTCGGTCAGCGGATCGACGCCGCCACCGGACTTCGGGAACGCGATGACGTCGCGGATGGAGTCGAAACCACCGAGCAGGGACACGATGCGGTCCCAGCCGAAGGCGATGCCACCGTGCGGCGGGGCGCCGAAGGCGAAGGCGTCGAGGAGGAAGCCGAACTTCTCCTGCGCCTCCTCCGGGGCGATGCCCATGACGTCGAAGACACGCTCCTGCACGTCACGCTCGTGGATACGGATGGAACCGCCGCCGATCTCGTTGCCGTTGCAGACGATGTCGTAGGCGTACGCGGTGGCCTCACCCGGGGTCTGGTCGAAAGTGTCCTTCCACTCCGGCTTCGGGGAGGTGAAGGCATGGTGGACGGCGGTCCAGGCGGAGGAGCCCAGGGCCACGTCGCCGGAGGCGGTGGCGTCGGCGGCCGGCTCGAACAGCGGGGCGTCGACGACCCAGGTGAAGGCCCAGTCGCCCTCCTTGATCAGGCCCAGCTTGTTGGCGATCTCCCCGCGGGCGGCACCGAGCAGCGCACGGGAGGACTTCGCGTCACCGGCGGCGAAGAAGATGGCGTCGCCCGGCTTCGCGCCGACGTGCTCGGCGATGCCGGCCCGCTCGGCGTCGGTGATGTTCTTGGCGACGGGGCCACCCAGCTCGCCGTCCTCACCCACGAGGATGTACGCGAGACCCTTGGCACCGCGCTGCTTGGCCCACTCCTGCCAGGCGTCGAGCTGACGACGCGGCTGGGAGGCACCACCCTCCATGACGACGGCACCGACGTAGTCGTTCTTGAACACCCGGAAGGTGGTGTCGGCGAAGAACTCGGTGCACTCGGTGATCTCGATATCGAAACGCAGGTCCGGCTTGTCGGAGCCGAAGCGACGCATGGCCTCGGCGTAGGTGATGCGCGGCAGCGGGGTCGGCACGTCGTAGCCGATGAGCTTCCACAGCTCGACGAGGATCTCCTCGGCCAGGGCGATGACGTCATCCTGGTCGACGAAGCTCATCTCGACGTCCAGCTGGGTGAACTCCGGCTGCCGGTCCGCGCGGAAATCCTCGTCGCGGTAGCAGCGCGCGATCTGGTAGTAGCGCTCCATGCCGGCGACCATGAGCAGCTGCTTGAACAGCTGCGGGGACTGCGGCAGAGCGTAGAAGGAGCCCGGCTTCAGACGTGCCGGCACCAGGAAGTCACGCGCGCCCTCCGGGGTGGAGCGGGTGAGCGTCGGGGTCTCGATCTCCGTGAAGTCGTGGGTGTCCAGCACGCGGCGGGCAGCCTGGTTGGCCTGGGAACGCAGACGCAGGGCCTTCGCCTGACGCTCGCGGCGCAGGTCCAGGTAGCGGTACTTCAGGCGGGTCTCCTCGCCGACCTCGCCGCCCTGGGAGGCGTCGTCGATCTGGAACGGCAGCGCGGCGGCCTTGTTGAGGACGGTGAGCTCGGTGACGTTGAGCTCGATGTCGCCCGACGCCAGGTTCGGGTTCTCCGACCCCTCCGGGCGCGGCTCGACGACGCCGGTGACCTGGATGCAGTACTCGGAACGCAGGTCGTGGGCGCGCTCGGCGACCTCGGACTCACGGAACACCACCTGCGCCAGACCGGAGCGGTCGCGCAGGTCGATGAAGATGACGCCGCCATGATCGCGACGACGGGCCACCCAGCCCGTCAGGGTCACGGTCTGGCCAGCGGTTTCTTTGCGGAGGTCGCCCGCGAGGTGAGTGCGCAGCACGTTCGTTCTACGTCCTTCCAGGAATTGGCAAAAGGTGGGAGGTCAGTCTTGTTCTCCGGTGGAGTCTACCCCGCCGGAAAACTCATCGTTTCACTCCCCCACCTGCATGTGTGATCTATGGCATTATCAGCACATGGCATTCCGTAAAGACGCCAACTACACGGGCGGTCGCCGCGCCCGCACCGGCGGCGGCCGAGGCGGCACCATCGCCGCCGGTGGCGGCCTCGGTTCCCTCCTCCTCATCGGTCTGTTCCTCCTCTTCGGCGGCAACCCCAGTGACCTCGGCCAGGTCACCGGCGGCGGGCAGGGCGAAGCCACCGGCTCCCTCGAGCACTGCGAGACCCTCGAGGACGCCAACGAGTACACCGACTGCCGCGTCGAGGCGGCCGCGGTCTCCGTCGACCAGATGTGGCAGGCCATGCTGCCCGAGCAGGCCGGCATCGAGTACACCGAGCCCCTCCTCGTCGTCTTCCAGAACACCGTCCAGTCGGGCTGCGGCATGGCCTCCGCCCAGACCGGCCCCTTCTACTGCCCCGCCGACCAGGGCGCGTACTTCGACGTGTCCTTCTTCGAGCAGCTCGAGCAGCTCGGCGGCACCAACGCCCCGCTGGCGCAGATGTACATCGTCGCCCACGAGTTCGCCCACCACGTCCAGCAGCTCGAGGGCACGCTGTCCATGTCGAACTACAACGACCCGGGCGCGGATTCCGACGCCGTGAAGGTCGAGCTCCAGGCCGACTGCTACGCCGGCATCTGGATCGCCCACGCTGACAAGGGCGAGAACGCCCTCCTCGAACCCATCACCGAGGAGCAGGTGCAGGGCGCCATCGACACCGCCCGCGCCGTCGGAGACGACAACATCCAGCGCCGTACCGGCGGCGAGGTCCGCCCCGACCTGTGGACGCACGGTTCCTCCGAGCAGCGCCAGAACGCCCTGCTCACGGGCTACCGCGAGGGCAACATGGCCGCCTGCGACACCCTCGGCGTCCGCGAGTACAACGTCTAGGACGCTTCTCGACGCCCCGGCCCCGGCCGCCCCAGCCGCGGAACTCGGGGCTCGGGGCTCGGGGCTCGCGCTCGTGGGCTCGGGATCGCGGTGATCCCGAGCCCACGAGCGCGTTTCCGGGGCGATCTCGAGGGGATGAGCGCGAGGGTGCGATGCCGAACCCCGAGGGCAACGTCAGCTGGCGATCTTGTCCAGTCCGTCCACACGGGGCAGGCTCTTCGGCGGGTTGAAGTTCTGCAACGCCCGCTGGACCATCTGGAGCATCTCGCACGTACCTCCGGGCTTGGCATCCAAACCGCTCTTGTCAGTTCGAAGCACTGTGGTGCCGAGGTTCTGCAGCGCCTTCTCGCGCTCCCTCTCGTTGAGGATCACCTTCTCCGGCTCGTCCCCGTACTCCCCGGTGTATTTCGACTTCCCGTCAACCTCCAGAACCAGCCACCCGTTGATGAGGATGTCGACGAAGTAGGGCTTCCCGGTGATCGTGTCCTTGAACTCCACCTGTGTCTCCACCGACACGATCTCCGTGATCCCGGACTCCTCGAGCAGCAGCCGTGCTTTCGTCTCCCACGGGCTGCCGATCTGCGGCCGGGACAGCTCGACAGCCCGGAGAAACTTGCGTTTTCCGGGAAAGCGTCCGTACGCCGCGACTTCTTTCCGCAGGCGGGCCTCGTCCACATCGGGCCATTTCCTTCGCACCGAGTCGATGGCAGCGACCGCCTCAAAGTGGCTCTCATGTCGCGCGATATCGACGAGCGCCCGGAGCAGAACCGTGACCCTGACGCCCCCTAGAGTCGTCGCCTGCGACTCCGGGAGAATCGCTGAGCGATATCGGGCGCCGTTTATCCACCCCGCCTTGGCACCCGGTCGTCCTCTGCCAGGAAGGTGGAGATCAACAACGTCCTCCACTCCCAGCAACATGACACCCCACAGACGGGCGGCGGCCATCCCCGACACCACCGCTTTATCTGCGGAGATCCCCACGGCCACCGCCCGTGCTTCGGCCTTCTTCCAGGGCGGAAGTTCGTGGTAGTACTGCTTGTCTATCGCGATCTCGGCGGTCAGCTTGACGAGTCTGCCGCTCTGTATCCCCTCACTGATCTCGGTGGAGCTCAACGTTTCTGTCCGCAGGTCCCGGAGCTGGTGTCTGTCTTTCCAATCTGGCGTCATGCCTGCAGGATGGCAGCGATGCGCCCGGCTGGCTCCGGTCGATCGTGCCGGGGCCCTTGTTCTGTGGATAACCGGTGGTTGTCCACAGGCTGGGCGGACTCCTGTTGCAGGCTTGAAGGACCTCGAGTAGGGACTCGGGCTCATGTCGTCGCGTCCGTGACCTCGGCATTGCCGCGATTCCGAGCCCAACAGACTCGATTTGGGCTGAACCCGAGGGGACGGGCGCGAGCCCCGAGCCCCGAGCCCCGAGGGGGCGGGGTGGGCCCACGCCGGCTTAAGCGTCGAACCCCAGGCGTTCCCGTTCCGCCCGGATGATGGCCTCCGCGAGCTGGCCCTCGGTGACGTCCACGGCGTCGTCGACCTGAGCGGATTCGGAGGGGCGGGCGTAGGCGTCGAAAAGCTGGGTCTTGCCGGCGAGCATCTCCAGCATGCGCTCGTCGACGGTGTCGTCGCCGATGAGTCGGTGGACGACCACGGTGGAGGTCTGGCCCATGCGGTGCGCCCGCGCCACAGCCTGCGCCTCGATCGAGGGCTTGACCTGGGGTTCGACGAGGATGACCACGGAGGCGGCCTGAATGTTGAGGCCGGTTCCGCCGGCGGTGATCTGCGCCAGCAGGACGGATCCGGCGGGGGCGGAGCCGAGATCGTCGATGAGCGACTGACGGGCGGCGGGTGTCACCCTGCCGGACAGGCGGCCGACGACGCGCCTACCCAGCTCGGCCTCGAGGCGGTCGAGGACGTCGAGGAAGTAGGTGAAGATGAGCACGCGGCGGCCGGCCTCCTCCGCCTCCTCGACGATCTCCCGGATGCGTTCGAGCTTGGCGGGGACGGCCCCGGGGGTGGTCATGGCGGCGCGGCGCATGGCCATGAAGTTGCCCTCCTGGACGGCGGAGGCGTAGTGCTTCTCGTCGGCCGGGGTGAGGTCGATCCAGTCGGTCTGGTCGAGTCGCTCCGGGAGCTCGTCAAGGACGTCAGCTTGATTGCGACGCAGGTACGCCGGGGCGATGCGTTTGCGGAAGTCCGCGGCCGCCATCTCGGACATGCCCGACGAGATGAGCTCCGGCGCAACGAAGCTGACCAGGGTGGCGAACTCGGAGACCCGGTTCTCCAACGGCGTTCCGGAAAGCAGAAGGACGTGGGAGGCGCCGTCGATGAGCGCGCGGACGGCGCGGGTCCGGCCGGTGGCGGGGTTCTTGATGAAGTGCGCCTCGTCGACGATGACGAAGTCCGGGGCCCGGAGTTCCGTGGTGCGCGCCCCGTCGTAGGTGAGCAGGCAGATCCCGCCGTCCGACTCCCAGGCGCGGACCGCCTCGACTCGCTCGGATCCGTGGGCACGGTAGACGGGCAGGTCGGTGAAACGGCGGGCCTCGCGTTCCCAGTTGGTCAGCACGGAGGCCGGGCACACGACGAGCGTGTGCTGCCGGCCGGTGGCGTGAAGGTGTGCCGCGGCAGCCAGCGCCTGGACGGTCTTGCCCAGGCCCATGTCATCGCCGAGGATGACCTTCTCCTGCACCAGCGTGAAGCGCGCGCCGAAGGACTGGTAGCCGCGCAGGTGAAGGTCCGTGAGGTGGGTGGTGTCGAGGCGGAGGGAGCGGATGCGCTCGAGGATGTCGGCCGCGAGGTCGTCGCCACCCTCCACCTCGAGGTCGAGCAGCGTCGACAGCAGCGCCTGGTAGTGCGCGGGGCGGGTGAGGTAGTCCGCCCAGCTCTCCCCCGGCACCGTGACGGGGCGTGCGGGCGCGAGCACCTCGGGGTGGACGTCGGCCCACGCGATGTCGTCGAGGTAGGCGCGCCACTCCGGCCCCTCACCCACCAGCACGTCCCACAGGCCGCCGGTGGCGGGTACCTTCTCCGCCCATCCGAGGATGCGGCGGCGTCGGGCGCGTTGGATCTCGTCGAGGGTGTTGATCTGGTCGAACTGCGCCAGCAGCCGCACGAGCGCCATGGCGGAGGCGGTCGGGGTGTCGCCGATGCCCGTGGTGTGCGTGCCGACGGCCTCCTGTCGCAGCGTCTCGGCCGCCGCCCGCAGGCGACGGGCCGTCGTCGCGCCGATGCCCTGGACCTGGGTGAGTCGTCCGGTGGGAGTGGCCAGCACGTCGGCGACGGTGTGCACGCCGATGGTGTCGAGGCCGGTGAAGCGGAGCCGCTCGTTGGTGGCCGTCTTGAGCGCGTCGACGGGCAGCTGCCGGAGGAGGAGGTCGGCACGTTCGGCGGTGAGGGCGTCGAGAAGCCGCTCCGCCTCGCGACGCATCGCCGGCTCGGAGTGGGGATCCTGCTGCAGAGCCCGGGCCCGTTCCAGCACCCGCGCCTGGACCCCGGCGTCGTGCTGGACGAACGTCGAGCCCGGCGCGCCGACGGCCTGTTCCACGGCCGTGCGGGCGGCGCTGACCAGGTGGTCGGGCACGGCGTGCGCCCCGGGGTGCAGGGGGACGCCGCGGGACTGGAGCATGTCGGCGAGCCCCGCGAGTTCGAGGTAGCGGCGGACGTCGGCGTCGAGAGCTGCGAAGGAGGGGTCGGCGAGACGCGAGCGCAGGTCACCTGCCGCCGCCCGCGCCCGGGCGATCTTCCCGCCGGCGAAGATGCGGCCGAGGATCGACGGTGCGGCGTTGCGGGCCTCCAGGCGCAGGGGCCCCAGCACCGCCGCCGCGGAGAGGTACTGGCGGATCCTCCCCCAGGAGTTGGGCAACCCGTCGAGTTCGGTCGCGGCGAAGAAGCCGGACGGCCACGTCACCGCACCCGGGGGCAGCATGATGAACCCGAGAGCCACGGCGCCGGGGGCGGTGGGCGGGGTGCGGGGGGCATCGATAAGCTGTCGGGCGCCGGCGGCCCGCCGGAGGACCTCGTCGGCGTGGCGCAGCAGGGCGTCCAGCTCAGGGCGTGTGAACTCGGCCATGACACTCATCTTCTCATTACCCTGGGGCGTGTGACCGAGCAGACTGCCCCCAACCGCGCCATCCCGTTCCTGGCGGCCTTCAACGACATCGAGGCCTTCCTCCGGGACCTGCTGAGCGCGAAGAAATCCGACAACTTCCGCTGGATGGTGGATCAGGCGGTGCGCCGCCACCTCATCTCCGAGGATCACGCCGGGGATCTCAAGGAGTTCGCCGAGCTGCGCAACGCGATCAGCCACGGCCGGTACACCGAGGACATGCGGCCGATTGCGGAGCCGCTGCCGGAGACGGTGGCCGACATCGAGCGTATCCGGGACATCCTCCGCGATCCGCCGACGGCGCTGGGAGTGCTGGGCCACCACGAGGTGCGCACGGTCGCCCCGGCCGACGACATCCGGGAGGCGCTGCGTGTCATCCGGTCGACGACGATCTCGCAGCTGCCGATCTACGACAACGGGAAGTGCACGGGCATCCTCACGACGAACACGATCGCACGCTGGGTGGCGGCGGATCTCGATGACAACGATCATCTCGACGCCCGCTCCGTCGCGGAGGTCCTCGACTGGGCGGAGGACAACGACCGGGCGGTGTTCCTCTCCCGGAATGTGCTGGCGCAGGAGGCCATCGACGCGTTGACGACGCCGCGGAAGGACGGTTCCATGCCCCGGGCGGCGATCATCACGGAGCACGGGCGGAAGGATCAGCGGCCGATCCGTGTCATCGGCGGGTCCGATATCGCGGTGCTCATGGAGGCCGTCGACTCCTGATCCGGCGCGCCTTCTTGACACTATGTTGACGTGTCACCTACAGTGGGGCACAAACGGATTACCTTAGGAGAAACCCCATGCAGTTCGGCATTTTCACCATCGGTGACGTCACCACCGATCCCACCACCGGCCAGACCCCCACCGAGAACGAGCGGATCAAGGCCACCGTCGCGATCGCCAGGAAGGCCGAGGAGGTCGGCCTCGACGTCTTCGCCACCGGCGAGCACCACAACCCGCCCTTCGTCGCCCCGGCCAACCCGCCGGTGCTGCTGGCCCACATCGCGGCCCAGACCGAGAAGCTCCAGCTCTCCACCGCCACCACCCTCATCACCACCAACGACCCGGTCCGCCTCGCCGAGGACTACGCCTACCTGCAGCACCTCGCCGACGGCCGCGTCGACCTCATGATGGGCCGCGGCAACACCGGCCCGGTGTACCCGTGGTTCGGCAAGGACATCCGCCAGGGCATCCCGCTGGCCATCGAGAACTACCACCTCCTGCGCCGCCTGTGGCGCGAGCCGGTGGTCAACTGGCAGGGCGAGCACCGCACCCCGCTGCAGGGCTTCACCCTCACCCCGGCCCCGCTGGACGACGTCCCGCCGTTCGTGTGGCACGGCTCCATCCGTTCCGTGCAGATCGCCGAGCAGGCCGCCTTCTACGGCGACGGCTTCTTCCACAACAACATCTTCTGGAACAAGGAGCACACGGCGAAGATGGTCGACATCTACCGTCGTCGCTACGAGGCCTACGGCCACGGCCAGGCGGACCAGGCCATCGTCGGCCTCGGCGGCCAGGTGTTCATCGGTGAGACGGAGCAGCAGGCGAAGGACTTCTTCCGCCCCTACTTCGACAACGCCCCGGTGTACGGCCACGGCCCGTCCATGGAGGAGTTCACCGACATGACCCCGCTGACCGTCGGCACCGTGGAGCAGGTCATCGACCGCACCATGGAGTTCGCGGACTGGGTCGGCGACTACCAGCGTCAGCTCTTCCTCATCGACCACGCCGGCCTGCCGCTGGAGGTCGTCCTCGACCAGATCGAGATCCTGGGCACCCAGGTCGTCCCCGAGCTGCGCCGCCGCATGGAGGCCCGTCGCCCGAATCACGTGCCGTCCGATCCGCCGACCCACGCCTCCCTCAAGGAGAACCGCACCTTACCGCACTTCCTGGTCAACCCGGGTGAGGAGAAGAAGTAATGCGCACCCTCACCGTCATCTCCGCCGGCCTGTCGACCCCGTCGACGACCCGCCAGGTGGCTGACCAGATCGCGGCCGCCACCTCCGCCGCCGTCTCCGCGCGCGGTGAAAACCTCACCATCGAGGTCATCGAGCTGCGGAACCTGGTCAATGACCTCGGCCGCGCCCTGGCCACCGGCATGTCCTCCCCCGAGCTGGACAAGGCCAAGGAGCTGGTCTCCGCCTCCGACGGCCTCGTCGTGGCCACCCCGGTGTTCAAGGCGAGCTACTCGGGCCTGTTCAAGACGTTCTTCGACGTCCTGGAGAACGACGCCCTCAACGGCATGCCCGTCATCATCGCGGCCACCGCCGGCACGGCCCGGCACTCCCTGGTCCTCGACTACGCCATCCGCCCGCTGCTCACCTACATGCGTGCCTTCGTCGTGCCCACCGGCATCTTCGCCGCGACGGACGACTTCGGCTCCGACGAGGGAGCGCTTCTCGACGCCCGCGTCAACCGCGCCGCCGCCGAGCTCGCCGACCAGATGGTCGCCTCCGCCAGCGTCGGCGGCCTCGGCGGAGTCACCGCCGCCGGCCAGGCCGCCCACCGCCGCACCGGCGTGGACCCCTCCGAGGACCTCGTCCCCTTCTCGCAGCTGCTGCGCGGCCACGACGGTATGTGACCACGGTTACACTGGGGCGCATGTCCCCCAGCGTGCGTGACCTCTTCAGCATCGGCATCGGCCCGTCATCGTCCCACACCGTGGGTCCGATGCGGGCCGCTGCGGCATTCGTGGACACCCACGGCCGCCCGGAGCACGTCGACATCACCCTGCGCGGATCGCTGGCCGCCACCGGCGTCGGCCACGGCACCGACCGGGCCATCCTCCTCGGCTTCCTCGGCCACTCCCCCACGGACGCGCCCGAGGACCCGCCGCTGGGCACCCTCATCGACCCCGCCGGCACCATCGACAGCCTCTCCTACGCCTTCACCTTCGACCCGGAACCCGCACCCGAACACCCCAACTGCGTCGTCTTCGCCGCCGACGGGGTGGAGGAGGCGTACTTCTCCGTGGGCGGCGGGTTCATCGCCACCCGCGACGAGCTCGACGCCCCCGCCCCCGAACAGCCCGTGCCGCACCCGTTCTCCTCCGGCGCGGAACTCCTCGCCCACTGCGCCCGGGAGGGGCTCTCCGTCGCGGAGGTGATGCGGGCGAACGAGGGGGACGTCGACAAGCATCTCGACGAGGTGTGGGCGACGATGCAGGACTGCGTCGAGCGCGGCCTGGCCACCACCGGGCTGCTGCCCGGCCCGCTGGGCGTGGTGCGGCGCGCGCCCGGTCTGCACGAGACGCTCCAGCAGGAGCAGGACGGCGCCGGGCTGGAGGCCATGGAGTGGGTCAACCTGTGGGCCCTGGCCGTCAACGAGGAGAACGCCGCCGGCGGGCGCGTCGTCACCGCCCCGACCAACGGCGCGGCCGGCATCATCCCCGCCACCATGCACTACGCGCGGGAGTACCTCCCCGGCTTCGACGCGGCCGCCGCCCGGAACTTCCTGCTCACCGCGGGTGCGATCGGCATCATCATCAAACACAACGCCTCGATCTCCGGGGCGGAGGTCGGCTGTCAGGGCGAGGTCGGTTCCGCCGCCGCCATGGCCGCCGCCGGCCTGTGCGAGTTCCTCGGCGGCACCCCCTCCCAGGTGGAGAACGCCGCCGAGATCGCACTCGAACACAACCTCGGGCTCACCTGCGACCCCGTCGGCGGGCTCGTGCAGATCCCGTGCATCGAACGCAACGCCATCGGCGCGGTCAAGGCCATCAACGCCGCCCGCCTCGCCTGGCGCGGCACCGGCACCAACCGCGTCAGCCTCGACGAGGTCATCCAGACCATGGCCGACACCGGCCGCGACATGATGAGCAAGTACAAGGAGACCTCCACCGGCGGCCTGGCCGTGCACCTCGGGCTGCCGGTCGCCCTGACGGAGTGCTGATCCTGAGGCATATCTCCCCAGGCATATCTCCCCATGAGTAGGTCGAGTGTGGTCGCCGGGCGGACACCCCGTCACTCGATCCATCCATGGCGAGCTGTGCCTCAGGCGATATGCCTATCATGACGCCATGCATCTCGAGCCCGAGTTCCTCGCCCCGACCACCGTCATCGACGCCGACCACCCGGACATCAGCGCCCTCGCCCACGCCCTGAGTGGCCCCAACCCGGCGGAGACGGTCCGCGCGGTCTTCACGTACGTCCGCGACAGGATCTCCCACCCCGCCGACACCGGCAGCAGCACCGTCACGGTGAAGGCCTCCGAGACGCTGCGCGCCGGTGAGGGCATCTGCCACAACCAGGCCGCCCTGCTCGTGGCCCTGTTCCGCGCCGCCGGCATCCCCGCGGCCCTGCGCTACCAGGAGGTGGAGACGGAGACCGGGCAGAAGGTGCTCCATGGCATCGCGACGGTGTGGGCTCCGTACCTCTCGGAGACCGGCGGCTTCATCCTCGTCGACCCCCGCTACCCGGAGAACGATCACCGTCACTCCGGGCACGAGTGGCAGACCCGGGCGCTGGGCCACCCCTTCGAGCGCAACCTGCCGATGATCCACACCGACATGCTGCCGGTGGTGGTCAACGCCCTGGAGTCGGCGACCGGCGCGCAGGAGCTGCTGCGGGGCCTGCCGGGGACGCTGAACTAGCGGGACGAACCGGGGGCGAACGCCTCATCGAGCACCGCCGTCTCCGCGGCCTGGAGCCCGAGGTACCCGGCGACCTCCGCGTCCCGCCGCTCCGCCTCCCATCCCAGGAGCGGGGCGACGGTCGCGGCCACGAGGCGGGCCGCGGTTTCCCGTACGAGGCCGAGGGTGCCGACGGTCATACGGCGGTCGAGCACATCCTGCAGGGTCTCGGCCGCCTCGTGGGTCACCGCATAGACGGCCTGCGCGAGTATGTCGGAGCTGCCCGGAACCGGGGTCGCCAGTCGCGGGTCCTCGACGACGAGGCGTAGCACCGCCTCGTGTTCGGTGCCGTAGAGACGCGCCAGGTGGATGCGGGTGTCACGCGGCAGGTCGGCGGAGGGGACGCGCGCTGCCGCGGCCTCGAAGGCGGCGGTGACCGTGTCATAGTCGCCGAAGGAGGTCGACAGGTCGAGGTGGCGGGAGTCGAAGTCCCGCGTCGGCGGCAATGACCCGCGGTGGGCGCGGATGAGGGTGTCGGTGACCTTCTGCCCCATGGCCCGGCCGGTGGTCCACTTGCCACCGGTGACGGAGTACAGGCCGGGCAGCCCGGTGGGTGCGTGGTCGCGGATCTCGAAGCGGCGGGAGGAGGTGTAGGTGTCCGACCCGTCGTCGATAAGGGGGCGCACGCCGACAATGGTCGATTCGACGTCCTCGCGGACCAGCGGGGTCGCGGAGACCGAGTCGAGGGTCTCCCGCAGCAGGTTGATGTCCTCCACCTCTGTGGCGGCCTCATCGGCGCTGCCGGACATGGGGGTGTCCGTGGGACCCACGAGCGTCTTTCCCTGCCACGGGTTGACCACGATGTGGCGGCCGTTGCGCCCGCGGACGAAGACGCCGTCGCGGTTGCCCAGGTCGCGGGTGACCAGGTGGACACCCTTGGCCTGCCGGACCCGGACGCCGGCGGTCGTCGCCAGGTCGCCGAGGGCGGAGGCCACCCAGGGGCCGGCTGCGTTGACCGTCACGGTCGCCGCGATGTCCCGGTGTCCGTTGACGCGGACTCCCCGCACCGCGCCCGCGTCATCGCGCAGCAGGCCCGTGACCTCCGCGTGGTTGAGCGCGGTGCCCCCGTCGGCGACGTAGGACTTGAGAATCGCCAGCAGGAGCCGCTCGGGGTGGATGTTGAGGGTGTCGTCGTGCCGCCAGGCACCCGTGAGTCCGTCGGGGCTCAGCCAGGGCACCTGCGTCAGCAGGGCCTTCTTCCCGATCCACCGGAAGCGCGGCGAGCGGATGTCCTTGGGCACGCCGGCGTTGCGACGCCACGCCATCGCCTCATACAGGGCGACTCCCGCGCCGAGGACGGGGGCGCGCGGTGCCGACCAGTCATAGGCGGTGAGCAGGAAGCTACGCGGCTGCACGAGGTGCGGGGCGGCCAGTCCGAGGTAGCGGCGTTCACTCACCGACTCGGCGACGACGCGGAAGTCGTACTGCTCGAGGTAGCGCAGTCCACCGTGGATCGCCTTGGTGGTGGCCGCCGAGGTCCCCGCGCCGAAGTCGTTGCGCTCGAGAAGGACGGTCCGCAGCCCGCGCCCTGCGGCATGTCGCGCGATCTGGACGCCGGAGATTCCGCCGCCGATGACTGCGACGTCGTAACGCCCGCCGACCGGGCTGCCGAGCACGCTCACCGCCAGGTCACCTGCTCGAAGGAGGAGATCTCCGGGTGGTCGCCGACTCCGCGGTCGAAGTACTGGTCGCCCTCGCGACGTACTCCGACGGTTCCCCACCCGTCGGCGCGGGCGGCATCGAGTTCCTCGACGAGGTCGGAGAAGAACAGGAGCTGCCCGGCGGGCACGCCGATGGCCTCACGGATGGTCGCGTACGAGGACGGGATCTTCTTCGGACCGGCGTTCTCCGTGTCGAAGTGGCCGTTGAACATGGGCAGCAGGTCCCCCTCCGGGGAGTTGCCGAACCAGGAGGTCTGGGCGTTGACCGATCCGGAGGAGAAGATCGTCAGGTCGATCCCCTGCTCGTGCCAGGACCGCATCGCCGGGATTGCGTCCGGGTAGAAGTGCGAGGTGAGGTCACCGGCGGAGAATCCCTGCGCCCAGATCAGCCCCTGCAGGGTCTTGAGGGGGGTGCGTTTCTCGTCGCTGTCGAGCCACCCTTCCAGGGCGGCCACGAGCTTATCGACGCCCGCCTCCGGGTCCAGTCCCGCCTCCTGGATGATCTGTCCCCGGGCCCGTTCCACGTCCGGGTGGCCCTCCCGGGAGAGGATGTCGGCGAAGCGCGCGCGGGAGTAGGGGTAGAGGGTGTCGTGGACGAACCAGGTGGAGGAGGTGGTGCCCTCGATGTCGAGGACGATGGCGGCCGGTCGCGGCAGGCTGATCATGGGGTCCTACTTCCCGGCCAGCAGCTCGTCGTGGCCCGGGAACCGCGCGGAGATCTTCTCCCCGGTGAAGTCACCGACCCAGCCCTCGCCATCGTGGAAGAAGCGGATGGCGCAGAACTGCGGATCTGCGACGCCCATGTCGAACCAGTGGGTGGAGCCCTCCGGAACGGACAGCAGGTCACCGCGTTCACAGACGACGGCATAGACGGTGTCGTCGATGTGGAGGTAGAAGGTGCCGGATCCCTCGACGAAGAAGCGTACCTCGTCATCGGCGTGGGTGTGCTCGTCGAGGAACTTCTCGCGGGCGGCCCGGGCCGTCTCCGCGAAATCGGGCTGGCCGGTGTTGCGCAGGCGGGCGACGTCGACGGTGACGAAGTTCTCCTCCGCGCTGATGCGGGCGACCTCGTCGGCGTAGGCGGCGAGGACGGCCTCCTGGTCGGCATCGTCGGCGAGTTCCTGCGTCGGCCACTGCTCGTAGCGCACGCCGAGGGTGTTCAGCTCGGCGGCGATCTCCTCCGGCTGTGCCGTGCGCAGCAGCTCGGTGTCGGGGGCGGAGGCGTTCCACTTGTAAAGCAGGGTCATGTTGTTTCTCCTAGAGATCTCGAAGGTGGCGGACGGAGGCGAAGACCTCCTGCATGGGTCCGGTGAGCAGGCGGGTGCGCTCGGCGGCGGCCTGCCGGTAGTAGTGGTGGGCGTCGGCATCGGGAAGCACAGCGGTGCCGCCGCTGTTCCACTCCGTGAGCTGGGCGGCCAGGCCGGCGGACAACCCGAGGGCCTGGTTCGCCAGGGCGGCGTTGGCCAGCGGTGGTCCATCCACCCGGTGCGGGCGGTTCCACGGCACGCCGGTGACGTCGGCCTTGATCTGGTTCCACACCGTGCTGGCCGCTCCCCCGCCGGTGACCAGCACCTCGGTGAGGTCGACACCGCCGCGCTGCACAACGTCGAGGGTCGTCGCGTACTCGTAGGCGACGGCCTCAAGGGCGCTGCGCCACAGGCGGGCGGTGTCGGTGCCGGAATCCATACCCAACCACGTCCCGGAGGCGTGCGGGCTGTCGGGGTTGCCGCCGGCCAGGTAGGGCAGGAAGAGGACGCCGTCGGAACCGGGGGTCACCCCGGCGGCCAGCGCATCGAAGGTGGCGTAGATGGAGTCGTCCTGCTCGCGGCGGGCCACCTGATCCCGGAACCAGCGCAGAGAGAGCCCGCCCGCCCGGATGTACCCCCAGTAAATGGCCTGTCCGGGGAGGGTACCGAGGCTGAAGAGCATGCCCGGCATGGCGGCAACCTCGGGGAGCACCCCGTCGACACCGACGGTGAGGATGCTGGTGGTTCCGGCGGAGTCGGTGGCCTGGCCGACGTTGATCATGCCGGTGGCCAGTGTCGACTGCATGACATCCCCGGCCCCGGCGACGACCGGAGTGCCGGCCGGGAGGCCGGTACGCGCGGCGAACTCCGCGGTGACATGGCCGATGATGTCGTCGGAGGCGACCATACGCGGGAGGATGCCGGTCGGCAGCCCGAAGGCGGCCAGCTGGCGCGGGGAGAATGTGCGGCTCTCATGATCCCAGCCGACCATCCACCCGGAGGCGTGGGTGGGGTCGGTGTACATCTCCTCCTGGGTCAGGCCGGCGAGGCGGGCGGAGACGTAGGGGGCGACGGACACCGTGCGGACGACGCGTGACCAGATCTCCGGACGATTGTCGCGGATCCACTGCAGCTGGAACGGAGCGGCGTAGGCGTCGAGCGTCGAGGTGCCGGACTCGGTGAGCCACAGGGGTTCGAGGTCGCGCCCGGCTGCGGCGGCATGCTCCTGGGCGCGGGTATCCAGACTGGTGATGATGGGATGGAGGACGGTGCCGTCGGCGTCGAGAAGCACCTGTCCGACGAGGATGCCTGATAGCGCGATGCCGGCGACCTCGCGGCGGTTGATTCCCGCAGCGACGGCGTCGTCGAGGGCGGCGGCGATGGCGGAGCAGGCCGCGTCGACGAGATGCTCCGGATCCATCTCCGAGCGGCCCGGGCCGAGGTAGGTGATGGTGTGCGGGGTGTACGCGCGGCCGACCTGGACACCGTCACCGGTGTAGACCGCGGCCTTGCTTCCCTGGGTACCGACATCGACTCCGATGGTGACGGTCATCCGTCCTCCTCCGTGCAACAGTTGAGATGTCGACACGTTAACAGGAGCTATGGTGATATCAGCAAGTTGCGGGCCGATTTATTTTCGCGCCCGCAACAACCGTCGGGAGCCAGACCTACCCCAGCGATGCGCGCAGCTGCCCGACGATGGCGTCGAGCGCCACGTCGGACTGCGTGTGGGCTGCGAGGTCCTTGACGGCGACGGTGCCGGCGGCGAGCTCGTTCTCACCGAGGACGAGGGCGACGCGGGCGCCCGCCCGGTCGGCGCCCTTCATGGCGCCCTTGAGACCGCGGTCACCGTAGGCCATGTCGGCGGAGATGCCGGCGGCACGCAGGTCGTTGATGAGCAGCGCCATCGCCTTCTTGGCCTCCGCACCGAGGGCCACGCCGTAGACGTCGACGCGACGCTCCACGCCGTCGAGGGTCACGCCCTCGGCCTCCAGCGCCAGGACGGTGCGGTCGACGCCGAGGCCGTAGCCGATGCCGGAGAGGTCCTGGCCGCCGAGCTGGGCCATGAGGCCGTCGTAACGCCCGCCGCCGCCGATGCCCGACTGGGCGCCGAGGCCGTCGTGGACGAACTCGAAGCAGGTCTTGGTGTAGTAGTCGAGGCCGCGGACCATGCGCGGGTTGATGACGTAGGGGACGGCCATGTCGTCGAGCAGCCCGGTGACGGTCTCGAAGTGCTCGCGGGCCTCGGTGGAGAGGTGGTCGAGCATGAGCGGGGCGTCGGCGGTCATCTCCTTCACCTCGGGACGCTTGTCGTCGAGGACGCGCAGCGGGTTGATCTCGGCGCGCTGGCGGGTCTCCTCGTCAAGCGGCAGGCCGAAGAGGAACTCCTGCAGCTTGGCGCGGTAGGCGGGGCGGCAGGTGTTGTCGCCCAACGAGGTGAGCTCGAGGCGGAAGTCCTTGAGACCCAGGCAGCGGTAGGAACGGTCGGCCAGGGCCACGACCTCGGCGTCGAGGGCCGGGTCGTCGACACCGATGGCCTCGACGCCGACCTGCTGCAGCTGGCGGTAGCGGCCGGCCTGGGGGCGCTCGTAGCGGAAGAAGGGGCCGGCGTAGTTGAGCTTGACCGGCAGCTGGCCGCGGTCGAGGTTGTGCTCGATGACGGCGCGCATGACGCCGGCGGTGCCCTCGGGGCGCAGCGTGACGGAGCGGTCGCCGCGGTCGGCGAAGGTGTACATCTCCTTGCTCACCACGTCGGTGGACTCGCCGACGCCGCGGGCGAACAGGGTGGTGTCCTCGAAGACGGGGAGCTCAATGTGCTGGAAGCCGGCGAGATGCGCCTGGTGGATGAAGGTGTCGCGCACCTTGAGGAACACCGGGGACACCGGCGGGATGTAGTCCGGGACACCCTTGGGTGCGGACAGGGCGGCAAACTTCTTCTTCGCGTCAGTCACGTGGAAATACCTTACCTACAGGCCCAACTGGAGCAGGAACGGGTTGGTCTGGCGCTCGGCCCGCATGGTGGTGGCGGGGCCGTGTCCGGGGAACAGCTGGAGGGTGTCGGGCAGCGCCCACACGGGGCCGCGGAGGGAGGCGTCCATGTCCTCCGGGGAGGACGTCGGGAAGTCGGTGCGGCCGATGGAGCCCTTGAACAGGACGTCGCCGGTGAAGCAGAAGTCCTCGTGGACGAGCAGGCACGACCCCGGGGAGTGCCCGGGCGCGAAGTCGACGCGGAACTCGATGCCGGCGAGC
>LSQX01336558.1_pt2 | contig 20838 bp, 19 predicted proteins | sample 654561 | NCBI WGS metagenome assembly LSQX01 (sample SAMN04489861, study PRJNA283612) | anaerobic digester metagenome | isolation source: 4 biogas reactors fed with cattle manure at either 37C or 55C with and... | place: Denmark: Kongens Lyngby | collected 2014 | reverse complement strand
AGATGTGTATAAGAGACAGGTATTGTGGAAAGCATTCAAAGCTTCATCTGCGGAATTTATGAGCGGCGAAGTATTTGTATGGGGAAATGCAGAAGTCAAAGATGCAGGTTTTGATAATATGATAGAGCTGGCGGATGATTTTGCAGTTGATATGGGAGTTGTAAAAAATGATGTTTTTTCAAGAAACATCATCAAAAATGATTTTATCGACAAGATAGAAATAATAGGCTCTGACAGCTGCAACAGAACAGTAAACATTGTTGCACAGCTCAACAGGGAAGGCGGAGGTCTTTCAGAAAGGTATGTTTCAGTGGGTATCAGCGGAGATTTTGCTGATATGAAGATTGAAGATACTGCCCTCTATGTGAAGGATATGTTTAAAAGGTATAAGGTAAAACCGAAATCAAATTCATGCATAACAGGATGTTTTGAAGGAAAACTTGGGTATGAGAAATTAAATGAAATAAGCAGGAAGATATTGAAGGTTGCCGGGGCTAAAAAGGTAAATGGGATTTCAGATAATAATCTTATAAGCGTTTCGGCGTATTCTCCTCTTATAGGAAATACTCTTAAGATAGACGGAAAAAAAGTGAACATGAATTTGGCGATAAGGTATAATTCTTATGAGAATAAAACATACATATGGCTTGCATCGCCAGTAATAACAATTGAATATTAAACTAAAGACAAAGAAGAAAAAGTAAATTACGAAAGGAAGAAGAAACGTGCCCAAACTAATAGTATCCGAGGGAAAACCCTTAACAGGTAAAGTTAGAGTTAGCGGTGCAAAGAATTCCGTATTGCCGATTATAGCTGCGTCTATTCTCGCAAATAAGGACAGTGTTATTGAAGAAATTCCTTATCTTACGGATGTACAAATCATGTGCGATTTGTTAGAATCATTTGGGATTAATGTTGAGTTTTCAAATAATTATAATAAGCTTTATATAAGCGCTTCCGACATAATAAATACTACTGCGCCCTATGAGCTGGTGAACAAAATGCGGGCGTCCATACTTGTAATGGGACCGCTTTTGGCTAAAAGCGGCCAGGCAAAAATATCTCTTCCGGGTGGTTGTGCAATAGGAACCAGGCCGGTCGATTTACATCTTAAAGGATTTGCTGCAATGGGTGCGGATATTACCCAAGGGCATGGCTTTATAGAGGCAAAGGTTAACGGAAAATTGAAAGGCAGTAAAATATATCTGGACTTTCCCAGCGTGGGAGCTACAGAGAACATAATGATGGCAGCAGTATTGGCAGAAGGTCAGACCATTATCGAAAATGCGGCAATTGAGCCTGAGATAGTTGATCTTGCCACATTCCTGACAGCTATGGGAGCGGATATAAAAGGAGCAGGCACCGATGCAATAAAAATAAACGGAGTAACGTCCTTGGGCGGAACAAATCATGCAGTAATTCCCGACAGGATTGAAGCGGGCACCTTTATGGTGGCGGCTGCCATAAGTGGCGGTGATGTGGTTATAGACAATATTGTTCCGGATCATGTAAAGCCAATAACTGCAAAGTTAAGGGAAGCAGGCGTAGAGGTATCGGAGGAACTTGCAAGCATTCACGTAAAAGCCGGAAACGATTTGAAATCAATTGACATAAAGACCCATCCCTATCCTGGATTTCCGACCGATATGCAGGCTCAGATGACTGCGCTTATGACCAAGGCTGAAGGCACCAGCATGATAATAGAAACAATTTTTGAAAACAGATTTATGCATTTGGCAGAGCTTAAAAGGATGGGTGCCAATGTAAAAATTGAAGGCAGAAGCGCTGTAATTGAAGGAAAGCCGAGACTGACCGGAGCGCAGGTAAAAGCTACAGACTTAAGAGCCGGTGCGGCGTTGATACTTGCAGGCCTTATTGCTGAGGGCGATACCGAGATATCGGATATTGAACATATAGAAAGAGGATATGTGGAGATACATGAGAAGCTTAATGCATTAGGTGCCAATATTAAAAGGGTTGAAGATGAATAAAAGAATTATACATAATACAGGGATATGGCTAATTAGCTGTATCCTTGTATTTTTTTGATAAACTCTTACATTCTACATACTTATATTTCATAATGCTTCAAAGTAAATTTACTGTGAGAATATAGTTGTAAGTTGCATCATAATATATTATAATAAACGAGACGGAGCATAAAGGCATAAAATGGAGCAAGAGACAGAGAAGAGAACCTAAAGGCATTTTTGGGAGGAGGGGGAGTTTGAATAAAAACAGGGTAGTAATAACAGGAATGGGAGTAATTACTTCAATAGGTGAAGGTGTTAACGAATTTTGGAATGCAGTTATAAACGGCCATTGTGGAATAACTGAAGTGCAGTCATTTGACACTTCTAAACATCGCAATCACTTTGGCGCTGAGATTAAGAATTTCAATCCACAAAAATATATGTCAACCAATAAGTTGAACAGGATAGGCAGGGCTTCGCAGCTAGCAATTGCTGCTACATCTATGGCGTTAAAAGATTCAGGAATAAGCGTTGACCAAATTGATAGACAAAAAATAGGTGTTTCACTAGGGACAACAATGGGAGAAATTCAGGTAGAGGAAGAAATTAGTACTGTATGGGTAGAGGAAGGAATTGAAAAAGTACCTCAAAAAAAGTTTTTACAATATCCAAGTGGGAATATTCCAGCTAATGTTTCAGCGGAATTTGGTTTTAATGGACCCAATATAATAATTCCTACTGCATGTGCTGCTGGGAATTATGCTATAGGGTATGGTTTTGAAATGATAAAAGGTGGGAAAGCAGATTTTATGGTTTGTGGAGGTGTTGACCCATTTTCTAGAGTTGCGTTTACTGGATTTAATCGTTTGCTTTCTATGGCTCCTGATGTTTGTAGACCATTTGATTTAAACAGAAAAGGAATGATTGTAGGAGAAGGTGTTGGAATACTTGTAATGGAAGCACTTGATAGTGCGATGAAAAGGAACGCTCATATTTACGCAGAAATTCTTGGGTATGGTTTAGGGTGTGATGGACATCACATGACAGCACCACATCCTGAAGGATATGGTGGGAAAAGAGCTATCGAATCGGCATTGAAATGTGCAGGTATTTCAGTAGATGAAATTCAGTATATTAGCGCCCATGGAACAGGTACTAAAGAAAATGATCGTATTGAAACTAAAATAATCAAAAGTGTATTTGGACATACAGCAAAAAGTGTACCTATGAGTTCAATAAAGTCTATGATAGGTCATACAATGGGAGCAGCTAGTGCTATTGAGGCTGTTTTATGTGCTATGATTGTGAAAAATGACGTAATTCCTCCTACTATTCACTATAATAATCCAGATCCAGAGTGTGATTTAGACTATGTTCCTAATGTATCCCGCGAGCATAAGGTTAATATAGCACTTTCAAATGCTTACGCTTTTGGTGGAAATGATGCAGCATTATTAGTGGGTAAATTTTCGTGATTTTATTATCAAAAGGATGGTTAAAATGGGGATGAATTCTAGAGTTGTTATAACAGGAATTGGAGTAATTTCATCTATTGGAATAGGAAAAGATTTGTTTTGGGATAGATTAAATAAAGGAATAGTAGGGACAAGACCTATTACATTATTTGATACAGGTAGTTTTGCTTGTAAACAAGGAGCTGAGATAGAGAATTTTGATCCCGAAGAGTTTTTAGGGAAAAAGGGATTACGGCACATGGATAGGAGCACACAGTTAGTTCTTAGTGCTACAAAAATGGCTCTAGAGAATAGGAGTAATCCAATTGATGAAGAAAACTTAGCAGATGTTGGAGTGGTAATTGGTACTGCTTTTGGGAGCATCCAAAGTATAGGACAATTTGACAGAGAGTCTTTAGAAAATCCCAATTATGTAAATCCCATGGCCTTTCCCAATACTGTGATAAACTCTCCTGCTAGTCAAATCAGTATCAAGTATGACACAAAACGTTTTAATGTTACTATAAGTAATGGATTTTCTGCAAGTTTAGATGCCATTGGATACGCATTAAGCTGTATAAGGACAGGTATGACGAAAACTGTTTTAGCTGGTGGAGTTGAAGAACTATCAATTGAATCATACGCTGGTTTTTACTATAATAAGCTTCTTTCTGGATCGAATGGTGATCAAATAGAAATAATGTATCCTTACGACAAAAAAAGAAAGGGAATTATACTGGGGGAAGGAACAGCTGTATTATTAGTTGAAGATTTGGAAAGTGCAAAAGAGTCTAATGCAAATATATTGGCTGAGGTTGTTGGATATGGTACTTGCTGTGATGCAAGCTATGAATATAATTTTAATCCTAACGCTTATGGAGCTAAAAATGCAATGAGTATGGCATTAGAAGATGCAAAGATGGACTATACAGATATAGATTATATCTGTGGGAGCGGAAATGGAAATGTAGAAGGGGATGGGATGGAGTTAAAAGCCATAGGAGATGTTTTCAAAAATAATTTTGATAATATGGAGCTTGGCTCAATTAAGGCTTCTATAGGGGAATGTTTTGGCGCATCGGGAGCAATTCAAACAGTAGCTGCTGTTTGGGCTATTGAAAATGGTTTAGTTCCTCCAACAGCTAATTTTACAGGTTCTGAAAAAGAGTATGATGTTATAAATATATGTTCAAAGGCAAAAAGTAAAAATATCAATAATGTTATGATCAATTCCTTTGGTTGTAACGGAATTAATTCTTCGCTAGTAATAAAAAAATATATACCATAAAAATTTTAGGAGGTAAAAAGATGAATACTAATGAAATGAAAGAACAAGTAAAGGAACTTATTGCAGAAATTATTGAAAAAGAGGTAGATGAGTTTGGTGATGACGCATCCTTTGTTGACGATTTAGGGCTGGACTCTTTAAGGGCTTTAGAAATTTTAGCGGCTTTAGAAAAGAAATTCAAAATCGAAATTCCAGAAGAAAAATTGACTGATCTTACAACGGTTAATAAAACGGTAGAAGTAACAATGAGTATACTTAATTAAGCTTATTTAAGAAACAAAAGTTGAATAATAGAGATATAGAAAACATATATTATAAATTTTGTTTTTTAAGGTAGGAATTAGGGGGGAGAGGCTAAGATGATATTGAACTTTGAAGAGATAAAAGAACTATTGCCACAAAGGTTTCCTATTTTGATGATAGATAGAGTTTTAGAATTTGAAGAGGGGAGAAGTATTACAGCTATAAAAAACGTCAGTGGAAATGAGATGTTTTTTTTGGGACACTTTCCTGATAACGCTGTAATGCCAGGAGTTTTAATCATTGAAGCTATGGCACAGACTGCTTCAATACTTGCGAAACTTACATACAAATCAAATCAAAAATCTAATAAATACTATTTTGCGTCTGCGAATAAAATAAGGTTTTTAAAGCCCGTAGTTCCTGGAGATCAACTTATAATAAAAGTTGAAGTGATAAAGCTTACTTCTGCGGCAGGTATTGTCAGAGCTGAAGTTACTGTTGATGACAATGTTGTATCAACAGGTGAACTTGCATTTGCAGTACCTAAAGAAGGGTAGGAGAATTGTCCATGGATTATAGAGTAGTAATTACAGGGCTTGGAGTTGTAGCTCCAAATGGCATAGGAAAAACAGAGTTTGAAAAGGCCTTATTAACTGGTGTTTCCGGAGTTGGTGAGGTAGAGTCGTTTGACACATCTCTTTTGAAGTTTCATAGGGGTTGTGAAGTAAAGAACCTTGCCTCTTCCCCCTATAGTGAAATTGGAAGAGCTTCTTTAATGGCAAATATAGCAGCCCAACAAGCAATTAGTGATTCAAAACTTAAATCAGATGAAATAAAAAGTGATCTTATGGGAGTTGTTATTGGTACTGGACTTGGCGAAATTCAAGCTGTAGAAAGTATAATAGAACATATAGTACAAAAAGGTTACGATGATGTGCCAATTGAGCTTTTAAAACAGTATAATCATGATAATATATCCTGTTCTATTGCTAAAAGTTTTGGAATTAAAGGTGTTAATTCTGTTGTATCTACAGCATGTTCAGCTGGAAACGATTCTATTATTTATGCATATAATCAGCTAAGGCTGAATAAAGCAAAAATAATGCTGGCAGGAGGGGTGGATCCTTTCTCAAAAATAGCATATATCGGTTTTTCACGTCTAAATGCTATGTCACCTGACGAATGTAAACCTTTTGAAAAAAATCGAAAAGGTATTATTGTAGGTGAAGGAGCTGGAATTATGGTTCTTGAAACCCTTGATAATGCATTAGAAAGAAAAGCTTTTATTTATGGAGAAATAATAGGTTATGGAACAAGTTGTGACGCTTATCACATGACAGGTCCTGATCCAACTGAGCAAGGTGGAGCTGCTAAGGCTATATCAAAGGCATTAAAGTCAGCAAAAATAGATACGAAGGATGTTGATTATATATGTGCTCATGGTACAGGAACAAATATTAATGATAAGGTAGAAACAATGGCCATAAAAAGAGTATTCGGATTACATGGGTACAATGTTCCTGTAAGTTCAATAAAGTCTATGATTGGTCATACAGGTGGAGCCGCTAGTGCAATTGGTGCAATTGCCTGCTTAATTGCCATTAACAGGGGGGCAATACCCCCTACAATAAATTACTGTGAACCTGATCCGGAATGCGATCTTGATTATGTGGCAAACGAAGGTCGTTTGCATAAGATTAATATTGCAATTAATAATTCATTTGCTTTTGGAGGAAATAATTCTTGTGTAGTGATAAAGAGATATGTAGGTATTTAGAATTGATTTCTTATATTAATAACTTTAATCAGTGTTTTATAAAATGAAATTTTAATTATTTTAATTAAATTAGGAGTTAACTTTATGTATAAAGAAGTAGTTATAACTGGTGTGGGTATAGTTTCCTCCATAGGTATTGGGAAAATTGAGTTTTGGGAAGGCTTAATAAGTGAGTCTAGTGGGATAGGATATCTAAGCCTTTTTGATGATTTGGAAGCAGACTGTATTTTGGCAGGTGAAATTAAAGATTTTAGTCCTGGTAGTTATATAGATAAAAAGGGGATTAAATATTACAACAGGTGCACTCGGTTTGCCACAGTAGCATCAAAGTTAGCCCTTGATGATGCTGGTTTTAATGAATCAGATTTTAATGGAGATGAAGCTGGAGTAATATTGGGATCAGCTTTTGGAAGCCTAGGTAGTGTGAAAGATTTTTACACTGAAGCTTTAAAAGAGGGTCCAAGATATGTAAATCCTATGATGTTTCCAAATACTATGGCAATAATACCTTCCAGTCAAGTAGCTATAAATCACGGAATAAAAGGAATAAATAGAACTTTTTCTAATGGGGTCACATCGGGGATTGATGCTATATGTTATGCTGTTGACCTTATTAGAACTGGTGAGGTTAAATTTGTCATAGGAGGAGGAGCAGAAGAATTATCTCCTTTTTTATATGCAAATAATTATAAACATCAAGCTAATATAGATAGTAATAAGCAGGATTGTGCGAATTTTGGAAATCCTTTAATCTATGGTGAAGGGTGTGGCTTTTTAATTCTTGAAGAAATGGAGCATGCCTTAAAAAGAGGTGCAAATATTTACGCTAGAATTTTAGGGTATGGACAGAGTTTTTCACCGGAAAGTAAAAGCTTTAGAGATATTCAATATGCAGCTAGCAGATCCATTGAAAAAGCGATGTCTGAAGCAGGTGTTATTTCTTCTGGTATTAGCCACATTTGTTCTAGTGCAAATTCGGAGTATGAATATAATTTTGTTGAAAAAGATGTAATTAGGAATTTGATTGAACAATCAGATTGTAGCATTAATTTTATTAAGCCTGCAATTGGAGAGTGCTTTGCTGCATCAAGTTCATTACAAGTTTGTGCAGGCGTTATGTCGTTAATGAAAAAGACAGTAATTCCTACATTTAGTCCTGAATTTAGTAAGTTTGGTACTCTTATTAGTGAGAAAAAAAATATACAACAAGAAAAAAAATTATCAACTATTCTATGTAATTCTTTTTCATTAAGCGGTAGCACAAGTTCCTTAGTATTAGGGGAATACAGATAGTAGTTATTTTATTGGTTAAGGGGGGATAATTAATGAAAATTGGTTTTATATCATTAAAAAATATATTATTAGGCAAAAACTTTGTGGATTTATGGACAAGCCCAAAAGAGATTAACGCATATAAGCGGCTTTATACATGTCCTAATTTAGGGTTACTTACAGTTGCTGGATTAACGGACGAATCTTTTGAAATAAGCTATGTTGACGAAAATCAAGAAAGTATTGATTTTGATGAATCGTATGACGTAGTTTGTTTATCACCTGTAGCACAACAAATATCAAATGCCTACTATGTGGCTGGAGAATTTAGAAAAAGAGGGGTAAAGGTAGTAATTGGTGGGATTCATGCTACTGTTGTACCTGATGAAGTTAAAAGTCATTGTGATAGTGTAATGATAGGTGAAGCTGAGAACTATTGGGATGAATTTTTGTGTGATTTAAAGGGTGGAACTATAAAACCTAGATACGAAAGTATGAGTGGTCCAGCTGATTTAACTAAAACATCTATTCCTAGATACGATTTACTATCTAATCCTGACTACTATAAACTCATATCTGTACAAGTTACAAGAGGCTGTCCCCATGACTGTGAATTCTGCGCATCGTCAAAATTATATGGCCCGACATATAGACATAAAACAGTTGAACAAGTTGTGAATGAGATAAAAGCTATACAAAAAATCTGGAAAAATCCGTACATATATTTTACAGATGATAATTTACTTGTAAAAAGGGAGTTTTCTAAAAAACTCTTAAAAGAGTTAATTCCACTAAAAATAAGGTGGTATGCTTTTTCAGATATATCTATTGGTGAGGATGATGAATTACTGGAGCTTATGAAAAAGAGTGGATGTACCCAGGTGACTTTTGGGTTGGAAAGTTTATCGTTTACTAGTCTTGCCAGTATAAGTAAATGGAAGCAAAGGCAACTGGAAAAGTATCCATATCTTATAAAGAATATTCAATCTTATGGAATAGGAGCATTTGGTTCATTTGTAGTAGGATTAGACCAAGATGATACAAATGTATTTGAAACAATAAAAAACTTTGTTGTGGAGAATAACTTGTTTGGAACAAGTTTTTCAGTTCTTACCCCCTTTCCTGGGACAGCTTTGTATAAAAGGCTTAGTGAGGAAAACAGAATTATTGATGACAATTGGGACAACTATACTTGTTTTGATGTTGTTTTTCAGCCAAAGCTAATGTCTGTGAAAGAGTTAGAAGATGGATTTAGATGGTTATATAAGGAGATTTACTCTAATCAAGTTACTAACAGAAGATTAAAACATTTTACAAAGATTCTTGCTGAGAGGAGAATGCTTGATGAAACTAGGATTAATTAACCCAAGAGGTGCTTTTTTTAGTAATAATGATAGCATTGGTTCTGCATGGAAAAATTCAGCTGTTGCAAACTCCACCATCAGATTTTATACATGTCCTAATCTAGGACTATTAACAGTAGCTAGTATTGCACAGAGTGTATTTGATGATATCAAATATATTGATGAGAATTATCAGACTATAGATTATGATGAAAAGTTTGATGTTGTTGCTATTTCAGCAATGACCAATCAAATAAATAGAGCTTATTCAATTTCAGATGAGTTTAGAAGACGTGGAATAAAGGTTGTAATTGGAGGTGTTCATGCATCTGTATTGCCGGAAGAAGCAAAAATGCATGCAGACAGTGTGTTTGAAGGAGAAGCTGAAAAATTGTGGCCAAAGTTTATGGAGGACTTATTAAGAGGAGAAATACGTCCTCATTACAAAAGTGAACAAGAAGTTGATGTTAGTACTGCACCAATTCCAAGATTTGATCTTTTAGATATAAAAAATCATAAAATAGTTCCAATACAAACATCAAGGGGATGTCCTCACAAATGTGAATTTTGTTCCTCTTCAACTATATTTGGCACAAAATTTCGGTTTAAAAAAGTAGAACAGGTGGTCAAAGAGATTGAAGCCTTGAAGAAAGTATGGAACAGACCGTATATCTATTTTGCAGATGATAATATGACTGCAAACAGGAAATATGCAAAAGAGTTAATGAAAGCAATCATACCTCTTAAGATAAGATGGCAAGGGTATTCGGATATTGCAGTTGCTCAAGATGAAGAGTTGTTGGAATTGCTATATAAAAGTGGTTGTACTCATTTGCTAATAGGTCTTGAGAGTCTTTCCTATGACAACCTTGGTATTATTGAGAGTTGGAAGGCAAACCAATTAGATAAATATACCACAAATATAGAAAAAATTCAGTCTCATGGAATAGGTGTATTTGGATCCTTTATTCTTGGACTAGACAATGATACAACTAGTGTTTTTCAAAATTTACGAAATTTTATTCTAGATAATAATCTTTTTGGAGCAATTATAACAGTTCAAACTCCTTTGCCAGGTACTAGACTTTATGACAGGATAAAAAAAGATAACAGAATTTTAAATTATAATTGGGACTATTACACATTATTTGATGTTGTATGTAAACCTGTTAATATGTCCGTAGAAGAGCTTGAAGAGGGATTTGCATGGGTGTATAAGGAGATATATTCTTTAGAAGCTGTTAAAAAAAGGTCAATGCATTTTAAAAATATTATTTCAAAGTTAAAATATTAAGTGAGGAGTTAGTAACATGTATTTTGCAGGTATTGATATAGGTTCTATGACAGCTGAAACGGTGATTATTAATGATAAAAAAGAGGTTTTAAGCCATAGTATCGTTAAATCGGGTTCTAATCATAAGGAATCAATAGATAGATCATTTTTACTTTCAATTGAAAAGGCTGGGATTTCAAAAGGCGATATAAAGCATGTTGTGAGCACTGGATATGGAAGGATAAATGTTCCGTTTGCAAACAAACAAGTTACAGAAATTGCGTGTCATGGAAAAGGAGCGTATTACTTTTTTCCTAATACAAAAACAGTAATTGATATTGGTGGGCAGGATAGCAAGGTGATTAAGCTCAATAAAAAAGGAAAAGTAATAGATTTTTGCATGAACGATAAATGTGCTGCAGGAACAGGAAGGTTTCTTGAAGTTATGGCTAACGCATTGGAGATAGATATAGACATGCTTGGGGAATATTCCTTAAAATCCAAAAAGGCTGTTGTAATAAGTAGTATGTGTGGAATTTTTGCGGAGTCAGAAGTTATATCCAAGATTGCTAAAGGAGAAAACAAAGAAGATATAGTTCGTGGTATTCATAATTCTATTGCACATAGAATTTCAGGAATGATTAATAGATTGAGTCTCGAAGATCAAGTAACTATGACAGGTGGAGGAGCAAAAAATATAGGAGTAATTCAGGCGGTAAAAGAAGAATTGAAGACAGAAGTGAATGTACCTGAGGATCCTCAAATTATTGGTGCTGTTGGAGCCTCATTAATAGCCTTGGAGGAATATTATGCTGAGTCATAAAACATGTAAGGGTAGCTATGATGCTATAATAATCGGAAGCGGAATTGGAGGATTGGTATGTGCCAATTACTTGTCTAAGGCAGGTAAAAAAGTATTGCTAATTGAACAACATTTTCAACCGGGAGGCTGTTGTACTTCATTTAAAAGAAAAGGATTTGTATTTGATGCTGGGGGACATTACTTTGGCAATTACAGGAAAGATGGCATATTTAGAGGAATTTTAGAGGATTTAGAAGTGGATGATAAAATTAGTTTTATTGAAGCAGATCCCGCAGATCACATTATTTTTCCGGATTTTTCTGTGTATGTGTACAGGGATTTTGATAAAACTGTTTATGAACTTAGTAGTATTTTTCCTTGTGAGAAAGAGAATATTGAAGCTTTTATTAAGTACATAAAATCTTTTAATTTCACTCAAGCTTTTGCATTGAGAAATACTAAATTTGAAGATATACTAAATTCTTATTTTCAAGATACCAAGTTAAAGGCAGTTTTTGATGTATTACTTCTTTATATTGGACTTCCAGCTTCTGAAATATCAGCTGTTGCAGGAATTATATTATATCGGGATTTTATTCTGGATGGGGGATACTATCCTTCAGGAGGAATGCAGGCTTTTTCAAACAAGCTTGCTCAAAAAATAGTAGATTTTGGTGGGGATGTTCTTCTATCCAATAAGGTTGAAAAAATAGAAATAAATGATGGGAAAGTTGCTGGTGTTGAACTGGCAAATGGAAAAACTGTAAAATCAGAAGTCATAGTATCCAATGCAGATATTTCTCAAACACTATTGGGACTTGTAGGAGAAGAACATCTTGAAAGTGAGTATATTTCAAAGCTTAAATCCATGAAGACTTCGGTATCCCATTTTAATATCTATTTGGGAATAAAAAGCGAAGCTATTTCTTCTCTTGATATAAAATGTAACACATGGTATATAACTTCATATGACATAAGTTCAACATATAAAGAAATGCTTTTAAATCCCCTCCATGAAGATGGTTTTGTCCACTTAGCCTTTCCATCGTTATTTGATTCGAGCTTAGCACCTGAAGGTTATGAAGCAATGTTTACTACTGTACTTGCTCCTTATGAGACAAAGGAATTTTGGGATAGACATAGAGGAAGTGTTAGAGACACTGTAATAAAAAGAGCTGAAAATGTTATTCCAGGATTATCACAGAATATTGTTGTAGAGGAAACATCAACTCCACATACAATAGAACGATATACTTTAAACAAGAGAGGAGCAAATTATGGCTGGGAGATGAACCCTTCTCAAGTGGGGAGAATGCGGATTAATCAAGAATCCATAATAAGCGGTCTATATTTTGCAGGCCATTGGACTCAACCAGGTGCTGGCCTTGCTACAGCAGCTCAATCTGGTTTTCAGGCTTCAAAACTGATTTTAAAAAAATAGATAGATTTGGATGTGGGATTACATATGTTAAATAAAATTTATGGAAATTATGACGAATTTATGGCAAACATTAAAGAACCAATTATTGGTTGGTTTTGCACTTATACTCCAGAAGAAATTATATTAGCTGCTGATGCACATCCCTATAGAATTAGGGGAGGAAATAATTTATCTGGTAAGTCAGAAAGGTATCTTCCCAACTTTTTTTGTCCTTATGCAGTGAGCTGTTTAGACATGGCTTTGTCAGGCAATTATGATTTCTTAACCGGAACAATTTTCACAAATTCATGTAATGCAATGGAACGTCTTTATGATGTATGGAGTACTAAATTGCAAATACCTTATTCACATATGTTGGATGTTCCAAGAAATTGTAACAAAGATAGTATTGAATTTTTTGAAGGACGGTTAAAAGGGTTTATAAAAAGCATAGAAAAGGCATTGAATGTGGTTATAACAGAGGACAAACTTAAAATTGCAATCAAGAAAACAAATAAAACGAGAGAATTATTAAGGAAGATTGAAAATGAGATTATAAAAGGCAATAGTTTAACTAGCACAAGAGATTTGCTTGAAATTGTGAGGGGAGCTTCTTACATTTCACGAGACAAATATAATGAAATGCTTAGTGAATACTTAGAAAAAATATTAATACAGAAAAAGCCTGATAAAATGAAAAAACCTACTGTTATGATTATCGGAAGTATACTAGAGGATATGGAACTTTTGAATATAATTGAAAAAACAAATGCTAAGGTAATAGTTAATGAGCTTTGTAGTGGGAGTAGATACTATTCTACTAAAATAGACGAAGATACAGGCGAAGAGGCTTTAAAATGCATCGCTAGGTCATATATTGGAAAAAATCCATGCCCTAGAATGGTTGAGAGTGGGCAAACAAGAGCGAACTACATTATGAAGAAAGTTGAGGAATTAGAAATAGATGCAGTAATATACCATTCATTAAAGTTTTGTATAAATCATTCTTATGATTATTTGCATATAAAGAATGCATTAGGAAAAGAAGGTATTCCGGTTATGCTTGCAGAGAGTAGTTATAACTCTAGTGGTACAGAGCAATTAAGAATTAGAATAGAGGCATTTATAGAGATGCTTTAAATATATAATACATGAAAAATGTATAAGGGGGAACTGTAGTGAATTCGCCATATGTTAATCATTTAAGATTGTCAAAAGGGATTTCGAAATATATGGATTTAAAATCACATCAAATGACTTTGAGCTTGCACTATGATATGTTGAAAGAAGGGATAGACAGTGGAAAACCTCTGATTTTTACAGAAGTAATTATGCCTTCAGAAATATTTCATGCAATGGATATTTCACCACTTTTTTTAGAGAGTTTGGGGTCATTTCTAGCATCTATAAATCAAAATAAAAATATCATAAAAGAAGCCGAGAATATGGGAATTGGTGCTGATATTTGTGCATATCATAAATGTGCAATAGGAGCGTTAGAAAGCGGATACATTCCTATCCCACAGGGTTTTGTTCATTCATCTTACTGGTGCGATGATATGATAAAAGTTTGTGATTATTTAGGCTATAAATATAATCACAAACCATATATTATAGATATCCCTTATAGTATGGATGAGGATGCTATTTCCTACGTGGCAAACCAGTTTTTTGAAATGTCAAATTATCTTTCAAAAATAACTAATAAAAAATTGGATATGGAAAGACTCAATGAGGCTATAAAATATTCTAATGAAGCAAGAAAGTATTGGGTAATGGCTCAGAAACTTAGAGAAGAGTCACCCTGTCTAATGTATGGTAGTGACTCAATGCAAATGCTTCCTATGCTATTGACTAAACTTGGTCATGAAAAGGCCGTTGGGGTTCTTAAAACATTTTATAATGAGCTTTTAGATAGGAGGGAAAAAAATAGTTCACCGGTAGGTAGAGAAAAGTACAGATTATTATGGCTTCACTTTTTTCCGTTTTATGACCTAAAACTTATGAATTATATAGAAAAAGAGTTAGGTGCAGTTATTGCTTTTGAGGAAAATTGTAGTGTTTATTGGGACGAGATTGATGAAAAGGATCCTTTTAGGGGACTTGCATTAAAGCTTATGCAACAAAAGGGACTAGGCTCATCAAAGAGAAGGGTAGATGGAATTGTTGATATGGTTAAGAACTATAAAATAGATGGAGTTGTTCATTTTTCTCAAATGTGTTGCCGTCCTTTTAGAGGTTCCGTTCCTGCAATAAAAGAGGCTCTGAATGAAGAAGGAGTTCCTTTTTTAGAACTTCCCGGAGAGGTTTTAGATAGTAGAAATTATGCAGAGGGGCAGCTGAGAATAAGAATTGAGGCATTTATAGAGATGCTGAATAATTAACCAAATTGCTTTTAAAATACTTAGATTAATATGCATAGCAAGCAAAATTATATTGAACGCAGAAAGTAAATTGCATTCTGTAATATGTATTCAATAGCTTTATTAAATGAAGGAGACAATTTATATAATGGTATTAAATTTTGAACAAATAAAAGAGATTGTATATCAAAGGTTCCCCATAATTATGTTAGATAGGGTAACTGAGTATGAAAAAGGTAAAAGAATAAAGGGCTATAAAAATGTAACAGCTAATGAGTGGTATTTAGATGAAATGGAGTCCGGTACTAAAGTAATGCCCGGTACACTTATAGTAGAGTCTATGGGACAAGCCGCAGGTGTTTTAGCCATATTGTCATTAGATTTGGATAAATCTTCTGAAAAGGGATTTTATTTTAGTTCTGTTAATAAGCTAAGGTTTTATAAAAAGGTTATTCCCGGAGATCAACTAATCATTAACATAGAAACTATAAAACTTTTATCTGCAGGAGGAATTGTTAAAGGAGAAGCTTTTGTGGATGATATTATGGTTGCAGAATGTGAAATATCCTTTGGTTTACCAAAGGCAATAAGCGGATAAGGTTTTACAAGGCTTTGAATTAAGAGAAAAAGGAGGGAAATATATTATGTATTGTTTTGAACATTTAGAGATAAAAAAGATTAATAATTATGCAGTAATATACTTAAAGAGAAAGCCTGTTAATGCGCTAACAATACAAATGTCACTTGACATAGAAAATGCAGTTGCAAAACTAGCTAAAGATGATGATGTGAGAGTAATTATTATTACTGGTGGGATAAAATATTCATTTTCAGCTGGCTCAGATTTAGAAGAAATATTATCTATTATGAAAAGTCCTGGAGTTGTAAGTGAGAATATGGTAGAGGCGAGTATTCCTGTTCAGAAAGCATTTACAAATATTGCAGCTTGTCCGAAGGTTACTATTGCAGTAATTAATGGGGTGACTATAGGCTTAGGTGTCGAACTTGCTCTAGCCTGTGACATAAGAATTGCATCAGACCTTTCCTGGTTTAAAATGGCTCAAACTAATATTGGAATAATCCCAGGAGCCGGAGGAACTCAAAGACTACCAAGATTAATAGGCGAGGCAAAAGCTAAGGAACTAATATTTACAGGAAGAAAGGTTAAATCACAAGAAGCAAGAGAGCTAGGCTTGGTTAATGAAATAGTTAGCCATGGTAAAGAACTTGAAAGAGCTGTTAAAATTGCCTGTGAGATCATTGAAAACTCTGCATTAAATGCAGTATCTCTTGCAAAGAAGGCGATACAATTTGGTTTGTATATAGGTGATATTGAAGAAGGTTTGGAAAATGAAATGAAATTTTTTAGTGAAACCTATCATTGGGAGGATTCCTTTGAAGGAATTATTGCAACAATGGAGAAAAGAAAACCTAATTTTAACCATAAAAATAAATTAGAAAACAAAAGGGAAGGAGATAAAGAATTATGATGGAATTATTAGATTCCGTAAGAAAGAAAAGATCTGATTTTGTAGTAAATTTAAATAGTAAAAAGGAGTATCCCCTTTATTTAACGTTATCATCAAAAAACAAGTCACGTATTGTTGTTGATGGAAGAGAGTATATAAACTTTATTTCGAATAACTATTTAGGCCTTTCTTCACATCCAAAAGTAGAAGAAGCAATGAAGAATGCAATAGATAAATATGGAGTGGGTATGCCAGCATCACCTGTGATGAGCGGAATGACAGATGTTTATGACAAACTTTGTGAAAAACTTGCACAGGTCTATCAAAAGGAGGCAGCTATTATTTTCCCTTCTGGTTATCAGGCTATGGTTGGTATAATCCATGCAACAATTTCACATGGTGACGTTGCTATTCTAGACAGTTTTGCTCATAGAAGTCTTATTGATGGGGCTATTTTATCTGGCGCAAGCAGGTTTATGTGGCAGCATAATGACATGGAAAGTTTAGAAAAGATTCTTAGTGAAGTTGATGGAAAATACAAAAGGAAGCTTATTATTGTGGATTCAGTATATAGTATGGATGGTGATATTGCCAAAGTACCTGATATATATGCCCTTAAGAAAAAATATAATGCTTTCTTGATGGTGGATGAAGCACACTCATTAGGGGTTATTGGAGAACATGGTTATGGAATTATTGACCATTTCAAATGTGATAGCGACAATGTGGATTTAATTGGAGGCGTCTTTTCAAAATATGGAGGCTTAAATGGTGGCTTTGCAGTTGGAACAAAAGAATACATGGAATATTTACAATATGCTTCAACGGGATATCTTTTTTCTACTGCTATTGCCCCACATAGTTGTGCAGGTGCCTTAAAGGCATTGGAGCTTTTAGAGGAAGAACCAGAATGGAGAGAAAAGCTTTGGGACAACATTAAGTTTTTTACTTCCTCTTTAAAATCAATTGGTTTTGATATAGGAAAAACATCTTCAGCGGTGATACCTGTATTTGTGAGGGAATCTGAAAAAACGCTTGAGTTTAGTAAAATGATTTTTGAAGCAGGCGTTGCTGCAAGTCCCGTTTTTCACCCTGGAGTTAAAATGGGTGAAGAAAGAATTAGAATGGGAATAACAGCATTGCACACAAAAGAAGATTTAGAAAAAACTTTAGAAATTATGAAAAATGTTGGTAAAAAACTTGCAATTATATAGAAAATGAAGGGGCTTTTTGCTTATTAGCTTTAGCCTGTTTTGCGGGCATTGTAGCTTGAACAAAGTGAAAGCCAGTGTCTATAGGCACTGGCCGGTAACTCGTCCTTATAGGGCTGAGCAAACGATCTGTTTTATGGGTGGTCATGATTCTTTGATATACTTGGAAGGAGATGAAGTAAATGAGTAAAACGTGGTTTTTAGAGTGCATTAATCACATAGCAATTCTTACATACAATAATCCTCCAAAGAATTTTATTAACTATGATACTATAGGGGAATTAGATACAATTTTAAACGATATAGAAAATGATTCAAGTATTAAGGTTGTAATAATTAAGAGTGGAATATCAGGGGTTTTTATTTCAGGTGTTGATGTGAGCATCTTTAGAAATAACAATAAAAAAGATGTAGAAAAATTCGTATTAGACTCAAGAAAAACATATAAAAAGCTTGAAACTATGTCGAAACCGATTATAGCATCCATTGATGGCATATGTCTTGGCGGAGGCTTTGAGTTTATACTCTGTTGTGATATTAGAGTTTCAACTGAAATTTCAACTTTTGGATTTCCAGAAATTATTTATGGATTGATTCCAGGTGGCGGAGGAATACAGAGAATTGCACGACTTACCAGTAAAGGTCGTGCATTAAAGATGATGTTGACAGGATTTTCTTTTAAAGCAAAAGAGGCTTTTGATTATGAAATAATTGATGAGATATGCCAAGGCGATAAGGTTATGGACGCTACTATGAAAATTGCTAAAAGAATAGCCATTCATTCTCCACTTGCAACTAATTATATTAAGAAATTAGTGAATGAAGGGATGAATTGTAATTTTGATAACGCTTGTGAAATGGATATGGTTTATTTTAAAAAAATGCTATTCTCAGAAGATTCAGTGGAAGGACTAAATGCATTTTCCGAAAAGAGAATGCCCAAATACACTGGTAAGTAAAAAATATAAAATTAAGCGGGGGATAAGGATGTTCTTAAGAGATAAAGTTGCTATTATTACAGGCGGTACGAGGGGAATTGGTAGAGCTATTGTATTAGAGCTTGCCAACCATGGGGCAAATATTGCTTTTAACTATAATAAAAGCATAGAAGAAGCAAAAGAGCTAGTTCAGGAAGTTGAAAAACTTGGAGGAAGGGCTTTGGCTTGTCAAGCTGATGTAAGAGATTTTTCTGCTGTAAAAGAAATGATTGATAAAATTAAAAATCATTATGGCAGTTTGGATATATTGGTGAATAATGCAGGTATAACTCGTGACAAGGCTTTGGCTATGATGGATGAAAATGACTGGAAAGATGTAATAGATACAAATTTGACAGGTGTTTTTAACTGCTCAAAAGCCATAATATTTCATCTTATGAAGCAAAGAAGTGGCAATATTATTAATATTTCATCAGTTAGTGGAATGACAGGACTTCCTAGACAAGTAAACTATTCGGCAGCGAAAGCTGGTATGATTGGTTTTACTAAATCATTAGCTAAGGAAGTATGCTCATACAATATCAGAGTAAATGCTGTTGCTCCCGGAGGAATTGAAACTGATATGCTGTATGCTCTGAGTGAAAAGTATAGAAATGAGATGTGCAGTAGCATACCTATGGGGAGATTTGGATTGTCTGAAGAAGTAGCAAAAGTAGTGTCCTTTTTACTTTCAGATGGAGCTACATACATTACAGGTCATGTAATTCCAGTGGATGGGGGATTGGCTATATAATGAGTTTTTTTACAATATTAGGGTTGATGGTTTTGTTTATAGTATCATTCTTTTATATCTTAATACATTTTTATCATGCATATAAGGCTCTTAATCCTAAGAAACTTAAAATCCAAAAGACACCAATCGATTATGGGATGGAGTATAGAAATTTTAACGTTTCAGCTTCAGATGGCTGTAAAATAAAAGGATGGTATATTTTAAGCAATAATGAAAATAAAGGGACTGTAATAGTATCCCACAATTTAGCTGCAAACAAAAGTAAAATGCTTCCATATGCTCGGTTTTTATATGAAGAGGGATTCAATATTGTATTATTTGACTTTCGCTCCCATGGCGAAAGTGACAGTTATCACGGCTTTTGGGGAATTATAAAAGGAGTAGAAAAAGATTTACTTGCTGTTATAAATGATGTTAAAAATAAGGAGTGGTTTTCTAAAAGCAATGGTAAAATAGGTCTAATGGGATTTTCAATGGGAACTATTTCAGTTGTAACGGTATGTCCTAAGGTAGATGAAATTAAGGCTGCGGTGCTTGACTGTGGACCTTTTATTTCGGTAAAGAATATATTTACTAAAACTCTTTCAAGAACAGTTAAGTATCATAGGTTTCTTGTTAAAGATATTTTTGTGATTTTCATAAGACTAATGCTAGGAAGAGGTGGGAAATATATAAAGAAGTCTATTATATCTATTTCGCCAAAGGCGCTTTTGTTTATTCAGGGTCAAAAAGATTTTATAATACCACCTGAGCAAACAAAAGAATTATATGATTATTCAGCTAAGGAACCCAAGGAGTATTGGATGGTACCAAAATCATATCATCTTACTGCACATACATTGTATCCAGAATTATACGAAACCAGAGTTGTAAATTTTTTTAGCAAGTATTTAGGTAAAAGCTAACAAAAATAATAATTCAGCTTAACGTTTAGAATTGGACACTTCCTATCTTTACTATTTAAAAAATGTCTAACCTGATGTCATTAAAAATGCACAATATTTTTCTATATTGTATCTGCTTGATGAAAATAACTGTATTTATACTATAACATTAAAAATACAGGCGTTATACAGTCAAAAACAACAGGTCAAGAAAATTTTAGATTTTATTTGAGTTTCCCCATTTTTTAATATAGTGCTAAAACGTCCGGTTTGGATGGGGGCATGAAATGCTACAGAATTCAACGCTAACCCAAGAGTTGGCAATACTCGTTCGC
>LSQX01165524.1_pt1 | contig 20838 bp, 17 predicted proteins | sample 654561 | NCBI WGS metagenome assembly LSQX01 (sample SAMN04489861, study PRJNA283612) | anaerobic digester metagenome | isolation source: 4 biogas reactors fed with cattle manure at either 37C or 55C with and... | place: Denmark: Kongens Lyngby | collected 2014 | reverse complement strand
CCTTGTGACCGGCCTGCTGACAGATGGTCTTAAACTGGAAGAGAATGCCTTCAGAAGCAAGCTCTTGATGAATGGCCTGGACCATCTGATGATCGCCTTCAATCCCGATAACCCCACGGCATGGGAGATACTGCAAAAAGTGCTGGCTGACGACATCCACACAACCGTGCACCTGACCCTCAGAGAAGGTGATGATTTTCATTCTCACCTGCAACGTATGGCAGAGATGGGCGTTCATGCAATTTCATTAAGCGGAACATCGCTCAACCTGGCTTCAGAACTGGAAGACTTGCGTAACTTCGCCGCTGTGCTTCAACTGGACCTTGTATGGGATATGCCTGTGCCGTATTCCGAGGTCAACCCGGTCTCAATCGAGTTGGAGCAAGCCGGTGAGCAAGAGGTGCCAGAAGGTGCTGGTCAGGCCTGGTTGTATATCGAGCCTGATGGCGATGTCCTACCATCCCAGGGTTTATATACTCAAATTCTGGGTAATATCCTTACAGATCCCTGGGAAAAAATCTGGGGCAACAGGTAAGTGTGCAAGATTTTCAAAACCTCAACCGCCTGGAGTGGCATCATCGGTATTTAGCCCAGGCCGGATGGACCTCGCACCTCCGGAAGTATGTCTTCAAGAACATTGCACCCTGGCCAGACGTCCCTATCCTGGAGGTCGGCTCGGGAACAGGCGCTATCATGGAAGCCTTGATCGATGAAGGTTATCGCCATGTTTTTGGGGTTGACCTCGATTATCCCAGCGCAATCTTTGCCAAAACCCAACACCCAACAATTAATCAGGTTTTAGGCGATGGGCATCAACTGCCCTTTGCAGCAAATCAGTTTACTGTCTCGCTCTGTCATTACCTGCTGATGTGGGCTGCGAATCCTGGGCAGGTCTTAGCGGAAATGCAGCGGGTAACGCACCCCGGCGGCTGGGTGCTGGCCCTGGCTGAGCCAGACTACCAGGCACGCATCGATTATCCGCCACCCTTAGATTTTCTGGGCGCACTTCAAACCGACGCTCTGCAAACACAGGGGGTCGATATTCGCATCGGCCGGAAGCTGCGCAGGCTTTTTGTGGAAACAGGCTTGATAGAAGTTAAAACCGGCATCATGGGAGCCGAGTGGCACGATACAGCGCTGTTAACAAACGACCCCACCGAATGGGGCATGCTCAAAGCTGACCTTGAAGATCGATTGAACCACACTGAGCTTTCAGAATTGATGTGGAATGAACAGGAAGCGCAAAAGAAGGGAGAGCGCGTGCTGTTCCTCCCTACCTTCTACGCGTTTGGAAAAGTGCCCTGACAAAACTTTTTTGTGCTTGTCAAATGACAAAAAGACGGCTATAATACGATCTATATTCGGGGCGTGGCGCAGTCCGGCTAGCGCGCTTGCATGGGGTGTAAGAGGTCGGAGGTTCAAATCCTCTCGCCCCGACTGGAAAAATCGTCATCTCGGTGACGGTTTTTTTTATGGGTTTATAACGCTTGAAGGACGTTCCCTGCGGTCTCGCAGGTTTCTCGCAAAAACCACAAGATCTTTTATAATGTATGTTAAACATACGCTCAACTTGGAGGTCGTTCATGGTTAATTCAGTTCGCGTCGGTTTTTTAGGCGCCGGCGGGATCGCCCAATCGCATGCTTATGCACTCGATGTGCTTAACTATTATTATGCTGACATCCCGAAAATTGAAAAGATTGTTGTTGCCTCACCCACACCCGCCAGCCGGGAGACCTTTGCCCGTCGCTTCAAATTCAATGAAGCCATCTCTCCGGAAGCGATGTGGGATAGAAATGATATCGATACCCTGTTTATTCTTGGCCCAAATCACACGCATACCTCACAACTTCTACAAGCAGTCAACCATTCCGCCATTCAACGCATCTATGTAGAAAAACCACTGGGAGCCTCTCAGCAGGATCTGCGTGAACTGGAAACTTTGGGCCAATTGAAAATCAATAAGCCAATCATGATTGGTTTTCAATTCCTCCAGAAATCTGCCCTGAGGAAAGCGCTTGCCCATTGGCAAAGCGGTGTGCTTGGGGAGCCGATCCATTTTCGTTTCGAATACCTGCACAGTAGCTATTTAGACCCTCAATATCGTCAAAATCGTGCTGACCGTTTGGCGCCCATCCCCCTCAATGGCGCCATTGTCGACCTTGGATCACACGCCCTCAGCCTCCTGGTTGCCTTTTTGGGTGAGAACCTAACCGTCAAGGCAGCAGCAGCCAGCGGTTTATTTGAAGATGTGCCAGACAACACCGATTTGTGCACCACAGTTTTGCTAAAGGACGTTTGGTCCGGCGCTGTTGGCACCGTGCTTGCCAGTCGGGTTTCCCAGGGGACAGGTGACCATATGCAGGTTGAAATACGAGCGACACGGGGCGCATTAATTTACAACTCCGATCAGCCCGACGTTTACAAGACCTTTACACCCCAGCAGAGTTGGCAGCTTCATGAAGTAATGAGCGATTACCAACCATCTTCAAAATTCCCTTCTGATTACACACCTTCAGGCTGGTTGCGTGCACTGGTCCACAATCATTACCTGTTTTTTGGCGGCGATCCAGAGCAGAGTTTCATCCCCGATTTGCAACATGGCATCCAGGTTCAAAAACTCATCCAGTCCATTGCCAACCACTTTCTGCATGCGTACGATGCCTGACCCGATGCCTTTGAAATGGTGAGCGATTTCGTCTACAGTTTAATTTTCCGAATCAAATCGATCAGTGCGTCTCCATCATAAAGAATGATGGGCTTCCCTGCTGCCCATTCCTGGGCATTTTTCGTAAAGGTGCCGGTGGTCATCAAATACGCCCCCTGGGCTTCCTCATGCAGTAAAGTACCATAAAGGTCGCGCACCACCGGTTCACCCACAGAACCGCTGTAACGCTTACATTGCACAATCCACCGCTCGCCCTGGTCATTCATCACCACCAGGTCAACCCCATGGTCCGCTTGTCCACCGCTCAGGGTTGCCTTGAAGCCATTCGATCGAAATATTTTTGCCACAATTTCTTCAAAATCTTCAGGTGCCAATGATTTCAAATCCTCAAGGTGGTTGACCTTTGCCAGTCGAACCCATCCCTTGTGCCAACGCGAAAACAGCCCCAGGATTGATATACCGCCAAAGACACTGCCCATAGTCAAAAACCAGGCCTGGTCAACTGCTTTGGGCATGATCAACGCTGGCTGCTGGCCGCACCAATTTAAGAAGAGGCGAAAGGAAGCCCACACCAACCAGCCCAAAAAGACGGCATTCATTGCGGAGCGCACGCGATGTCCGAATGGACGCTGATTATTGACCAGAATTTTTATTCCCAATAAGGTGGTCAGGGGCCAAAAGGGGTATAAAAAAGAAATAATGGCAGCGATCGCTTTCAAAAATACGTCTCACTTTAATACGAGATGGGTGGAAATAAACTGTTCATGAACACTTTTCAATTCTACCATCTGAAAAAAGGGGGAGTCCAACCCGTCTTTAAATGATCCGATAGCATGTGTTTAATGACATAAGCAATATTCCATGCTAAAATAATTAACCGTATATACACGTTATTAATGGCACATTTTCATTCGTCCAAATGAGGTTTTCTACCTCGCAACCAGGAAATGGATGGTAACCATGAAAAAACTGATCATAATCTCAGCTGTTATTTTAGCTTTTGTGCTTACAGGATGTCACTATCCGGGTTTGCAAAGTGGTGCCGATTTAGATCCAGATGACGCTATGGCCACAGAGATCGCTAAGATTTTAACCGGGACGCCGGTCCAGGTTGAACCAACAGCAACACTGGCAGAAGAAACTGTTGAGCTGGCTAAAATTCCTGACGAAACACCCATTGAACCTGATGAAGACCTCATAGAACCTGTTGAGCCAATTGAGCCCGAAGAGCCAGCGACCACGCCCGCCCCGACGAGCACGCCAATGCCTTCACCAACAGCCACGCTGGCTGATAGCGACCCAACCCGAAACCTGGGAGACCCTGACTGGGTTGACAACATGGACAATGGCGATAACTGGCCAACGGGCCTGGATAAATATACCGCCATCAAATTTGAGAACGGTTACATGAAACTAACAGCCAGCACGGGCGTTGATGGCTGGCGAGTGACCTGGCCAACCCTTGGCAATTTCTATTTAGAAGCCGCCCTGCAATCCCCTAGCTGTGAAGGCAACGACAGTTTTGGCCTGCTGTTCAGGGTGCCAGCCGATTCTCGAGCAGGCAAAGGATATTTGTTTGGAATTACCTGTGACGGCCGCTATAGCTTGCGCCGCTGGGACGGCATAGCGATGTATTCATTGATTGGCTTAACCGAGCATACTGCCCTTAACAAAGGTGTTGATACGGTCAACAAACTGGGTGTAATAGCTCGCGATGCTGACTTGATCCTTTACATCAATGGTCACAAGGTTCATGAGATTTCCGATGCGAATTACCTGACAGGGAAATTCGGCATTTTTGTTGGCGGCATCAATGTGGATGACCTCACGGTATGGGTCGATCAAATCCGCTATTGGAACAACCCGTAAACGCCCGGATTAATTATTCACTATCGTGCCACCGAGTAAAACATGCCAATTTTTGACGATTTCCTAAAAATATTCCCCGAAAAAACACTGGAGATACTAAATCCTCTATGGGAAGCGCTGCCAGAAGATGATCGGCAAGCCCTCAAAGAGAAGTTTGAGGGTTTACCCTTGAACCTCAACCTGGTTAACATGTTGATCGATCTGGCGGTGGTTCAGGCCAAAGTTATCGTTGGTCACAAAAGCCAGGTGGTGATCGTCGGCCCTGCCAACGTTGGAAAATCCACCCTCTATAATCATCTCGTGCGTGAAAAGGCCGATCATGCTGAAGTCAGCCCGGTGCCGGGCACAACCCGCATCAACCAGATCGCTGATGCAGGCGTCTTTGCGGTGATTGACACCCCGGGCGCAGATGCCGTCGGGCCAGTTGGCGAAAAAGAAAAAGAAGAGGCATTGAACGCTGCCCAGGAAGCAGATTTCCTCGTGATTATGTTTGATGCTATTCAAGGCATCAAGGATTCAGAGCTGCAACTTTATCGCCAGCTGACCGCTTTGCACAAACCCCATCTGGTGGTTTTAAACAAAATTGACCTGGTGAGCGGCAAGCACGAGCCTGAAGTGATTGGAAAAGCCGCCAGCAACCTGGGTCTTGAGGCTACCAAGGTCATCCCAATCTCAGCAAAACGTGGTCTTAATGTGCCGCAGGTCCTGCTGGGTATTGTAATTGCAGACCCTCAATTGTTGATCCCGATGGCGCAGGCCCTGCCGCATTACCGCTGGAAACTCACCTGGCGGGTGATTGTTACCGCAGCAATCATTTCAGGCACGATCGCCCTGGTGCCTTTGCCTCTGATTGATTTTATTCCTTTAATTACCAATCAGGCCACCATGGTGCTCAGTATTGCCCGTATTCACAATTATCGCATCACACTCAAACGAGCACGGGAATTGGTTGCCACTTTTGGAATTGGGCTGCTGGCACGTACCCTTTTTCAGCAATTGAGCAAATTGGGGGGCGTACCAGGGTGGTTGTTGTCCTCAGCCATCGCTGCTGCAACCACGGTGGCTATGGGCTATGCTGCCTCGGTCTGGTTCGAAAAGGGTGAACGCCTCAATCAAAAAACGTTTAACACCCTCACGAAAAATCTGACAAAATTCTTTGTCGACAATCTCAAAACCCGGTTTAAGCGCAAACCAAGTAAAAAGAGCTTTGAGCAAGCCCTGCAGGATACCTTGGAGGATTCTGGCTTGTCAGATTTAAACGCCATTGATCAAGCCGCCAAAGAATAGTTGATAGGCAAAGAAGCGGTCCTTGTGGACCGCTTCTTTGCTGGTTAAATGAGATGGTACCGTTACTGCCCTTGAAGACAATAAACGGCTGGCAGGTTAAGTCGAAACCCTGGGTTTAAATCAGTCCCAGTTCTTTTCCAACCCGAGCAAATATTTGCACAACCCGCTCAAGTTGTTCGTCAGTGTGGGTGGCCATATAGCTGGTGCGCAGCAATTGACGCCCAGGTGAGACTGCAGGGGAAATAACCGGGTTAACAAATACGCCATTTTCAAACAACAACCTCCAGGCAACAAAGGTCAGTTCGTCATCTCCAATCAGAATTGGGATGACCGGCGTAACAGAATCACCCGTGTCAAAACCCAAACGTTGATATTCTCTGCGCATCTTATCGGCAATTTGGTTAACCCGTTCCACCCGCTCAGGCTCATCACGCATCACTTCCAGTGCTGCCAGCGCTGCCGCTGCATTAGAGGGCGGGATGCTGGCGCTGAAGATTAAACTGCGCGCTTTATGTTTGATGAAATCCACCACATCAGCATCGCCAGCGATAAACCCGCCCAAAGAGGCAAAGGATTTACTAAAGGTAGACATAATTAAATCAACCTTGTCTGTCATGCCAAAATGTGCGGCCGTCCCTCGGCCCCCGCCTAAAACACCCGTTGCGTGCGCATCATCTACCATGAGGCGCACACCATAGGCCTGGCACAGCGGTACAATTTCGGGCAGGGGTGCAATATCCCCTTCCATGCTGAACAACCCATCGACCACCAGCAGCTTTCCCTGCTCTGTCGGTAAACTCTCCAAAACCCGTTTGAGATGCTCCATATCATTGTGCCGGTAACGTTCTATTTTCCCCCCACTTAAAAAAGCGCCATCCACAATACTGGCATGGTTTTCCTTGTCCAGGATGACAATCTCTCCTCGCCCAACCAGCGCACTGATCGTACCCAGATTAACCTGCATACCCGTGGAGAACACCAGGGCATTTTCCTTGCCAACCCATTCCGCCAATTCGGCTTCCAGGCGTTCGTGCAGGGACATATTACCATTTAAAAATCGTGAGCCAGTACAGCTTGTACCGTAACGGTTAATCGCATCGATTGCAGCTTGTTTAACTTTGGGGTGCGTGGTCAGGCCCAAATAATTATTCGAGCCGCACATAATCACACGCTGTCCCTGATAGGTAACTTCTGTACCCTCATTTTCATCCAATGGAATGAAGTAAGGATAAATGCCAGCCTCTTTGGCGTCTTTTACATCTGAATAACGATAACACTTTTCTAAAATATCCATTAAAACATCCTTATTAATAATTGCTCATTGAAAAAATTTAAAGCTTTTTCTATATTTAGTCCGCTCGTTTTGCCAGGGCAAAATTTTTTGTATTCTTTAATGTTAACCGTATCCTGTATGGTAAGTTGCATTTGAACTTGGAAAACCCTATAATACCTCTATTAGAAGTCTCAACCCGGACAAGGAGGTTGCCATGAAAAAGATTGTCTTCATCGGAATTTTGCTGATCGTAGCAAATATCATCGTTGGGTGTAGCCCTGCTAAGGATGAACAACTCGTTGAAGAACTTGTCCTGACACAGGTAAGCATTAACCTGACAGAAACAGCCATCCGTGTCGAAGCCCAACCAGAACCGACCAGCACAGCAACGTTGGAACCTTCACCGGTTGTTCCGGCGCCTGAGGAAGAACCAACAACCGTACCCACAGCAACGCCAACGGAAACGCCTACCAGCACGCCTGATGAAAAAGACCCCGTTCAGTTACTGGGTCAGCCAGCGTGGAGCAACGATTTCAACGGCGATACCAGCCCCTGGGATAGACTGGATTCCGACCAAGCCAGCTTTAAAACTGCCAACGGCTTCCTCAACCTGACGGCAAAGGCAAACCCCAACTGGCATAGCTGGTATCTTTCCGGACCAACGTTAAAGGATGCCTACCTGGAAGCGACCATTCAAATGTCAGCCTGTTCTGGCCGGGATCGTTTTGGCTTAATTGTGCGCGGCAGCTCAGATGGTCAGCAGTTTTATTACCTGGGGATCACCTGTGATGGACGTTGGGGATTGTTTCGCATGGCAGAAAATGTCACTATTAATACAATCAGCGACTACCAGGAAGATGAACAGTTAACCCCGGGCTTAGCCGAGCCACATCGGGTTGGTATCTGGATGAAAGATGAGAATTTTACCGTCTATATTAACGGGGTCGAGGTGGGGTCGGCAAAAGATGCAACCCTGAAGGATGCAGGCTACACTGGTTTCCTGATCGCTTTTGCCAATACACCGGGGTTTACCGTTAAAGTTGACCAGCTAAAATACTGGTCTGTACCCTGATTAGCGAACTTTACAATATCTGTACTTTCGCTACAGTTAACACCCAAGCCTGGTCTTGCCAGGCTTTTTTTAATTGCCCTTGTTCAAAAATCATTTTTCGTCTATGATTTGATATGAAAATTCGCCCAATAAAAGGCTGTGCAAATGCAGATCATCCAAATTCCACCCAGAAACCGTCGCTATGAAAAAGCGTTTATCGATTTTCCATATCAGCTTTATCGCAACAACGCGCAATGGGTGCCACCGCTGAAAATGGAAATGCACAATATCTTTAAGCCCAGCCATCCGTTCTACGAATATGGCCAGGCCAGTTTCTTCCTGGCAGTGACAGGTACAGGTGAAGTCCTCGGACGGTTGGCTGTGGCCAATAATCACCGTTACAACAAATTTCACCGGACAAAAACAGGCTTTTTCTATTATTTTGAATGTATCGATGACCTATCTGTTGCCCGGGCGTTGTTCTCACGTGGGTTTGAATGGTGTCAACAGCAGGGTTTAAACCATATTCTGGGGCCCAAAGGTTTTACCGTCCTGGATGGCTTTGGGTTGCTGGTTGAGGGTTTCGAGCATCGCTCAGCTTTTGGACAGGCCTATAACCCGGCTCACTATCCAAAATTCATCGAATCTGTTGGTTTTACTAAGCTGAAAGACGTATACACCGGTTGGATTGATCGGAACAGCCAGATTTCTGAAAAAGTATTCAAAGCAGCCAAAATCGTCGAAAAACGGATGGGCTTTACCGCACCAAACATCAACACAAAAAGAGAACTGCGCGCCGTGGTGGATGATTTCAAAAAGATGTATAACGACACCCTGGCTGTTCCTGCAGGCAACCCGCCTATTTCCGATGAAGATATGGACAACATCGTCAGACAACTGCTGTGGATCGCGGATCCGAAGTTGGTAAGGTTGATTTACAAAGATACTCGGCCGATTGGCTGGATCCTGGCATACCCTGACATTGGAGCCGCCTTACAGCGCATTAGGGGACACCTGTTCCCCCTGGGCTGGTTAACAATTCTGCGCGAGCGTAAAAAATCTGACTGGATCAATTTCAACGGGATCGGCATTGTTAAAGACTATCAGGGCTTGGGCGGCACCGCAATTCTTTACAAGGAAATTTTCAAAAACGTGATGAACTATGATCAATATCATTATGCGGAATTATTACAATTGCGTGAAGAAAACATCAACATCCTGCTTGAAACCGAAAACATGGACATCAATTTTCATAAGACCCACCGGCTGTACGAGAAATATTTGTAAGTAAAATTTTTCAAGTAGTTTCATTATAATCGTTTTCATTGATACTGCGTTTCACGGATCGTCCGATTCCAAATCTCCTGATTATTAATTCAAATTGCGCCCTATATCATTTACAAAATTTTAATTAACACTTGTATTATTTTCTGTTTTCATTTATCATACTGGTATGACCACTTACCAGTTAGAAGAAAAACCAAAGCAGGAATGGCAGCGCATCAGCAGACCTGCACAGATCGCAGAACATCGCCTGATTTCGGCCATTCTCGATGGTACTTTCAAGATCAACAGCAACCTCCCTGGTGAGCGCGAGCTGGCCGAACGCCTCGGGGTCACCCGACCCACCCTCAGAGAAACTCTCGGACGCCTGGAAAGGGATGGCTGGGTTGAAATCAACCAGGGGAAGCCCACCAGGGTTTGCGATTATTGGCAGGAGGGCAATCTGGGTGTGCTAAATACCCTTTCGCATTTCCCAGAACACATGCCCGAAGACTTCATCGAGAACTTGCTGACCGTCCGCTTGGCTATGGCACCGACCTATACAGCGATGGCTATTAAAAATGCACCAGCTGAGATTAATGCTTTTCTTACCAGCCGCCAAACCCTGGATGAAGACCCAAACACCTATGCTGAATTTGATTGGGAGCTCCATCACACACTGACCTTGTTCAGTAAAAACCCTGTTTTTATGATGATTCTCAACGGGTTTAAAGAGCTTTATCTTCAATTAGCGCCCCTTTACTTTGCTATTGCCCCTGCGTGCCAACATTCAATGCATTTTTATAACAAACTGGCCCAAGCTGCAGCAAAGGGCAACACAGATCAGGCCAGAACGCTTTCAGAAATCGTCATGCGCGAAAGTATACAGTATTGGCAAGAAGTCAATTTCAACAAATATCAACGGAGGAAACCATGAAACGTATTCAAGGTTGGGGAAACACCGAAACCGACTATCCTGTTCCCGCGTCAGCCCGGGACTATCTTGAAAAAGTTGTCGGCAAACCACATCAGGTTAAAAATGTCTCTCTCGATGAACTCATTAAGAAAGTGCCCCTTACCCGTTTGTCACCCCACTCGCTAATCAATCCAGACCCCGAACAGCGATTGCGCCATGCTCGCGGTCAATCGCTCAACGACTGGATCGACATGTACGACGGTTTGATTAATACCTTCCCTGATGGCGTGGCTTATCCTGAATCCGATGCGGATGTAAGGGCTTTGGTCGAGTATGCTCTGAAAGAGAAAGTCAATCTCATCCCCTATGGCGGCGGGTCGAGTGTTGTCGGTCACCTGACGCCTCCACTCGCAGGCCCGCCCACCCTCAGCGTTGATCTGACAAAGATGCACCAGTTAACCCATCTGAGTGAAGAAAATTTAGAAGCCACTTTTGGCGCTGGCGTTAGCGGGCCACAGTTGGAAGCCCGATTAAAGCAACAGGGTTACACCTTGGGACATTTTCCACAATCCTGGGAATATTCAACCCTGGGCGGGTGGATTGCTACCCGGTCGGTCGGTCAGCAGTCCTATCATTATGGCCGTATTGAACCACTGTTCGTCAAAGGGCACCTTGAAACACCCGCTGGTCCCATGGATCTGCCCCACTTCCCTAAAAGCGCTGCCGGGCCCGACCTGCGCCACCTCGTCCTGGGCTCTGAAGCACGCCTTGGGATCATCACGCAGGCCACCATGCGCATCAGGCCCCTGCCCGAAGAAGAGCATTTTTATGCCGCATTTTTCCCAAATTTTGAGATCGGCGTAGAAGCCGTTCGGAAAATCGCTCAGAGTGAGCTGGGGCTTTCAATGGTGCGCCTGAGCGATCCCCAAGAAACGGAAACTACATTCCAGCTTTCCGGCGAAGAGCGTCTGGTCAATCTAGCAAAAATGGGACTCAACCTGTTCGGCGTTGGTGATGAACGCTGTATGTTAATCTATGGCCTTACCGGTGCCAAAGCGAAAAACCGATTGGCTGATCGTCAGCTTTCACAGATCGTCAGGGCTCACCAGGGTATGATGATCAAGTTCTACCTGGGTGAAGCCTGGATGGAAAAACGTTTCCTCACCCCTTATTTACGCAACACCTTATGGGACCTCGGTTATGCGCTCGACACGCTGGAAACCGCCCTCCCCTGGGAGAAGATTCAAACAGGGCACAAGGCAATTCTTGATGCCATCAGCCAGGCCATCGAAAATGAAAACGAGCCCGTGCTCGTCTTCAGCCATATATCCCACGTGTATACCAATGGAGGGTCCATGTATGTCACTTATCTGTTCCGTCGCAGCCCGGATCCACAGCAAACCCTGACACACTGGCAGAAAATGAAAGGCGCTGCCAGCCAGGTCATCACAGCCTTGGGCGGAACCATCAGTCACCAGCACGGTGTCGGCATCGACCATAAGCCCTTCCTGGGTATTGAAAAAGACCCGCTGAGCATGGAGATTCTTAAAAACACGTTCAAAACCGTCGACCCAGACCAGATGATGAATATTGGCAAATTGGTCGACACCAAATGAGGAAAGGTGTGATAAGCCATGCTAAACCAAACTTGGCGCGAACAAACCTGGTCGGACCTTGATCAGCCCTGGGACCTGATTGTAATTGGAGGGGGTATCACTGGAGCAGGCATCTTTAACCAGGCTGCCCAAAAAGGGCTCAGAGTACTCCTGCTGGAAGCCAATGATTTTGCCTTTGGCACCTCCAGCCGATCCTCAAAGCTTGTCCATGGGGGCATTCGCTACCTGAAAAACCGACAGTTTGATGTGGTCTTGGAATCTGTCAAAGAACGCGAACGCATGCTGCGAGAGTCCGACGGGCTGGTCGATCCGCTGGCCTTTGTTTTCCCTGCATACGAACACAACGCCCGCGACGTAAAAATGATGCAAATGGGCGTGACGATTTACGACCTGATGGTACCAAAATGGCAGCACAACACGCTTAATCAGCATCAAGCGCAGGAAAACCTGCCGGGGTTAAACGGAACAAGTCTGATCGGTGGGATTAAATATTACGACGCAATTGTGGACGATTCACAACTGGTTTTGCGCGTGATCACGGACGGTATTCGTTTTGGGGGTTCGGCAATTAATTATGCCCGGGTGGTTCAATTATCTAAATCTGCAAGTGGAACGGTTGAAGGTGTGATCGTCGAAGATAAATCTGGAAAAATGACCCCGTCTCAAGTTGAAGTGCGCGCCAGGGTGGTGGTCAACGCTACCGGCCCCTGGTCAGATGAGCTTCGAGAGCACATCCACGGATCGGCCAGGTTGCGCCGATTGCGCGGCAGCCATCTGATCTTCTCACGAGAAGCGATTCCGCTCAACGCGGCAGTCACCATGCTCCACCCGCGCGATAACCGGGCTCTATTTGCTATCCCCTGGGAAAATCGAACGCTGATCGGGACCACGGACCTGGATCATGATTTGTATGAAGACGAAACCCGCATCACAGTCGACGAAATCGCTTACCTACTGGAGGCGGCTCGGCACGCTTTTCCCGAGCATCCAGTCTCTGAAGCGGATATCATTTCCACCTTCTCAGGCTTACGCCCGGTGATCAACACGAATGCGGCACATCCTTCCCTCGAATCGCGCGCCCATAAAATTTGGCGCGAAGAGGGCCTGGTGACTGTGACAGGTGGAAAACTAACCATTTTCCGGGTTATGGCTGCGGATGTGCTTAATTTCTGTGCCCCTCAACTGCCAGGGCGTCCCAAATTCCACCATCGAGCGCCGTGTTTCATCCATCCCCAACCATTGGATCGCCAGAATCACGCAAACCTGCAATGGGGGCTGATGGCCGGGCGTTTGGGTATGGATGTCAACGCATTTTTTCAACAGTCAGACCCTGAAGATCTTGCGCCAATCGAACCGATCAACCTGCTGTGGGCTGAATTATCCTGGGCCGCAAAAAATGAAGCGGTCCTCCACCTGGATGACCTGCTGCTCAGACGTGTCCGGCTGGGCATCCTGTTCCCCAATGGCGGATTGGATCTGATTGAGCAGGTTCGAACGCGGGTGCAATCACACCTGGGTTGGTCGGACGCTACCTGGGCTGCCGAAGTCGAGCGTTATCGAGAAATCTGGCAAGAAAATTATTATTTGTCCAATTGAAGACACACTAAATTACGTAAAGTAGACAATTTTTGATTATGCCTATATGAGGCAAGCTTGGCTATTTTGAGTCGTTATTAAACAACATATTTCTCATTGGGAGTTTCATTTATATATCGATCTCTTCGGTCAACAATTGTCGTGACAATATTATGGCCTTTTCCTAACCTTTGTGCAATTCTCAATGCAATTAAAACATTAGCACCAGAGGACATGCCACAATAAATACCTTCTTCCTGACATAAACGATTGGCCATGTGTCTTGCTTCGGAATGATATACCCTAAAAAACAAATCTGGATAGCCAGCATCAATCATTTCCTGAACAATTAATGGCTCGGTTGCCCATTTAGATAAACCAAGTTTTTTGGCTATTTCAAAAGTGATTTCCTTAACTCTAAATCCTGAGCGGTCAACTTCGTCCTGATCTAATTCGATATAATTTTCGCTGCCTTCTGGAACAACGCCAAAAGTGATTTTTGGTATTACGCCAAGTTCAGCTAAACCAGAACATAAACCAAACAAAGTACCACCTGCACCTACTGAGCATCCAATTGCATCAATCTTGCCATCAAGCTGCTCATAGATTTCTTGAGCCATTATTTTTTGACCTATGAAATTGTATTTGTTTGTTATCTGATCAACCCAAACACTTTTTGGTTCAGTCTCTTCCATAACTGAACAATCTTTTTTTGCTGTTATTACGTGAGTAATATCATGATCTCTTTCCAATAAATTCTGTGCTTCTTCTTCAGACATGTAGACATTAGGCAAGTTTGATATGCTAACATCTGGTCCAAATGCTCTTGTTAAAGCCATTCTTGGATTTCTATCATCCTCAACACTGTAGCTGTAAAGAACAAATCTAGCTTTGTACCCTTTTGCAGCGCAAACCATTGCGAGCGCAGGCGCCGTATTACCAGCTGAGGCCTCAACAACAATACCATCTTTTGGTAATTTTTTTCTATTCCAAGTTAAACCTTTTTCAGCAGCATCAATCATTGAAATTGCCATGCGATCTTTATAACTTCCACTAGGATTCAAATGTTCTAATTTCACAAATACATTTGCACTATCCTTTGGTGTAACCCTATTCAATTTTAGGAGAGGAGTATTTCCAATAGCTTCAATAATACTGTTTATGAATTTCATTTTTTATCCCTTCATATCTCTAAATAATAAATTTTTATCGTTATTCATTGGTACTAAAAAGAATATTATTGTTTTTAATAAATTTATATTGATCTTTAACATAATTCGAAAATCGATGATTGTCAAGTTACGAAAGTATTACTCTTCAATAAGTACCTTGACAAAAATCTGTAAATAATTTATTATTACTTCGTCTTGTGAAGGCAATGATTATGTGCAAGCAATTATTCAATTGGCTCTTCCATAGGCAGTTAAAATACATTGTTCATTATCAGAAAGGATTCAGTTATGCACAAAAATCTTGTAAGATTGTTTTCCATTGTAATAGTCATTAGTGTTGCTATCGGATTTGTTGGATGTCAACAAAAAGACACTCCTGTCTCAAGCGATGGGGCCATTGATGAACAGGAAACACTCAAAGATGAAGTTGAGGTTTCCAAAACTGAAGAACTAAAACCTGTTAAAATTGGTTTACAGCAGCCATTGACTGGAGCCACAGCAGGCCAAGGTTTAGGTGTCAACGATGCGGTTGATTTAGCTCTTGATATTATTAACAATGAGCATCCTGATCTTAACTTCCCATTTGCTAAGACAGCTGGCTTGCCAAACAAAAATGGACAAGAACTGGCAGTGATATGGGGTGACAATAAAGGAAGTGCACAAGATGCAATGACAGAAGCAGAACGGCTAATCAGTGAAGATGTCGTTCTTCTTGGAAGCGCAAATTCATCGGGATTAGTTGCGGCTGCAAGTGAAGTTGCTGAGCGCGAAGGTATTCCCTACATTAACGAATTAGGTTCCTCGCCAGCCTTAAACCTTCGCGGATACGAGTGGTTTTTTGCAATTCACCCCGATGATAATGATTTTGCGGATATGTTTTTCGATTTCGCTGATTTTATGAAGAAACAAGGCACACAAATTAACACGATAGCTTTAATTTACATGAATACTGCTTTTGGATTTGACGGTGCAGCTGCCATCAAAGAGCGTGCAGAGAAGCTGGGGTATGAAGTAGTTGTAGAACTATCTTATGATAATAAAACCAACAATCTTACCAGTGAAGTTCAGAAATTAAAAATTGTCGATGCTGACTGTGTAATGGGTTTTTCGTACATTACAGATGGTGTGTTGCTTATCAAAACGATGAGGGATTTGGATTGCACGCCAAAGATGTTCTATGGACAAGGTGGATATAACGAACGAGAGGTTACTGAGCTTCTAGGAACTGACTCGGATTATGTTCTGCTTCGCGATTTGTTTACACCCGAATTGGGTATTAACAATGAAGCAGTCCAGAAGATTAGCGATATGTTTTATGAGAGATATGGTTACAACCTAGGTGGAAACAATGCTCGATCATTCCAGATGATGTTTCTTATTGCAGATGTTTTAAATCGGGCTAAATCTTACTCTCCAGAAGCTGTACGGACAGCAATTCGAGAAACAGATATACCTGCAGAAGATTTGTTTATGCCTTGGAATGGAATTAGATTTGACCCCGCCACTGGAAAGAACACCCTGAGCCAAGGGATCGTAACGCAAATAAAAGATGGCAAATACATCCCTGTTTTTCCTGAAAGCATTGCGACTATGGAAGTCTTGCCATTTATTCCCTGGTCAGATAGGTAATTAACAATCCACTATTTCGTAAATTTAGTAGGGCAAGTTATAACTTGCCCTACTAAATTTCATTGATTGTAAATCATATTTTTTGAATTATTTTTAAATAGATTATTGTTGATAAAAGTTGAATCTAATGATAATATAATCAAATTTATCAATCGCTATTGAAAGAAGGAATCTTATCAACTATGTCTGATGTCATTATTCAACTAGTTTTAAGCGGCATACTTTGGGGATCAGTTTATGCACTTATCGCGTCAGGATTAACATTAATTTATAGCATGATGTCGATAATTAATTTTGCCCATGGCGACTTGTTAATGCTTGCAATGTACTTTGCATTTACCTTTTTTTTAAAATTTAACATAGATCCAATATATTCCTTTCCAGTTGTTATTATTCTTCTGGGAGTTGTTGGTTTTATAATCTACAAAATTCTAATTCGCAGGGTCATCGAGGCGCCCATGTTTGCTCAAGTTTTTTGCACTTTTGGCCTAGGGGTTTTCATACAGGGGTTAGCTCAATTTATCTGGTCTCCTATATACCGTAACATTCCTACACCGGTTCTAAGCGGCGTTTGGAGAATAATGGGTATAAGTGTAAGCAAGTCTCAAGTGATCACTGCAATTGTTGCTATTAGTGCAGCTTTACTAACCTACATCTTTATTACAAAAACGAAAACTGGCTGGTCCATGCTAGCTGTATCTCAGGACAGTGAAGCTGCTGCTTTAATGGGTATACCTGTTGAAAAAATATATTCGCTAACTTGGATTTTAGGTGCTGCCCTTATTGGTTTGGCAGGTAGTTTTATGATGGAATTTTACTACGTTTATCCAACAGTTGGGACCGTTTTCTCAAACATCGCTTTAATTACGATAGCTTTAGGGGGCTTTGGAAGTATTGAGGGAGCTTTCTTGGCAGGGCTCATCGTTGGCGTTGTCGAGTCTTTTTCTGGTTTCTTCCTTCCATCAATGTTGAAACCTGTAATTGTCTTTTCCCTTTATCTTGTAGTTATTACTGTCCGTCCAAAAGGACTGTTAGGAAGGGTGAGTTAGGTGAAATTACCTCGAAAATTTACAGAGTATGCTATTTTGATAATTATTATTGTCACAATATTCATTGTCCCACATTTTGTGAGTTCTTTTGGTATTCATTTTTTTATAATTTTAACCATGTATGCAATAATGGCTATTGCCTGGAATTGGGTCGGTGGTTATGCTGGGCAAGTTTCAGTGGGGCATGCTGTCTATTTTGGTATAGGCGCATATTCTACTGCAATCGTTCAGGAAATGTTCAAGCTCAATCCTTGGTTTGGATTGCTCACAGGTGTTCTGGTTGCTTTGCTATTTTCTCTTGCAGTAGGATTGCCTACATTGCGATTAAGTGGAAGGTACTTTGTTATTAGCACGCTTGCAATTGGCGAAATTATGTATTCACTTGTGATGGGGTGGGATTTTGTTGGTGGTGGAGGTGGTATATATATTAAGAAAATCTTTTATTCTTTTCGCTCCTTGACTTTTACTAATAAAATTTCCTATTTCTATTTAATCTTTGCGTTCTTTCTTTTAAGTACAGTACTGACTATTTGGCTAGAAAATTCAAAGTTGGGCTTCTATCTTCGTGCGATTAAGGGAGATGATGAAGGTGCCCGGGCATTAGGAGTAGATCTTAGAACAAACAAACAGATAGCATTGAGCATGAGTGCAATGATGACTGCTATTTGTGGTGTTTTTTGGGTTAATTATGCTTCATTTATCGACCCTGAAAGCGCTTTTATTAATACAATTTCTGTAAGAATCCTCCTGATGGCTGCTGTTGGAGGAACTGGAACAGCTTTAGGTCCGGTATTGGGCGCATTAATTATCATTCCATTAACTGAAAGTTCTCGGGTGTTATTTGGGAGTTCTGGGCGAGGTTTAGACCTTCTTATCTACGGCTTTTTAATTATGATTATTGCTGTAGCACAACCCAGAGGAATAATGGGGTTGTTTAATAGGTTATCCAAACCTCAAAAAATAGACCAAGAATTAATTACATGAACAATGACTATTTAGGAGTGGTTCTTAGGATTTTAATATGGGTTTATTGCAAATACGTGAATTAAACAAAAGATTTGGAGGGGTAAAGGCCCTTGATTGCGTTGATTTAGAAGTTAATCAAGGAGAAATCGTTGGCTTAATAGGCCCTAATGGTGCAGGGAAAAGCACCTTATTCGCGGTTATTACCGCTTATTTAAAAAGCGATAACGGAAATGTTATCTTTAATGGGATAAACTTGCAAGGGCTAAGAACTGACCAAATTGCCAAGCTAGGTATGGTGCGAACGTTTCAAATTGTCCGTCCAATAAAAGAGATGAATGTTAGAGAAAACATCATGGTCGGTGCTTTTATTAATACAAATAAGGTATCACTTGCTAATAAAATAGCTTACGAAACCCTTGATTTTATTGGAATGTCCGAAAAAAGTGAATACAACATAAGTGCACTAACTTTGGCTGATAAAAAGAGGTTAGAAGTGGGGAGAGCGTTAGCAACATCTCCAAAGTTGATTTTACTTGATGAAGTTATGGCCGGGTTAACACCCTCAGAATCTCATGATGCTGTTAAACTAATTAGAAGAATAAATGATGAGCTCAAAATCACCTTAATTATTGTCGAGCATGTAATGGAAGTTATCATGCCTTTATCCAAGAAAATCGTCGTCCTTGATTATGGAGCAAAAATTGCAGAAGGAACTCCCCACGAGGTAAGTATTAACCCATTAGTTATCAGTGCTTATCTAGGTAGTTTTGACGCGAAAAGTGGAGTTAAATTACATGACAGCACTTCTTAAACTTACTAATATTGCAGTTGCTTACGGAGATGTGCCTGCCTTATTTGATGTCAGCATGGAAGTTAAATCCGGGTCAATAACCTCTGTTATCGGTTCGAATGGTGCTGGAAAAAGCACACTGCTTCGGTCAATTGTTGGGTTGAACCGAATACATCACGGCAGCATTTTTTTTCAAAGTACCCAAATTGATCGGCAAAAAACTGAAGACATCGTTAAAAGCGGGATTTCACTAGTCCCTGAAGGAAGGCATTTGTTTCCCCGATTAACTGTTACCCAAAATCTCATAATCGGCTCGTATTATAATAAAAATAAGCAAAGCGTTTTAGATGAAATTGAGTTTGTTTTTCAAATTTTCCCCAGACTTAAAGAAAGACATCGACAGCTTGCTGGAACATTAAGTGGCGGAGAACAGCAAATGGCTTCAATTGCCAGGGGATTAATGGCAAAACCTCAATTATTAATAATCGATGAGATGAGTTTGGGCTTAGCTCCAATTATTGTTGAGGAATTATTCGATTTAATGATTAAGATTCGTTCGATGGGATTAACTATTTTACTTGTGGAGCAGGATGTCACAAGCGCCCTCTCAATTGCTGATTATGCGTATGTTATGCAAACCGGAAGAATAGTTCTTGAAGGGGCTTCTTCTGAAGTTTTAAATGCCAATATTGTTAAAACCGCATATTTAGGATTGTAGCCAATTTTAATAACATAAAATGAGTTGTGGAGAAAAAATGAGCAAAATTAGTTTCGGAGTTGGAATAGCAACTGGTACAGAAGGTCTCATGTATCCTGTGCCTTACGCATCTGTAAGAGAGACAGTGAATCTTTCGATTTTTGCTGAAAGCCTTGGTTTTGATTCTGTTTGGGGAAATGACCATATCTCAACTCAAAATTATGTTCGCGAAAAATTCAAAAATCCCCCGAGATTTTATTCACCGTTACTAGTCCTTTCGGCTATCGCCGAACAGACTTCCACAATTAAGGTTTGTACAGGACTTTTAGTAATGCCTTTCCGCCATCCCCTGATTGCCGCAAAAGAAATAGCAACGCTAGACCACTTGTCAAACGGAAGACTATTGCTAGGTGTTGGGTTAGGAGCATATCGTGAGGAGTTCGAAGCTGAATTTGGGAAAACATCTTCATCTATGCACCGAGGTGAAATCTTTGATGAAAGTTTGATAATCATTAAAAGACTGTTCAAAGAAGATATAGTTAGTTACTCTGGCAAATATTTTGACATACAAAATGCCCAAAGCTTTCCAAAACCTCTTCAGGACCCATTCCCTTTTTATTTTGGTGGAAACTCAAATAAAAGTTATGAAAGAGTTGTTCGCGATGGCACAGGTTGGTTGCCCGCATTGTTGACCCCAGATGAGGTAAGAGAAGGGTATGATAGAATTAACGAGTTGTGCGAACATTATGGAAGGAACATCAATACAATAGATATTGCACCTCAACTTGGCATATCCATTGCCAAAACTCACGAAGAAGCTGTAGCAAGGTACAAGCGATCTCAAATGTATCTTCATAGTTTAACTTTGGGTAAATCCACTATGAAAGGTCGTGATGCAACTAATTATTTAGATCGTAACCTTATCGGTTCAGTTGATGAAATTAAATCAAGGATCGCACTCTATAAAAATGCTGGTCTAAATACGTTTTCCGCATTGATTTTCACTGATTCATGCCTGT
>LSQX01237657.1_pt1 | contig 20840 bp, 19 predicted proteins | sample 654561 | NCBI WGS metagenome assembly LSQX01 (sample SAMN04489861, study PRJNA283612) | anaerobic digester metagenome | isolation source: 4 biogas reactors fed with cattle manure at either 37C or 55C with and... | place: Denmark: Kongens Lyngby | collected 2014 | reverse complement strand
GGAATTGACGAACATCATTTTGAGTCTATATTAACTGGAATGTCCAATGTGGTTACAGCAGGTACTGCCCGCAGGGCTCTTATAAAAGATATTCCCATTTCGGGGAAAACAGGAACTTCGCAAAATCCACATGGAATTGACCATGCCCTATTTATTGGTTTTGCTCCCAGCGACGACCCCAAAATTGCCATTGCAGTTGTAATTGAAAATGCAGGGTTTGGTGGCGTGTGGGCGGCACCAATAGCCAGCCTAATGATTGAAATGTATATGAAAAGAGAAATTAGCCGACCCGAATTGGAAAATAGTATTAAATCTCTAAAACTAATTAGATAGATATGATAAGAACAAGAAAACAGTCGCTTTTTCAAAACATTGATTGGGTTCTAATCTTAATCTATTTGCTATTGGTTACTATTGGATTAATAAACATATACTCAGCTACTTACATCGATGACTCCAAATCCATTATCGACTTTTCTCTAAATAGTGGCAAACAATTTATTTGGATTATAGCCTCCATTATCTTAGGTCTATTTCTAATAATTATTGATGTTAAATTCTACACCACTTTCACCTATCTTTTCTACGCCATAACTTTGATATTAATCACTGCCGTCATTTTTGTTGGAACAGAGGTTTCGGGTGCTAAGTCTTGGATTGGCTACGGCGAATTGGGCATTCAACCCTCTGAGTTTGCCAAGGTTGCAACGGCTATGGCTATGGCAAAATATATCAGTACCCAAGGTAGTAGAATGGAGCTACTTTCGACGCAAATAAAAACCTCACTGTTTTTCTTAATTCCAACATTGATTGTAATTCTGCAAAACGACACTGGATCGGCTTTGGTTTTCTTGGGTTTCATATTTGTTATGTACCGCGAAGGCATGCCCGGAACTCTTTTGTGGCTCGGCTTGATAGTTGTTTTTGTGTTTATTTTCACCATTCTTTTTTCGCAGTGGCACGTTGTGGCTATTGTTGCCGTTGTTTCACTAATATTTGGCTATTATATCAGAAAATATAAACGAGACTTACTAAAACTCACCCTTATTGCGCTCTTTTTGAGTGTTTTTTCCTTTGGCGTTGACTATATTTTCGACAATGTTTTACAAGCTCACCAAAAGAGCCGTATTGAAGTTTTATTGGGCATAGACCAAGATTTGCAAGCAGCTGGATATAATGTCAACCAATCCAAAATTGCCATTGGCTCAGGCGGATTTTGGGGTAAAGGCTTTTTGAAAGGTACTCAAACGAAATTCCGCTTCGTACCCGAACAAAGCACAGATTTTATCTATTGCACCATTGGCGAAGAGTGGGGATTTGTCGGTAGCTTTGGAGTGGTACTCCTATTTTTAGCTCTACTTATCAGAATAATTATCAACTCCGAACGACAGCGATCGCCATACAGCAGAATATACGGTTATGGTCTGGCATCAATAATTTTTGTACACTTTGTTGTAAATATCGGAATGACCATGGGACTGATGCCCGTTATTGGAATTCCACTGCCATTTATTAGCTACGGAGGCTCATCATTAATAGGCTTCACAGCTATGCTGTTTATATTTATCAAACTCGATATGAACAGGCAAAACATTGTTTAGTCAATAATACTTACTTTTGCACAAAACATTAATCCTAAAAATCCGTTTGTTAGTAAAATAACAAGACATAGCTAATGAGTATGGGCATAAAAGAGATATTGAAAGAAGAAAATTTCACCAAAGAAAATATTATTAGGCTACTCCAATGCAATGAAGAGGAGCAAAAAGATTTGTTTGAATATGCAGCAAAAATCAAAAATAAATATGTGGGCAACAATGTCTATTTACGTGGACTAATTGAGTATTCCAACAACTGCTCAAAAAACTGTTTCTATTGTGGCATTCGTGGCGATAATGAGTTGAATGTGAAATATGTAATGGACGATGACGAAGTTTTAGAGGCAGCCAAATTTGCCTTAGATAACGATTTTGGCTCTATTGCCATTCAAGCAGGCGAACGCTCCGATAGAAATTTTACTAAAAAAATCACCGATTTACTTCATAAAATCCGTGAAATTAGTGGCGGAGAATTGGGAATTACCCTATCGCTGGGCGAGCAAAGCGAAGAAGTTTTTAAAGAGTGGTTTGATGCCGGCGCACACAGATATCTACTCAGAATTGAAGCCTCCGATAAAGACTTATATTCAAAACTTCACCCAAAAGACCACATTTATGATGACAGAATTAAAAATCTAAAACTACTTCGCAAGGTGGGATATCAGGTGGGGACAGGAGTGATGGTTGGGCTACCATGGCAAAGCTACGAAAACTTGGCTGACGACATACTATTTATGAAAAGCATAGATATAGATATGTGCGGAATGGGACCATATATCGAACATAGAGACACACCTCTTTGGGAACATAAAGACATACTTAAACCCCAAAAAGAACGCTTTGAACTGACTCTAAAAATGATAGCTCTGCTCCGAATAATAATGAAAGATATAAACATTGTTGCCTCCACAGCTATGCAAACATTAGACCCACACGGACGCGAAAAAGCCATTGCAGTTGGAGCAAATATTATTATGCCCAACCTTACACCCCTAAAATATCGCGAAGGCTACCTAATTTATGAAAACAAACCCAACCTAAACGAAGAAATTGTTGAAACTAAAATAGCTTTAGAAAAAAGCTTAGCCCAAGTGGGAGCACAAATTGTTTATAAAAAATGGGGCGACTCAAAGCATTTTAAAGAGAGAAATAAAACCAAATAAAATCCAACTTCTGGGATAGTAAAACACAGATTTACACCAAAAAACACAAAAGGGGAGGTTATGAAAAAACTAAAAATCATATTTATAAGCCTATTGCTGTTTTTCATTTCCACCGAAACTTATGGTCAAGAAAACCTTATAGAAGCATTTTTTGGTCCCGCCTCTTTTGGCTATAATTTTCAATCAGAAATTGGCGGAGGCGTTTCTACGCTATACCAGACCAATCACTCCAAACCGCTATTTGGACCTTTTATTAAATATAGATTATATGATGGCGAAAGAATTTGGTTTGGCAAAAGAGTGAAAATATATCACAATTTGGGAGCAAGCTATTTTTTCAAAAACGAAAAACAAAGTAGTGGCAGTTTTAAAGCCATTCCTAAAAACTCTTCAACACCTAATGATATTGATGTTGCATATAAATTTACCGAAGGTATTAGTTATTTAATGTTTGATATTGGAACCGATTATTATCTATTTACCAACAAAAATGAAAGCTTTTCCATATATACCGGCTGGATTTTAGGCTTAAATATTCCCCGCTATCATGGCAATTATGATATTTTTAGCTATGATTATAGAAATTACACCCTCCAAACTCCAACAAATTGGGAAAATAAATATAGTAAATCGGAGGCGATTTTTAAAGCTGGAATAAATATGGGCTTCAATCTTTATGTCGGACTTTGGAGCTCCATATATCTTGAGGTATTACCTTTCTACAACATCCACACAGGGGGAAGAATTCCTCCCGATTTTACCATCGACAGTAGATTTTTTATAAAAACAAGCTTGGGATATAGATACTTTTTCGAATACGATTGGAGAAAATCACATTATTAAAAATCAATAAAAAACACTACTTTTGCATTCACAATAGTGAGAATTTGGGTGAATTTATTATTTTATGAAGAATAAAATTAGTTTTTTAGCTATATTTCTGATAATACTTGCTTATGTGATATTTCTAGGAAAAATTGGTATTCATAAAGAACCAAAAACTGTAATTTCCTACGATATTATCTCCTACTATGCCTACCTACCTGCTACTTTTATCGAAAAAGATTATAAACTCAGAAAATGGGAACACGAAGAACCTTGGAAGAGCCGGTATTGGCCTCTTTATGTACCCCAAACTGGAAATTATGTTATAAAAACCAGCATGGGGCTTACATTCCTGTACTATCCTTTTTTTCAAGTGGCACACATTTTAGCACCCTATTTGGGCTACGAAAACAATGGTTTTACAGCACCCTATTCCACAGCATTAATTTTGAGTTCGCTATTTTATCTCACTTTGGGAATGCTTTTGCTACGAAAAGTTTTACTGCAAAATTTTAGCGACATAATCACCGCAGCAACACTTCTGATTATTGGCATTGGCACAAACCTATTTTGGTATGCCACCAAAGAAGCAGCAATGTCGCACAGCTACAGCTTTGCACTATTGGCTCTTTTTATGTTTTTAACGGAAAAATGGCACAATAAGCCAAATTTGAAAAACACTGTTTTTTTGGGGCTAAATGTTGGACTTATTTCCCTTGTTCGACCCACAAATGTACTGGTTGTACTCTATTTTTTGCTCTACAATATTCTAAGTTTTGAAGACCTAAAAAACCGTGTTTTGTTCTTTCTGTCAAAATACAAAGCAATTTTAATAATGCTCCTTTGTGCCTTTGCAGTATGGATACCACAATTTTTATACTGGAAGTCTGTTACTGGACAATTTCTATATTTTTCGTATGGAAGTGATGAAAACTTCTTCTTTGCAAGTCCTAAAATTTTGAAAGTCCTATTTGGCTTCCGAAAAGGCTGGCTAATATACACCCCATCAATGATTTTTTCTGTTATTGGAATTTTTATGCTACGCAAAACAAAATATTTCTGGGGTATATTATCTTTTATTTTGATAAACATTTACGTTGTGTCATCATGGTGGTGCTGGTGGTATGGTGGCGGATTTGGCATGCGTGCACTTATCGAAACTTATGCCCTATTGGCAATTCCATTGGCTACATATTTGACATGGATTGTTTCGCGAAAATTATTTCCAAAAATAGTCCTTGTAATCGTAACAGTTACCATAGTTCTGCAATCTTCTTTCCACACTCTTCAGTATCACAACGACACCATACACTACGAAGCAATGACCAAAAAAGCATACTTCGATTCCTTTTGGAGATTAAATAAAACCGAGAACTTTGAGCATCATCTTGACTATCCAAACTACGAAGAAGCAAAACAAAATATTAGATAATAAAACAATGCACAGATATTCTAAAACAACAAAATTATTATATTTCACTTTTCTGTTTATGAGTTTAATGGCGTGCAAATACGTTGATGAGCAGAAAAAAGAAAAGGGTTTTGTATATATCGAAGAGAACAGTTTTAAAATAGATGGCGAAGATTTTTTCCCTCTAATGCTAAATTATGTTATTCAATATAGAGAAATTGAAGACGAGATTTTTATTTCAGCTTCAAAAAATTATGAACTTCCCTACGAATTTGAATACGATACAAAAGAGGGTTCCTTAAATCAATTGGATGTTCATTTTGGATTAATTAAAGACTTGGGTTTCAACACCATAAGGATTTGTATGGACAGAGTTGAATTGGACGAAAATGGAAAACATTACTACGCTACCGAAAATAGAAACTTATACATTAACGAAAACTCTAAAAAGCTAATAGATGCTGTGGAGGAGCTTTTGGAAATTGCCAGTAATAATGAGCTGAAAATAATGTTGCTTATTAAACCTCCCATTGCAAATAAGGAGTTGGAAAACTTTACAGTAAATATTTTAAAAAGATTTCACAAAAACACAACAATCTTTGCTTATGATTTTATGAATGAACCACTATACCTTGACAGTGAGCCAGTTAGAAAGAAAAAGAACGCATTGAAGATTGTAAAAAATTGGAGCAATCTTATGAAGCGTCATGCACCATATCAGCTTTTTACCATAGGTTTTGCGGAGCCAATTGAGGTTTTTCAATGGGATCCATATTTGTTGCCAGTAGATTTTGTGCAGTTTCACACCTATCACCCGCTACGAGTTCCCAACGAAATTTATTGGTACAGCAAATATATCGGCAAGCCATGGATGGTGGGCGAAACAGCCTTGCCCGCCGACAATGATTCCATATCCTACCAAATGCAAGTTCAATTTATAAAAGATGCATACAGATACACCATCGACTGTGGCGGTGCAGGCTTTGGCTGGTGGGAATTTCAAGAGTGGAAACATACACATTTTGAAGCCGAATTTACAGGACTTTTAACCCACGAAGGCAAAACTATTACCCCAAAAGGCGAAATTCTTGGAACCCTAAAACCAGCAGCTTTGGAAGTGGCAAATCTCAAAAACTATAAAAAACAAGAGCCACAAAAAGCAGTAAATTACCATAATATGATGGGGTATAACAATATCTGTATTAATGGGAAAATTATAAACAAATCAAATAATAAGCCCATTGAAGGAGCTGTTATACGTGGCTGGAATGAATATTGGTCGGTGGGAATGAACACATTTTCTGACGAAAATGGTGAATTTACACTCTACTCCAACGATGAGTGCATTCACTTCGAAATTTCGGCACCGGGAATGAGCAAAGTCAAGTTTGATGCCACAATAGAATATCAGAATGTTGGCAACAACACAATAAGTTTCGACTCTCTTCCCGACAGATATTTGGAATATCACCAAATATCATTTTTATCATTTCTGAAAGATACAGTTTTGGAAAATTCCACCTCAAACTACCCCATTTTCGACTTTGATAAAGAGATGTTTTTCAATGCCAAATTCCAAGGAAAAATGGAAGATATATATCTGAAACCAATTAGATAAATCTGATCAAACACCCTTGATTTTATACATTTTTCGCCAAACTGCTCTTTACAGAAAGCAATTTACATCATTATTGCTCTTTGGAGAAAGCAATTTGGCATTTATCATGCTGGAATTGAAAAAATCTAGGTTGCGTATTTTTTTCTAAAACCTCAAAACACTCAAAAAAGCTTTTTCTGTTTTCTCTGTGGTTTTCGTCAAATTTCTAATACATAAATCCAAACAACCAAACGGGAATAATATTCTTAAAACCTATCTCGATATTATCTTTTGCTACAAAGGCACTTTCAGTTTTTGCAATTTGCTTTTTTGTTTTATTTTTTCCACCAACTTCAAAAGTATATTTTTTGTCTATCACAAAATCAGCCTTTGGTGCTAGGTTAATTTCGTGCAAAAATTTGAATTGATTTATGAAAAATGTTTCTCTAACATTGCCAACATTTGTATTCTCTTTGGCAAGTGCATACATCAAATTGCTATTATTCAAATAGAGTTTTTCAGGTTTTGTCAAGACACCAATTCCAGAATTATCCTTATACATTTCGTTGACCAATCCAGCTCGCTCCAAGATTTTTATACTTTGTACCAACATATTTCTTGTTACACCTATCTTTTCGCTCAACTTGGTGATATTGGGCGTAAAAGGAGCACTTGAAGCAATTGTAATGAGTAGTTTTTTCAACTTTATTAATGTGTCATACTGCACATCTTCCACAGCATTAATATCAATTTCAATAATTAAATTTATGGTATTTTGTAATTTCTGAATATAAGCATCTTCATTCTCCTTATAATAGGGATAAGCACCAATTTTGAGATATTTGTCGAAAAGCGGCATAATTTTTATATCACTGGTAATTTTGCTGGAAATCTCATTGTGATTTTCTATTATTTCGGAGAATGAAAAGACTGGAAACTCCTGACCTGTTTCAAATAAAATAAATTCTCTAAAAGATAGTTCTTTTAAAAAATAACTTGTAGCTCTTCGACTTAAATCCGACTCCGATTTATAAATTTCCAAGATGGAAGATGAGGTAAATATCACGCTTAGTTCCGGGAAATTATCATAAATTAGCTTTATCTCCCTCGACCAATGTGGATATTTGTGCACCTCGTCCAAAAGCAGGTGTGTTCCTCCAAATTGCACAAATTGTTTGGCTAAATCATAAAGCTTATTTTCAAAAAAATAGATATGATCCAAACTCACATAAAGAGTCGATTTTAGGGGAAAATATCGTTTTGATAGCTGTAGAAGCAGTGTTGTTTTGCCCGAACCTCTTGCACCCTTAATGGCAATTAATCGATTTCGCAAATCAATCTGATGCACAAGATATCTCTCTATCTTCATCGATACTTGGGCTATTTTCATCTGAAACTCTAACAACAAATCTTCCATTTTGCTCTATTTAAAAAGCAAAATTAAACATTTTTGCTCAATAGAGAAAGCAATTTGTGATATATTTTTAGAAAATAGTCGAAATTTGAGTTTAGAATTTGAAAATTGTAATAGATATTAGAGCTGAGAAAATCATTTCACTTCAAACTCATAAACCAATTTATAAAATCTAAAGTCCTTAACAAACCAAGCAATATTATCTCTTTCTACTTGTTTTCTATAGCCACCACCCGTACTATTTACATCAGTTGTGTACAAAAGAGTATATCTATATTTTTTCTTTGGAAGCTCTTCAGTCCATCCAAAAGAACCAACCGTAGCAATAGTCGCAGCACCTGGTATTAACAGAGTTCCACCTGAAAAATTATAATCTAAATTTCCAAAAAAATTATTAGTCCAAGTAGAATCATCTATCATATAACTTATCCAACCCCAATAAAGAGTTTTAATATGTTGCCCATATAGAGTGTCGTTTGAATTATTTTTTAATATGAAAAATGGTTCTCTAATTGATTCATTACTTCGAATATCTTTTGCATATTCTATTTCAATATCATGTACTGAATTATAGTGCCTAACAACACCAATTGAGCCATCTAAGCTATCTGAATATACTCGCTTAGAAAACGACACATCTATAAAAACATCAATTTCATTTCCTAATAATTCAAAAGGATACTCCTGCGAATGTATTCGATTACAATCTAACTCTCCTTTTCTTCTCCTTTTTCTTTTTTTGCTTTCTGCATTTTTATACTCAAGCTCAACGGAGATAATATAATTGGCACTTTCTGCTGGAATAGTGAAATCCTTTTTAAACTCACTAAGGGTATCATTAAAAAGTACTATTTGCTTATCTTTATTTTTTAAATTGATATTAGCACTTTTTATCTCGCAATTATAACGATTACTAAACTCAAAGTTCACATTGGTTTGAGCTAAGGCATTTAAGCCAACGAGAATTAAAATGATGAAAACTAAAAACTTATTTCTCATAATATTCATTTTACTCTGTAAACTCATATGCTCCAATATCTGGCGGCGACATTCGGCTATTTTCGTCCATATCATAAGGAGCAAAAGGCACATAATATTCGCTTCCTGCACCACGACAAGGGGAATCGGAACTTAATCTAAAATTGTACTCACTTTGGTTTTCAAAAAGTGGATTTTTGTTTTTTAAGCAATTGATAAAGTCCTCACTGTCAAAATCTTCTGAACTTCGGATTAAACAATTTTCAAACCTATAGTCAAATTGGGCATCGGTTTTACCATCCAATTCCAATTCATTTTCATTATTACCATAAATAATAGAATTAGCAACACTCACATTCATATCACTTACATAAGTGCCTTGTGCAGTGATAAAATAGTTATTCACATAAAAAGCAGGCGTGTGTCTAATGCCTGATGTCCAGTAATTTACAAAAGTATTATGGATAAATTTATACTCTCCGCCCAATGTCAAGGCGACACAATATTGACCGCTATTGGCTATCACATTGTTTTTGGCTTCAATATTATATCCACGACTAAAAAGTCCAATTCCTGATGAATTTCGGATTTCTGTGTTTTCTAAAATCAACTTGTTACCCATGGAAACATCCAATATTTCTGCTTGAATTCCAATAAATGAATTTTTTATAACAGCATGTCTGATAACATTATCTTGAGCACCCTCGTTTATCCAAATTCGATCCCACTGTCCGGCTGCATCTGCGTACCACTCCTCAAGTCTGTCGCCCTGAAAAACAACCTTTTCATCTTTTGTACCCAAAACCTCCAATTTGCCACCTTTATAGACCCAAATTCCAGCATTTTTATGAAGATAAATCTGAGTTCCAGCCTCTATCAGCAAACTCCCCACAGAGTCGATTACGGCATAACCGTAAATTACATAAGGCTTATCCTTTGTCCAAGTGATTGCTTCACCCTCATGGGCAACAATTTTGTATGGAGGCAGTCCCTCGCGGTAAGTGTCGGCAACAATAAAATTGGCATCCTGACCATAAGCTAACAAATCAACACTTTGGATATTGCCATTGGTGCTAAAAACTATGGAATCGGAAATTAAAAAGGGTATATCCTGATTGCCTTGATTTAGATTTACATTTACAAAAACAAAAATGCTATCCTTGGCAGCAATCTCAATATCTGTAAAGCTCGTCCCAGAACGACCATTGACATTTATATTGAAATTTGACTGACTCATACCTCCAATATAAATAGATGAAATTTTTATGGTTTTGGAATGGGGATTATAAACCATCAGCTGTTTTGTTGGACTTGTTATGGTGCTAAAAACAGTATCGAAGGCTAAAACATCTGTCGAAAAATTTAGATAAGCATCATTTTTATCATAAAACTGCTCATCTTTTTTGCAGTTACTGAAAACTAATATTAACACTAATATGCTAAATATCAGAGATATATGTTTTATATAAGTTCTGTTTTTCATTTTAAAAATTATTCTAATATCTTAACGACAAAATTAATGAAAAGGTATGAAGTTTGAAAGATAAATTTTAATCAAAAGTGCTATTTACATCATACTTTACTTTTCAAGTATTTTTACCTCCTTTTTACCTAAAATGTTTTCTTTAACATTGTCATTAAATTTACGTTTTTCTAAGTAATTTCTCTTGTGAGCCAAATATTCAGATCTTCGTATTCCACCTTGATAAAACCTTATAAACACTGCAGCACCAGCAAAATAAGAAGTTAAATAGTAGGTCTTATAAACAGCAAAAGCAGTTCCACCCAAAAGCACCAAATGTATTCCCAAATTTGTCATACCCTCCCAATAGAAACCCGAATACATTTGACCCATACCAGGAATTATTGCCGACATCGTTTCAGCCTTTGATGGTTTCTTGAATTTTGGAATACTTTTTTGAGAATAAAGCAACTCCCACTCTTTCAATTTGACTTCCATAACATCTTTATCATCAAAATTGTTATTAATGTGCTCAATTCCAGACAAATAAGCATTCTGATAATCTTCCAATTCGTTTAAGGAAAGTATTTTTACTACTTCGCTCATACTGTCAAAATCCTTGTTATATCCTCTGTATAACAAAGCTAAATCGGCATAAGCTACACTCTGCTGATAATATTCTGTAAGAAAAGAGAGGAAGGAAAGTTGAGAATAAACCACAGCTTTCAGAGAATCGCAAATACTACTAAACTGAATACGTTCGAGGGTTAAAAGAGATTTATGATAATCGCCAATCTCTTTGTAAATTTCAGATTTTTTAATTAGTAGTGAGACATTATCATCTTCATTTTTTGAAAAAAGGATCTTCTTTTCAATATCTATTAGATTTTGAAAAACAATAGTGTCAGGCTCTTTGGGAGCCAAACACCATTCATCAGCAAGGACATTATTCGTAAATAAGCCTAAGAGGAACGCGAAGATTAAATAAAATCTGTTCATTTGACTCGTCTATAAATTCATCTTTTATTAATTTAACACTCAAAGCACTCCCCCATATATTTCCCACATAAAATGTTGTAAAAAGTGCACCGAAAAACATTGTTTTAATATCTAAAAGTCCATCTTTTCGAAAATTCTCATATGTTACCAAACCCAATCCTGCATTAATTAAAAATGCCGATATTCCTTCGCCCATTCTGCCTGCATAAACCTTTCCTAAACCGGGAACAAGGGTGGACAAACTGGCTGCAACAAAAGGCGACTTTTTCTTAAATTTACTCATTTCATTGTAAATCATCATTATATTCTCTTGTTGCTCTGCAACAGGATACCAATCGTTGCTAAAAAGCTCAATATAGGTTTTGGCTTCGGACAGTTTATATTGCAATAGCGATGTACCTGCACAATTCAAATAATACAACTGCTTGAAATTTATATCATTTTCGCTGTAATTTTCAAGTAACATAAACGCCTCATCAGGGCGGTTTAGATAGTTTAAACTTAAAGCAGAATAATATTTCGACTCTCTCCAACTACTTTTATCGGGTGTAGATTTTTGAAAATAATGAAGTGAGTTTTCAAAATCTTGAATAGAGAAATATGTTTTTGCCAAGATGTAATTAACACTATCGCAAAGAAGGGGATTTTCACAATCTAATTCCATCTTTTTCAACTGATAAACTGCTAATTCAGGCTCATTTATCCGCATTAAATGATTTGTTAGCTGTATATTTTCATCAAAGATGCTATCTTCACTTGACAAAAATATCAAACTATCTTCTTTATTTTGAGATAGAAGAAAGTTTAATGAAAAAACAAATATCAAAATCAGGAATATTCTCATTTTTTCTTCTTTTTTAGCCGAAACATATTGGAGTTTTCACGAATTTTATTGTCAACTTGACTTATCCTAATTTGATGCACATTTGTTGCTGCAATTCTATTGCAACGGGTTAGTCTATCAGCAGTTAGAGCTGTTCCTTTTATGAGTCCAAAATCGTAAATAAAGTGCTTGCTCATTTCCGAACACGAAGGATTAAACATGCAGGATGCACTAAGTTGACTGGATATAAACCCTTGATAAACATACATTGCCGAACCTAAAAATAGAGAGACAGGATTGTATTTCACAACAGCATATTTTGTATTGGGGAGCATAAAATTGGGATTACGCTTGTCAAAATGTCTATCTTCAATTTTATGAGAGTTCAAAATCTCTAAATCGTCATTGGCTGATTGTGCATAACAATTTGATAAATTGAATCTGCTGAAAAATATAAAAACAAAAATACTAATTGCGAATAATTTTTGCATTTAAAGGTATTTTAAATTGAGAAATTTTGCTTGAAGCCTCTAATCCATATTTAATATCGGTGGATATAGTTTGTGTTATAATGGAATCTTTGGGACTTATATAGCTGATTTCCAATATCTTTTGCGGAACTTGAACTGGTACTTCTCCTTTTTTATTGTAGTCGTAATAGTAGTTTTTTTGAATTATTTCATCGTTATGATTGTAATATGCCATATAGATTGGCAAATCGGCATCATGTACTATCTCTATTTGTTTTATGGGCATCGATTCGTTGGGTGCTTTCCACCATGTAACCACATATTTGTCCTTAATTTCGGTTTTGGAAACCGTAAAACCCATATCTCTTATTCCAAAATCGTAAAGTCGGTTAGAAAAGAAGTAGAAAAGTATAGATTGGTCGGTGATTTTATTGGGGTCTCTACTTAAATAGACCTCATTTTTTTCGGGATAATAAATTTTTATTTCGCCTTTTGCATCGGTATATAAATAGTGTTCAAAAGGTTCAGTTTGGTGCATTATCATTGTGCCTTTGCTATAATCGTAAAATACTTCGCTGATGTTTTCTATTTTCTTTCCATTTTTTAATACTCTCACATTTTGTTTGAGTTTTATCTGATGGCTACCACTTTGCAAAACAAAGGACAAAAGTGGAATTGTTAGCAAGATTATCAACCATATGGACAGTTTATGCTTCATAATTTATAAAAATTAAACCCTATAAAAAAACAAAGATATTATTATTCACGAAATAATAATATCTTTGTTTGAATTGTTTTATAAAAATCTTATTTCACAGTGTCCATATGAGCGATTAGCTCAAGAACTTTATTTGAGTATCCCCACTCATTGTCGTACCATGAAACTAGTTTTACGAAGTTATCATTGAGCATAATTCCAGCATCTGCGTCAAAGATTGAAGTTCTGGCATCGCCTATAAAGTCTGATGAAACAACTGCTTCTTCGGTGTATCCTAAGATTCCTTTTAGCTCATTTTCTGAAGCTTTTTTCACAACAGCTTTAATCTCTTCATAAGTTGCAGCTTTTTCGATACGACAAGTTAGGTCAACAACAGATACATTTAGGGTTGGCACTCTAAAAGCCATTCCTGTAAGTTTTCCTTGTAGCGATGGAATAACTTTTGTTACTGCCCTTGCAGCACCAGTTGACGAGGGTATAATATTTCCAGTGGCTGCTCTTCCACCTCTCCAATCTTTTACCGATGGTCCGTCAACAGTTTTTTGTGTAGCTGTAACTGCGTGTACTGTTGTCATCAAACCTTCAACTAAGGTAAAGTTGTCGTGAATAACTTTCACTAGCGGTGCTAAGCAGTTTGTGGTGCATGATGCATTAGAAACAATGGCTTCGCCTTTATACTCATCATTATTAACACCCATAACAAACATTGGAGTGTCATCTTTTGAAGGAGCCGACATTACAACGCGTTTAGCTCCAGCTTTGATATGAGCTTCGGCTGTCTCTTTGGTTAAAAACAAACCTGTTGACTCAACAACATAATCAACACCAACTTCGTTCCATTTTAAATCGGCAGGATTTCTCTCGGCTGTAACTCTAATAGCTTTGCCATTCACAACCAATTTATTGTCTTTCACCTCAACAGTTCCATCAAATTTCCCATGAACGCTGTCGTAGCGAAGCATATATGACATATATTCAACATCAATTAAGTCGTTTATTGCAACAACTTCCATATCGTCTCTTTGAACGGCAGCACGGAATACTAAACGGCCAATGCGACCAAATCCGTTAATTCCTACTTTAATTTTACTCATAATATTCTTTTATTTTAATTCGATACAAAAATAATAATTAATCTGCACTTCAACAATTTATTTTACAATAAGTTGAGAATTTTTGCATTTTTTATAATTGAATTTATATTTCCACCTAAAACGATTCAGTATGCGTTAGGAGAATGTTATAAAACAGTAGCGTTTCAGTGATTAAATCGTTTTAGCTTTACAGTTGTCAAAAACTCTTTGGAGGGTAAATTCTGTGGTAAATAAATATAACTAAAGTGATTTTATTTTTATTGAATTAAAACACAACAATTAATCTTAACTTTGTAAGATGAAAAAGATAGAACTAAAACCATTTTTATTGATTATTGCACTAATTATATCAATGCAAATTTCCTCTTCTTGTAGAACAAAAAAAAGGAAATCTGAACCTAAGCCTAAGCCCATAACAGAAATTCAAAAGCCTGTTAGTGTAAACAAAAGCTCTTTCCCATTTGTCATTGAGTCTAACAACAACAAGTCTCTCTATTCTGAAATTGAAAAGTGGCTTGGCACGCCTCACAAAACTGGTGGCTGCGACAAAAAAGGTGTAGATTGCTCCTGTTTTGTATTACAGGTTTACAAAAATGTTTATGGAATAGACCTATCTAGAAGATCTGTGGATATGATAAATAATGTCTCCATTGTGAGCAAAAACAAGTTGCAAGAGGGCGATATTTTGTTTTTCATAATTGGTGCTGCCAACAGAATTTCGCATGTGGGAATTTATTTAAAAGAGAATTATTTTGCGCATGCTTCCTCATCTAAAGGCGTGATGGTGAGCAACTTAGATGAATCATATTGGGCTAAGTCGTTTTATAAGGCTGGACGACATAAAAAGGTAAAATAAAAAATTTATTTTAGAACATATATCTCAGTGGTGTAGCAAGCCAGCCTAGAAATTTTTCTATTTTGGGTCTGTTCAACCATTTGTTATAATCAAATGCTTCGCAATCTTTTTTGGTGTTTTCCAAAAAGTCTAAAAAGAGTTCATTGAGCTGAGGGTCAGTCCCTTCTACAAGAATTTCGTGCATATACCTAAATGAACGATAGTCGAAATTTGAGGAGCCAAAAACAAAGGTCTCATTGTCGAAAAGAAAAACTTTTGCATGCAAATTGTTGGGTCTGTATAGCCAAATTTTCACACCTTCGGAATGCAGTTGCCCTAAATATTTATCACGCAAATAGTCCACCAAACGGACATCGGAATGTATTGGAAAATAGACATTTACATCAATTTCTTTGCGTGCCGACAAAATCATCCTACGTCTGAGTTTATATCCAGGAATGAAATATGGACTCATGATATGGACACATTTTTCTGACTTAGAAATAAGGTTTTCTAAGTGCACCTTTGCCCTTTGGGTGTATATGGAGGGCAAATCTTGAATTATGGTAAAATCTTGAAATTTTATATTCTTTTTGTTTGTCTTGGCTTTGAAGAAATGATTATTGGCATTTTTGAAATATTCTAAAAATATCTTTTTAAAAGTATTGGCTATCTCACCTTCGAAGCGGACAATCGACTCTCGCCAGTTTTGAGAATATTCCGAAAAATTTGCTGAACCTATATGTGAAATATTGTCATCTATCACAATAATTTTTCTATGGTTCCTTTGATGATTTGAAGTTATAAAATCCCATGTGAGTTTTATTTTTTGATAAAATTTCACCTTAGCTCCTAATGAAATAATTGGCTCAAAAAAATCATCAGAAACCCTTGTACCCCATGCGTCAACAACAATTTTTACAGATACATTTTCTTTACACTTTTCACTTAAAACCTCTATTAGTTTCTCTCCAATTTCATCTTCCTGAAAACGGTAAATCTCAATATAAATATATTTTTCAGCTTTCTCTATATCCTCAATCAAGCTTTGCAACCACTGTTTGGGAGTGTCAAACAACTGATACTTCATATTGTTATTTTCTTTTTGAGGACTCATCTTACTTTACGAATATTGGGAAAAATCAGATGCAAGATATATAAAAATATAATTGTTAGTGCAGTAATTAAAGAAATTCTTCCAATAAAATCCCCATAATGAGTATAGAAAGTAATTTTGCTATTTTGATTTAAAGACTCCTCAATAACAGCAGCTTCCCACCATTTTGTTTTTTGCAAAACATCACCTCTCTGATTTATAAAACCCGAATATCCAGTGTTTGCAGCTCTTGCAATACTTCTTCTACTTTCTATGGCTCTGAGCCTAGCAAATTCAAAATGTTGACGATAGCCGGGAGTGTTTCCCCACCAGCCGTCGTTGGTGATAATAGTCATTATTGTTGCTCCATTTTTCACAAATTCAGAATAAAATTCACCATAAATAGATTCATAACATATGGCACTACCAACTTTTCCATCAATTTTATTCAGTTCAAAGGCTTTTTGGCTTGTGTCAACACCCAAACTACCAACTGCACCACCAAGATTAATGGCATATTTTTCTAAAGGTTTAAAGACTTGGGGATAGGGCATTTTTTCCACACCGGGAACCAATTTCGACTTATGATAAAATTCAAATTGTTTATTATTATTCAAAAATAGTGCCGTGTTGTAGCTATCATATTTCATATCGGTATTGCGATACTTACGGGCTGTGGCCGACGGTTTAGCACCATCTTTATACATTTGCAAGGTGGAAATTCCCAAAACTATATTCAAATTTGGATATTCATCCACAAATGCCAAGAGCGAATCTAAAGATGAATACTCATCTAGTTTGTCTTCCCAAGCATAGTCTTGAATTGCCGATTCTGGTCCCACCAAAAGTGCAGTGTTGGAAGTGGTTTTTTGGCGAGCCAATGACAATATATTGTGAATTAAATCTTCGGATGAAATATAATACTGCTCCCATGGATCTGTATTTTGCTGAATGACAACAACTTCCACAGGGTCTTCAACTTCTTTATATGTGTGATACTTTATAATCGAAAATATAATTGGCACAAAAAGTACAAGCGTGGTAATGCTAATTAGGGTCGCTTTATAGTTGAAAAGTTTTTTATTTCTAAAGGCTAAAATAAGTTCATAAATAAGAATATTTATGAGTAAAATCCACAAAGTTCCGCCCAAGGCTCCAGTATATTCATACCATTGAATTATTTGGGGATTTGTGGCAAAAAGGTTTCCCAGATTCAACCACGACCAGCTTAAATCCCAACGCATATGCAGATGTTCCCATGCAATCCATATGCTGACAAAGGCTAAATAGGCTTTAGTTTTGGTCAGAAAACGTTTTCGCAGACTAGTAAAAATAACCAATGCCGTAGTGGTGAAAATAGAGTTTGCAACAATTGCAAAAACAGCACCAGCTTCGGTGGAATTCCATATCCACCATGTTGTGATGGCGTTCCACAAAAGTATGGGCGAAAGCAGATATAAAAACATGGCAGAACGAATAAAGTCGGCTCTATTGTTATGAATATAATCTATAACAAAGAGCATGGGAATTAGTGCTACAAAAGAGATTATGGAGAACCCCCATGTGGGCCAAGCCAACGAAAGTAAAATTCCCGTTGAGAGAGAAATTAAATATAAAACTGACTTTTTCATTCCTTTTTTTAGCAAAAATAGATATTAATCTTTTGTCAGCTAAGTTTTTAAGTCTAAATAAATTATAAAATTGGAATTGATCTTTCCAAACACCAAGTTTCTTTATATCCTGCCGACTGGGCAAAATGCAGTGCATCTTGATGCAAAACATCCAATTCGCTATGGTGATGGGCATCGCTGCTAATGCAAATTCGGATATTCATCTCTTTCATTTTTTTCAAAATATTTAGAGAGGGGTAAAAGTCGTTATAGCGTTTTTTATAAATTCCCCTATAATTGATTTCGGCAATTATATCTTTCTGTTTAACAAGCTCTAAGACCTCCATAACCAAGCCATTATACCACTTTTCGTGAGTGCTAAAAAACCTATCTTGATTGTGCATTTTAATTTTATCAAGATGTGCCAAAATATCCATCTCTTCCACCTGAAGCATCTCCAACATCTGCGTATAATACTCAGTTACAGCCTTTTGTGCATTATTGTTGTAAAACTTCTTTAATCCGTTATCATAAATTTCGCGTTTTGGACCATCAATAAACCAAAGATTTTTGGCAATATTTTTTCCTACTAAATGAACTCCACCAATTATATAATCCAAATTATATTTCTGCTTAAAAAAAGAAAATGACTGACTTAATCCATGAATATAGTCGCATTCCAGACCAGTGAGAATTTCTATTTTGTGAGAATAATTATTTTTGAGCAGCTGAATTTCATCAATATATTGCGTAATTTTTTCTTCTTTTATGGAAAAACTATTATCAAAAGGTAGTGGAGCATGGGAAGAAAAACCCAAAACATCAATATTATTATTGATTGATGTTTTTATAAAATCCTCTATGTTTCCGCTTCCATCGCAAAATTTACTGTGAGTATGCAAGTTATATTTTATATTTTTGGTCATTGCAGGCAACTTAATTGTTTAAAATGGTATCTTTAATATAGAGAGTGTTTAATTTTTTAAAAATTTGTGTTATGAATGCCATGAAATCAGGAAAAACAGTTAGACAGTTTTACTTTTGGATTTTATACATTGTTGTAATTTCGGCTTTCCTTGCAGTTTACTTTTTATATACTCCTTAATCATCTTCCAAAATAGTAAAATTGTATTTGTTGGCAAAGTTCTCATGAATGATGTCAAAATCTTCGTTTAAGTTTTCAAATAGAAAAATAATTGAATCGGCGTGATAGTCGTAAAGACTGTCAAGTAGCTCGTTGGAGTAATATGTGTGTAGAGTATGAGATATTTCTATAATGGAATTTCCATGTTTTAGAAAGCTCTCTTTGGTTTTCTGCAATATATTTCTTGTTGCCTCTAAAAGTTCTTCGCCATGATCAACAGCTTCAATTGTGTTTATTTTCTCTTCTGCCTTTTCGTACATCAAAATCAACTCTTTGTATGTGCTATCAATTTCGTACGGATCACCTATACCCACAGCATCAAAGAAAATACTTGAACTCAAAATACAGGGATTTAAAATATCGATTAAGCTATTGCTAAACTCAATGGCTTCATAATCGGTGGTTTTTTTATTGCAAGAGGATAAAATTAAAATTGAAAAAATAGCTAAAGAAAAAAATTTAAGTTTGTTCATCTTTTATAGTTTTAATGCGTTAAAATCTTCTGTTTTTTATTAGGAAAGTGAAAAATCTAAATCCAATAATAAAATGCTGTAAAAGTGTAGGAATAAAACCGTAAAAGCGTATCATTATTCCAAATCTTTGCCTCAAAGCCTTTCTAATATTGTTTTTAGAGAATCCATTATCAAGATATTTAGATAATACAATTTTTGAATTTAGGATATTAGTGGAGTTTTTTAAACTTTGTAAAATCCAATCGTAGTCGGCGGCAATAGTATATTTTAAATTATATTTTGGAGCAACCTCTTTACTTACCAAAATAGATTGATGACATACCACGAGTCCATTTTTAAGACTTTTCCATTGTAAATTATCTGGAGTTTTAAGTCGGCGCGGTCCAATAATTTCATCATTTTCGTCAATTATCATGGTTTCACCATAAATAATATCTGGGAAATTATTTTCAACAGCTTGATTATACAAATCCTCTATTGTATTGGTATTCATCAACTTATCACCAGAATTTATAAACCATACATATTTCCCATCTGCCATTTCTAAAGCTTTGTTCATGGCATCGTACAAACCACTGTCAACTTCGCTAATCCACTTACTGATGTGCTGCTGATTGTTTTTTATAATATCTAAAGTCCCGTCATTGGACTTTCCATCTACAATTATATATTGAAAATTCTGCAAGCTTTGTGCAGCGATACTATCTATTGTGCCTTGCAAAAGATTTTCGCTATTATAAACAACGGTAATTATTGACAACCAAGGTTTTTCACTCATTTTTCATGGCATTTTGATAAAAATCAATATATTTTGTGGCTACGCTTTTGTAATTATATTCCTCCTCTACTTTTGCTCTTGCATTTTTGCTCCACTGCTGAATATTTGCCTCTGTAACGGCAGTAAAAATGGCTTCTGACAGTGCATTGGGCGAAACTTCATCAACAACAATTCCTGTCTTTTCATCTTCCACCATTTCGGGGATACCTCCAATATTATAGGCAATAACTGGTGTTCCGCATGCCATGGATTCCATCACCGTATTGGGCAAATTATCCTCCAAGGAGGGCAAAACAAAAACATCAGACATGGAATAAACCTCAGCCATTGTTTCTGCATTTTTTATCTGTCC
>LSQX01081194.1_pt1 | contig 20841 bp, 13 predicted proteins | sample 654561 | NCBI WGS metagenome assembly LSQX01 (sample SAMN04489861, study PRJNA283612) | anaerobic digester metagenome | isolation source: 4 biogas reactors fed with cattle manure at either 37C or 55C with and... | place: Denmark: Kongens Lyngby | collected 2014 | reverse complement strand
ATTTCAACTAATATAGATCCTCAGCTTACACATGGTATTGATAGCATCAAAGCTCAGATGTTGTCGCTTTGCAAGCCCGATTCGCAAAGTGATATAATAGAAATGCTTGTAATGGGTACCCAAGGATGGGGTAACATTAGCTTGCAAGAAGAAAGTAGTAATTATATTTTAATAAATTATTAATGTGAACGGAGGGTAAAGCGTGGCTAATATTTTTCCTGCTACAGCAGATTTGTCAAATGGTAGTGACAATATGGCTATTCAGCTATTTGGGAATAGAATTTTTTCTGATCAATCACTTTATGAATACCTAATAGAGTTTTTACTTGTATTCATTTCTCCAAAAGGGGTTGACAAGGAGTTAGATACAATGGCTTTCCATTCGAATATTAATACAGATTTAGTATACTATGTTAAGCCTCGTATGGGACTAAAAAGATTCATCTTTTATAATCGTTCTAAAAAGGATATTAAGATTTCTGTGGACGAAAAAGCTTTTAATAGTATTTTTCACATAATGCAGAAAAGTATCGAAGATAGAGGTATTGAAGCTCATAAAGCAGAAAGCACAATAGAAGCTATACAAGACTTGTTGTATGGCTATGCTGCAGTGCTAAAAAATAGATCATGGACTGCTCAATCATTATTACCGATAGCGCCTGAATTGATATTTTGTGAAGCAATGTTAAATAAGAAGGCAAGAATAGCTTTATCAAGAAATCCTGCGGCAAGTGATACGGATATTGAAATGTTGTTTGACTTTTCAAGACATAACTTTATGGCAAGGGGCGGTGAGGTGTTCTATTTACACATCTTGCAAGCATTACAGGCTTGTCAACCTACTGATAAAATTTTACTTGAGAGTTTATTAAAGCATCTAATCACAGCAAATGGTGAGGATTTCTCAAAGTTGGCAAACTGGATATATGATTCGTGGCTCAAAAATCAAAACATTGACCCTGAAAAGCTTTGGATTAAAAAGCAGATTGGGTTTATCCCGGCAACTGGATATATTGACTGTGGACAGAATACAATTTCTGAACTGATAAATTTTTTGTCAAACGATATGCACCCGATAACACGTATTGAACTTCTATCGAAAGGTATTATTTTACAGATTATGCGAATGATGTGTCACCGAACTATAGAATATCTTGGTGTTTCGCCTTCTCCTTGGATAGTAGATTTGCGCTCAAAAAAAGCTGGAAATACTGTAATGAAAATATCTGCTGGTAGTTATAGGAAGATTGAAGAATTATTTGTAAATGCAATTAATAAAATGACAAGCATATATTTAGATCAAAATGAAGGAGCATCCAAACTGCTTTCCCCATTTGAATACCTAGCTAAATCAAAAACACATACATTGAATATGTTCAAGAGACTTGGTAAAGAAATGCAGTGCATCATTCCGTTGCGGGGTGGACAGGAAAGATTTTCACTCTCCGAAGATTTAGTAAAGTTTATAGTTCTTTCTATTATTAAGCCCCAAGGGAAAATGACATTTGATATGTTTTTAGATGAAGTGTATAGCCATTTTAATATTGTAATAGGTGCAAAGCAGTACAAGAAGTGTGTTAGTGAAACAAAGTTAGGTGCTGAGCAAGCAAACTCATTTTCTTCAAATGAAAAAGAGTTTCAGGACTTCTTGAAAAATACAGGATTTTTGCGTGACTTATCGGATGCAACATCTATTGTTGTAAATCCATATTCGGAGGTAATATTGCAATGAAATACATAGTGACAACCTTAAACAAATATGTACTAAAACAAAAACCCCATGAATCAAGTAAAACCATAATACGAATAGATGGTTTTGAAGATGTACGTATTTATGATTTATTCTGCAGAGGAATGAAACAATACTGTGAACAGATGGGCATAAGGTTTATTGCTAAATTATCCTACCCTAAATTTATTGAATTTAAGAATGTTCATCATACAGACTTTGCTCCTGCCATCACTTCGATGCAGCAAAATGAATGGATAGATATGGATGATAGCTTAACACAATATAGAAATATTCTACCAAATGCAAACGAAAAACTTCTTGTTATTCTCATGGGGACAGAGGTCATAGAAGACAAAGGTGGACTCCATGACATTTACTTTGTTAATTCAACTAGAATGGAATCAGATATGCGTGGCAGCTATTCTGATGTTTTTAGTATGTGTCAATGGGAAGCTGACGATAAGCACTGTATTGACAAACTCTTTAAGTGGTTGTTTGAACTTGTACCAATAAATCTTTACAAGCTTAGCTGCCTAGCAGATGACTGGAGTGATATAGACAATATATCAATGTTCATTGAATATTTTTATAAAAATCTACCAGTTTGGAATTTGTGCAAGAGAGAAGAAAGCTTGCCAAACACTAGGACGATATTAAAATTACAGAAGAATTTACTATTGACAAACTATGACTTTATAGAGAGAAATACATTTAAGAAAATCAGCAGAACTCAATTTGAAAAGTACAACAAGAAAATTGCGGAGTATAACAACAATTACTTGCCATATTCGGAGCAATATGCAGGTTGGATAGATCAGTCTATCAAGACATATGATGAATATTCATCAGCTTTATCAGATTTTATTTTAGGACGCAATATCAATCAATTACGCTCTCTTTTGATGGGTGTTGATTTTGCGATTACTGAAGCGGTACTTGGCTTAAAATTACATAAGGAGCCGAATGAGCCACGTACAAAAACCATTAAGGTTTATGGGAACCCTTTGAATGCAATGCTAAGAACGATATATTCTGCAATTTTATCAACTATGGAAGCATCATCAGTTACACAAATAGAGTTTAATTTTACCAGGGCGAAGCTCGTTAATCAAATTGATACTTCCGGAAATACAACTGCGGAAGAGCAATTAGAGGATACATTTAAAAATATTTGTTATAATGCAGGTGGCGTAATTGAATATATAGCAAAAAGAAACTGGTATTTAGGTCAAAATGATATTGAAATCATTTCTGCCCCTAATGATTTTTTAACTCCAAATAATGCCAAAGAACAAGTGGAAAACGGTCGCGTGTCTTCGTTAGGTATGTCCCAAACACTTAACAAGATTGAATTTACACTTAGGCTGAAAGATAGTAGTTGTGCTATATTAGATGAAATAGAATATGAATGGTGTTTTTCAAATGATGAGGCATGGATGTATTCTTTTGCTGACATTTGCTATAAATACCAGCAACTTAACGAAGAATTTATAACATCGTTTTTGCCTTTTGGGATAAACAAAGACTTAAAAAGATTCATGTACTTAAAAAGTGAACAGGAATTTTTTGACACTTATGAGGAAACCGAGATAAACTATATAGATTTGCTTGATGTCAGCTCCATATACATATCTGAAGCTGCACTTACATGGAAAGCGGAATTTTCTAAGCTTGGTGCAGAATTCGTAAACTTTTGTAAAACATTGACATCAAAGGGCTTTTATGCAAGCTTAGATGAAATTAATGTTTTCACGGATACATACATTAAACTGGGTAACAACATATTAGAAAGCAGTTTTACTGAAAATTTAAAGTGGGTCTTAAATTTGTATATTCATGCTTTTTCCATCGAGCAGAATGATTTTTCAGTCACTCGTGATGAGGAAATAGATTTCTGTATTATTCCGCCTTGGCATCCCGTTATTTTACAAAAACTAGTACATCAGTCAGTATTCATTTTAGATGGTTGTGAGCAATGGTGGAGTAAGTCAATATCTGATGCTGATGATTTATCAAAGATATCACAAAAAGCTGCTGTTTCAAATCTTCAGGAGCTAATCCAACTTTCTTGCATCCATCAAGCATTAGATATTTTTCCTACAACAGGGAGACAGTATTTTGGAAACTTGCATACATTTGGTAACTTTTGCCTCTGTGGGAATGCAAATGCACAGGAAAATATCAGAATTAAAGATATGCTGAGAAAAGAAGCTGTTTTTGATGATGATTTTTCTGAGGGGGAACTAACTCGTGTAGATGCAGATGCACTAATGATATTCGATGTTATTGAAGACTATATTAACGCTTTTCCTAATAAAGCTTATGAATTAGCTATAGCATTTATTGATCCTTCAGAACTGCAGCCGATTGTTGCAGCAATGCACAAATATATAGATAGAATTAAAAAACAACGTACTGAATCTGACATTCCATTAAAGTTGACATTGAATATTCTGGTTAAGCCGGAGAATAGAGGAGGGCGCAACTACTTATCCTATTGGGTAAACACATTTTTCTCACAGGACGAAAACACAGATATAAAAATATTTTTAAATGAGTGGACTTCAAAGGAGGATATTAAAAAACTACTTCCTTTAAACACGGATATTGTTTTTATGATGGATTTATTAAAGGTAGACAATTTTGGTTTTGTTCCAAATACTGATGATACAACCCTGTGCCCAAGTGATTGCAAGTATCCAATTGTTTTTAAGCCAACTCCATCATCCCAGACCAGTGTTAAAAGACGTATTGAACTTACTCAATCACAATTCGAAGCTTCTACTATCCATAGTCAGTTGGTGTATTACAACAATCATCTTAATGAGTGGCCATGCAAAAAGGTGGTTGTCGTTAAAGAAGTATGTATTGATGGTGAAAGACGTGACTTAATAGATTTATTACATCAAAAGTCCTATTGGGTAATCTGTATAGATGGCGGCATGGACGGTGCTTTACTTAAAAATGATGCATATAGACAAAATATATATTCAATTATAGGGTTTTCGACTGGTAAAGGCCATCATGGACAGTATAATCTAACAATTACTGCAAGAGATTCTATTGTAAGACAGGTAAAAAAGCGCTTTGAACAACGTGTTCGTAATCTTTTCAAATGGTCTGATGAACGAGCAAAAGCTGCTGCTGAGATATGTGTTAAGGAAGCTGCAAAGCTCGATGGAGTAAGCTTACTAAGTGCAATTAATCAAAACACATATAACATCAATGAGTTTATGGCTTATATTTTGACATCTGTTCAAATGCAAAAGCAAAGTTCCAGTGAAGCTTTAAATATAGTTTTCTATTTAGATTCATACAGACATTGGTTTACTAAGGATGTTTATAACACTGCTAGGGAAAATAAGTCACGTCCTGATTTTTTAAATGTGTCAGCAAAGATAGGCGATGATGGAAAACTACACTTAACTGCAACTGTTATAGAATGTAAAATTGCAAAGTTTGCAAATTCTACAGAACATATAACAAAGGCGATTACACAGGTTGAGCATGGCCTTTCCGTTTTAGCAGAACTGTTTAAACCTATGCCTAATGACTCGATAAGACGGCGTTATTGGTATGCCCAATTATACCGTGCGTTAACATTTTCGCAGATAACTTTTCATGATAATACAGAGGAATACCTTAAACTTGCGGCTGGATTGAAATCAATTTTAGATGGCGATTTTGTTATTGAATTGAATGGAAAAGTAATGGGATATTGGGTTGATATGCAAGGAAATAACACGACTAGCAATACAATTAACACACCGAGTTTAATAGAAATATTATCTATCCCTCAAAGCGTCATCCAAAAACTCATTTTAGGGGATGATACAGCAGCAGTTGAATACGTAGATATTGTTCCTGAAATAATTGAAGATTCTATAATTATAGAAGATGAATCTGAAATGGAAGACATAGTAATTGACCCTGATATTATTATAACTCCTACTCAAGATGCCGTGACTGATACGGTCGTTGTTCCTCCACGTGAGGTTTTTCCAGTACTTACAAACGAAAATAACGCAGGTGATTCAAATCCGATAGACATTGGACCAGGTCAGGAATCTAATAACACACTAGGTACAATAGCTTCAGGATTGTCTAATGTAAAGGTGTATATCGGAAAAGATAACAGAGGTAATATTGTGAACTGGAGTTTTGGTCATCCAAAGCTTTCTAATAGACATTTGCTTATTACAGGTAGCTCCGGGCAAGGGAAAACTTATTTAATGCAGACCATGCTAAGTGAATTATCAGAACAAGGCATATCATCAATGGTTTTTGATTATACTGAAGGATTTAGACTAGACCAATTAGAGCCAGAGTTTATCAACCACCTACAGAATAAAATTGTTCAAAGAATAGTTTACTTTGAAGGTGTGCCAATTAATCCATTCCGCAGACAGGAAATCGAAGTATTAGGTATGAGGGCACCTGAAAAGATATCAGATGTTGCCACAAGAATTGCAGACATATTTACAAATGTTTATAAGTTTGGGGAGCAGCAGTTTTCTGCTATTTATGCTGCCTGCAAAAATGGTTTAGAAAAATTCGGTGAAAATATGAATATGCAAATTTTTAGAAAAGAACTTGACGATATTAATACAAGCTTTTCAAAGAGCGTAGCTTCAAAGCTTACACCTTTCTTTGACTCAGTGACTTTTAGCTGTGACAATGAGTTTGATTGGAATGATGTTACTAATTCGGAAGGTACCTTAACAATTTTTCAATTAACCAATTTTGTCAGAGAATTGCAAGTAGTTATTACAGAGCTTATGTTATGGGATGCATGGCATTATAACAAAAAGTATGGTAATAAAGAAAATCCTTTTATTGTTGTACTTGATGAAGCTCAGAATTTATCCCATAAGTCGAACTCGCCAAGTGCAAAGATATTAACTGAGGGAAGAAAATTTGGATGGTCTGCATGGTTTGCTACACAATTTTTAAAGCCGCAATTAGATGATGCAGAGATAAATAGGTTACAACAAGCTGCATTCAGAGTATATTTTAAGCCTGCTGATAACGATTTAGCAGTAACATCTAAACAGCTTGGAAACACCAATAATTGGGCTGATTTGCTAAGAGGACTACAAAAAGGACAATGTATTATTGCCGGTGAGCGTGAAAAATTGAATGGGGACTTTGGTCCAACAAACCCTAGTGTTACAAAAATTGCATCCTTTAAGGAGAGAACTGAAAATCATGAGTAAAGTAAATTTTCACCAAACATTTCCACCAACTTTAGAATATTTAAGCAGACTATTAGAGATTACTGATATGAATGATGCGTTATCAAAGGAGGAAATATCGGAAATAACAGGCATTCCTACTGGTAAATCTAGTGGGAAGGTCGAACCACACATTGATTATGCAATTTATATGGGATTAGTTGAAAACATAAGTAATCAAAGTGGTAAATACAAACTCAAAAGGACAAAACTTGGCAATATAATCATGAGAGAAGATTTAGGATTGCGTGAAGAAGTAACACAGCTTTTGTGTCATATTCGCCTTACATCACCTTCCACTGGCGCATTTTTATGGAAGCTGTTGATAAGAGGCATATTACCAAATTATCCAGATGGAATCAGATTCTTGCTTCTTGAAGATGAGTTAAAAAAGCAACCTGTTTTTGCAACAAAAAAAGCTGTGAATATGGGACCATTCTTTACTACTTATGAGATTAGTTTTGAAACATTTAGTCTCATATCAAGAAGCAAAGAGATATTAACGATAGTTGCTCAAAACTTTAAAAATGAACTTTTATATGTATATGCATATGCTCTCTTATATGAATGGGAGCAGATTTTTCCACAGTATGACGAAATAACTGCTGACCAATTATCAACCTTGAAGTTCGCCGCAGCCTTCGGTTTTGCGGATATAGTGGCATATAGCATATTGGAAAAACTATTCGAAAAAAGCATTATTAGAATTAATGGACAGCTATCACCGTTTACGATTATAAAAAACGCAAGCTCAGATGCAATGATAGAGAAAGCATACAGCTTGTTGTGCTAGGGGGTAAAGCTATGCGTATTGGGGATATTATTGGGTTTAGAGAAGATTTGTTTTTTGAAGGAGCAGTACAAGTTGACTGGTTTTATAATCCGTCCAAAGGTGCTAAAGTTGCTAGCAGTTTTGTATTCCACGGCAGAGAATATTTCGGCATTTCTGATGAGCAAACTGGCAGCAAAATGACCGATACTGTTTCTTTCTTAAAAATAATTACAAACAAAATTGAAGATGACCAGCGTGGAAACCCCTTTACGCTGGCTATTGCTGAATATGGTACTGGCAAATCTCACTTGGCTGTAACATTAGCGCAAGTCCTATCTGGGAAAGACTATATGCCCGATACATACAAGAAGGTAATTGATAACATAAGGCGCATCGACAGCGAAACTGTTAAAACGATTGAGGGTACCGGCGAAAAGCCAAATCTTGTTTTAGCAATCAACGGTATGCGTGACTTCAATTTGCATTACGAAATATTGAGGGCTGCAGGCAGAAGTTTGAGATTATATGGATATTCTGATGACAATTTAAAAAAACTTAACAGAGCTCATGAAACAGCTTTTCGCTTCTTAGAACGAAATATTGACTCAAATATATTACTATTCGAGCAAAAGGCTTTAGATTTCGATTGGCACCAAAAAGGTACAGAACTGGCAGAAAAACTTAGGATGGCCTTAGCCGAGGATAAAACAGCCTTCGATATTATTAATGGTGTTTATGAAGAAATCAATGGACATGAGATCAGATGGGATGAGGGCGTGTCTGCAAATTCTGTGTTAGAAACCCTGCTTGCGGAATACTGTGGAATAAGCGGTACGTTTAATAAAATAGTAATCATCTTTGACGAATTTGGTAGATATTTAGAGTATGCTTCTTCTGCTAATTCTGCACAATCTGGCGATAGTGCTCTTCAACAGATTTTTGAAGCCGTGCAAAATGCTGATGGAAATATACAGATGATAAACTTTATCCAATCGGATATTAAAGCGTATTTGCAAAGAGTTGATAAAACACGTAATATTAGTCGGTATATCGGAAGGTATGATGCCAGTGACAAATATCACTTGTCATCAAACTTAGAAACAGTTTTTGCTAACTTAATTGATCGTAAAGATAAAGAGGCTTTTGAAACCTATATTAAATCTTGGCAAAAGAGAAACAAGGATACTTGGATTGATATCTATTCGAAAATTGATAAATGGCTACCATTAAAAGGCCTTTGGAAAGACAAAGGGCTTTTTGACCGTGTAATAGTTGAAGGCATATATCCATTGCATCCAATTTCTACATATATGTTAACCGGATTATCAGGGTATCTACAAAACCGCTCTTCCTTAACTTTGGTAAACACGCATATCACTGCACTTTCCGCTTATGAACTTTTGGAAAATCAAGAATGTCCATTAGTTTTGCCGGAACAACTGTTGAATGGCGATTTATACTCTGAAATGTTAGTTGCTGAACAAGAAGGCCGACAGTTAAGTCGCCATTGTATTAGATATGACAATATATTAAGAAAATCTGGCGATAAGTTTTCTGAAAATATGTGCAAGGTACTTCGAGCAAACCTTGTGCTTAAACTTTTACGCTTCAGAACAGCCAATTGTGAAGAAGCAAAATTGGCTCTCAGTATTTGCTCGGGATTGTCAGTTAGGAACATTGAGCAGGAGCTTGTATGGTTGGAAAATGAATATGCTGTCCTAGGATTTGATGAACATACTGGTTCGTTTGACTTTTTAGAAGATTCAAGTGGCGCACACGACTTTAGAACCTTTTATCGTAGAATTAAAGCCGGTCAAACACTCTCGATGTCAGTGTTCGACAATTCTAGTGTTCGTGAAATAGCCGGCGTTTTAACACCACTAAATACAAATTTTTCAGTTGAGAATAAAATTAAAAGCAACGAATGGCAGTTTACTCAGGATTTATTTCATATAACAGAAGTATCTGAAGCATACATTGATTCTTTGATTTCAGATTTTAAAAATTCAACAGCCCCTGAAAAAATCAAGGGTCAGTTGATATGGCTGTATATAAACAAGGATACCGATGATAAGGTGCTTGATTTTGTACAAAAGCTTTCTGTAAAGACAGTTGGTTTGCCGATTGTAATGTTCTTATTGAACGATGTTGAAAACAAGCTTTATTCTGCTTTGCTTGAATATGAAGTGTTGACAAACGGTATTTCTAACGAAGAGAAGAATAAGTTCGGTCGACACTATACTGATGCATTCTTGCAGGCAGAGAATATTCTAAAAGATACTTTTGCTATGCTTCAAAGGGAAAGATTGATGATATTTCCTGATAGGATTAAATCGTTATCAAACCGATTGGCAGTGTCTCTTTCGGATATTCTTAATGACATATATTCAAAAATTATTTCATTTGATTTTGATGGATTTGATAGTAAACAACCAGGACGTGCAAAAAAGTCATATTGTTCAATATTGAAGCTTTTATTATCAGGTAGTATCAATGCAAATACTATACAAAGCTCACCGGTGGAAGTTAGGAACAGATTTGAAGCGACTCTATTTGAGAGTGGTAAGAACTCATGGAAATGTATTAACTCAAATTATCAAATTATCCCTCCTAAGGATCCAAAGGTTTTGGCTATATATTCTTATTTAGAACAAAAACTAAAAGATAGTAAAGGATTGAATTGTAAAGATATTTTTGATGAATTAAGTATGCCTCCCTATGGGCTTAATGATTACATTATTGTCTACTTAATTTCCGTTTTCTGTGCCAATCTAAGTTATTGCATTCGCCCCGTTTACAAGAAAGAAGCTTATAGTGTTGCTAAATGGAAAGACCTTATTATTGGCGATAATAAAGTAGAGGTAGGCATGCTTAAAGAAACCTGTTTCATTCTTGTTGATGCAGGTGCGGTTATAGATAATTATTTGCGCCTTTTTAAAAGAGTTGAAGGTAATGATGACATTAACTTAGTCAACGATTATTTAAACGAGCTTCAACAATTGGCGCAATCAGAAGAAATTCCAGCAGAACTGGAAGCGCAGTATAAATTATGTGAATATCGTTTAAATGAAGGTATTAAAATACTATCAACTTGGAATAGAACAATAGATGATCTTATTAATAAGTACGAGATGGCTGCTGAGAATGGTGATGTTTATGCAGCTCTACAAGGTATTAGTGCAATTGAAAATCCTGGCATATACGGTGTTTTTAGCGGAAGTTACGTAATGTCTGAACAAGCCAAAGAACAGCTTAAATCAATAAAAAACAAGCTAAAAGCTTTTGTTGAGCCAAAGCTTATTCCATGGATTAAAGATCAAAGATGTTATTCTGTTGAGAGCATGTCTCAGTACAAAAAGCATTATAAACGTATTGTCTCATTGCTGCAGGATTTGAGCTATTTTGATGAAGCAAGTTTTGCAGATAGGCATGGAGAAGTTGAGTTGCAAAATCGAGAGGAGATCAGAGAGAGACAAGAACTAAAAGCAAATTGTAGTAAGTTCATGTCAGAAAAAGTGATAACAAAGTTTGTCGCTTATACCACTCTGCTTGATTGGGAAAAACAAGGGATAGAATTACTTGCATCTATTGAAAAACATAAAGATTTCCTTGGCTCTGATTATATGAACCTCAGTAACAAAATATCTGCAAGAGTGAATGAAATAGTTGAAGTTCATAATAAAATCAAAGTAGACATGGACGATATTTGGAATGACATGTATGAGCTTTCGGATATTGATATGGTTGAGTCGATGATTGAAAGAATTGATTACGTCTGCAAAAAAGGTATACCTAGTTCTGATAGAACGGATTTCGTAGAACTACAAAAAGTTCTTGAAGCATTTATATCTGACACAAAGGAGCTTGAAGAATTAAATCTTGATAGAGAGGGCTTTGAGGGAAAATTTAATGTACTTTATGAAAAATACTCAAAAGATGGAGTAGAAATTGATATTCTTCATATCTTAGATTCTATAGCTGATGCTGCAAGAGAGAAGATGAACTCTAAAGAGACCGAGTGGATAAAAACGTATATTCTTTCTGTTTCAAATGATATAAGCAGAGCAAAAGCATTGGAATGGATTGAAAGAACTATTAATTTACCGTTATATTTGTCTGCTGATACAAAAGAAAAATATTTGCAGGCAAAGGTAGTCATTAATAAGTTTTTAAGTGATGCCAATATTGAAGATGTTTTATTCCATTTTAGAAAGCTTAATAATTCAGAACGAGAAATATGTATGGAAAAATTGCTCGATATTATCAGAACCGAATGTTAGTTTAATTTACAATCATACAGAGGTGCCATCATGGTTACAATTTAAAGCTAAATTTTCGCTATATACCTTATTTCTTGAAAGATGATTGGGAAAATTAGTTATAAGATACAAAACACACTATACGATTTATTGGACACCTCAATCAAAGTTATGCTATCATTTTAGAAGAATAAATATTTATTTTATGTAATACTGGAGTGACAATATGGCTAAGAGTTCTAACCAGAAACTGAAACTTCTTTATCTAATGAAGATGCTTTTAGAAAAGACAGATGATGAAAATACTATGACCATAAATAAAATGATTTTAGAACTTGAACGTTATGGCATTACCGCTGAGCGCAAATCAATATATGACGATCTCGAAGCTTTGCGCCAATATGGCATCGACATTGCTACTAGAAAAACAAAGACTACAGACTATTTTGTTGCCAATCGGCTATTTGAGCTGCCGGAGCTTAAGTTACTGGTTGATATTGTACAATCCTCAAAATATATTACTCACAAAAAGAGTAATGACCTGATAAAGAAAATTGAAAGCCTCACTAGTGTGCATCAGGCTAAAAAGCTCCAGAGACAAGTATATGTTGCAAATAGAGCTAAGACTATGAATGAGCTGATTTACTGTAACGTTGACACCTTACATATTGCAATATCCGAAAACCGTCAGATATCCTTCAGGTATTTTGAGTATAACCTTGATAAAAAGAAACAATTCCGGAATTCCGGACAAGCTTATATCGTGAGTCCTTATGCACTGTCCTGGGTTGATGAAAACTACTATTTGATATCCCATTATCCCAAGAACCCTGAGTTAACTCACTTCCGGGTAGACAGAATGGCAGAAATAAGACTATTGGAAGAACCTCGTAGGGTGCTGGCGGATATAATTGGCGAAAAAAGCCTGGATATTGCTGAATATTCAAAAAAGGTCTTTAATATGTTTGGGGGAGAGGAAGTAGCGGTTAAGCTGCAGTTTGACAACTCGCTTGTTAATGTTGTGATAGACCGTTTTGGTAAAGAGGTATCCATTGAAAAAGTTGATGAAAACAGTTTTGCGGTGAGGGTCCATGTGGCTGTCAGTTCTACATTCTTGGCATGGATGTTTCAATTCGGCAATAAGGTAAAGATACTGTCACCGGAAAGCGTTGTAGAAAGATATAAAGAAAATCTGCTGGAAATAATGAATTCATATTGATTTGAGGGGTTAACAATGTCAGATTACATATTAACTTATACAAAAACCAGATTTTATCCGTTAAGTCCGACTGCGGACGACATCAAAATTGAAGATATCGCTCATTCATTATCTTTGATGACCAGAGCTAATGGACACTTCAAGCATTTTTATTCTGTCGCTCAGCATGCAATAAACTGCTATAAGGAAGCCAAATCCCAAGGCTGCTCTGAAAGGGTACAGCTAGGGTGTCTCTTGCATGATGCCAGCGAAAGCTATATTTCAGACTTGACAAGACCGGTAAAAGGGCAGCTGCCTGAGTACTTCGCTATAGAAGAAAAGCTACAGAGCTTGATTTGTGAAAAATACGGGATGGGTGATCTGACCGAGAAAGAAAAGCAGCAGATTAAAGATGTTGACGATGCCCTATTATATTTTGAATTCATTGAATTAATGGGTATTCCGGTATTTGATATTGCACCTGAAAAACATATGGAACATGATTTCTCACAAAGAGATTTTACAAATGTTGAAAGTGAATTTATCTATATATTTAATCGGCTCACTCAAGGAAAAAGAGGCTTCAGTAGTGTCGGAATTGATGGCTGCAGAGGTGGGTGGATCGCAGTCAATATAACGGATACTGGTTTTGAGGTGGAGCTATACAAGAGTATCCAAGAAATTTGTTCAAAATATGCTGATAGCAACAGCCTTCTTGTGGACATGCCTATCGGGTTACCAGAAGATGCGAAGGACATACGCCCGGACTCTGAAGCCAGAACTTATCTATCCGGAAGAACCTCTTGTATATTTAATACGCCTTGTAGGCAGGTGGTTTATGAAGAGGAATATTTTGAAGCCTCTAAGATTAATAAAAACTATCTTGGAAAAGGTCTAAGCAAGCAGTCTTTTGCAATTTGCAATCAGATCCGTGAAATAGATGAGTTTCTGGAAAAAGCACCAGAATTTAAAGGAAAGCTTCGAGAGAGCCACCCGGAAATTTGCTTTGCAGTTCTTGCAACAAAGGATGACTTTTATTTACCGCTCTATAACAGTAAACATACTGAAGATGGTTTCTGGGACAGGGTAGAGGTGTTGGAGGAGTTTTATAATAGAACCAGAGAGTTTGTTTCGTATATATCTTCACATCCGGTATTAAGGAGTCATCAGGTGGACAGTATAGATGCTTTATGTTTAGCGGTATCGGGACTTTTAGGACTAAATAACGGATTCACTTCCATACCAAGTGATCCAGTAAAAGATGTCAGAGGCTTGAATATGGAAATTGTATATGGTAAAAAAGTATCAGAATACAAATAGCATGAAGGAGAAAGCCATGAATGATTTAGAGAGAAAATTCAACAATGAGATGATAAATATCTACAAAAAGGCTGATAAGGAGATAGGATATAGGGCTACAAGGTTTTTGCAAATGCTCTCAGAAAAAGGGGGAATCAATACAGCAATCACTTTAGTCAGCAAAGAAGGCGGAACAGAAGGATTTGCTGTATTGTGGGAGAATAAGAGGCTTGATTTATCTGTTGAGGCATTAGTTCTTAAGGATGAATATTCGGTACTGTTTTCTGATGAGATACGAAAGGTATGTAAAGAACGATTAGAGCAATATGGCTATTCTGTTAATTAAACAAATATTAAGCATAGGGAAAAAATAACACAAAAATTGAATAATCTAAGTATTACAGAGACAGTGGAAGATATTTGTATAATAATATCTACTGTCCGTTTTATTGTACTTGTTTTATGATACAATAAAAGTGGAGGTGTGGGAAATTTATGAAGAAACTGTCTACCGCAAATGATACAAAAAATATATCATTAACTGTCTATAATGGTGGCTTTGGAGCAGTAAAAGAAACTCGAAACGTCAACCTTACCGGAGCTGAAACAGAACTTGTTTTTGCTGATGTGGCGCAGCAAATAGAAACTGATTCCCTTCTTGTTGAGGGGTTAAACGTATTGGAATTCAACTATGATTTCGACCTAGTTGATAGGGACAAGCTTCTTAGAAAATATATTGATAAGGAAGTATATTTAAAGGATAGAAGCACCGGTGATAAAAAATGCTGTCGCCTATTATCCGTTGAAGGCTCTGGAAGATGCGTTTTGGAGGATAATGCGACAAAGGAAATTTATATTGATGCCTATGCAGAGCTTATTCTTCCATCTTTGCCGTCAGGACTGATAGTAAAGCCTGCACTTGTATGGAAAATTGCACCTACAGCCACAGATAGTGTAAAGGTTTCATATCTTAGTCAAGGCTTTAATTGGAATGCAAATTATGTTATTGAGATTTTAGAAAATACTTTGAATATTGCCGGGTGGGCAGAAATAGAAAATCGTAGTGGTACTACATTTGAAAATGCAAAGGTTAAGCTTATTGCTGGTGATGTCAATCGTATAAAAAAAGATGATGACTATGATATGGAAGATAGAATGTATATTTGCGAATCTGCTGCGGCTCCCCAGGCTGAGGAAAAGAGTTTCTTTGACTATCATATGTACACCTTGCTGCATCCAACCACTCTTAAAGATAATCAAACCAAGCAAATTAATATTTTGAACGGTCTAAATATCACATATAAAAGATATTACCAGCTCAATACCCGTGATGAAAAAGTGAATGTTGTAATAGAATTTATCAACTCAAAGGAATGTAGCCTTGGCATTGCAATGCCAAAAGGAAAAATAAAGCTATATAAGGCAGATGAAGCAGACGGTTCGCTTGAATTTATTGGAGAAGACAGTATAGACCATACCCCCAAGGATGAAAATATCAAGTTGACCATTGGGAATGCCTTTGACATCACATTTACTTACGGTGAGATTGACCGAAAGAAGAACAATGGTTTTGAGCATTACAAATATGAATATGTTATAAAAAATCATAAGGATGAGCCTGCTGAAGTACATTTTGATCACTATACTTGGGGAGTATGGGAAATGGTTTCATCAACTCATGATTATGTTAAAAAGACATCAGGACTATTAGAGTTTTCTGTCAATGTTTCCGCAGATAGCGAAACCAAGGTGGAATTCGAATATAAGGTCGACCGGCGCACAGAAGTGGTTATTAAGAAATAAATAAACCTTATGAGAGGACTTGTTATATGGGAAACAGTGTATTAGAAAGATATAATGCTTTAAAGGCGCTTGTAACGGATCGTAAAGAACCGTTTAGCAGGCTTATAGCTTTTGTAGAAAATGAAACAGCATGGCTGACTGCTCCTGCAAGCACAAAGTATCATCTTTGCAAAGAGGCTGGACTTTTAGAGCATTCGGTAAATGTAGCGGAAACCATGTTGAAAATTAAGAGTGCTATAGCTCCACATATCACTGATGAAAGCTGTGTAATTGTAGCTCTTTTTCATGACCTAGGAAAGGTAGGTATGCCCGGAAATCCGCAATACCTAATTAATGAACCTTCAGAAAAGCAGAAAGAGTATGGATACAAACCAGATTATCCATATCGTTTCAATAAAGAGCTTACATATTTAAGTGTACCGGTGAGGAGTATGTATTTGGCGTTGCAGCACATCAGTCTTACAGAAGATGAAGTTCAGGCAATTGTCTACCACGATGGACAATATGTGGAAGATAATCGGTCTTGTGCTACTAAAGAAGAACCACTTACGCTACTTTTGCAGTATGCCGATAGTTGGAGTGGATTTGTAATTGAAAAATAATGGAGTGTGATAATAGTGAAGTTTGGTATGAGAAAACCAAGTATCAGAAAGAGTATTGCAGCAAGAACGAGTGTAAAAAGGTATATACGCCACAGCTTAGGTGTGAAAGCTCCAAGAGGCTGGGGATGGATTACCAATCCTAAAAAAGCCTTGTATAATAGGGCCTACCGTAAAACTACGTTTAGTATATTTGATATTTTTAAACTTTTTAAATGATACAATAATAACTCATTTTAAGCAAAGGATTTATTTTTATAAACCGTAAAGTTATTTATTGGGGGTGATGATTTGATACAAGCTGTACTTGAAGGTAAGTCGTTAGGGTATGAGTATACGGAAGATATTCTTACATCGACAATTTTTGGCACTTTAAAGTATATAAGGTCAGATATACTATTGATTCCTTTTGTGGAATCTGCATTTTTATATAACGATGAGCGGACAACTCTTTGGGAAAAGCTGAGTTCAGAAGGAATTGAGCTGAGATGTTACCGTGAAGTGGAATCTGCATTCTGGACTTGGAATCAGAATTATGGAGAGCCGGATTTAATCCTTATATTTAAAGATCATGTACATGGCTTTGATGATTTACTACTTGTCATTGAAGCTAAATTCAAATCAGGAAAAAGTGGAACAGAAGAAAATGATCAATTAGTTCGTTATTTTGAAGCAATAAATAATGATATAGAGAATTTTACAGAATCATCTGTATCGAGATTCAAAGGTAAAAAGGGATATATTGTTTATTTGACAGAAGCAGAAGCTTATTCCGATATAAAGGCAACTACAAAGATAATTCAAAGTAGATACACTAAAATAAAAGAAAATGTGTTTCATTTGAGATGGCATCAATTGTACAAAACGCTTGAGAAAATGTATCCATACTATACATCGTTTGAGAAAAGTATTATAGATGATTTGATGAAGTACATGGAAAAGCTAGGTTTGAGGGATTTTTCAGGGATATCTTTACCGGATAAGTCTTTGAGTTCAGCGCTTTCATTGCCGTATCCTGTTTTTTATAATGATGAAGATAATTTTAGTGAAAAGAGCACATATTTTGACCAATTGAACGACATAGGCATTACAATAGAAAAAACTATTTTTTACAGGGGGAAATCAGTATGAGTGATATTCAAAAGGGACATCAAATAACATCAGCTTTTCAATATATTCAGCAGGTTTTTAAAGAATGTCAACGATTAATATTCAAGATTGACAACCAAATGGCTCCTGAGTGGGGTAACTTATATGGAAATAGAATAACAAAGGATGTAAGTGCAAGTTTGCAGGAGGCTGACAGATGGATTGTGGAAGCGATTTTCCGTGTTTATCAAAATGATAAAGATGGACTCGTTAATAAGTGTATTACAATCACCTTCTGGGGAGATGAAGTGGAACAACCAATTATTACAGCCGGGAAAATTGTATACTCCGATATAGATAAAAGAGATCATTGGGATTTGTGGAACATATGGTTTTACTGGTCTGATGCAAATGAAGACAATAGTTATGAATTGGATGGAAAAGTTAATACCTTTCGACCTGAAGAATGCAAGTATATTGATGAAGCGCATGTTTTCAGTTTACCACTCATTAGCATTACAGACGATGAAGTATTAATGGAAAAAATCATTAAGCCATTGAAAGAACTGTAGGGAGAGCATAGGGGGTGAAAAAACATGGCAACAACAGTGGTTCAAGCATTTAATGAATTTTTAAAAGATATTGTCAACTTGGATTCTGATATAAGTAAGACTGCAAGAAGCAGTAGAGACTGGTTGTTGGGTCAGATTTCCAATTTTAATGAAAAAGACAATACCTTTCCGCAATTATATTCTGATATAAATATACATTTTGGTTCTTTCGCAAGAAAGACTAAAATTAGAGAGCTTGATGATATCGACTTGATGATAGGGTTGGGAGGTCAGGGCTCAACTTATACCGAATATACTGATAAGATTGAGATAAATGTAGCGGATAATGCCAAAGAATTATTAAATTTGTGTCATGACTACACAAATAAACTAAACTCAAAAAGAGTTATAAATAAATTTGTATCTGCATGTTCTAATGTACCTCAATATAGTAGTGCAGATATTAAAAGAAATCAGGAAGCTGCTACACTGAAGTTATCATCGTATACATGGAATTTTGATATTGTGCCTTGTTTTATAACAACGGCAGATAGTTATGGTGTAAGTTATTATCTTATACCAGATGGGGATGGACATTGGAAAAAAACTGATCCTAGGATTGACAAAGAAAGAACATCAAGAATTAACCAGAATCATGATGGGAATGTTCTGCAAGTGATTAGGGTTATGAAGTATTGGAATAGAAGACCTACTATGCCTACAATGTCATCATATTTATTGGAAACAATGATATTAAATTATTATGAAGCTAAAACGGATACAGCCAGTCAATATGTAGATATTGAATTGCCTGATGTTATTGCTCATATTCACAATAACATAATGTATGACGTGAATGATCCCAAAAATATTCAAGGCAATATTAATCAACTTACTTACGATGAAAAAATAAAAATTAAGAACAAAGCTTATACTGACTATCATAAAGCTGTAGAAGCCAGGCAATTAGAACAAGATGAAGATATGAAAGGCTCTATCAATAAATGGCGTGAAATATTTGGGGATTCTTTCCCAAAATATGAGTAGGGGGTATGTTATGAGCATTAATAAAAGGCAGAACAGTGAATTGAATTTAAAGAGACTGGCTGCTCAGCGACAACTATATTCTGATGCCAAGAAAATGATGCACATTCAGTTTATTTTAAGCGGAATAGCTGTAATAGCCTTTGCAATAATTGGCAATATCATAAGCAAAGAATATGCAGTATACATAACATTTGCGTCCGTTATCTGTGTATTGTTTGATGAACTGTTCCTGACGAAAAGGCTTGAAAATCTTAAGTTAAACGCTGCAATCATTCAAGAAGATTTTGATTGTGACGTGTTACAAATCCCCATTAATTATATAAAAAATAGCCATGGATCAATGTTAGAAGTTATACAAGAAAATAGTAAAAAGTACCTTACAAAGTATAAAAACTTCGACTTGTTAGTAAATTGGTATCCTGGAATGGAATCCGCGGATCTTAAATATGGCAGAATTATTTGCCAAAGCACTAATTGCTGGTGGAACCAAAAATTAAGGGAAAAATACTCTAGTTTTCTGATTTTTAGCACAGTGACTATTTTTATTGTTTTGTTATTAATAGCTCTAGTTAAGGGTATTACGCTCAGTGGATTTATTATGTCTGTTATTTCACCAATTTTACCTGGGGGCGTCCTTGTTTATAAAATTCACCGTGATAATAGAAAAGCAATTCAAAATTTGAATGATATGAAAAGTAAACTTGATAGTATTATTGAAAGACTAAAAGCGAAAGAAATATATCCAGATGAAAAATTGCAAAGTGATATTAGATGTTTACAAGATATGATTTTTGAAAATAGATCAGCAAGTCCTCTGATACCGGATAAATTTTATTTCAGATATCGTGACCGATATGAGGAAATAGCACAGGCATCAAATAAGGAATTAGTAGAATTGATTAGAACTCAATGTAAATAATAATTATTGATTCTGATAAGAATATGTATTTATCTTAGAGAGAAGACAGGAATAATAATTGCTTACTGTAATACAGTTACTATATTTACTACAAAATAGCTGGGATTGTATTTTGTAGCCAAGTTAGTTTTAATCAGACATTTACACATATGAATAAATTCCGCGCGTTTTGACATTTTTCAACAAGGCTTTTATTGTATAATAGATAGTATATATTAAACTGAATAAATTTGATAAGGGCAAACTTGTTGAAAGACAAGGACGCAAAGCCACGGGTCTAAAGCGAGCGTTGATATCGCTATGATAGCCGGGTTGCCGGGGGATTAGACTGCTTTAGGC
>LSQX01258956.1_pt6 | contig 20842 bp, 22 predicted proteins | sample 654561 | NCBI WGS metagenome assembly LSQX01 (sample SAMN04489861, study PRJNA283612) | anaerobic digester metagenome | isolation source: 4 biogas reactors fed with cattle manure at either 37C or 55C with and... | place: Denmark: Kongens Lyngby | collected 2014 | reverse complement strand
GGGTTCATCTGCACCGAACCGTCGCGCATCCACCAGCGGCGGTTGTGCGTCTCCTCCGGGCAGAAGCCGCTGGTATGCCCGATCACCGCGGGCTCCAGGCGGTTCTGCGCCAGCTTCACCGCATCTCCGACGCGCTCGACGGCCCACGCGACGTATTCCTCCTCCGCGGGCACCTCGAACATGCTGTAGGTCGCGGGTCCGTAGTGCGTGTGAGTGGCGGACATCATTATGTTCTCCGCCGGAATGCCCGTCAGTTCCTGCGCCCGCGCCTTCGCGACGTCGAACTGCTCGCGCACAAGGATGATGAGGTCGTTCTGCACGTATGCAACCTGTCGCTCGCCGTCATCGAAGACGACCGCTTTGCTGAGCAGCGGGTAGCTGACATCCTCGGCGTAGCGCGGCGAGAGCGATCCAGCCAGCACGGAACCCAGCTTCGGCGTGATATCTACTTCGGCGGCCCCGACGCGAAGCTCGCCCATGACGATCCATCCCTTCGCATGATGCTCACGTGCGTACCGATCGTGTGCCAGCGACAGTTCTTCCTCAGAGAGCAGCGCGGACCTGCAGGTATGCCGCTCACCACTGGAGAAATGCACGAGTGTGTTGGCCCATCATGCGCGGGGTGATGAGATGATAGGACCGTCGCACGAACCATTCGCCGGCCGCCTGGCGCGCGCGGCCGTGAAGCCGCTGCCCATCGGCATCGCGGTGCTCACGGTCTTCGGCTCGCTGCTGGCACCGGTCGTGCTCGTGCCCGGCATCGCCGCGTGGCTGCTGGCGGTGCTGATGACCGCGTACGCGGCGAAGCCCGCCAGGCGCGGCCCAGACGTCAGCCACCTCCCCCCGAGCATCCAGGCCGACCTGCTTGACGTGAACGAGGCGTTGGATCGGCTGCGGGCGGCGGTGCGTGATGTGCCACCTGCCCACCGGCCCCTGTTTGAGGGCATCGAGCGCGAGGCCGAGGAGGTCCGCGAGTCGGTGCTGCGCCTCGGCAGGCAGGCGGGGACCCTCCATCGGCACCTCGCGTCTTCCGGCGCCGAGACTCTGGCCGCCCAGGCGGAGGGACTGCGCGCGAGGCTCGAACATACAACCGACGAGTCCGCCCGGCGGGAGATCGAGCAGTCTATCAAGCGCGTGGAGGCTCGCCAGGCGCATCGGGAGGGCCTCGTCGGGAAGCTGGAGCAGTACCGCGCCACGCTTGCTTCGCTGCAGGCCACTGCCGAGGAGCTGGCAGATCGTGCCGCGAGTCTCGCCGCGGGCGCACCGTTGGAGTATGATATGCACGACGACCAGTCGGCGATGCGCAGAATCACCGAAATGAAGGCATCCGTGGCGGCGCTCGAAGAGGTGCTGGGCACGGAGACGGAGACTTTGTAGCAGCACGCATACGCAGCCGGGCCGATGGCCCGGATCAACCCCGGAGGTGACGCACGATGTGGGCCCGCATCAAGGCGATCTTCCGCTCGATGTTCGGCTGGATGATCCGTGGCATGGAGAACCCGGAGCTTCTGCTGCGCCAGTACATGGACGACATGCGCGCGCAGATGCCACGGCTCAACGCGCAGGTGGCTGAGGTCATCAAGCATGAGAAGCTGCTGGAGATGGAACTCGAGCGCAAACGCGAGACGGTCGCGGCGCTCGAGCCGCGAGTTGAGGCGGCGGTGAAGATGGGTGAGGGGAAGAAGGAGCTTGCCAAGAGGCTGATCGCGTCCCTGCAGACGGCGAAGATGGAGATGCAGGGCATCGAGGAGCAACTGGTGCGAGCGCGCGAGGCCTCGGCACAGATGATGCGCCAGCGCGCGGCATACGAGCAGCGGATCAACCGGCAGATCGAGGAGGCCAAGCGGCAGCTTTCCCGCGCCAAGCAGGCCGAGGTGGAGAAGCAGATCGCCTCGACCATGGCGGCCTTCGAGGTCGGCGATCAGTCGGATACGCTCGAGCGTGTAACCGAGCGCATTGATGAGGACCTCGCTCGCGCCCAGGCGCGCACGGAGGTCGCGTCTCAGACGCTGGACTCGCAGATGGCGGAGCTTGAGCTTGACGTATCGGATCAGAATGCCGAGATGGCCTACATCGAGTATCAGCGGCAACTCGGGCTGATCCCCGAGGAGGAGGCCCAGCGGACGATGGAGACCGTGGCCGCCTCCGAAGAGACTGAGCAGCACATCACCTCCGGGCCAACGCCCGAGGAGATGGCTGAGATCGACCGCGAGCTTGGCATCGAACAGAGCGAGAGCCAGCAGTAGCGGTGGATCGCGACACGATGCCCGAAACTGAACGAGACGAGGTCCGGCTCCCCCCGTGGGCGGAGGAAGTCCGCAGCGCGTTCACCAGTCGTGCTGCGTCAGTCTTCCTCCTCCACGGCGTGCGTGATGTCGTCCGCTTCGGCGACCGATATCACACGCTGCCGGAGTTCGTTCACCGGGCCTTCTGCGGCGGGAAGACCACGGTCATGTACGACATCGGCCGGGGGATCAGTTTCCCCACGCCCGAGGACGAGAAGGAATTCGGCGCGTTCCTCGACGTGCGGACGGCGCGAGGTGAGCCGGGGGTGTCGATGCGTGACAGCTACCGCCCCGAGCTTGCCATCCCGGTGCTGCAGGATTTCCTGATGAGCCGCAGCCGGGTGGCGCTGATCATCGACTTCGTGGACAAGGTCTTTCCGGAGCAGGAGAACCGGTTCATGAGCGCGGAGGAGCGGCGCCTGCTCGCTACGGTGCGCTCGCTGGCCACCGATCCGCGCCTCGCGCGGCGCAACAGCTTCGTGCTGATGATCGCCGAGTCGCTCGCGGACGTGCATGAGGACCTCTACAGCCGTGGCGGCGGGACGGCGATCATCGAACTGCCGCTGCCGAGCGAGTCGGAGCGCTTCGAGTACATCGAGCACCTGCTTGCCGGAGGCCCGCAATCCGACGCGCCCGCCTCTGACAACGGCGACCTCGCGGTCACCCGACCGGTGCTCGCGCAGGTCACCAACGGCATGACGCTGCAGCAGATCGCAGCGATGGTGCGTTCGGCGCATGCCGAGCATCGCGCGCTGGGTCTGCATGAGGTGAGCCGGCATAAGCGCGAGGCGATTGAGGCGGAGATCGGCAACCTCGTAGAGTTCACCGAGTCGCCTCTGGGCCTCGATGCCGTCGCGGGCGTGGAGAAGCAGAAGCAGCTTCTGCTCGACACCGTCCGAGCGCTCCGTGAGGGCCGCAGCGGTCTGGTGCCCAAGGGCATTCTGCTGCTTGGGCCGCCCGGCACGGGTAAGACCTTCATCATGCAGTGCTTCGCGCGCGACATCGGCATCCCGTTCGTCGAACTGCGCAACATCTTCAGCAAGTATGTCGGTTCCACCGAAGCGAACCTGGAGAAGCTCTTTTACTACCTTGAAGCGCTCGCGCCGGTGTTCGTCTTCATAGACGAGTTCGACCAGAGCTACGGGCGCCGAGTCTCCTCAGACAGCGACTCGGGCGTGAGCCGGCGCGTCTTCGGTATGTTCAACAACTTCCTCTCGCAGGACCGCCACCAGGGGCATATCATCTTCGGTGCGGCGACGAATCGCCCGGACCTGATCGACCAGTCCACCCTGAGGGCGGGGCGCTTCGACATGAAGATACCGTTCCTGCTGCCTGATGAGGAGGCGCGCGAGGCGATCATCCGCGTGAGCTTCCGCAACCTCAATGTGGAGTTCGAGGAGGGCGACTTCAGCGGCATCGCGGCGAAGACCGGAGGCTACTCAGGCGCGGACCTGCGCGAGCTTGTGCGCATAGCCCAACGCAGGGCCTTTCAGGAGGGGCATGAGCAAGTGCTCCTGGAGGACCTGAGCTTCGCGGTGGACGACTACATCCCACCGGGCATCTCACGCGCGGACGATATCCGCATGATGGAACTCATGGCGGTAGCCTACACGACCTCGCGCTCGCTCCTGCCGGAGCACTACGTGAAAGCGCTTGAGGCCGGCCGCGTTCACGAGGACATGCGGGAGCTTGAGTACCGGCTGGGGTGGTAGTCAGGCGCCACCGAGAAGCAATGCCCGACGATGGCCTCACGATCTTCATGTGCCATCCCGCCGGTGGGCGGGAGCCGTGGGTCGTTCGCGAGCCGCATGAACGGCGAACAGCAACGGCACAGGTCGGCGCGGGGGCCGACCTCTCCAACAGCAACGGCTAACGCAAACTGGCGCATTCCATGTGCCATCCCGCCCGTGGGCGGGACCCGTCGGTCGTTTGCGAGTACATGCGCGCGGTACGACGCACGGGCGAGGCGCCCGTGCCACATGACAAGCGAGACATCGACGTCCCCGCGGAATAACAACGGCAACGACCGCCAGGCCGTTGCCGTTGCGCGTAACTCACTGCTGACGGTCGCGTTTAGATGCTCACATCCGCCGGGAGCGGCAGTTCCACCGGCTCACCTGCATCGGCTGAGAGGTACATTGCCAGCGCGATCTCCAGCGAATGCCGTGCGTTCTTTGCGGTGATGTAGGGATCGCGATCCTCGGCGATCGCGTCCACCATGTCATCAACCAGCCACATGTGTTCCTCGTAGGAGAGATCGGCGGCGCCGGTGCCACCGGCAGCCACAGAGCCCCGGCCGATCTGCCGGACATGCTCGTCCTCGGGCCGCTCATCGCGGAAGTCCCACGCCAGCACGATCTCGCCCTCGGTGACGGCAGTGCCATCCGCGCCGTTGACCTCAATACGAGGCGGCCGTCCCGGCCACAGCGCCGTGGAGGCCTCAACGAGACCCTCCGCGCCGTTCTCGAAGTACAGGAATGCCTTCAGCGTATCCTCGAGCGCCACATCCGGGTGCATGAGGTTGGTCATGCGCGCGTCTACGACCTTCACCGGACCCATCAGGTGGTGCAGCAGGTCAATGTAGTGGAACGCGTGCTGGATCGTCACGCCCGCGCCCTGCTCGCGTTTGCTGCGCCAGTCGTCCATGTGGTAGTAGTCGCTGGGGCGGAACCACTTCATGTACGCGTCGCCCTCGAGGAGCTTGCCGAAACGCCCCTGCTCGATGGCCCCCTTGATCGCGCGGATCGACTCGCGGAAGCGCACCTGCAGCGAAATCGCCAGCTTGCGGTTGTTCTCCTCCGCCGCCGCGATCATGTCGTCGGTCTTCGACAGCTTCATCTCCGGCGGCTTCTCCACGATCACGTGCTTGCCAGCCCTGAGCGCCGGGATCGCGAAGTCCGCGTGCATGGCGTTCGGGGTGAGGATGTTCACCACCTCGATACGCTCGTCCGCGAGCAGCGCCTCGAAGCTCTCCGCTTTCTCACCGCCATACTTCGCGATGAACTCCTCAAGTCGCTCCGCATTCGGGTCGGTGGCGGCGATCAGTTCCGCCTTCTGCGAGTTCATGATGGCCGCGCCGTGGAACTGCGAGACCAGCCCGCAGCCAACGATGCCAAAGCCCATCTTCGTGTCGCTCATATGCGTCCCTCCTGTCTCTATTGCGGCAGCCCCGTCTCGGCCACCAGGCGGTTCCATGCGGGCGAGGTGCAGAAACCCTCGGCCGCCGGGACGCCGCAGTAGGAGCCGTAGACGATCGACTGCGCCCGGTGTACTTCGACGAAATTCACGTTGTCATGATCGGCGAGGAACGCCAACTGGCTCGCGTAACAGCTCGCCGCCTCGAGCTTGCGGTCGAGGTAGTCGGTGACATTAACGTATCGGTCCGGCCTCATCGGCATCCCGATCGGGCACATGTGGAAGACCGGCGGCACGGCGCTCATCGGCTTCAGCCCGCGCGGCCTCGCATAGTTCGGGTTCGACGCGCTGTAGCTCTCCGCGTAGGGGAGCTGCGCCGCCAGCCAGTGATGCTCGTGGTAGTCGAACTGGTTCAGCGGCGGGCCGGGGTGGAGGACCAGATAGTCTGGGTCCACGTCGCAGAGCACCTCGAAGATCCGCTTTCGCGCCTCGATCTGCGTCTCCGGGTGCGGGAACTCGTGCTCGTTGATGTCCAGCCATCGCGTCTCGCAGCCGATGACTGATGTCGCCGCGTCGAACTCGGCACGAGCGATCTCCTTCCGCTCGCCCTCGCTTAGATCGAAGAGCCCGCCACGGCTGCCGTTGGTGATGCAGGCGATTACGCAGCGGTGGCCATCATCGAGCAGCCGCATGAAGGTGCCGGCGATGTTCAGTTCGTCATCCCTGTGCGCCACAAATGCGAGGTATGTCGCCACGTTTTCCTCCCGCGCCACTTCCTCAATATCGTTCTCCCCCTCTCCCGCTTGTCCCGCCTGCCGTTTGGGCGGGACCAGGGAGAGGGGGTCGGGGGGTGAGGTAGCCGTTGATTACGGAATAAACAGCGCCTTCAGGCCCTCCTGCCGCTCGAGTGCGTCGAATACTTCCTCCCAGTTCTCCAGCGGCTCGCGATGCGTGATGATCGCCTCGGCGTTGACCTTGCCCTTCTCAATCATCGAGATCGCCCGGTCCCAGCTTGTGTAGCTGGTGGAGACGTTGAAGATCATATCCAGGGCCTTGAAGATCGCGGCGTCCCAGGTGAACTCGATCTTCTCTTTGCCGGTCATGCCGATGACGCAGATGCGGCCCTTCTTCCGCACAAGCTGCACTGCCGAGTTGATGGCCGGTGCCGCACCAGAGCACTCGACCACAAGGTCGGCTCCGCGCCCACCGGTAAGCTCCATGCACAGTTCCTGCGGATTCTGCTCCGCGAGATTGACCACGTAGTCGATGCCCAGCTTCTCGGCGACCGGCAGGCGCAACTGCGCGTCTGCGGGAGTGCCGATGACCATCACTTCGCGCGCCCCGGCGCCCTTTGCCACCTGCGCTGCGAGAAGGCCGATCGGGCCGGGGCCCAGCACTACCACGAAGTCCTCCGGCTCGACCTTCGCGCGCTCGCCAACATCGTGGACGGTGTTCGCGGTCGGCTCCACGAGGGCGCCCGCATCGAAACTGACGGTGTCAGGCAGCCGGTGCAGCAGCTTGCTCTCGGTGACGAGGTACTTCGCGAAAGCGCCGTCTATCCCCCACCCCGGGGAACGCTTCTGTGCGCAGACCTGAACATGCCCCCGCCGACAGAGCCAACAATGGCCGCAGGCGCGGGTATGCGGCTCGCTCACGACGCGCTCGCCGACCTCCCAGCCCTCAACACCCTCGCCAAGCTCGACGATCACACCTGAGAACTCATGCCCGAGCGTGACGGGCGGCCAGTAGGGGTGCTGATCGTGCCGGATATGCAGGTCCGTGCCGCAGATCGCGGCGGCCTTCACTTCTATCTTCACCCAACCCGGCTGCGGCTCGGGCTCGGGAACGTCGCGCAACTCCATGTTTCCTACGCCTTTTGCTACCTTCTGCAGTGCAAGCATCGCATCTCGCTCCATCTTCGTTTGTCTAGTATAACCGCGTGATCTAAGTTACCTCGCGGCGGAAGTGCCACCTGTATGCCGCCACCTGTGCGCACGGCATCAGCGGATATGACAGCAGCATACCTACATAGCAGGCATAGCTGCCGAGGCTGCTGACAAAGGACAATATCAGGAACATCCCGACATAAGACCAGAAGTCCGGCTTGACCTTCTCCCACGAGAGCACGACCGATTCCCACGCGCCCCTGCCCTCGGCCACCAACACGAAGGCGTAGAAGAAGATCGCCTGTATGCCCACGATCAGCAGCCAGAGCACCGGCATCAGAAGCTGCATGCCCATCGCCATGCCTACGCCGATTGTCTCAGTTATGTCGCTGTCGCCACCGGCCGCGATGACCGGTATCACGATCAGTATTACCGCCGGCATTACGCCTCCCGCGCCAGTGATGGCTCGCGCATCTCCACGTCGAGTCTGTCCGGCAACTTCGCCGGAAGTTCCACCCGCGCTGCCGCAGATGCCGGCCGCGCGAGATCAGACCTGTTGTCTCAGCGGCAGAAACCGTCGGCGAACGTCACAAGCACGGCGGCGGCATCCAGCATCTCCTGCACCGGGATCTGCTCCTGATCCGAATGCGCAACACCGAGATTCCCCGGCCCGAAGACAACTGTCGGAATGCCAAGCTGGTTGTTGTAAAGCCACGCGTCGCATGAGGCGGTCATCGCTGAGACGTCGCCGGCTTTGCCGATGGATCGGGCGGCATCCTGCAGCGCCAGCACCAGCGGATGATCGGGTTCGATGACGTTTGCATCGTGGCGGTAGGTGAAGTCGATCTCGAAGTTCTTCGGATCGGCCAGCCACGGATCGCCGGATTGTCGCACCGCAGCCTCCATCTCCTCCATGACCTGCTCCTTCGTGCGATCCGGCAGCAGCCCGAGGACGCCCTTGAAGTTCGCGAACTGCGGCGCCTGCGCGGGCCAGTTACCGGCTTCGAGCCGCCCGACGGTCAGCGGCATCGGGTTCTCGAACTGGTCGAAAAGCGGGTACTTGCCACGCGACTCGGCGAGGATGCGATCGTGATACTCGGTGAAGTAGCCGACGATGTCGATCGCCTTGAGCAGCGCGCTGACGGTGCCGCCGGGCATGCCGGAGTGGCCGGCCTGGCCGTAGACGGTGGCGTCGAACCACACCGCGCCGCGCACCTGCGGCAGCAGGATGAAGTTCGTCGGTTCGAGCACCACGCAGGCATCGGCGGTGTCGCCGTAGCGGGCCATCGCGACGCTTCCGTTGCCGCCGATCTCCTCCTCAATGACGAGGTGTGCGATGATGTCGCCCTCAAGCTGAATGTCAAGCTCATCGAGCAGCTTGAAGAGCAGCCAGACGGTGGTCGCCTGACCCTTGGCGTCGCAAGCGCCCCGGCCAAAAATGACGCCATCCTCAAGCCGCGCCTTGAACGGGTCCACGTGGCCGGATGAGGGCGGGACGACATCGAGGTGCGTGTTCAGCAGGAGCGTCTTACCGCCGCCGGTGCCTTTGCGGACCGCGCGGATGTTCGGGCGGTCCCCGTACTGCGTCACGACCGGGTAGGAGTAATCGGGATCGTCCTTAATCGCCTCGGTCACTTCGACGAACTCGACCTCGTCGGCGACCTCGCTCATGCGCTCGTGCATGTAGCGCATCGCGGGGCCCTCACTGCCTGAAATCGACTCAAACGCGATCAGTTCGGACAGCAGCGCGATCGCGTTATCGTTGAGCTTGGATGCGGCTTCCTGATGATCGTTTGCCATCATGTTCTCCTTTGCGTCTGATACTGCGCGTGTGCGGGCGAGGCGCCCGCACTACGTAAGGGATTGGCTTGTGCAGCCCTTCTACAGCCGTTGACGTCCACATGTATAGCCGCCGTCGTGCGACTGCGGCTACGAAATCAACGTCTCCAGGCACATGGACGAGAGTCGCCGTTGCCTGTGCCGTTTCCTGTTGGCGGCGAAGCCGCCATCCTGTACGGCGCGTTAGCGCCGTCCTGTTACAAAAGCCGTTGCCGCTGTCGTCGTACGACTTCGGCGCTTCGCGCCCCCCCGCGAGGGCGCAGGGGCCACAACGGCAACGGCAGACGGCACGCGGACAGGAGTGTCCGTGTCACGGAACGACAATGCGCCCGAGTGGCCGCCCTCACCCCAACCCGAGCACCACGCGCTCCATGATGTCGCACGACTCCTCCGCGTCCGCCTGGCTGATCACCAGCGGCGGGGCGACGCGGATGACATTCCCGTAGAAGCCGACGGCGCCGCAGCATAGCCCCTCCGTCGCGCAGGTGTCTATGACCTGCCACATGATCTCCGGCGCAGGCTCCTTCGTCTCCTTGTCCTTCACGAACTCCATCCCGATCACAAGCCCCATGCCACGCACGTCGCCGAGGTACTTCGACTTCGCTTGAAGCTCCTGCAGGCGGCCCTTCATGTACTCGCCCATCTTCCGCGAGTTCTCCACGAGGTTCTCTTTCTCAAAGATATCCAGCACAGCGTGGGCGGCGGCGCAGGAGACGGGGTTGCCGCCGGTGGTCGAGGATGCCTCGCCGCGCTCGAATTCGGCCATGATCCGCTTCTCCGTCAGCAGCGCGGAGGTCGGAATGCCCGAGCCGATGCCCTTGCCCAGCGGCAGGAAGTTTGGCCGCAGGTCCTCATGCTCGGCCGCGAACATCTTGCCGGTGCGCCCGAAGCTGGCCTGCACTTCGTCGAGGATGAAGAGCACCTCGTGCTCCTGGCACCACGTCTGAAGCTGCGTCAGCCAGCCCTCGGGCGGGAAGATGAAGCCCGCGCCGCCCTGGTAGGGCTCGGTGATAACCGCTGCGATCGCGCCGGTGCTCTGCGTCTTCACCACGAGGTCGAGGAACGAGAGGCACTTGTTGCCGCACTTGCCCGGCTCGAGATCGAACGGGCAGCGGTAGCAGTACGGGAAGGGCGACTGGATGTGGCCGGTGAGCGTAGGGCCGTAGCGGAACTTGGTGCCCTGCTTACCCGCGGCGGCCATCGCCATCCCGGTCCGGCCATGGAAGCCGCCGTAGAACGAGATGATCTCGTGCTTGCCGGTGAAGCGCTTCGCCATCCGCATCGCGGCCTCGGTGGCCTCAGAGCCGGTGGTGACCATGAAGCAGGCGTCGAGGTTCGGCGGCGTGATCTCCACGAGGCGCTTCGCGTAGGTGACGCGCTCGGGGGTCGGGAAGTCGTAGGGGTTCATCAGACGCGCGACCTGCTGCTGAATCGCCTCGACGTGGTGCGGGTGGCAGTGGCCGACGTTGGTGACGAGCACGCCGGAGGTCCAGTCGATGTACTCGTTACCATCAACGTCCCAGATGCGGACGCCCTCAGCGTGGTCCCATACAAAGGGCTGCTGACGGCTGGTTGCGCCGCCCTCATACTGATCGGACATCTTCATGTACTCGGCCGACTTTGGGCCGGGAAGGTTGTACTTCGGCATTGTCATGCGCTCCTTTTTGTGCGACAAGCCGTGGCCGAAGGTGACGGCGACGGCGTGACGGCGACGGCAACGGCGGTTCTAACAGGATTCCGTGCGCTGCGCGCCCGGACAGGATCCGGCGCTGACGCGCCGGAACAAGAAACGGCACAGGTAACGGCAGACGACTCCACGGCGACGACTACGGCAACGGCTGGAAATGTGAAGGCTACGGCAAACGTCAACCGCAGATGTGCCTGTGGCACGGACACTTTTGTCCGTGCGAACGGACGGCTAACCACCGGGCGGGAACGTAGTCCCGCCCCTCCAGACGGCACGGCATACGGCTCAGACTTCGCGATAGGCGCCGTCGAGCTTCGCCTCAACTTCCGGGTTCACGGTGAAGCGCGGCGGCTCGCCCTGCAGGAAGAGGTCCACGTCCTGCATGATCTTGTAGCGGATATCCCAGCCCGCCTCCTCCGACATCCAGCCGAGGTGCGCCGAGAGCGTGGCCTCCGGGAGGTCGAAGAGCTCCATGTCCGCTGGCGGCGGCTCAGTCTCATACACGTCAATGCCCGCGCCGGCGATCCAGCCCTCCTTGAGCGCCTTCGTCAGCGCCTCTGTGTTCACAATCGCACCTCGGGCCGTGTTCACGAGGAAAGCGCTCTCTTTCATCATCTTCAGTTGCGGCTCATCAATCAGGTAGCGCGTCTCCTCGTTCAGCGGCGTGTGGATCGTCACCACGTCGGCCTCGCTCAGCACGTCCTCAAGCGTATAACGCTCCTCCACGCCGAGTGCGGCGATGCGCCGGTCGTCCATGTACGGGTCGCAGATCATGCGACGGCCGAAGATGTTCTCCGTCATGCGGAAGATGCGAGAGCCGATGCGGCCCGCGCCAACTATCCCGAGCGTCTGATCGCTCATGCGGTGGATGGCGCCCAGCGTCGAGAAGTCCCAGATGCCGCTCGCGGAGGCCTCCTCCAGGATGCGGCGGCTCTCGAAGAGCCGCCGGGTGCAGGAGAGGATCAGCGCCAGCGCCTGCTCGGAGACCTCCTGCGCGCAGTAGTCGGGTACGTTGGCCAGGCGGATGCCGTACTTCGTGCAGGCATCGGTGTCAACGTTGTCATAGCCGATCCCGTGGCGGATGATCAGCTTGCACTTCTCAAGCTGCGCAATGACCTCCTCGGGCATCGGGGCCATGTTCACGATGACAACATCACAGTCGCGAATGACGCTGACAAGCTCATCCTGCGGCGCGAGCTTAAGCTGGTGGTGCGAGAAGTCGATATCCCGCTTCGCCATCTCCTCGACTTCCCAGTCGAGGTTATCTTCGATGTAGTCGGTAATCACGATCTTTGCCTGGCTCATGTCTGACCTCCGTGAATGGTAGCTGCAAGCTGCAGTTGACAAGCTGCGGGCTCGAAGCTGAGCTTCGCGACGACGGTATCTCTCCGCGCCGGGCGTGTATTCCACGCAGAAGCGGCTCTGACCTGCAAGGACAAAGGGATTCGCGCCACGCGGCCTCTGTTCGGGGCAGGAAGTTGCACATGTGCTGATTGCTCACGATCCCCCATGCGCCCCGGCCTGTGCCCGCGGTGAACTCCCCGCGGATGCTGTTCGCGCCACGGATCCTGCGGTCGGCTGACGGGAGCACTTCGACGAAGTCCAGCCTGCAGGTGAATCATGCGGCGCGGGGGGAACCTGTCCCACCCGCGCCTGCGGTGATGGCGAATATGATGCGCGCGCTATCCTACTCGTCTTCGGCATCAGACGGCTGGTCGGTCGCAGGCGGCGGCTCCTGCTCCGCACCCTCGGCCTCTCCGGCAGGCAGGTCGCTCCCGGCGGCGGGCGCATCCGCTTCAGTGTCGCCCGGGGCGCCCTCCTCAACTTCGGCAGGCTCGCCATCCGGCACCGGGTCATCTCCGGCCGGCGGCATGACCGTATCATCAACCACGCTTTCTGCTGACTGTGGCTCCCGCTCGACGACCAGGAAATACAGGCCGACGAGTATTGCCACGATCAGGATCAGCACGATGACTACGACAGCCGGGCTCACCTGTTGGTCCATCGTCTTCCTCCTGCGTTTAACGTCGCGCGGCGAATCGGACGGTGTTCCTGCAGCTATGAAGACCCAGTGGAGCGGGTCGAACCGGGCCCTTATTCCGTGCTTCCCGTTGCGTCACCTCCTCGCGCTCGGGAAGTTACTCCTGCCCGCGCAGCGACTCCCTGAGCGCGTCGAGCATGAAGCCATCCCCCGGACAGGCCGTCGCGGCCAGTTCGCCATGGCCGTGTATCTCCTCCGGCGACAGACGGTACTTGCGCATAAGGTCGAGCAAGAGCGCGCGCAGCGCCGCCATCTGCTCCTCCGTGGGGCGGGAGGGTTGCTGAAGTCCGGCAGGGTTCGCATGGCTGTCGAAGTTGCCCACCAGGCATACGCCGAGGTAGTCGTTGTAGCCGTAGGTATGCGCGCCGAGCATCCACTCCGGCCGCCCCGGCTGGACGGTTCCGTCCGGCAAGATCACGTAGTGATAGCCGATGTTGTATACACGCCCGCGGTACTCGGCGGCCCATCCCCGCCGCGCATGCCACTGCCCGATACGCCGCGCATCAACCTTCTGCCCGTCAACCACCCCGCCGGTGGCGGTGTGATGAATGACGATCCCGCCCGGTCCTCGGAAGAACAATCTCCGCGGCCAGCGTGGCCCCAGGCGCATGGTGAGCCCGCCAACCGTCACAATCAGTACAGCCGCGATCAGTAGCGCGATCTCCACGCGCCCGCCGGTTACGCGCTCAACTGCCGATCGTGCTCTGCGGCGTACCATGAGCGGGCGGTTCGCCGAAGGTCCTCATCTTCCCTGCCCCGTCGCGCAGGTCCGCGGCTCCATCGGCGCGAATAGGCGACACGATCCACAGGATGATAAGCCCAGGAGCCAGCGCCGATCATGAAAGCAGCTTTTGTCACCGCACCGCACGAGATCGAAATCCGCGAAGTCGAACGTCCGTCACCGCGCCGGGGGGAGGCACTCGTCGAGGTGGAGGCGGTTGGCGTCTGCGGCAGCGACCTGCACGCATACGAGGGCACTCAGCCGTTCTTTCAGTATCCGGAGATCGGCGGACACGAAGTCGTCGGCACAATCATCGAGATCGTGGAGGGCGAGGCGCCGGAGATCCCCAACCGCGTCCAGAGCAGTCCCCCGCAACTGGGCGACCGCGTGGTGCTTGACCCGTCGATGCCCTGCGGCGAGTGCTATCCCTGCCGCACCGGGCACTACAACTGCTGCGTCAACATGCGCGTGCTCGGCGTGCATGCGCCCGGAGCCTTCGCCGAGTACTTCTGCGCGCCGGTGCCGTGCCTGCACGTGGTGTCGGCTGATCTGAGCGCCGATGCTGCGGTGATGGTCGAACCGCTCTCCATCGGAGTGCAGGCGACCACGCGCGCCCGCATCACCGTCGGCGACACCGTGCTGGTCATCGGCGCGGGGACGATCGGCCTCTGCGTGCTGCTGGCGGGGCTCTCGCGCTCCGAGCGCATCGCGGTCTCGGATCTCGCCACCGGGCGGCTTGAGATCGCGCGCTCGCTCGGTGCCGGCGCCGCGATCAATGCCGCCGAGGAGGACGTGGCCGCGGCTTTTGCGGCTGCATTCGGAGGAAGCGACCCGGCGATCGTGATCGAGGCGGTCGGACGCCCGGCGACGGTGCGGCAGGCGCTGGAGCTTGTCGCGGCCAGCGGTCGGGTAGTCATGCTCGGCCTGTGCAGCGACGAGATCTGCATTCCCGGCGCGCTGATGGTCCGCAAGGAGCTTGACTTCCTCGGATCGCGCCTGCACGGCGGCACCGTCCCGCGTGCGATCGAACTTGCGCAGTCGGGAGACTTGCCGCTGGAGCGTCTCGTGACACATCACATGAAGCTTGATCAGCTTGAGGACGCTTTCAGGCTGATGCTCGATGAGCCCGACACCACGCTGAAGGTGATCCTCACCCCATGAGCGGGGATGGCATTCCGCTGCTGGTCATCGGCGGACCCACCGCCGCGGGGAAGACGGAGCTTTCCCTGCGGGTGGCGGAGAAGGTGGGGGGGGAAGTGATCTCCGCCGACTCGATGCAAATCTATCGCCAGATGGAGATCGGCACCGCCAAACCGACGCCACAAGAGCGTGCCCGGGCGCCGATACATCTCATTGACTTCGTGCCCCCAGATGGTGAGTACACGGTCGCCGAGTTCAAGCAGGATGCCGAGAGGCTGATCGGCGAGATCAACCGGCGCGGGCGCCTCCCCATTGTCGCCGGCGGCACCGGCCTCTATCTGCGGGCTCTCACCGAGCAGTTCGATTTTCCGCCGCCGCCGGAGGATGAGACGGTTCGCGCGCGGCTGTGGGACGAGGTGGAGCAGTGCGGTTCTGCGGCCATATATGAGCGCCTGCAGCAGATAGACCCGGCCGCGACGGAATACATCCACCCCTCCGACGCCCGGCGGATTGTGCGGGCGCTGGAGGTATACGAACTGACCGGAACACCCATCTCCGCCGCACGGGGGCGCGGTGGCACCGTTGACGCTCCCGCCCCAAGCCCGTATAATTGCGCCCGATACGTCCTGACCGCTCCTCGGGAGACGCTCTTCGCCCGCATCGAGCGCCGTGTGGACAGCATGTTCGAGGCGGGCTGGGTTGAGGAAGTGCGCGATCTCATCGCCTCGGGTGTTCCCTCGGATGCGCAGTCTATGCAAGCGATCGGCTACCGGCGCATCGCAGAATACCTGCGCGGAGAGCGCGACCTTGACGAGACCGTGGCGCTGATCAAGCGTGACACGAGGCACTATGCTAAGCGACAGGTGACATGGCTGCGCGGCAGCGAGGGCTACCGCTGGCTATCTGCCGGCAGCGAGATGCAGTTTCGCGCCTGCGCCGCCATGACTGTCGCCGCATCAAGGATGCTGGTCCAGGGAGGGGGCTCCCATGTCGGCAAAGCCGCAGGTCCAGGACGATTACCTCAATGCCATGCGGACGGCGAAGAGGCCCGTTGAGATCGTGCTGCTGGGGGGCAAGTCGCTCCGGGGTACAGTCGAGGGATTCGACACTTTCACAATCCGCCTGCGCTGCAAGCATGACGAGGTGCTCGTGTTCAAGAGCGCCATCGCGGTGATCGGCCCGGTGCGCGATCAGAAGCAGGGCCGCCCACACAATCGGGGATGAACTGATGCCTCTGCGATTCACGAAGATGCACGGACTGGGCAACGACTATGTCTACATTGATGGGCATGACCAGGACCTCGAGGGATATGACCTCGGGAGGCTGTCGGCGCTCGTCTCCGACCGCCACTTCGGCGTCGGTAGCGATGGGCTGATCCTCATCCTGCCCTCGGAGATCGCCGACTTCCGCATGCGCATCTTCAACCCGGACGAATCCGAGTCGAACATGTGCGGCAACGGCATGCGCTCCTGCGCGAAATACGTCTACGAGCATGGCCTGACCGACAAGACCGAGCTTACCTTCGAGACACTCGGCGGCATCGTCAAGCCGAGCCTGACGGTTGACGACGGCAAGGTCACCAGCATCACGGTGGACATGGGCCCGGCCCGCCCCGCGCGGAAGATGGTCCCGTTCACCAACGGTGGCGATCCCGACGAGCCCGCCATCAACGAGGAGCTTGACGTAGATGGTGAGATCGTCCGGGTGACGGCAGTATCCGTCGGCAACCCGCACTGCATCATCTTCGTGGATGATGTCACCACGGCGCCGGTGAATGAGCTTGGCCCGAAGGTGGAGAAGCACCCGATGTTCCCGAACCGCACGAACGTGGAGTTCATCCAGGTGCTCGACCGCACGCACGTGAAGATGCGCGTCTGGGAGCGTGGGGCGGGCGAAACGCTCGCCTGCGGCACCGGCGCATCAGCGACCTGCGTGGCATGCGCGCTCAATGATCGCACCGATCGCGCCATCGAGGTCCAACTGCTGGGCGGCAACCTCGACATAGAGTGGCGCGATGACAACCATGTCTTCATGACCGGGCCGGCGGTCGAGGTCTACGCGGGCATACTGCCCGATGAGTTCCTCGCCCCGGCGCGAGTCTGAGGGCAACAGACGCATTACACTAACCATGACGGACGAGGGAGCATACGATGGAGCAGGCACAGCGACTTCAGCGCATCCCACCCTATCCATTCCGAGAGATTGCTGCGCTGAAGGCGAAGATGATCGCCGAGGGTAAGGAGCCGATCGACTTCGGCATCGGCGACCCTGACATGCCCACCCCCGAGTTCGTGATTGACGCGCTCTGCGAGGCGGCGCGGGACCCGGAGACCCATCCCTACGATGAGTCCGGCTTCGGCACCCCGGAGTATAAGCAGGCGGTCGCCGACTTCGGCGCCCGCCGCTACGGCATACAGGTAGACCCTGACGGTGAGATCCAGAGCACCATCGGCGCCAAAGAGGCGCTGGTGCATATCATCTGGGCCTACATAGACCCGTCCGACGTGGTGCTTGTGCCCGATCCGGCATACTCCGTCTACAAGGTGCAGACAAGCTGGTGCGGCGGCGCGGCATACCCGATGCCGCTGCTGGCCGAGAACGACTTCCTGCCCGATCTTGAGGCGCTTCCCGAGGCGGTGCGCAAGCAGGCGAAGCTACTCTTTCTCAACTACCCGAACAACCCGACCGGCGCGGTGGCGCCGCTTGAATACCTCGAAGAGGTGGTCGAGTTCGCGCGCAAGTACGAGCTATTGATCGTGCAGGACGCCGCCTACGCCGAGATGTACTACGATGACGCCGACAAACCGCACAGCATCCTCGAGATCGAGGGCGCGAAGGATGTCGCCATCGAGATGCACTCGCTGTCGAAGACCTTCAACATGACCGGCTGGCGGGCGGCATGGTCGTGGGGCGGTGCTGAGCACATCGAGGCGCTCTCGCGCGCCAAGAGCAACGTGGACTCAGGCACGTTCATGGGCATCCAGCGCGCATCCTCGGCTGCCCTTGCGGGCTACGAGGAGTTCGTGCCGCAGATGCAGGCGGAGTACCGCCGCCGACGCGATGCGCTGGTGGCGGGTCTGCAGAGCCTCGGCTGCCCCATCGAGCCACCGCGCGCCACGTTCTACGTCTGGGTGCCGGTACCGGACGGCTTCAGCAGCGAGTCGTTCGCGAAGAAGCTGCTTGGGGACTGCCAGGTGCTGGCGATCCCCGGGGCGGTCTACGGCGCCTGCGGCGAGGGCTTCGTCCGAATGTCGCTCACGATCAAGGGCAAGGACAAGCTCGCGCAGATCGAGCAGGCGATCAACAACATGAGAGAGGGCGGCGTTGCCTGGTAGAGGCAGCGCGTGACCCGGCGGGGTGACACTGTTGAGCCGCGACCAGAAACGACGAGACGAGCGCGTCGAGCGCGCGATACTCGTTGGCATAGAAACGCTTGAGGGCCGCAGCGCCCGGTCGATGCGCGAGTTGATCGAACTCGCGAAGACCGCGGGCGCCCAGGTCCTCGACATCATCACCCAGAACCGTGACAAGCCCGACATCGCCACCTTCATCGGCGCGGGCAAGGTCGAGGAACTCGCCTCCATGGTGCAGGGGATGGAGGCGGACCTTGTCATCTTCAACGCGGAACTCTCGCCGGTGCAGAACCGCAACCTCGTGAAGGCCATTGACACGAAGGTGCTCGACCGCACGGAGCTTATCCTCGACATCTTCGCCCAACACGCACGCACCCGCGAGGGCAAGCTTCAGGTGGAGCTTGCGCAGGCCCGCTACAGTCTCCCCCGACTCGCCGGTCGTGGCCGCATGATGGACCGCATCGGCGGCACCGGCGGCGGGATCGGCGTCCGTGGTCCCGGTGAGACGAAGATTGACGTCGAGCGGCGGACACTCCGCCGGCGCATCCAGCGCCTCGAGAACGAGATCGAGGAGGTCCAGCGCAGGCGGAAGGTCGAGCGGCGCTCCCGTGAGCGTTCCGGCCTCCCCACAGCGACGCTCGTCGGCTACACCAACTCGGGCAAGTCCACGCTGCTCAATGCCCTCGCGGGATCGCGCCAGGTGGTCGCCCGCGACCGCCTGTTCGAAACGCTCGACCCCACCACGCGGCGCATCGAGCTTGAACCGGGCCGCGAGTGCCTCGTCACCGACACCGTCGGCTTCATCCAGGACCTGCCGCACCAGGTCGTGGCGGCCTTTCAGGCTACGCTGGAGGAGGTCACGGAGTCCGATCTGCTGCTACACGTGGTGGATGTGGCGTGGCCCGCCGCATTCGAGCAGTATGAGGCCGCCGATGATGTGCTGCACGAACTCGGCGCGGCGGAGATCCCCACGATCGTGGTCCTCAACAAGATCGACATCGCAAGCTCAGAGCGCAAGGTGGAGATCATCGAGAGTCGCGTGTCGAACACGATCCGCCTCTCGGCGCTCACGGGCGACGGTCTCGATGACCTGCGCCGGCGCATGTCCGACCTGCTCTTCGCGCACCTGATCGAGGTGACGCTGCATATCCCCTACGACCGCATGTCCGTGATCGAACTGCTCAACGAACGCGGGCATGTCTCGGAGACGAAGTACGAGGCGGAGCACGTCATTGCCCACGCGGAAGTGGACGAGGCCACGCTCGCGCAGGTGCGTGACCTCGTCGTAAGCGGCTGACGACATTCTGCTGCGGGGCTACTTCTCCACCACCGCCGCCAGCGCGTCTCCCTCACTGGCGTAGGGGTGCTGCGGCGGCAATGCCACGTCGCAGTCGGCTCGGAAGCAGCCGTAGGACCAGAGCCAGCCATCGGCGGGTGATCGTACCTCAACCGTCTCCAGCGTGTCGTCGCGGATGATGTGCCCGAGCAACTGCCGCTGGGTCACGTGCTCCGAGGTCGCGAGTCCGGCCTCCACGAACAGCCCCGAGCAGGGCGCCTTGAGTTCGTGGATGCGCACCGCCTCATCGTCATTCTCCCGGCAGAACTCCACGTAGGGTCTATCTGCTCGATCTCGCCCCCGATCATGCCGAAAAGCTTCGCCAGGTTCGTCGCCGCGCGCAGGCCCAGCGAGACCTCATTCTCCCGTATCACCCACTGAGGTGCGAGTTCGATGGTGATCGAGCCGCGCCCGCTGTCATTGAACAGCGCGCCAATGGTCGTGCCATCATTCGATCCCGTGGGCGGCTTGCGCCACTGGATGAAGCGGATGCCCGCCACTCGCGCCATCTGCTCCGAGAGGCCGCCGTCAAGCCGCGCGAGTGTCGCCGTCGCCGTGAAGCGCGACCACGAGTGCAGGTCGAGGCAGCGCGTACAGTGCCTCGCGACCGCCTCGTTCAGCGCATACGAGAGCCGTTCGGTGTCATTGCCATGCGCCTTGCCGGGCCAGGTGCGGTTCATGTTGTGTCCTTCATCATCACCGTAGGGCTGCTCGGGGCCGAGGCTGATATGCGAGCGCCGATGCCGCACAGCGGGCAGGTTCGCGAAAGGCACGAGGTGGACGCTTCCGGCTACAAGCTCACGCTCGCAGACCTCCTTGAAGCGCCGGATCGCCTCACAACCCTGCACCTCATTGCCATGCTGGGCCGCCAGCACCATGAACTTCTCCCCCGGCCGGCCCGAGTCGATGTGCCAGAACGGAATCCGCACTTTGCTGCCGTCGGTCAGAGCGGCTACTGCATGGTCGAGCGTGGCTTCAGACATGCGTTCCTCCTAATCGCTGACGATGCTGGCGAGTGGATCGCCGGGGTCGGAGTAGGGATGCTGGTCGGCGAGACTCACATCCGGATCGGGCCGGTGGCTGCCGAAGCGCCACAGCCATCCGCTCACCGGAGCAACTATCTCTTCTACCTCGAGGTTGTCATCGCGGATGATGTGCCCGAGGCGCTGTCCGGTTTCGATGCGATCCTCAAGCTGCAGTCCCGGCGCCTCCACGAAGAGCCCCCTGCAGGGCGCCTCGATGCTGGTCGTGTTCTCATCGGTGACCTTGATGCCGCTGTGCGGCGGTATCTCCGGCTCCCCCTCAAGCATGCCGAGAGCCGTCGCGACATTCGTCATGGCCCGCAGGCCCGTCTGCACCTCGCGCTCGTAAACGCAGTACTGACCGGAGAACTCCATCGCCATCGCGCCGCCGCCACG